>OIYP01000237.1_pt1 | contig 38507 bp, 32 predicted proteins | sample 1588261 | NCBI WGS metagenome assembly OIYP01 (sample SAMN03283293) | human gut metagenome | biome: human-associated habitat; material: feces | host: Homo sapiens | place: Peru | collected 2012 | reverse complement strand
CCGGCGAGCTTGATATCTCAGCCATCGACCTCTAAGCCGCTAAATTCTTGTTTATTTCTGCATTCTGATTTACCTTTTTATCCAGGCTGCCAAGTACACTAGCAATAGCTTTTTGGGTGGTCAAACTTGGAATTTCAATCTCCAAATTTTCTATATCCGAAGGCTTAATGGATGGATATGCAGATGTGCTTTGCTCTGCTATTGCATGAAGCATCTCAACAAAAACAGGTTGTGCAAGCAAATAATACAAAAAATCAGCATCGATAATATCTGTGTCCACGTCAATCACAACAAAGCCCGTTGAAACCAGAAAGTTTTCTGGTTTCATTTTTATAATACCAAAATGCCTCTGGTTCGGGCGTACTGTTGAATAAATAATACTATTCATCCGGACTTTTCTCTTGGCTCTGCTTGGAAGTTTTTCATCCTCCAAATCTATATGCCAGATAGAATCAATCCTGTTTTCTGTGATATTGCCTGTGTCCAAATAATTCACAAATTTCCACCCTTCTTTCGCAGAGTAGGAACTTGTATTTGTTACACATGCATCACCCAATCTGATTTTTCTCCATGTTTCCACTTTATCCACCTTCCTAACCTATATATTTCCTATGAGCTTGTTTAACATTGCTCTGTTTGACCATTGCGTATTGCAAGGTCGTATCAATCCTCTTATGCCCCAAAAGCTGCTGTAACTGCTCAATCGGCATTCCTTTATCAATTGCCATCGTTGCAAGTGTTCGTCTGAACTTATGCGGATGGACTTTTTCTATGCCCAGTGCTTTGCCCATTTCTCTCAACCGACTCTCAATGCCACCAATTTTAATTCGCTCATGCGGAGAGCACATAGTGACAAACAATGCCGGATTATCATCCGTTCGACTGTCAATATAGTTCTGCAAATGGATTTTTGCCCTCGCATCAAAGTAAACAATGCGCTCTTTATCACCTTTACCGAACACAACACACTCTCGCTCATTGAAATTGATGTCCGCTTTATTCAACAACACCATTTCTCCGATGCGCATTCCTGTAGATGCCAACATATCGATGATTGCAAGATCACGCAGTTCTGTGCAGTTATCACGCATCTTCTCCAACTCCTCATCGGTGTAGGTTTCCTTGATATTGGTTGCTGTCTTCACCTTATGAATACGGCGAACAGGGCTTTTCAGGATATAGTCTTCATCCTCAAGCCATGAGAAGAAGCTTGATAGTATTCTTCTGATGTTATCCACCGTGACCTTGCTGGAGTTTTTCTTCTGTTGATACTCCGTCAGATAGGTACGAAGATCATCCGTTACCATGTCGCGGACATTCTTACCGACCTTAGCAGTCATCGCCTCAATCGTAGTTCGGTAATAGGTCAGCGACTTCTCGGAACAGCCTTCGATCCGTTTTGCAGCAAGGAAATTATCCAGAAGCCGTTCATTTGTCAGTGCTGCATTTACTTCTTCCTCCGTCTCACTTACTTGCTTATGGAACAGCGCATGTTCCAGCACTTCCTGCAGCCTTTCGAGCTGCGCATTGTTGAGGCAGCCGAGCATACCCTGCATAACCTCGTTGATTACTTTTTGTTTCATAGTCTATTCTCCTTTTCTATCGTAGAGAAAGACTACGGAGTGGCAATCCCTCGTTTTAAGTCTTGCCACTCGCAAGAGTTATTGTTATATGTTAAATAAACTTTAATTTAAACTAGATCTTAGGTAAGACCAATCTTACCTAAACTTAGCTTACTTCGCCTTAGCAAACATTAAATCCCAAACTCCATGTCCTAAATTATTGCCTCGGTTTTCAAACTTAGTTAACGGACGAAATTCAGGACGAGGCACGTAAGTACCATCAGGAGATAAATTTTTTAAACGTTGGTCGGCTTGTAAAATTTCTAACATTTCTTCCGCATAATTCTGCCAATCAGTAGCCATATGGATATAACCTGTAGCAGTTAAGTGTGGAATTACCATATCTAAAAATTCAGGTTTTACGATACGGCGCTTGTGGTGCTTAGCTTTATGCCATGGATCAGGGAAGAATAATTGCATCGCATCAATGCAATTTAAGGGTAGCATGTTCTGAAAAACTTCAACCGCATCATGGTGCATTACTCTTAGATTAGTAACCCCCATTTCCTTAGCATATGCAAGAGCAGCGCCTACCCCAGGGGTGTGCACTTCAATCCCTAAGAAATTGTGTTCCGGCGCAGCGACTGCCATTTCTACGAGAGATTTTCCCATCCCAAAACCAATTTCCACAGTTAAAGGCGCAACACGCCCAAAAACCGCAGCCAAATCGATAAGTTCACCGGTGTATTCAATGCCCCAAAGAGGCCATAATTCTCTTAAAGCTTTTTCTTGACCGGTGGTTAAACGACCTTCACGAAGCACAAAACTCTTAATTCTGTGTTCAGTGCTTGCAACCACACGCGGATCAGCAAAGATATCTGCATTTTTTAAAGCAGATTTAGACGCATCTTTAGTCTCATTTTCTGCCATCAAGGTTTCGTCTTTAATTTCACTCATGCTTAAACTTATTCCTTGTCCTTTCTTTAACCAATACAACTTATAAATAAACTTGAATATTACTTCCTAAGTTCTATTTTAAAAAAGTTGCGCTTTGATAAATCGGGGCTTATTTACAAAAAATGCCCCGTTTCCATGTATCAAACAGAGCATTTTGAATTTATTTGACCGTGTTATCTTGGCCTGACTGCTCCCACGGGCAAGCCCGTGGGGTTCTGATTGTCAAGTGTAGCTTGTAATCGTACACCATTTTCAGGCTTTGGAGTTACAAGTGTAAATCTGTTTGAATCAGGACTTTCATTACCAAAGAGTCCTACGACCACATTAGCGATAAATTTCTGTCTTACGACAAGGAAGTACAGTCAATCTTCCTTGCGTTTAAATTATATATTGTTTCATGCTAATGTCAAGTGGTAAAAATATAGTTTTTCATAGAAAGCGACTTTCATCCCACACGCAAGCGTGTGGGATGAAAGTCGCAATTTATAACACTTTTAAGCTAATGTTAGTTTAGCTATCAATTTTCATTATTAAACTAAGACTAACTATTCTATCTAACTTATTGTTCTTATTTTTTTACTTTTTAAGTTTTTTACTTTTTAAGTTTTAGATAAGACCTAGTTCAGACATAGCAGCCTTAATTTCAGCCTTGGTTTCAGCTGATAATGGCATAATTGGTAATCTGCATTCTTCAGTGCAAAGACCTAAGAGTGAAGCTGCATACTTAGCACCAGCTGGGCTAGGTTCTTTGAACATTAACTTGTGAAGACGCATTAACTTGTCTTGCTGCACGCGAGCCTTAGCGTAATCGCCTGCTGCGGTAAGTGCTTGTACCTCTGCTACCAACTTTGGAGCGATGTTAGCGGTTACAGAGATAACCCCAGTACCACCAGCTACGTTATAGCTTACTGCAGTTGAATCTTCACCAGACAACCATACAAAGTCAGGCTTCTTAACTAATTGTCTTTCAATCCATGGTCTTTCAAGATTACCAGTAGCATCCTTGATCCCAACAACACGTGGAAGTTCAGCTAAACGAGCTACAGTTTCAGGTAAAATGTTTACTACTGCACGACCTGGAATGTTATAAAGCACGATTGGGATATTGGTTGCATCGTGCACGGTCTTAAAGTGTTGGTACAAACCTTCCTGATTTGGACGGTTGTAGTAGCCTGCAACATGAAGAGTTGCATCAGCACCATACTTTTCCGCAACCTTGGTGTATTCGATGGCTTCAATTGGGTTATTAGAACCAGCACCAGCAATGATGGTCATCTTACCCTTAGCAATTTCAGCGGTAATTTCAATTACACGACAATGTTCTTCTGGAGTAAGAGTTGGGCATTCACCAGTAGTACCAACTGGAACAACACCGTCAGTCCCCTGTTCCACATGCCATGCGACCATTTTACGCAATGCATCTTCATCAAGTTTGCCGTCACGGAACGGAGTAATAAGTGCAACTATAGAGCCATGAATCATCTATATAATCCTCGCAATTGAATTGCTTAAGACAAAAGAAACTTTAACAACATATATCTTCAAGATATTCGATATATATACATGGCGCCCATTATAACCTAATAAGTGTATGTTTGTATTTAACAAGGTAGAAAAAATCCCCGTACATTTGGAAAAATACAAGTGACGGGGATTTTTAGCGCTTATAAGTTAATTACAAAAACGTAAACTTATTACTTTTGTCTTAAAGTTGGGAACAAAATTACGTCTCTGATAGTGTGGCAATTAGTGAATAACATTACCAAACGGTCGATCCCGATACCTTCACCAGCTGTTGGTGGAAGACCATGTTCAAGCGCAGTCACGAAGTCTGCATCATAGTACATAGCCTCATCGTCGCCAGCTTCTTTTTGTTCCACCTGAGCCTTGAATCTAGCAGCCTGGTCTTCAGCATCATTAAGTTCTGAGAAGGCATTACCAAGTTCACGACCAGCAATGAAGAATTCAAAACGATCAGTGAAAGCAGGGTTCTTATCATTTCTACGAGCTAATGGAGAAATTTCGAACGGGTATTCAGTAATAAAGGTTGGCTGAATGAGCTTGCTTTCGGCAGTTTCTTCGAAGATTGCAGAAATTAAGTGACCAAGCTTCCAAGCGCTCAATACGTCGACATGAAGCTTCTTAGCAACAGCTAAAGCCCGATCATAGTCTTCAAGATCTTCTGGTTGAATCCATGGAGCGTACTTAAGAATAGCTTCCTTCATAGTAAGGCGATCAAATGGTTGAGCGAAGTCGAGGTTGATACCTTCTTCGCCTTCCTTAGCGTAATGAATCTTAGTAGAACCAAGAACTTCAAGCGCTAAAGTCTTAAATAAGTCTTCAGTAAAGTCGATAAGATCGTTGTAGTCTGCATAAGCCATGTAGAATTCCATCATAGTGAATTCAGGGTTATGACGCACATCGATACCTTCGTTACGGAAGTTACGGTTTAATTCGAATACTCGTTCAAAACCACCTACAACCAAACGCTTAAGAAACAACTCAGGAGCGATACGAAGATACATATCCATATCAAGAGCATTGTGGTGAGTAATGAATGGTCGAGCAGAAGCACCACCTGGAATTGGCTGCATCATTGGAGTTTCAACTTCCATGAAGCCGTGTTCAGTCATGTACTTACGAATACCAGCAATCACCTTTGAACGAATCACAAAGGTACGACGAGAGCTTTCGTTAGCGATTAAGTCAAGGTAACGTTGACGGCAACGAGCTTCTTGATCGGTCAAGCCTTTGTACTTTTCAGGAAGAGGACGTAAAGCCTTAGTCAAAAGACGTAATGAAGAAACGTGAACAGAAAGCTCACCAGTCTTAGTCTTAAATACGTAACCTTCGCACCCAATGATGTCACCAAGATCCAGCTTCTTGAATTCTTCTTGGTAAAAACCTTCTGGTAAATCATCACGAGTTACGTAGATCTGGATACGACCACCCACATCTTGAATAGTAGCAAATGAAGCCTTACCCATGATACGACGAGTCATCATACGGCCGGCAATCTTCACTACGTGCTTTTCAGCGAGCAATTCTTCTTCGGTCTTGCCATCATAAAGTTCATGCAATTGAGAAGAGATATGATCTCTACGGAAATCATTAGGGAAGGCTATCCCCTTTTCTCTGATAGCTGCGAGCTTAGCGCGACGTACAGCCATTTCGTTGTTTAATTCACTTTCTTGATTAGTTTGCTGAGTTTCCATAACTATTCCTAAGTAACGTTTAAAGACCAGCCTTAAGGCTTTCCTCTATAAATTCCATCAGATCACCATCTAGGACCGCTTGGGTATTTCTTTCCTCGACTCCAGTTCTTAGATCCTTAACCCGAGAATCATCAAGCACATATGAACGAATTTGACTTCCCCAGCCAATATCTGATTTTGCGTCTTCCACCGCCTGTTTTACAGACAACTTCTTACGCAATTCAAGTTCATAAAGCTTTGCTTTAAGTTGCTTCATGGCTTGATCTCTATTTTGGTGTTGAGAACGTTCATTTTGACACTGCACCACCGTTCCTGTTGGAATATGGGTTAAACGCACTGCCGAGTCAGTTTTATTAATATGCTGCCCACCGGCCCCAGAAGCGCGATAAATATCCACTCTAAGGTCCGCAGGGTTAATGGTAATTTCTATCTTATCGTCAACCTCTGGATAAACGAAGGCTGAACAAAATGAGGTATGACGGCGATTGCCCGAATCAAACGGAGATTTTCTTACTAAGCGGTGAACCCCTGTTTCAGTGCGGAACCAACCATAGGCGTATTCCCCACTAAATTTAATAGTTGCTGACTTAATTCCAGCCACTTCACCAGGAGAAACTTCCATAATTTCAGCTTTAAATCCGTTTTTGTCTGCAAATTTTAGGTACATGCGCATGACCATGCTAGCCCAATCTTGAGCTTCAGTCCCTCCAGAACCGGACTGAATGTCCATGTAGCAATCTGCACTATCGTGTTCCCCACTAAACATGCGCTTAAATTCAAGGGACACTAATTTCTTTTCTAGACCGGAAATTTCGTCCTCTGCTTCAGCTAAAATAGCTTCGTCATTATCTTCTGCCGCCATGCCAACAAGAACATCAATGTCATCAAAACCTGAACCAAGTTCCTTAAAAGTATCGATACAAGCACTAAGAGTCTGCTTTTCTTTGTTTAAGGCTTGAAACTTCTCACGTTCATCCCAAACCCCAGGCTCTGCAAGTAAACCTTCAACTTCTTCTAGACGCTCAACCTTAGCATCTAAGTCAAAGATACCCCCTAAGGCTTTCAAGGCGACTTCTAAGGTCCGCAAGTTTATTTTCGATAGGTGCTAATTCAATCATTCCAGGCCGAATTCCCTAAAAACTGCAACTAAAATTCTCTAAATTGTTTGCTTCCTACTTACACGTATGTTGGTTATATGGTTGTTTACCGATAGTCTTACGCATCTAAGACGCATCAGGTCCAATTACGTAGCGCTTCGAGTTTCTTTTTTACAACTCTTAAAAGTGAAAGCCCACAAAAAACGCCTTAAAATTTTCAAGGCACACAAATAAAGGATGATTATATCATTTTATCTGCGACCTTGCTCGCATAACAAAGAAAAACACACACAACAAACTCACTTTAAAATTTAACCCCAAACTAATTCAGAACGCACAGAAATACTAAAAATAAACCGCTTTTGTATTATAATGGCCATGTATTGATTGTGATTTTAGGCGGCCACTGGGGCCTAGAAATAATAATTTCTGCTCGAACCGCTCAAACAGGAAACAAATTCATGTTAAAAGAAGACATTACCAATTCAGTTTCTGCAGCCCTTAAGGAAGACCTTGGCGGAGCTGTGGACACCTCTTTGGATGTAACCGCGCAGTTAATCCCTGCTGATCGAGTTAGCGATGCTCATGTTATCACCCGCGAAGCTGGGGTATTTTGTGGCAAAGCTTGGGTTGAAGAAGTGTACAACCAGTTAGGTGGTGGTGTTACTATTACTTGGCACGTAGCTGATGGCGATAAAGTTGCCCCCGGGCAGAAACTATTTAGCTTAAAAGGCAACGCCCGTGTAATGCTAACTGCAGAAAGAACTACCCTCAACTTTGTACAAACTCTTTCTGGTGTCGCTACCGTTGCGGCAAGCTATGTAGCTGAAATGGAAGGCACTAACTGCACCCTACTCGACACTCGTAAGACCATTCCTGGCCTTCGTACCGCCCTTAAATACGCTGTTGTAGCTGGTGGTGGTCATAATCACCGTATGGGTCTTTTTGATGCATACCTTATTAAAGAAAACCACATCATGGCCTGCGGTGGCATCAAGCAAGCAGTTGAAACTGCACGTCGCCTCAATCCAGGCAAGACCGTAGAAGTTGAAGTGGAAAATCTAGATGAACTTCGCCAAGCTTTAGACGCCGGCAGTGATATTATCATGCTCGACAACTTCGACCTTCCAGGCATGGAAGAAGCTGTTAAGATTACTGATCACAAGGCTAAACTTGAAATCTCTGGTAACGTAAACCTCCAAACTATTGGTCGTTATGCTAAAACTGGGGTTGACTTCATTTCCGTAGGGGCATTAACTAAGAATGTTCGTGCTATGGACTTATCTATGAGATTTGATGACTAATAAACTTAGTCCCCAATTTAAGTTTAAGTATTTGCTCTGGCGCAGCTATTGTTGAACAGACATTTAGTCCAAATAGACCGAGGCAAAGAAAATTAGGTATAAATATAAAGGGTAACCATTGGTTACCCTTTTTTAGACTCTTTAAACTCACTTCAAATATTTTCTAAAGCCTTCCTAAAAGAAAGAACATATCCCAATCCGTTTAAGAAAGTTTTCCCCCAATCAAGCAACATTAAAAATCTTGATTTAGGCCACGGAGTATAGATTATTTATTTTCTACAATTTACATTTTTTTGTTATAATTTTATACACATTCTGTGTCTTCACCAAAGCAAGCTCTAAGCAATTGGGACCACACAGTTGCGTAGCCGCAAATAAAATTACAAAACTCAAAAAAAACAAATAAGCATGACCAACAATTAATTTAAATAAATTTTGGTCTACTTAAGACATCGGCATCAAGATACTATTTCAAAACAGTATATTATGCCCATAGGCTCAGAAAACACGGATAAAGCGGCCAAGACAAAGGGAACTGTTCATATGTTTTTCAAATCGATTTTCTATTTTCTTGTGGTACTTATTGCCATGGGGCTTTTAGGCAAAACGAACTACAACACATCTCTTTATAAATCGAACCAAAACATGTTGGAATTTATCTTCCCTATATGGAATTGGGGTAATCCTTGGTTTTATGCCATCATTTCATCTGACGGGATAGATTTCACCAAACCTGATGATCTGCAATTACGTTACGTGCAAGAAAAGTTCGACAAAGCCAAACAAAACAAAGAACAGATTTGTAATGAAAAAGGCTTACAGAGCCCAGAATGTGAAAATGCCGATGTAGAACTCGAAAACATGGCTGCCGATCTTGAAATTGCCCAAGAAGATTTACAAGACCTCATCGACGAAAAAGGCGATGAAATTAAACTTTCTAAGCACTACGAAAAAGACACCTTCAAATTCTAAGGTTCTTACATTTTCTAAAAGGCTTTAACTCTTTTAAGTGAAAAAAGAGCTTATCAAAGTTTAGGACCAGCCCCTAGTAAGTTAAGTTAAATTAAACTACTAGGGGTTTAATTTTTTTCTGGTATTTAGTTTTTGTTGTTCGGCTTTAATCACCTTTATCAAATGGCTATCACATTTAATTTAAAATAAAAGAATTATATCCACAACCTCACTTCGTTTGTTTAGGTTGCCCATTCTTTTTTTCATGCTCTTTTAGAATCTTATTCCCACTCTTAAAAATTCCCATCCTTATTAAGAGCTACTCTGATGATTCAAAAAAAACGAAAGCCAATCTCCATTATCAGAATTTGGCCTAAAAACCCAAACCTTAAAACAATTAAAAACTCTAAAGTGGGTTAATTTCAAGTTACAACTCTAAATTTATTTCCTTTAGAACAATGGATGCGGATTAAAACTTAGTTTAGCCTTTTAAATCTTCGTCAGTCACATATTCATAGCGTACACGACGAGTTGGTCTTGTTACTAGTTCATAAGCAATAGTGCCTACACTTCGAGCAATACCTTCAACAGGATTGCCTTCCCCCCACAATAAAGCTTCATCACCTAGCTTATCTTGTGCATCAGCCCCAATATCAACAAACATCATGTCCATGCACACATGACCCACTGTTTTAACTAAACGACCGTTTAATAACACTGGAGTGCCATTTGGGACTGAGCGAGGATAACCGTCTGCATAACCAGCAGCCAAAACTGCAAGCTTTGTTGGTTTTGTACAAGTCCAACTTGCGCCATAGCCCACTACATCACCCGGTTTTAAATTTCTAATTTCAATAATGCGCGTAACTAGATTCATTACTGGACGCAGACCTAAATCTGCCCCTTGCCGTCCATCACCATATGGGGTAATCCCGTACTGAATAATCCCACTTCTGACATAAGTAGTTCTACTAACCGGAAAATCCAAAATCCCAGCTGAGTTAGCTAAACATAAAACCCCGTGCGAAAGCTTACTCATTCGCACAAAGGCTGCAATTTGCTCTTCATTATAATTGTAAGTTTTTGGATCATCTGCGCAACTTAAATGGGAAATTAAACCGCAAGGCTTAGCGATACATGGTAAATCTTCTAGCATCTTGATCGCTTGGGCACATTCTTCTTCATTAAAACCCAAACGTTGCATCCCTACGTTTACTTGACACCAAGCTTTTAAGCAACCTTGGCCTTGGTACCTACTTAAAGCTTCTAATTGCTCAAAATTATGCACTGTAAAATCTAAAGACTGTTCTTCAATAGTCTTTAAATCCTCAGCTCGACTAAAGCCGCCCAGCATAATGATCATTTTATCGATCCCTGCTTGTCTTAATTCAAGGGCTTCTTCCAATCTAGCTACCGCAAAACCATGGACATAAGGCTGCATAACTTTGGCACAAGCCACGCTCCCATGCCCGTAGGCGTTTGCTTTCACCACAGCTATCACTTTGGATTCGCCAGCTATGGCACAAATCTTCTTCATGTTGTAATCAAGGGCGCTTAAATTAATTCTCGCCGTTACCGTTTCCATATCTGGACTCCGTTTTAATAATTACGTTGGAGGTATGTACTTCACATTTCCTTATATCAGTTTTTCAATAAACCTATAATAAGACTTACTGATATTCAGGATTACCAGAAAATTGACAACTTTCAAAACGGGAATACTGGTTTAAAAATACCAGGTTAACCGTGCCAATTGGCCCGTTTCTCTGCTTGCCGATAATAATTTCAGCTTTGCCTTTTAAGCTTGCATCTGTTTGATTATAAACTTCTTCACGATGAACAAACATGATAACGTCAGCATCCTGTTCAATAGAACCAGATTCACGTAAATCCGCATTCATTGGACGTTTATCTTTTCTGCCTTCAAGGCCACGGTTCAACTGAGCCAAGGCAATCACCGGAATATTTAATTCTTTAGCTAGGGCTTTTAAGCTGCGTGAACATTCACCAACTTCTAAGTTACGCGCATTATCAAAGCCAGGGGCACGCATGAGCTGTAAATAGTCGACCATAATTGCGCTCAGCCCACCATAGTCACGAGCAATGCGACGCGCTCTAGTTCTTAACTCCATTGGGGTTAAACCAGAAGTATCATCGATAAACATACTATTAGAGCGTTCATGCATTTTCGCTACCACTGCTGCCACATTAGTCCAATCTTCGGTTTCTAGGGTATAGTTACGCAACTTACTTTGGTCAATTCGCCCCATAGAGGCAATTAGACGAGTCGCAATTTGAGATGATGGCATTTCGAGGGAAAACACTAATACCGGCTTATTATTCGCTGGATTCATGGCAATGTTTTCAACTAAATTCATCGCAAATGTGGTTTTACCCATCGCCGGACGGGCGGCCACAATGATAAGTTCCCCTCCATGAAACCCTGACAAATAACCATCAAGATCAGGATAACCGGTGCTAATACCACTAATATCACCCTTTTTACGGCCGATATTTTCCTGCATGTTCTTTGTAACTTCATACATTACACGCGACATTGGTACCGGGCCCGTGCCATCGTGAGACGCTTCGTCATTTATTCTAAAAATTAATGATTCAGCTTTATCTAAAATATCACCGATTTCTTGGCCCCGAGGGAAATAAATATTATCAAGAACCTGTTTACAAATATCTGCTAAACGACGAGCCTTAGACTTATCAATAATAGTTTTAGCATAAGCACGCATATCGATAGTGTTAGGCACGATACGCTGCAAAGTCATAAGGTATTGGGCGTTCACATCATCTGTATGCAGTCCCTTTTCTATCTCCGTTTGTAGGGACACAATATCGATGGCATAGCCAGATTCGCTAAGCTTAAGCATAGCATCGAAAATGATACGATGTTCTTTATAGTAAAAATCTTCGGTTTTTAGACTTGCAGCCACACTTTCAAAGCGCTGAGGATCCAAAATAATCCCACCTAATACCGCCTGTTCCGCATCGTAGGAAAACGATTTTACCGGTTCCTCGCCAGATGATGTTGGTTGATTATTAAAGGAATTTTTTCTATTACCACCAACCCATTCACGGGAGGCTACATCCATGGCCATATCATCCACCTAACAAATTATAAAACCAATGCCTATGCACGCCGTGCATATTATAGAACAATAGAAGGCACTTTGCTTTGATTAAAGTCCTGTAATAATAAGCTTGAGACCAAACTCTCAGCTCACCCCCATTAAAACTTCGTAACGCAAAATTTAAGCTTAAATTTAACAAGCGCCATGGTCCAGTTTTGGTCCCTACTAGCCAAACTAACCCTTAACAACTTCTAAAACTTAAAACTTCAGACTAAGAAAAAGTCACTATCAGAAAATAAACTTAAAATTTACAAATTAAGCCAAGTATGAAGTATAGAACTATTTACTAAGAAGATTTAAGAAAACAAAGGGGAATAAATAGGATGGCGCATCCTGAAGGATTCGAACCTTCGACCGCTCGGTTCGTAGCCGAGTACTCTATCCAGCTGAGCTAAGGATGCACGGTCCAAATGGCGGTGAGAGAGGGATTCGAACCCTCGATACAACTTTATGGTCGTATGCTCCCTTAGCAGGGGAGTACCTTCAGCCTCTCGGTCATCTCACCGTCTTTTTTTGTTTGTGAGTGAATTATACAATTTATCATTTTTATGTCAAATCTTTTTTTTAAAAAAATAAAATTTGACAAACAATTGTGTGTTTTTTAGCCAATCAACTCTTTGACGTTGTTATTTCTATGGTTTGGATGTTCTAAAGCGGGATTCTGCTCCTGAGCATTTTCAAATAATTCAGCCCGCTGAATGCTAACTTCTTTCGGCGCATCAACCCCAACACGCACTTGATTTCCCTTAACACCAAGCACGGTAATCTTTACATTATCCCCAATCACCAGGGTTTCACCAACACGTCTGGTTAGAATTAGCATAGACCACTCCACAGTCTCAAAAAAAACATCCATATTTCACAAACATCTTTTATGTTTGGGGTAAAAGCGCAGGTTTAGAATAGACCTACGGTAACTATATTTATCATACACTAATATCACAATATTGTTAAAGAATAATCATCCCTATTGAGCTCTCAATTTAGCCTAGATCCAACTTACATAATATTTTCATGAAAAAAAAAGCCCTCACCTTTTTAGATGAGGGCTTGTAAAATTTTTTTATAAAGCTATTAAGCTAAGTGTTCTTCTAACCAAGCAGAAACACCTTCCATAGCCTTAGGTAAAGCAGCCACATCAGTACCACCTGCCTGAGCCATGTCTGGACGCCCACCGCCCTTGCCGCCGATTTGACCAGCAACAAAGTTTACGAGCTCACCAGCCTTAACTTTAGATGTTAAATCTGAAGTTACCCCAGAAATTAACATTACACGGCCATTAACTACAGAAGCGAGAAGCACTACACAGCTCTTAAGGCGATTCTTGATGTCATCAAGTGCAGTACGCATTTCCTTAACCTCAACATCCTGAAGGGATGCGGTTAAACACTTAACACCGTTGATTTCAACAACTGAGTTCATAAGAGAAGAAATAGCCCCAAGAGCAATCTTTTCCTTCAAACCCTGAACTTCATGCTCAAGCTCACGACCATGTTCAAGAGTTGCTTGAACCTTCTGCGCTACCCCAAGTAAATCACTCTTTACTAAGTTGGCGCTTTCACGAAGTTCACGTACTAACTTTTGTACATATGCTACAGCTTGAGTTGATACAACTGCCTCTATACGACGTACACCAGCAGCAATACCACCATCAGAAACGATCTTGAACATGCCAATATCGCCAGTACGAGCCACATGGGTACCGCCACAAAGTTCACAAGAGAAATCACCCATGCGAACTACACGTACCTTAGAGTCATACTTTTCGCCAAAGAGAGCCATAGCGCCAGTTGATTTAGCTTCTTCTAAATCCATAACCTGAGTGTTAACTTCAAAGTTACGGCAGATAGCAGCATTTACCAACTGTTCAACAGCTTCAAGCTGTTCTTGAGTCAATGGTTCTGCATGAGAGAAGTCGAAACGTAAGTGTTCAGTATTTACAGAAGAGCCCTTCTGAGCAACGTGATCACCAAGAACTTGTCTTAAAGCAGCTTGTAAAAGGTGAGTTGCACTGTGGTGAGCGCAAATAAGCGCACGCGCATTAGCATCAACTTCAGCCTTCACGGTATCGCCTACAGAGAAAGAACCAAGTTCTACGCGACCGATATGGATAGTTGCATTACCAACTTTCTTAGTATCAGTTACTTTGAAGATGCAGTTTTCGCCACAAGTGATAACACCGGTATCGCCAGCTTGACCACCGCATTCAGCGTAGAACGGAGTCTTAGCCAAAACTAAAACAGCTTCTTCATCGGTTGCTACTTGGTCACAAGCTTCTGCGCCACGGAATACGGCTAAGACCTTGGTTTCTTCCTTAAGTGAAGCATAACCAGTAAATTCGGTTTCAGCGGTAATCTTAAGCTGAGAGTTGTAGTCTACTTCAAAGTTAGAAGCAGCCTTAGCACGCTGTCTCTGCTTTTCCATTTCTGCATCGAAGCCATCGTTATCTACCACGTACCCATCATCACGTACTACGTCTGCAGTAAGGTCAACTGGGAACCCGTAGGTATCGTAAAGCTTAAATGCTACGTCACCAGGAATAGTCTTTGAATCACCAAGCTTCTTAAGTTCGTCAGAAAGTAAGTTAAGACCACGATCAAGAGTCTTAATAAACTGTTCTTCTTCCTTCTTTAAAGCATTTTCAATTTGCTTTTGGTTAGCTTGAAGTTCAGGATAAGCAGCCCCCATAAGTCTAATTAAATCAGGTACTAACTTATAGAAGAATACATCCTTAGCCCCTAAAAGACGACCATGTCTAACAGCACGTCTGATAATACGACGTAATACGTAGCCACGACCTTCGTTAGATGGTAATACACCATCAGCTACAAGGAATGAGCATGAACGAATATGGTCAGCAATTACGCGCAAAGATTTATCTGCCAAATCAGTAACACCCAGTAAACGGGCTACACAACCAATGAGGTCTTTGAATAAATCGATGTCGTAATTTGAGTCTACGCCCTGCATTACAGCAGCAATACGTTCAAGACCCATACCAGTATCAACAGATGGACGAGGAAGCTTATCAAAAGTCCCGTCACTCTTTCTGTTGTACTGCATAAATACGATGTTCCAAATTTCAATGAAACGGTCGCCATCTTCTTCAGCTGATCCTGGAGGGCCACCCCAAATACGATCACCGTGGTCATAGAAAATTTCAGTGCATGGACCGCAAGGACCGGTATCACCCATCTGCCAGAAATTATCAGAAGCATACGGAGCACCTTTATTGTCCCCAATACGCACGATGCGTTCAGCAGGAATGCCAATTTCATTGTGCCAAATGTCGTAAGCTTCATCATCGGTAGCGTAAACAGTTACGGTGAGAAGTTTTGGATCCAACTTAAGTACGCCGGTCAAAAAACCCCAAGCGAAATGAATTGCATCTTTCTTGAAGTAATCACCAAAACTAAAATTGCCAAGCATTTCAAAGAAGGTATGGTGTCTTGCAGTATAACCCACATTATCCAAGTCATTATGCTTGCCACCAGCACGTACGCAACGCTGTGCTGTAGTAGCGCGAGTATATGATCTTACTTCCTTGCCAAGGAATACATCCTTGAACTGATTCATGCCGGCATTAGTAAATAACAAAGTAGGATCGTTGTGCGGAACAAGTGAGCTAGAGCTAACTACCTGGTGTCCCTGTGAACGATAATATTCGAGAAACGCAGTACGAATCTCGGAAGTTGTCATGTACATAATTAACCTTAAATTTTATCCCCTCGAAGGGGCTTAAGCATGTGTTTCTCACCCGTTATTCGTTTTTAAACGAAAAAACCCGGCTCACCTAAAAGGTGTTCCGGCGGGGTTCCGCCTCAAGGCAGAAAAATTGGCTCTAGGGTTTTCAACAAATCCTAAAATCCACTTAGTTGTGATTTTACCACAAATATTCTTAAACCGCCCAAGGAATACTCCTCGGAGCACTTTTTACTTTAAGAATTCCTAAAAAATAAGGATAGTAACTTATCAATTATTACATCTATAGCCGTAATCGGATAATATCCTCATGCATGTGACGCTTTGATCCTAATTCTCTTTTGTAAAAACTTACCTTAATTCCTAGGTTACTTAGCTTTACTTAAAAATTTTAAAAGAGGTTTCTTATCAGCAACATTTAAATTTTGGTTTTATATCCCAAAACTTAAGCATTTAATAATGAACCACCCTATTTTATTCTTCTATTCATATATTTCGTCATACATTTCGTCTGTAGCTTTTAATCCTTTTTGAAAATTCTTTAAAGCTTGCCAAGCCACGCTTTCAGCAAAACCACGTCGAACCAAAAACGCAAAAACTTTTTGTTGTTCATTTGGTTGAAGTTTTGTTTCACAACTACGATATTTACGCTCTAAAACTTCACCTGCCTTTTGCACCCAATCAATGTCTAGCTGCATCAGTGCCTCCTGAGCTACACTTTTATCAATTCCACGTTTTAGTAACTCTAATGCGATCCTTTTAGGCCCATAACCACCTTCAGCATAATGACGGACCATCATTTCTACAAATCTTTCATCCGAGAGTGAATTTTCAGCTTTAAGTTTAGCAATAACGGCTTCTGCCATTTCTGAATTAACACGCCCTCTTAGTTTTTGTCTAATTTCACCGCTACTATATTCACGACGCGCCAACAGACTTAAAGCATAACGATATGCTGCACCAAATTCCTTACCGTAATCTGCGTCAAATGTGAAATCCATTTTTATTCCTATCAATTTGGCTTTTGTTTACACAAAACCCACAGGTTTAAGCCTATGGGTTTTATAATTTTAATCCTACACTCTAACTTATAGAGCCAGAATATTTAAGCTTTAAGACCAATTAGAGATCATCTGGGATTTCTACTGGTTGGTAATCTTCTAGCATCCCATTTAAAGAAGCGTTGTCTTCTGCTTTATCCGCATCATCCCCACCAAAATCAAGGGTAGAGCTATAATCACTTGCTTGGCTATAGAAATCTCTGATCTTCTTTTCAATTTCAGCAGCAATATCCTTGTGTTCGGTTAAATATTTAACTGCATTAACCTTACCCTGGCCAATCTTTTCTCCGTTATAAGAGAACCAAGCCCCAGACTTAGCCAAAATCCCAGATTTTACGCCAAGGTCAATGATTTCACTTTCTTTACTAATCCCACGACCATAAAGGATCTGGAATTCAGCAGTCTTAAATGGAGGTGCGACCTTGTTTTTAACTACTTTAACCTTAGTTTCATTACCGATAACATCTTCCCCATCCTTAACTGAAGCGCATCTTCTAATATCGAGACGAACAGAAGCATAGTACTTAAGAGCGTTACCACCAGTAGTAGTTTCTGGGTTACCAAACATGACCCCAATCTTCATACGAAGCTGGTTGATAAATACACACATGCAGTTAGCTTGACTCAAAGAACCAGTAAGCTTACGTAATGCCTGAGACATTAAACGTGCCTGTAAGCCCATGTGAGATTCACCCATATCACCTTCGATTTCTGCTTTTGGTACCAAAGCCGCCACTGAGTCGACAATCACCACATCAACGCTACCAGAACGCACAAGTACATCACAGATTTCTAAAGCTTGTTCCCCAGTATCTGGCTGAGAAAGAAGTAAAGCATTGCAATCTACCCCAAGCTTCGCCGCGTAAACAGGGTCTAAAGCATGTTCAGCATCGATGAATGCACAAGTCTTACCCATCTTTTGTGCTTGCGCAATCAATTCCAAAGTTAAGGTAGTCTTACCTGATGATTCAGGGCCGTAGATTTCGACAATACGACCAGTTGGCAAACCACCAATCCCAAGAGCGAGGTCGAGAGATAATGAACCTGTTGAAATAGCTTCAATATCTGTCAAATTCTTGTTTTCACCAAGACGCATAACTGCGCCTTTACCAAACTGACGTTCAATTTGATCAAGGGCCGCCTGTAATGCTCTAGCCTTATCTGTATCTTGCTTTTTTACCATTGCCATCATTCGTTCCTAATTACTGTTCAAAAACACATATTCCATTGTAAAACATTACTCTATAGCTAGTAGCCTAAAATTTGAGCTCTTTTGGAGTCACATCTTATCTGCTGTAAAGCATTATAGCACAAATTTTATTTTTGTGTTAGTTTTTATTCTAATTATGGTAATTATTAATTTAAGTGTGATTAATATCCCTTTAGTTGTACATAGAGATCATGGTTTTAAGGGCATAACGCACAGTTTGCAAGCGAACTTGTTCACGATCTCCCCCAAATACTTGACGCACTGTCGTAACTCGTTGTCCTTTTATGGCAAAACCAAAATACACGGTCCCAATAGGTTTACCTGGCACCGCCCCAGTAGGGCCTGCAATTCCGGTTACAGCCACTGCAATGGTTGCATCTGAATGAGCTAGAGCACCTAATACCATTTCATTCGCCGTTTCGGCACTCACCGCCCCAAAACTATCTAAAGTTTGAGCTTTAACGCCTAAGCATTCCATTTTGGCTTTGTTGGTATAAGTTATAAAACCCCGATCAAACCAACTTGAAGACCCCGAAATATCGGTAATAAACCCACCGATTAAACCTCCGGTGCAACTTTCTGCCGTCGCCACTACGCTTTGATGTTTTAATAAAACTGTCCCTAGTTGCTGCGCTAAGGTTTTGCATTCATTTACTAAATCACTACAAGCTTCAACCATTGTCCTGTCCGCCGTTTCTGTATAATTGCCCGCTTTTATTATCTATGATTTAAACCTCAAATTTTGGCCGTACCTTTGTTAAGAGTTACGGTTTAAAAAGTTACGGTTAAAAGTCGCGCCCACAAAGAAATATATTCATCCTAGCATTAAACACCAAATTTTTGGTAGTTAGTTTTTTAAGTTTACCAACCTTGGTTTTACTTTCCATAAAGATTTGTAACGAAACTGTCTAAAGGTCCATAGCTACATTATAAAAAACCAACCTACATTAAAATTCAAGCACCATCAAAGCTCAAAATTTAGCAAACTAACTCCATGATATTAATACAGTTCACTAATGTGGTAAACTATTACGCATTAATTTTTAAAATCGCATTTTACTCATTGTAATTGGACTCAATAGATCATGGCCTCTGAAACTCTTACCCCTCTCATGCAACAATACATGACTGTAAAAAATCAATACCCTGATATGATTTTGCTTTATCGCATGGGCGATTTTTACGAAATGTTTTTTGATGACGCGGTAAAAGCAGCTGAAATCCTCGATATTACCTTAACTAAAAGAGGAAACGCGAATGGCCAACCAATTCCATTAGCCGGTGTGCCATTTCATGCCGTTGATACATATTTAGCCCGTTTAATAGAACACGGCGAAAGTGCCGTAATTTGCGAACAATTTGGCGATTCAGTCAACAATAAAGGTAGCATTGAGCGTCGCGTCACCCGTATTGTGACTCCTGGAACCGCTACTGATGAACTATTACTTAAAGAACGTAGCGATAATTATATTGCTTGTTTAACATCTGACCAACTTACTTATGGGCTTAGTTTTTTAAATATCTCAAACGGCGAATTTACTTGTTTTGAGTCTGAAGACATCGCCGATATTAGAAACATCTTAACTCGCATTAGCCCCGCTGAAATTCTTTATTCAGAAAACTTTTCCGCGTTAAATGAATTAAACGGCTGTCGCTCAGTACATCGCCGCCCGGCTTGGGATTTTGATTTCCAAACTTGTAAAAAGTTACTTTGTAACCAATTTAAAACTAAAAACCTCGATGGTTTTGGCTTAGAAAACACAACCATCGGGATCTGTGCAGCTGGAGCACTTTTAAACTATGTTAAAGAGACGCAAAAAACCGCCCTCTTACACATTACCTCACTCCATCAAGAAATTGAAAACACTTATGTCAATCTCGATGCTAATTCACAAAAGAATCTCGAGATCTTAACCTGCCTTAATGGTTCAACCGACAATGCATTAGCGCATATTCTCGATTTTACCTCTACTCCAATGGGCTCACGTTTATTAAAACGAACTCTCGTCCACCCATCTCGCGACCTTAAAAGCATTGAACAGCGCTTAGATTTAATTGAAGAAATTCGTGATCTCGATGATCAAGATATGCTGCCTCAGCTTTTAAAAGAAGCAGGTGACCTTGAACGTATTACCGCTAGACTTGCTTTAGCCTCTTTAAGACCACGAGATCTATGCCGCATCAGAACTGCACTTCTCATGGTGCCACAGCTCAAAGGCTTCATGGAGCAACAAACTTCAGCCTTAAAAGCATACGCCAATAATATTATCCCTATTAATGATTTAGCAGAATTGCTATCTCAAGCCATAGAAGAAAATCCACCTGTAGTTATCCGAGAAGGTGGCGTAATTCGCGCCGGTTACAGCCAAGAACTCGATGAGTTTCGTGCTCTTTCAAGTGGGACCATGGACTTTTTACGCGAAATCGAACGACGTGAAAAAGAAAGAACCGGTATTACCACTTTAAGAGTAGATTACAACCGCGTACATGGTTTTTACATCGAAGCGACCAAGGCAGCACTGAGTGGGGTAACTCTTCCAACTGAATACGTACGCCGCCAGACCATGAAAAATACCGAGCGTTTTATCACCCCAGAGCTTAAAGAATACGAAGAAAAAGCCCTAACGGCTCAAGCGAGTGCCCTATCCTTAGAAAAGAAACTTTACGATGAGCTTATCGCCAAAGTAACCACCTACCTCGCCCAACTACAAAAGTTAGCTGCCATACTTTCCGCCCTAGACATGACCGTAAGTTTGGCTATCGTTTCTTTAAAGTATGGTTATGTTCGTCCAACATTTACTTCTAAAGAACAATTAAAAATTACAGGTGGGCGTCACCCTGTAGTTGAATGCGTTTCAAGAGACCCGTTTATCGCTAATTCCTTAGACATGTCGGATAAAAAGCGCATGCTTCTTATTACCGGACCTAACATGGGCGGTAAATCTACTTATATGCGCCAAGCAGCCTTAATCGTTCTTATGGCCTATGCGGGCAGTTTTGTGCCGGCTGACGAGGCTCTCATCCCGCAAATTGATTCGATTTTTACTCGTATTGGGGCTAGTGATGATTTAGCCTCTGGGCGCTCAACTTTTATGGTTGAAATGACTGAAGCTGCCGGCATTATGCATAATGCCACTAGCCATAGTCTCATTTTGATGGATGAAATAGGACGCGGGACTAGCACCATGGATGGGATGGCTCTCGCCCGCGCCATGGCGGAAACTTTAGCCTTAGGAAAGTTAGGTTATGTACTTTTTGCTACCCATTATTTTGAATTAACAGACTTACCTAATCTCTACCCAACTATTGCTAATTATCATTTTGGTGCCATAAAAAATGGCGATAGTATTATCTTTTTACATAATGCCGAAGAAGGAGCTGCTACAAGTTCATACGGGCTTGAGGTAGCTGCGTTAGCCGGGATTCCACGGCGAGTAATTACCCTCGCTAAAAAGAGAATGGCCGAATGTGCAGCGAGAACTCCAAGCCAATCCTCTGGCACCCCAAATCAAGAGTTATCTAATATCACTTTAGCGCAAGCCGAAGAAGTAAATGAATATAGACAATTCATTAAAGAAGTAGCGTCTATAAGTCCCGACACCATTAGTGCGCGCGCAGCACTCGACCTTATCTACAATTTAGTCGATAAGGCCCGCCTGCTTAAGGATGACTAAAAAATAAATACCTAAAATTTGGCCATTATTGCACATCCTAAAATTCGAGCAGTTGGGGCTTGATATCTTAGGCTTTAACGCCCTATAAAAAACGCAGTTTAACTGCGTTTTTTAGCGACTAACGCGCCGGTAAATAATTCATTGGGTTTACCGATTGGCCTTTGTATCTAATTTCAAAGTGTAGCCGCACCGAGCTTGCTTCGGTATCTCCCATTTCCGCAATCGTTTGCCCTGCTTTAACTTCTGTACCTTCGCTTACTAAGATACTGTCGTTATGAGCATAAGCTGAAAGATAGTCATCATTGTGGTTGATAATGATTAAATTACCATAACCGCGCAGTGCATTACCGGCATAGACGACTTTACCACCCGCAGCAGAACGCACCGGGCTTCCGCGTTTATCCGAAATATCAATCCCTTTATTCCCATGCTCCCCGGTTGAGAAGTTTTGAATAACGCGGCCCTTAGAAGTAGGCCACTGCCATGCTAAGTTTCCGGCCTTACGCGAAACTTTTGCTTTCGCGGTAGCTTTACTACTTGAAGGCTTAGCCGAAGTTGTCGCCACTTTATAACTATTTGTTCTTAGACTTGGTGCGCTTGAAACTTCTTGCTTATTGTTAGCAATTTGCGTATTGGTTTTTGAGCTAGAGGTGGCAACAGTCCCTAACAAAATATGCTGGCCAACTTCAATTTGATTGTTCTTTAAACCATTTAATCGTTTTAAGGTTGCAACAGAAACGCCATGATTTTTGGAAATGCGATATAAAGTTTCCCCACGTTTAACGATATGGTATCTCTTTTTATAGGTTGTACCAGGTGAGGAGCCTGAGGGCTGACTTGCAGACGAGGTAGCGCCGTTGTTACTACGACAATTACCCATATTTAAACGTTGCCCCACATAGAGATTATAAGGCTTTTGAATTCTGTTTAACGAAGCAAAATCCGAAAGCTCCATGTTGCTTGCAAAAGCTAAAGAATACATAGTGTCCCCTTTTTGCACTACATATGAACAGCTGTTGCTGCTACTTTTGCCTGAGGACACCGAACTTGGAACTCGAACCCGAGAACTAATACTGTGGCTTTGGATTTTAGACCGCACTGCCCCCGTCCGCACAGTTCTATCTTGTGTCAGACTATATGGACCGTCGTAACGGTGTGCAGATGTAGCACATCCTGTCAGGATGCAGATCACCGTTAAGGCAGTGATACTCCAACCCTTACACATCTCCGTCAATACCACCGTTTATGTTTACAACCTAAGCGCTAAACAACCAGTAATAAATCCCAGCTAGTACTACAATTATAAGACACAACCAACCTATTACGTCAATATAACGTCTTATTTTTTGCTCCATTGAAGCACCACCTAGTTTAATTAAGCCAGAAATCAAGAAAAATCTAGCCCCTCTTCCTAAAAATGACACCACAATAAATGAAATAATACCAAGTTGCTCAAAAGAAAGAATACCAATCCCACGTTGAGCGGCAATTACCCCACAACAAATCGCTACCACTTTATACGGTAATGGGGTAAAAGAACCAATGACGATAAATAAAATGCCATAAGTGTTAAGTAACATCATGGCTTTATCGAAATTCGCCGTGCCCCCAAAGTACTTCACCATGTCATGAATATATGGGTCATAGATCCAATAACCTAAACCGTACCCCACTACCGCTCCAAGTACAGACGCTACCGTAGCATAAAAAGCAAAACGCAAAGCCCGTTCTGGTCTGGCTAGAGCCATAGGAATCAGCATCACATCAACCGGCACTGGCCAAAAGATAGATTCAATAAAACTATTTAAACACAAGAAAAAAGTTGCGAAACGATGACGTGATAATTTAAGACAGTAATCGTAGATACCTGCAAAAAGCTTCATGAAAGTTCTTCCCAAAACGAACGCCATTTAAGGCTACAAAAAAATTATAGATGCTGCACCCAAGCCGTTAATTCATCTATAACTCGATATGAGGTTAAATCAATATGTAAAGGCGTAACTGAAACATAGCCATTACGAATAGCAAAGAAGTCTGTATCTTCAGCTACATCAACTGCGCGCCCTTGTGGCCCCACCCAATATACCGGTTTACCACGTGGGTCTTGCGCTTTGATCACACTATCAGACGCTGCCCGCGTCCCAAGTCTGGTTACTTTAATTCCTTTGATTTCAGAAAGAGGTAAATCAGGAACGTTGATGTTTAAGATTTGATTAGGAGGCATAGGACACGCAGGGAGACTACCTAAAATTTTGAGGGCAAAAAAGGCTGCTGTTTCATAATTCTCGCGACCACACAAAGAAATGGCCATGGCCGGCAGGCCTAAACCACGTCCCGTCGTCGCAGCTGCGACCGTGCCTGAATAAATGACGTCATCGCCTAAATTTGGGCCTTCATTAATTCCTGACAGCACCACTTGCGGTTGCGGCTCAATCAGTTCATTTAATGCTAAATACACACTATCAGTTGGGGTACCACGTACGGCAATAAAGTTTTTAGTTGGTAGCGACTGGACCCTAATTGGATATTCAATGGTTAGACAATGACTTGCCGCACTTTGATTACGGTCAGGCGCAACTACAAAAGTCTCAGGGTAAGTCTTAGAAACAGCTCGATATAGCACATTAATACCATGCGCATATATTCCATCATCATTGCTGATTAAAATGCGTAAACCATTTCTATTGACCATTATGTCTCCTAAAACCAACTATCCACAAGCTTTCTTTGCCCTCAAACCTTAAGCTAAGGTTCTAACTCAAAATTTCATTAATCTTTATAGATTAAAGCTACCGCTTCAGTAGCAATGCCTTCTTTTCGGCCTGTAAAACCTAACTTTTCTGTTGTGGTGGCCTTGATATTCACCGCCTCAAGTGGCAACTCTAAATCTTGCGCCATGAGTGCACACATCTCTTTTTCATAAGGAGCCACCTTAGGAGCTTGCGCAATAATTGTGACATCAACATTTGAAATCTTATAGCCTAAAGCTTTTATTCTAGCCACGGTATCACGTAATAAAATTCGGCTATCGATGTTTAAGAACTTATTGTCATTATCAGGATATAAACGCCCAATATCACCTAAAGCGGCTGCGCCTAACAATGCATCGCATAATGCATGAATAGCCACATCACCATCTGAATGAGCAATGAACCCAAATTCATATGGAACTTTTACCCCACATAAAGTAATAGGGCCAGCGCCACCAAACTTATGCACATCAAATCCATGTCCAACTCTAAACATCATCATGCTCCTTACTTTTTATGACGCTGACAAGATAAATAAAACTCAGCCAAAGCTAAATCCGAAGGCTCAGTGATCTTAATATTCATGGCATCACCACGGATTAAACGTGGTTCATAACCTAAAGCTTCCATCGCAGAAGCCTCATCAGTCAAAACTAAATGTTTTTGGGCCGCTTCTTCGTAGGCTTTAATCAAAAGTTCACGCTTAAAATATTGCGGGGTAAAAGCACGATATAATCCATCACGCGGCACTGTCGCAGCAATTCTATGGTCTGGTGATGCACGTTTTATAGTATCACATAGAGGAGCGGCTAAAATCCCCCCGTTATCATCGGTACACTGTAAAACTAAAGCTTTAATATCAGAGACGAGGACACATGGTCGCGCCGCATCGTGTACTAACACAAAGTCTGTAGTAGCCAACTTTAAACCATTAAGTACGCTATCGCCACGTTCTTTACCACCCAAGGCCAGTTTGAGGCGCGGGTGACTACTGATAGCTAGGTCCTTAAAGTACTCATCCTCTGCTCCTAAGACCACAATAATATTATTAAGACAATCAACTTCTAATAAACGGGAAAGAGTATGTTCAAGGACGGTTTGCGTAGAAATGGTGAGATATTGTTTAGGGATTTGAGCGCCCATACGGCGCCCTACTCCGGCCGCCGGGACCACGACATCAACGATTTGAAGTGCTTGTTCTTTCATTATCAACAGAAATCCTAAAAAACTTTTCATCGGGCTTAATCATACCCAATCTTGAGCGGGCAATGTTTTCCACCGATTCAAAAGACTTGCCACTTTTTAGTTCTAAAATATTTGCTCTAATCATTTCGTTACGAGCTGTAAGTTCTTTGGTCTTTTGCTGGGCATGTAGTAATTCAACTCGGCTTTTTTCGTAACTCTTATTGCCAATACAAGCCACATTTACGAGATAGCCTAAAAGAATAACAAGTAATAAAGTAAGTAAGCGCATATAAGATTCGTCTCCAAGGCCACGCCACCATCAAACGGGCTGTTGAATCGCTCCTATTATACTATATTCATCTCCAAACAAAAAACCTCCCGTTTTAATTCAACGGGAGGTTTTATCAGTTTAAAAACTGTAACGCTTAATTAAAGCGTAAGAGCAGTAAATTACTGACCCTTAACAGCCTTACGACCAGCGAATGGAGCCTTTTCAGTACCGAGTTCTTCTTCGATACGGATGAGCTGGTTGTACTTAGCCATACGGTCTGAACGGCTGAGAGAACCAGTCTTGATCTGGCCAGCAGCAGTACCAACAGCGATGTCAGCAATGGTGCAGTCTTCAGTTTCACCAGAACGGTGAGAAATTACTGCAGTATAACCAGCCTTGTGAGCCATCTGGATTGCATCAAGAGTTTCAGAGAGAGAACCGATCTGGTTAACCTTGATAAGGATTGAGTTAGCGATACCCTTTTCAATACCTTCCTTGAGGATTGAAGGGTTGGTTACGAAGAGGTCGTCACCAACGAGCTGGCAAGAACTACCGATCTTATCGGTGAGGTACTTCCAACCATCCCAATCGCCTTCAGCCTGACCATCTTCGATAGAGATGATTGGGTACTGCTTGCAAAGGTCAGCAAGGAAGTCAGCGAGCTGGTTAGAGGTAAGATCCTTACCTTCAGCCTTCATCTTGTAGAGCTTAGAATCTTCATCATAGAATTCAGAAGAAGCGCAGTCCATAGCGAGGGTAACGTCTTCACCGAACTTGTAGCCAGCGTTTTCAGTAGCCTGCTTGATTGCAGCCATAGCCTTAGCAGTAGAGCCAAGACGTGGAGCGTAACCGCCTTCGTCACCTACAGTGGTGGGCTGGCCGAGATCCTTAAGAACCTTAGCGAGGCAATGGAAAATTTCAGCGCCCATACGGATAGCTTCTCTAACAGACTTAGCACCAACTGGCTGAATCATGAATTCCTGCATATCCATAGACCAAGCAGCGTGAGCACCACCGTTGATGATGTTCATCATAGGAAGTGGCATAGAGTACTTGCCTGGAGTGCCGTTGAGGTCAGCAATGTGAGCGTAAAGAGGTACACCCTTAGAAAGAGCGCCAGCCTTTGCTACTGCAAGAGAGATAGCGAGGATAGAGTTAGCACCGAGGTTCTTCTTGAATGGAGTACCATCCTTGTCAAGCATAACCTTGTCGATAGCGCGCTGGTCAGTTGGGTCCATGCCTACAATTGCAGGGCCAAGGATTTCGTTTACATTCTTAACAGCTTGGAGAACACCCTTACCGCCAAAACGATTCTTATCGCCATCACGTAATTCGAGAGCTTCACGAACACCGGTAGAAGCCCCAGATGGAACTGCTGCGCGACCCATTAAACCGTTATCAAGATATACATCAGCTTCAACAGTTGGATTCCCACGTGAATCGATGATTTCACGACCAATTACCTTAACAATCTTAGACATTATAAATCCCCATGGATAATAATAAATTTATGCCGCCAAAGCGGCCTCATTAAAAACCTTTAAAGCATTGCGGGCAAGACCAAACTTGGTTTTAGCCCCGTCAATCCTTCTTGTAATTATACTTTGCTTTAGCGCAAAATACAATAAAACAGCCCATGCAAATATTCTGCAAGAGCACGTATCTATCTAACACTTAACTTAGATTACAGACATCTAGCAACAACTAACGGCTTGAACTCTTAAAATATAAGCATCTTTTTACGTAAAATTAAAAGGGCGCACCTACAGGCACGCCCTTTTAAACATGGAGCTTAGAGACCTTTAAACCTTTACTTAACAAAGAATTTACGCTCTTTTTCCCCAAAATCTTTTACTTACGCCCTTTATTATTAAAGCAAACAACGGCTCAAGCTAAAATCTTGGTCTAGCTATTGTGCTTTTCCTGGTATTCCATTGCCGCCTTAATAAAGCCTGAGAACAATGGATGACCATCTCTTGGAGTAGAGGTGAATTCAGGATGGAACTGCACAGCCACAAACCAAGGATGCTTTGGATTTTCGATAATTTCCACCAACTTACGGTCAGCACTAAGACCTGTAACCTTAAGACCAGCTTCCTTAATCTTAGGTAATAAGTTGTTGTTAACTTCGTAACGATGACGGTGACGTTCGTAAATTTCAGCCTTACCGTAGAGTTCTTTTACCTTTGAACCTTCTTCGAGGTGGCAAAGCTGCGAGCCTAAACGCATAGTCCCACCGAGGTCGGACTTTTCGTTTCTAACTTCAACTGCGCCTTCGTCATTAATCCATTCGGTAATAAGACCTACAACTGGATATGGACTCTGTGGGTCGAATTCGGTTGAGTTAGCCTTTTCCATACCAACTACATCACGAGCGTATTCAATGAGCGCTACCTGCATCCCTAAACAAATCCCTAAATAAGGAATATTGTTTTCACGAGCATATTTAGCCGCCATGATCTTGCCTTCAATCCCGCGATTACCAAAACCACCAGGTACCAAAATAGCATCTAAACCTTCGAGTAATTCAACCCCCTTAGTTTCGATATCTTGTGAATCAATGTACTTGATAGTTACATTAACGTGATTCTTAAGACCACCATGCTTTAAAGCTTCGTTTACAGACTTGTAAGCATCTGGAAGTTGTACGTACTTACCAACCATCCCTACAACTACTTCGCCTTCGCTGTTTGCCTGCTGGTAAATAACCTGTTCCCATTCAGAAAGATCTGCAGGTTTAGCGTTAATGCCAAATCTTTCACATACCAACTGGTCTAAGCCCTGATTCTTAAGAAGAGCTGGAATCTTATAAATAGAGTCAACGTCTCTTAAAGATACAACTGCCTTTTCACTTACGTTACAGAACAAAGCAATCTTTGTCTTTTCCTTAGTCGGAATGTTGATATCAGAACGGCAAACCAATACATCAGGCTGAATACCGATACTTAAGAGTTCCTTTACAGAATGCTGAGTTGGCTTAGTCTTAACTTCACCAGAAGTCTTAAGGTATGGCACTAAAGTCAAGTGCATGAATAAAGTGTTTTGACGACCGATATTTACAGCAAGCTGTCTAATAGCTTCAAGGAACGGTAATGACTCGATATCACCAACAGTCCCACCAATTTCTACGATCGCAACTTCGTGCCCAGCACCGCCGGCAATAATCTTTTCTTTGATTGCATTGGTAATGTGTGGAATAACCTGGATACAGGCACCCAAATAGTCACCACGTCTTTCTTTACGCAAAACATCAGAGTAAATACGACCGGTAGTAAAATTGTTATTACGGGTCATCTTGGTTCTAATAAAACGTTCATAGTGACCAAGGTCAAGGTCAGTTTCCGCACCATCTTCGGTCACGAATACTTCACCGTGCTGAATAGGGCTCATGGTACCCGGATCAACATTGATATAAGGATCCAGCTTGAGCATTGTAACATTGATTCCGCGAGCTTCGAGCACAGCTGCCAGAGAGGCTGCAGCAATCCCCTTACCCAAGGAAGATACTACACCACCGGTGACGAAAATATATTTAGTTTCCATAATGAAGACCCATGAAAAAAAACAAAAACAGCATTCAATTTTGCTAAATGCTGTCTTCAATAATTAACCAACAATCAATGGGATTATATTTTACCAAAAATCAAAAAATAACACAAAGTTAATTATGCATGACCTTAGTACGTTGTGACATCCTCCCCCACCTATAGAGGTGGGGCTTCCCACCGATAAGATAGGTTCAGTTCTCGCTCAAGCACTCTAATGAGTACAGTATCAACGAGCTAACCCCGTGTATCCCACGGTTCTATGTTTTGAATTTATGCAGTTACTAACCGCATATCTTTATTTTTTATATTTATAGCATAATGTTTATAAAGCTGTCAAGTAAATTTCGGCAATTTATCTCACCACCTTAGAGGAGGGGGACTTCTTGCCGAGTTCAGTTAAAAACAACCCATTACAGCCTTCTAGCCGAAATTACGTCAGGCATTTGGGCAAGCTTAGATAGCATTTTGGTTAAATCACTTATGTTATAAACTTCCATATCTATATCTATTGAGGCAGTTTGACGATCCATATTTGAACGAGAACGCACCCCCAGCACATTGATTTTTTCAGCCGCAATAATAGTTGTTATATCGCGTAGCAAACCTGAACGGTCATTAGCTTCAATACCCACAGTAACATCAAACCCTTCCGCATAGCTTTCGCCCCATTGCGCTTCAATAACGCGTTCTGGGCATGCTTTTTCAAGGTTCTTGACCGTTTCACAATCACAGCGGTGAATTGAAATACCTCGTCCTTGGGTGATGTACCCGATGATTTCATCACCAGGAATTGGATGACAGCACCTAGCTAAGCTAGTAACTAAGTTGCCAACCCCATGGACAATAACTCGACTCTTAGACGCATCACGTCTGTTTACCGCTAAACGATTTAACGTACGTTGCTCAATAGTTCTTATTAATTCTTTATCCGCCGCTGCTTCATCGCGATGCATAGACTTTAGACGTTCTTCAAGATAATTAACCACTTGGTTAATTCTAATATCGCCTGAACCAATCCCCGCAAACACATCATTATGGTCTTTAGCGTTATAACGCTTTAACACATCTTTAATGAGACTTGGTAGTTGTTCCTTAGTTATCTGCAACCCATGGCGTGAGATTTCACGTTCCAAGATTTCGCGTCCAGCTAAAATATTCTTATCTCGATCGATTTTACGGAACCAAGACAAAATTTTAGCGCGAGCTTTACTTGTTCTAATAAAGCCGTTGCTTGGGTTTAACCAATCACGGCTTGGATTCGGTTCGCTTTGAAGCAACAACTCAACTTGATCACCAGTTTGTAATTGGTATGTAAATGGCACGATACGTCCATCAACTTTAGCCCCCACACAGCGGTTCCCCACCTGACTATGAATTTGATAAGCAAAATCAAGCGGAGTAGCCCCTGTAGGCAAATCGACCACATCCCCCTTTGGCGTAAAGACGTAAACTCGATCTTCGAAAACCTGAGTCTTGAATTCTTCCACGATCGAACCTGATTCGACCATATCTTCTTGCCAAGATAAAAGTTTACGTAACCAAGCAATACGTTCTTCGTAAGCCGCATCAATCCCTGGATTTGGTCCTTCTTTATACTTCCAGTGAGCAGCCACCCCAAGTTCTGCATTTTTATGCATTTCTTGGGTTCTAATTTGAATTTCTACCGTTTTACCTGAAGGGCCTAACACTACGGTATGAATAGACTGGTAGCCATTAGGTTTTGGGTTAGCAATATAATCATCAAACTCTCTTGGAATATGATGATATTGGGTGTGTATAACCCCTAAAGCCGCATAACAGTCCTGCAAACGATCAACTATGACTCGCACCGCACGTACGTCATAAAGTTCAGAAAAGTCGAGATGTTTTTTTTGCATCTTACGCCAAATACTGTAGATATGTTTTGGGCGCCCATAAACATCAGCTTTAACGCCTTCACCTTCTAAACGCTTTTTAAGATCCGCCACAAACTCATTGATATAGTTTTCACGATCGATTCGTTTTTCATCAAGTAAATGCGCAATCTGCTTATAGGTATCTGGGTGCAAATATCTAAAAGCTAAGTCTTCTAATTCCCACTTAAGCTGACCAATTCCTAAGCGGTTAGCCAAAGGAGCGTAAATATTAGAAATTTCCTTAGCTACTAACACTCTGGTTTCTTCGTCCGCGTTTTTAACTTCACGTAATGCGGCAATTCTTTCGGCAAGTTTTACGACTACGGCACGTACGTCTTCGACCATTGCTATCAACATGCGACGTACGTTATCGATTTGGGCATCAGTAACCGTATTTGAATTTAAATTATGCAAAAAACGAATAGCTTCCATATCTCGCACCCCATGCAAAATATGAGCTACATGGCGACCGAAATCTGCCTCAGCTTGTTCGAGGGTAAAATAACTAGATTCTAAATGTGGATATAAAATGGCAGCTTTGTACGTATCGATGTCCATATGTAGAGTTAACAAAATCCCTACCATTTCCACAGCCCGAAAACCTAAACGATGCTTTTCAGCTTCTGTTTCAGGCATCCGATCATGACAATAGGAAAAAGCACGTGCAATCTCAACCTTATCGGTGTCTTTTACCGGTAAAGTTTCCATCCAAGCGTGTACATCAAATTTTTCTTTTGCGTGAGTGCTTCGTACTGCAACCATCTCTATTCTTCCACCTAAACTATTTGCTACGAATTATATGGGCACATTATCCGACGTCCACTTGCTAGACTATATCACAGTAAGCATAAAATACGGCATTTAAATTAAAATTCACCATTTCCATTATACGAAATGGTGAATTTTATTACTTTTAAATATTGGGCGAACAATAGGATTTGGACATAAATTTATGGTAAACGGTGTCCCGCAGCCACATATAGTTCATACCAATCTTCTTGTTCAAGGACTAGGTCACCAGCTTGCATAAACTCTTTTAAATGAGTTACCAAAGTGGTCCCTGAAATCACTTGGTTCTTCCCTGAAATAGTCAGCACCCAAGCAGCCGCGACCGCAGCTGGCGTACAGTTATATTTATCACCTAAATGCTGGAGCAATTGATTTAGAGCTGCATAGTTAGAATCAGTTAAAAACAAACCACCCCAATTTGACTTTTGTAATGGGCTCCAAGCCTGTAACACCACATCATGATTAACACAGTAGTCATGCAACCCTAGCGCACTACCAACCCCATCAGTTTCATACATGTTATTTTCAAATGAAGCTTCCACAATAGGCGCATGCACTAAACTGAGTTGCAACTGATTAGCACAAATAGGGATTTCCAAATGGCGGCCTAAAGCTTTAATCTGATTTACTGAAAAATTGCTTACAGCTATATGTCTAATATGCCCTAAATGGTGTTCTTCCATTAAAGCATCTGCAATTTCTACCCACGAGGTTAAAATATCTGGCCGATGCAAGGTAAAGACATCGATGTAATCACACTTTAATCGACGTAAACTCCCCTCGATACTCTTATGAATATACTCTGGGGAAAGGTCATAGCGGTATGGATTTTTCCTGATCCCACATTTGGTTTGGATAATGAGGTCCTCACGGTCGATGTCAGTCTCACTTTGTAAAACTTCACCAAATAGTTCTTCGCACCGTCCATCCCCATAAATATCAGCTAAATCGAAAAAATTTCCTTGGGATTCAATACTCGCATGAACTAATGCCGACACCTGAGACTTATTAAGTTCCGCTAAACGCATGCACCCAGTCACAACCAAAGGAGCAACTAACCCCCCTTCCATAATTATATTACGCATACTAAAGCCTCTTTATTTTTAAAGTTTTTCCCACTTAGTGAAACTTTTCACCAAGTGCTCAAAAGTACTCAAATTGTTATGTCCCAAAGGCCCCAACCTTTGGATTAAACACAAGGTAAATAAACTTTGGTTCTTACGCGCATCTTTGACCTACTCTACTGTGCGCGTCTTTGGCGCGCTTAGGAATAATTTTCATCACCGAACAAATCTTTTGCCTTTGCTTGCTCTAATTTTGCCTCCTTAAAATTATCGCAACTTTGGCCTATTAAGACTATAAATCTCAATTATTTGCTTCTCGTTTTTGGAGATATCCCATAGATTACATCTCCTTAATCTTAAGGATACTTAAAAGCACTCTTTTTAGATTGCAGGCCTAAATTCAATTTTTACCAAAGACTCTTAAGCAATTAAATAACGAAAAAAAACACAACTTATTAGTCATGGATTTTAAGCTTTAAAGAACTAAACGTTTCCTTTAGTCTTTAGTCTCTAGTCATAAGTACTACTGTTTCCACGTGTGCCGAGACCTTTTAATTGATGTCGGATTTACTGACATATTGAGGGAACATGTTTAAACATACATCTTTTCAAGCGTCCCAACCTTTGCGTTTTCGGGAACATCACCGCAGTATCACGCTTAAAGCAAGCGAACAGATCAACACCTACAAAACCGCCATGGAATTCAAGGGCAAACAGGTTAAAGCCTATGCCATGGTCTTTGCCGGATCAGAATTCGTGTATTGCGGGTAGTGGACTTAAAGTTCATTATCTGTATTTGCGATTTTGGCCTTCAATGTTTCTTCAAGAACCGTGAATGTCGAAATGAAACTGTCACGTATCATGGATACAAGTTCATCTGCCTCATCTTCATTGTATACATGAACTGAGAGATTTCTCTTTTTCAGCATCAGCAGCCACGTTGCAGAATCAGAAATAAAACCAACCTTATAGGCAAGCTGGAGAATCTCTCGAGGCGAACCAACATCAGCTCCTTCAACGCCGTGAATTCTTAATACTTCCTGAAGAGCTTTCCAGGAAAGTTCAAATGTTAGATTGAACTGAGCAATTACTCCGGTTCTATATATTTCGCTTTCTGAGGCCTGCTCAAAATCAGCCTTTTTCAACACTTTTAAGCAATTGGAGAAATTTTCAAACTTTTTCATAAATTACAATACCGTCCTTCTCAATCTCCATTTTCAATTTCTCAGAAATGTTTTTATCGGCATTAATGATATCAAAAGATAATAGTGAATTGACGTTATCATTGATGTTCCAATAAAACGAATCAAAGTCTCCGCCATAAACAGCAAGATCGATATCACTTCTTTCAGTATTAGTTCCCCTTGCACGAGAACCAAAAAGGATAACCTTATTTACTGAATTTCTTTCAGCAAACATAGTGATATCCTTTAACACAACATCTGGTAAATTAAATAACATATCCCACCAAACACAAAAGCATAGTTCTAAATGCTAATGTTTCATCAATCATCTAATATTTCTCTTTCGTTTCTTAACTTCTTTCGATATTCCCTTAATACTCTTAAGGTACTCTTCTTCAACTGGCGAGAGTGTAATCTCTTGGTACTTTCTGTATTCTTCCTTTGCTTTTTTCATTGCCTGATCATGACTTACTGTACCAGATCCCTTCAGAAGCTTTCTATTACCAGAAACCAAAATAGAATCAAGTTGCTCTACATAATCACTCATGTACATTGGACGATGTTCAATAGCACTGATTTCAGCGAGATCAAAATAACCTGAAACAAGATTATTCAAAATCTTAAGTTCATCTTCATTCAAATAATTCTTGGCAATGCCTATGTCTTTTAATGCAGGCAATTCACCGGCAAAAGAAGTTAATCCCATAAAAGGTCTTTCAGCATCAGCTCGTTCATATATGACTTCTGCCGCAGTATGGCCATGAGCGGCATAATGAAGTTTATTCTGCACAATCTTAAAGAATTGAATTGATGTTTCGCTCTTTGGATCATAATCAACGCTTGTTGCATAGAGATCTAGCACCTGACGATAAAGTACCTTCTCTGATGAACGAATATCTCGGATACGATCAAGGAGTTCTTTCCAGTAATCACCGCCGGAATTACCTTTCAATCGTTCATCATCCATGGCAAAGCCTTTGGTGATATATTCCTTCAAGACAGAATTAGCCCAGATACGAAACTGTGTGCCTCGAAAAGACTTCACTCTATAACCGACAGAGATTATGACATCAAGATTGTAGTATTCAATGTTTCTTTCTACTTGGCGATCACCCTCATTTTGAACTGTTGCAAAATTTGCAACAGTTGACTCACGAACAAGTTCACCTTCGATGAAGATATTTTTTATATGACGGGATATTGTTGATTTATCACGCTGAAACAGTTCAGCCATCTGGTCTAGCGATAGCCAAACTGATTCATTTTGTAGGTTTACATTAATTTTAGTCAATCCATCTTCAGTTTGATAGATTATAATCTCACCACGATTATCCATTAAAAATCCTGTTGCTATAACTACTAACAATAATATTAAGACTGGATATCCGTCTTATATACATCTTCAAAACGAGAATTTACTAATTTGTTCTTCAAATCATTCCAATTAAATCTATTTTTACGGTACATATCTAAAGATAGATTAAACCCATCAACCGCGCATATAATTGAATCAACATTAACTAATATACTTTCAAAGATATTTAATATCTTAGGATTTTCTGATGTATAAATTGGTTTTTCAATTTCAAAGAAAGACTTATCAAGCCTCTCTTTTAAGTATTTTTCTTGAGTTTTCAAATATTCAACTCCGATTTCATTTATACATAATTTTAATTTTATACCTGCCTGTATAATAGCCTGTTCGTCTAACAATTTATTTTGAAATAATTCATATTCAGTTAACAACGACTTTTGATTCTTTCTAAAAGTGCTATATTCCACTGTTTGCAAATAACTCATTTCACTTTGAATTACTTCTATATTTTTGTCCAACAAATTATCAGGAACATTCCATTCTTTATGTTTAATAAAATCCTCGATAGTTACCTCTAACACTTTCAGTGCTGTAAATAAAGTTGTATTATGGCAAAAAAGTTTTTTCTCAATCTCTGATTTCAAACTGAAATATCTTCTTATTTCACAAAAAACAACGACAAGCAGACTAGCGAATATACCACTAGATACGGCCATAAAAAAATCCTTAGGTAGCCACACTTCGCTAACAATGACAACGTCTACTTTTGAATAAACAGAAAAAATATAAGTAAGAATCAAAAAAAGTAAGGAAGCGACACCTCCCCATTTAATCATTTGAATTGACTCTCGCATCGTATCTCCAATATTTTAAACTCTAGGTTTCTTTATCAATAATTCTACTATTGCTTTTATTACTTTTACGTAATAAGTATAATTACTATCACCTGTGGTTTTATCTATGAATTTCAGATAATCATTCAATTCTCTAAAATTATTTTCATTAACTCCTAATTGAGCAATCATTTTCTTTTTTGACTCTACGCTCTCATGCGCCACATAATTTCTGATCGCTCTCATTTGATAAAACGCGGTTTTTATATTGCCGTTCAGCAGTATCACATCAAAAGGGTTTTCTTGAAATATAAATGAAGATAATTTTTCTATTTTATCTATATACTCTACATATTTTTTCTTTCCATCACGCATAAAAACATTAAACTGCTCCTCATCTTGAAATTGAATTTTTAATTTCGGTGAATATCCAGTTTCAGAAGGAATTCCAATAGCATAAGATACAAATAGCTCACCTATAAAACGCTCGAATTTAATCCATATTTTCAGTAAAGCTATATCGTACATTTGTACGTCAGGTTTTGTTGCCCATGAAGTCCATTCGGTTATAGCCCTAAGCACATCATTACTCACCATTCATATTATCCAAAAAGAAAGAATTCAAAAAAGAAATTCGGCTTACTCGTTCATCCTTATTGGTTGTTCTAGCACTATGATTCCTCTTAAATTCAGTCCAAATTGCCTCCATAGACTGGCCTGCTGTTAGTTCTGTTACCTTTGAGGCATAAGAATTCAAAAATTTTCCACAACAATTAAATAAAGCATCTATATTTCCAGCAATAGCATTATTTTCAAACAAAGAATTCCTATGAATTGTCAAACCTTTTATCCCATACATCTGATGAATAATCACTGCATAAAATGTAAAAAAATAATTCTTATTGCTGAGGCAACCAAGATTTCCATTAAAATAAGCATAAACTTTACCAATTATATCCATTGCTGATATAATTTTGTCTTCTATAATTCCGTCATCATCAAATACAGCATCATATTTTTCATAAATAGTATCCACCGACTTAGGTGTTTCTGAAACGACCCCATCTATTAATAAAATAATCATCGAAGTAATTAATTCAGCATCTTTCATTCGAGTACAATCATTATCTGATAACAATTTGTACTCAAGAAAAAAATCTCTATAGTTTGAAGCGAGATTATATACTAGTACTTTAAAATCCCCCCAATATTTAGAATTCCTAATTTCCTGTTTATTAAGAACATAATTGTTAGAGTTGAGCCGAGCAAACATATCATATATTACACTTTCATCTTTCTCCGTAACCACCTCTGCAACAATTTCATACTCTAGAATCGCTTCCTGTGCATCTTCATCCAAATCTGAATATTTTTTTCCGCCATACTCTTTGTTATGCGATTTTTTAATTGCATATTTTTCATCAACAACATATTCCAATATTGCCCGAATTCGTTGTTGACCATCAATAATTTCTCTGCTTGTTGTTTTTGTAGTTATATCAATACGTTGTCTCAAAAAAATAGGAGGAATAGGAAGTCCTCTGATTATAGTATCTATCAAATATGTCTTTGCTTTTTCGTTCCAGACATTATTTCTCTGATACTTTGGCGAAAGCTCGAGTTCTCCTTTTTCGTTCCATTGAACTATATCACTTATTTGTATTATTTTTGATGTTGTTTTATTCACATTATTCCCCTTATTAAGCCCCTCTAGGCACTAAATAATCGCCCAAAACATATGTAAAAGTCAACTTAAAAATGTAGATTTTCGCCAATCTCAAAATGCTGTTTAAT
>OIYP01000235.1_pt1 | contig 38712 bp, 39 predicted proteins | sample 1588261 | NCBI WGS metagenome assembly OIYP01 (sample SAMN03283293) | human gut metagenome | biome: human-associated habitat; material: feces | host: Homo sapiens | place: Peru | collected 2012 | reverse complement strand
GACAGTACGCTGACATGGTGCAGCGTGGAGAAAGACCACTTGGGAAGCAACCGTGTGGTGAGGGAGGAAACATCAGGGATTAATAGGTTGCAGATAAATCACTATTATCCCTTTGGCAACACTTTCGGTGAGTACAACCATTGCGATGAGAACACAGACCTACAGCGCTACAAGTTCAATGGCAAGGAGTTGGATCTCGTGCATGGTCTGCGCCTCTACGACTATGGAGCAAGAATGTATGACCAAATACTTGGCTGTTGGACAAGTGTGGACCCAATGGCTGAGAAATATTATCATATCAGCCCATATGTGTTCTGTTTGGACAATCCTGTACGAATGGTGGATAGGGATGGAAAGGATCCATGGGATTTTTTCCCAACAGCAGATGCAGCAGCCATTGACTTCGGATATTTCTATAATGATAATTCTATACGAGAAAACAGAGAATATGCTTCTAATATTTTTAGGGTTCGCAATGCTCAAGGAAAAATTGGTTATACCTATGATGTTGCGACCTCAGGAGGAACAAAAAACATTACGGTTTTGCCACCCAAAAATTTTGAGCGGGAAGCTTTAATTCATACACATGCTGCTTATGATTCTGAATTAAGAAACGATGAATTCTCAGGGGTGTGCTATTATCGCAATGGAAAGTATATTTATTATGATAATTTAAAGTCGGTTCCATATTATAATAGTGAGGGGTTTCCAACAGATATTGGCACAGCAAACACACTCAAAAAGAATGTTTATTTAGTAGCTCCGAATGGCTCTCTACAAAAATATACCTATAAAGCCGGCCGCATATCAATAATTAGTTCTGACATGCCAAGTGATTTAAATGATCCTGGAGTGTTGAATAGTCGATCAAGTTTTTTGGAGTCTCATCCATTAGATATGAAGAAATTATTGGATATATATAAAAAAATGTTACGATTAAATAATAAAACATATGAATAAGAAGGAAATAGCATTTTTTGCAGGTTGTATCATATTAGGTATGGTTATATCAGTTATATTATCAAAGACAAGTATTAGAGATAAAACACATGAATTTAAGTGTGTTCGCATACAAGATTATGAGGGTGGAGATTATTCTCCTGAGCATTATTACATGAAGGAAGAACTAAAATCATTTATTTTTAATACACCACATCATCGCATGTGTGTGCAACATCCAGAAACAGTTTATAAGATAGCGAGTAGCTTGTTATCTTCGAAATATGGCCCTCAATATATTGAAAGTAAAAAGCCGTTTAAAATTAGCTTATTAAGTGGTAGAGTATGGAAGGTGATGACCAAAGACTCTATGGCTGTAGTTTATATTCAAAAAATAGATTCTCGAATATTAAAAATAGTAAGGTATGACAACACAAAATAAAATATTAAAGTATTTGTTATTAGGTGTGATAGGCATTTTGTTGGGATTTATTGCAACTTGTTTGTTTCTCTCATATTCTGCAAAATACAATCAAAGGGTTGTTCCTTTTATTTATATTAGAGGTGATAGTGAACCTCTTCTTTTTAAAAGCTATGCAGACTCCCTGTATTTGCCCGATGAAACAGTATTGCGAATGCCTCATGGAGTAATTGACACTCCAAAATTGGCTGCAGAAATAGGAAGTGCTGTCCTTATGGATATTTATGGAAAAAAGGAAATAAGTACGGAATACCCTTTTAATGTCGTTGAATATCAAGGTTCATGGACTGTGTTCGGCTCGCTTCCAAAGGGAAGTCTTGGTGGTGTAGGTGTGATTAATATATCTCGTGCAGATGGTATGATTTTACTTTATGATCATGGAAAATAAAAACATTTTTCTGAACCAAGACAGTACGCTGACATGGTGCAGCGTGGAGAAAGACCACTTGGGAAGCAACCGTGTGGTGAGGGAGGAAACATCAGGGATTAATAGGTTGCAGATAAATCACTATTATCCCTTTGGCAACACTTTCGGTGAGTACAACCATTGCGATGAGAACACAGACCTACAGCGCTACAAGTTCAATGGCAAGGAGTTGGATCTCGTGCATGGTCTGCGCCTCTACGACTATGGAGCAAGAATGTATGACCAAATACTTGGCTGTTGGACAAGTGTGGACCCAATGGCGGAGAAATATTATCATATCAGCCCGTATGTGTTCTGTGAAAACGATCCTGTGAATAAAATAGACATGCACGGAGATAGTATTGTTGTATTGCATTTACTGGGCAATATTGGCCATTTGGGTCTATTGGTGCAAAACGAGAGTGGAAAATGGCAATATTTTTCAATGAATGGAACCTGGGTGTATAAAGGAACTTTTGGTCTTGCAGGAGGCAAACCCTATCATGATTTAGGAGAAAAAACCTTTAATTCTCCACAGGATTTTTTGAATAGTTCCTATAATCGTAATGGAACAAATGATGAAATCGCTAAAAATGCAGTAGATGGCTATGGGTATGAGGAAGGATATATGCTTCCGACAACACCAAAACAAGATGCAACGATTAGAAAGACATTTAAGAAGCTGTCAAAAAAAGGCTATAGTCTAATTACTAATCAATGTGCACAAGTTGTACGTAAAAGTTTGGAAACAATAGGATTTGAATTTTATTATGACAAAAGAATGCATATAAATGGGATAAAAATAGATGTCGAAACCCTCCCATATACACCTCAAATGACATTTGATGTTTTAAAAAATAGATATAAAGGCATTTTATTAAAAAAATAAATATGAAACTTCAGATATATAAAAAATATGTGTTTGGCATGTGGTGGTGCTTGCAAGCAAGCATACTCATGTGTTCTTTTTTAGAGCTAAGAATAGTCTCATTTTTAATAATACTAGGTGTCTGTGCCTTATTCCTTTTTCCTAGAAATGAAATATGTAAGTATATCTTGCTGTTTTTCTTTTTAGTATGTTCTTTTTCTCTATCTGTTTTATTTTATTTAGTTGTATGTTTTGGTTGTCATATATGTAATTTTTATTCTGTTCTATTTATCTTGTTATTTACAATTATCTCTTTTTTAAATTATGTTGTAACAATTTTTACTTTAGATAAAGAATACCTATGGGTTTTAATGATTGTATGCCCCATATATTTGATGGGCCTTATGTCACTTATGATATGAGCTTTTTTGATTTTACTCAAAATATAATAAACGCAGTATTGATAATATCAAAAGTATGAAAAAGATAACACTATTTTTTCTTTTATTCATTTTTGCAAGTTGCCAAATGAATAAAAAGGCTGGAACGAATCCATTGTCAACAGATGCCGTTTCTACTGATATGTCTTGTGAGATGTTCTATTTTATCGTGCAAAGAAAGGTTTATCAAGTTACATATAATGGGAAAGACTCTATACGAACCATTTGTGGCAGTGCCAAATATGATATGTTTAATTTGAGAGACAAAAGAAAGCTAACATCTGCTTCTTTAAAATTTGATACGATATTCTTGGACCGTTCTAAAAGGTTGACAGACAGTCAAGTCCTACAATTGAATAAATGCGTATCCCGTGTAAAGGCATTGGGCAAAGCCCCTAAACAAGGGGTTGATATTAAAGATAGTTGGAAAGTTTATCTTTCTGTAAGAAATCTTGCCATTTATGAGTTTGAGTTTAATCTGGAAAGAACTCAAGAACTTAAGGACATATATGAGCTCTTTGTGATATTGAGGAAATATTCACCGATAGAATTCGACACAAACTGCAATGGCTATGTAATGGAAAATGGATATGAATACTTAGGGTAGGAAATGAAGTATAATTACTATGACAGTAACAAAATAGTCATTCATGGCAAAGCTGTTCTGGTCAGACTTTGGCTTGGGGAGAAACAAAGATGTTAACTGCCGACAAGATACAGTCGGTCAACACGACCGACTACAGGGCAACGTGCTCTATGAGAACAGTCGTCCTACCACCGTGCTGAGCAATGGTCGCTATATCCTTCTGAACCAGGACAGTACGCTGACATGGTGCAGCGTGGAGAAAGACCACTTGGGAAGCAACCGTGTGGTGAGAGAGGAAACATCAGGGATTAATAGGTTGCAGATAAATCACTATTACCCCTTTGGCAACACCTTCGGCGAGTACAACCATTGCGATGAGCCCCCCGTGCCCAGTCATCTACTGAAATCAGGAAAAGTCATCACGTACAACTATGCAACTTACCCACTGCGATGGGCAAGTCTACCCATAACGTTGGGCAACTTTGCTCATCCTTATGGGCAAAGTTGCCCAACGCAGTGGGCAGACTCTGATAAAGCCTTCCGATAACTCTGATAAAGCCTTCCGCTAACTTCTGATAAAGCCTTCCGTGAAAAGGTGTGGCTATGCTTTAACGAAGAAAACAACTCGGTTGAGAGATAAATACAAAAAAATAGGCTTACACCTTTCGGGATAAGCCTATCGTGTTCTCTTGCTTATTATTTTTATTCCTCACCGTTGTCCTCGTCCTCAGTATTCTCAGGAATCTCAAGCAATGGCAACTGTCTGTTGATAGCTGCATTGAATGAGATGATGGTCTCACTGCGTGACAAGCCCAATGGCTGCAACTTGTCGTGGATGATCTCCAACAAGTGGTGGTTGTTGCTGGCATAAATCTTGATAAACATATCCATGCCGCCTGTCGTATAATGACATTCCACCACCTCAGGAATCTTCTTCAGCTCGTCTACAACGTGGTCGAACTGCTCTGGATTCTTAAGATACAGACCTACATAAGCACATGTCTCATAACCAATCTTCTCGGGATCGATGATGAACTGAGAGCCCTTGATGATGCCAAGATTTGTCAACTTGGCCACTCTCTGATGGATGGCAGCACCGCTCACATTGCATGCTCGTGCCACTTCAAGGAATGGGATGCGTGCATCTTGTGATATCAGTTTCAATATCTGCCTGTCCAGGTAATCTAATAACTGCTTTGCCATAAATTAAGTTTAATTTGGGTGCAAAGATAGTACATTAATTTAAGAAACGCAACTTTTTGCGCATAAATAATTATAAATTAATATTATTTACTCTTTTCTACGGCAGAATAGTTAACACGAAGCACTTTTGCCTGTCGTAAAGCCTGCTTGACATCCATCACTACACCCATGGGAACCTGACGGTCGGCGCGGATGGAAACTGTCATCTGCCGCTGGTCTTCAGCCGACATACGACGCTTCTCTGCCAACACATAGTCCATCACCTCGGCAGGTGTGGCGAGCTTATCATTGAGCTGAACGCAGACTCCACTTGAATCGGTCTCTACATTCGAGACTCCCGGCAAGGACTGTACTGGTTTGCCTATATAAATGTAAGACACTGCCGACTTCTTGGTCAGTCGGGTGAGCTGCTTGCCTTGTGGGGCGCGATAGTCAACCTTGAGCGTTACCTGGCGCATGTGGGTGACGATCATAAAGAAAAACAATACCGTGAATATCAAGTCGGGCAACGAGGAAGTGTTGAGTCCCGGCATCTCGTGCTCACGACGTCCGAACATGCTCATGATTCGCCCCCTTTCTTCTTTTCGGCATCAGCACTCACACTCTTGTCCTGGAAAGTGCGGGCATGAGCATACGACTCGGTAATGCGCTGCGGGCACAAGTTGCGAACCCTATCCTTCTGGGCTTTCGACAACAGGGCAAAAGTCTTGCCATATTGCTTGCGGGCATATTCGTCACGCAACTGCGAATAGGCCATCATCAACTGATTCTGTACCTGGAAATAAAGATCATAACTTGCCTCACGGTCACTCTCAATTGAGATAAGATGACGGCTGCCCAAACGATGCACTAATTTCACCACCTCACCCTGCAGTCGGTCTACTGGGAAAGGCTTGTCGTTCAGGAGCAACAAATGGTCGGATGTGACGTGAAGTTCAAGGAGTGTGGCCTTGTCGACAACCGAAACCTGCTGTTGGTGCTGTGGCTCTGGGGCTGGCAACTGGCGCAGCAACCCCTTGTCCACATCCATCGATGTGGTGACAAGGAAGAATATCAACAGCATAAAAGAAATGTCGGCTGTAGATGTGGTATTCAGTCCCGGTACTCCATGTGGTTTACGCAGACGCTTCATTTCTTTCGTTCTTTACGCACATAACGGGTTACGCCAAAGAGCACTGCGCCTATGGCTGCTATCAGCAGTATGACTGAGGCAAGGACAAACATATCACTCAACTTCAGCCAGAACCAGTCGTTGTAGTCATTGCCGTTGACCAACATAGGAGTGGAAGAACCTACGGCGAAGCCTATGACGAGCAAACCTAAAGTTGAAAACCATGTGATGCGGGCTATCTTGCTGGCAGGCACACCATTGACCACAGCATCCTGACGACTGCCCGAACGATGGCTTCGCCATGCCGAGAAGCCTATCATGCATAATGCCAACAGAAGGACTAACACCATAAGCACGATGAGCACATCGGTGAAAAGAGGGGCATTGAAGTCGGGGTTCTCGTCGAATGGCAGGTCGTAGCCCACCAGATAGAACAAGGCGAAAACCACCGCCGACACTCCTACCAGAATGTACAACAGTCGCTGCGAGAGCTTTTCGGTTCCCCAGCTCTTAAGATGCTTGATTTTCATGCTTATACTTGGCTATTATGTCCATCAAGGTGATGGACGATTCTTCCATCTGACTGATGATATGCTCTATCTTTGACAGGATGTAATTGTAGAACACCTGAAGAATAAGGGCTACGATGATACCGAAGATGGTAGTGATAAGCGCCACCTTCATTCCCGATGCCACAATGGTAGGACTGATGTCGCCTGCCTGCTGTATCTGGTCGAAAGCCATCACCATACCGATGACCGTTCCCAAGAATCCGAGCGAGGGAGCCATGGCGATAAACAGCGTTATCCACGAACAGCCTTTCGAGAGGTTGGCAGCCTGTACCGTGCCGTAACTGGCAACCGAACGCTCCACATTCTCCAGACTGTCGTCTACATGCATCAGTCCCTGATAACAGATAGAGGCTACCGGTCCGCGTGTGTTGCGGCACAAGTCCTTGGCTTCCTCCACCTTTCCTTCAGCCATGCGGCTGTCGATGTCGAGCATGAGCTGCTTGGCATTGATTTCTGAAAGACTGAGATAAAGTATGCGCTCAATGCAGAACGCCAAACCAACCACCAGGGCAATAGCCACCAACGACATAAAGCCGGCATTGCCTTCTACAAACTTGGTCTTAAGAGCTTGATGAATTCCCATTGATTCTTCCTGCGCCATCAATGGCATAGAAGAAGCAACAAGGGTGAATGTCAATATTGCCAAACGTGCAATAAAAGGATTTTTCTTCATATATACCTTATATTATATATGTATATGCGGAAAGAGGGGGATTCGAACCCCCGATTCCCTTTAGGGGAATACACGCTTTCCAGGCGTGCCTCTTCAGCCACTCGAGCACCTTTCCTTTTGTCTGCGAGCACCTTGACGGGCTTCGGTGTGCAAAAGTATCGCTTTTCGGGCAAATAAGCAAAAAAGGCTTCCTATTTTATATTTCTTTAACTGACTCTACTTTTGCCGCACCAACTTGCAGCACTGCCTACAGTCCTTTCACCACCTCGCAGCCAAAGATACGGCTTACATTGGCATTGGTGGCTGCCGCCAATTCGTCCTCGCTCACCTGATAGGCTGCTGCCAGGGTGCGCATCACGTCGACAACATAGGCACTCTCGTTACGCTTTCCTCTATGTGGAACTGGTGCCATATAGGGACTGTCGGTCTCAAGTACAAGGCGATGAAGCGGAACCACTGCAGGAAGGTCTTCGCGCAGATGACTGCTCTTGAAAGTGGAGACACCGCCTACTCCCAACACGAAACGGTCGAAAGACAGCAATTCCTCAGCCTCGCGCTGATTGCCCGTGAAACAATGAAAGACGCCTCCCGGCAGCTCTTTCTCGTAAGAGCGCAAGAGATGAACCATCTCGTTCTGCGCCTTGCGACAATGTATCATGAGGGGAAGACGGGTTTCCACCGACCACTTCACCTGTTCCTCGAAAGCCTGCAACTGTTCGTGCTCAAACTCACGGCTCCAGTAATAGTCAAGCCCCACCTCGCCTATAGCAATGAAGTCGGAAACTGTTGTGTTGATTTGCACGCGATGCTCATCGAGGATTTGACGCAACTCGGCAAGCTGTTCTTTCCAGTCGGCCTTCACCTCCTCTGGATGGAGTCCTATCATGGGATAGGCGTAACCGGGATATTGATGACTGAGGCTGAGCACAGCCTTCGTAGTCTTCACGTCTATAGCTGGCAGGAACACCTTGCCCACTCCTGCTTCGCGGGCACGGGCAAAAGCCTCAGCTCTGTCTTCGTCGAACTCCTCGGCATCGAGATGCGTATGTGTGTCGATAATCTTTATCATTTTTTATTTGCGGTCTTCTCGCTGTTCGATTAATATTTGCGCTTCATCATGCGCTGGGCATACTTCTGCAGTTCTTCCTTACGCTCTGCCGGAACCTGGACTGCATCTAAGTATTTCTTGCTCTGCTCAAAGTAGTAGGCTATCTTGGCTTGCGCCATCTTGTCGATACCGATCTCATTATACAGACGTGTTACGGCAGCGATTTTCTCCTCGCGGTCGAAAGACTTGGCATTGACCCACTTCTCCAACTCCTGTCGCTGTGCCTCATTGGCATGACTGAACGCATTGATGAGCATGAATGTTTTCTTGTTGGAGGTGATGTCGCCGCCTATCTTCTTGCCGAAGACCTTGGAGTCGCCATAAACGTCGAGATAATCATCCTGTAACTGAAAAGCCAGACCTATCTGTTCGCCAAACTTATACAGATTATCAGCATCCTCGGCAGGGGCATCAGCCAGGATGGCTCCTATCTTGAGCGCACAAGCCAACAGGACGCTTGTCTTCAGTCGAATCATCTCGATGTATTCCTCTTCTCGCACATCGTCACGGGTCTCGAACTCCATGTCGTACTGCTGTCCCTCGCCAATCTCGAGCGCCGTAGTGGTAAAGAGGCGAAGAACATCTGCCAGATGACGGCTGTCGCATTGTGCCATTCGCTCATACGCCAGCACCAGCATACTGTCACCAGACAGGATGGCAGTATTGGAATCCCATTTCTTGTGCACCGTCTCATGACCACGGCGCAAATCAGCCTGATCCATCAGGTCGTCGTGCAGGAGTGTGTAGTTATGATAGGTTTCCAAAGCGATGGCATTCATCAGGATTTTATCAGTATCTTCCTTGTAAAGATTGTAGCCCAGAAGCATCAATACGGGGCGAATGCGCTTGCCACCCATCGACAAGACATAGCGGATAGGTTCGTAAAGCGACTTCGGAGTACGCTCGTAGGGAAGCGCATCTAAAAAGGCATTCACCTGAGTCAGTAGTTCATCGGCTGTCTTCATAATTGTTCGTTTTTTTATAATGGTTGAGTGATTATTTCTATCAATGTTGAGTGATTATTTCTATCAGAGTATTATAAAGGGATACTTGAGCCTAATAAAGAAATGCAGGGTCAGAGCTGGAAGACGACAGGCACTGCCACCATCGTGCGACACACCTTGTTGTGGTCCATACCAGGTTTCCACTTTGGCATCATCTTCATTACGCGCAGAGCCTCCCTGTCGAGTAAGGGGTCTACCGAAGTGCTCACCTTCACGTCAGACACCGTTCCGTCTTTATTGACAATAAACGAAACCACCACCATGCCTTGTATCTTGCGCTGCTGAGCCTGACGCGGATATTTCAGATTCTTGGTAAGCCACTGCATGTATGCCGACCAGCCTCCGGGAAAGACGGGAATCTGCTGAACCACAGTAAAATTGATAGGAGCCTCAGGCTGTGCCGACGTGTTTGTGTTGTCGACTGGCGTTTCGGGAGCAGCTTCCTTCACATTGGCGCCATCCACGGCTCCTTCTCCGTCTCCTATCACAAGTTTGCTGGTTGTAGTGCTGATTTTCTGCGCTGCCGGTTCTGCTTTCTGTTCTGCCTTCACCTCTTGTGTAATGGCTTTGGATGCAGGCTTCGAGGCAGCCTCTGCCGAAACCATGTCCTTGGAGTCTGGAGGCAGCGAGAGCTCCAAGTCCTGCGACAGGTCTTCTATATCGTTCGATAAGTCATAATCGTCGGGCTGACTCGTATACTGCAGGCCTACGAAGATAAAGGAAAGGGTAAGCAACAGTCCAAGCAAGAAAAATGTTACCCGCTTGTCCTCCAACTGTGCACTATGAGATTTCTTGATTTCCAATTCCTTATTCCTTTATTCTACTAAACTTTATTCGTTTCTTTCAAAAAACGACGCCATGATGCGGTGTGAACTTTTTGCAGAATCGCTTCCATATAGAGCATGGCTTCTTATCGTATGCAAAAGTAGCCTTTTTAAAGGTAATAGCCAAATTTATTCTTTCTTTTTTTCGTATTGTCCATGAATTGGATATACTTTACATAAACAGACGGCATCACTACAATAAAAAAGAAAAATTGGAGTTATTCTTTTGTATTGTCTTCGATTTGCATTATCTTTGCATCAAGAATAAAATAATAGGAATGAGAAAACTTCTTCTTTCTGTCCTTTTGGTACTGTCGGCAACTATGGCTGTTGCACAGGAAAGCCAAACGGGATACAACTTTCTTCGCCTGCCGGCAAGTGCGCACGCAGCAGCTTTAGGTGGCGACAACATCACCCTCATCGAGGATGATGAAGCCCTCATTTTCCATAATCCTGCTCTGCTCTCATCGGTAAGTGACAAGACCATCAGCTTGGGATATATGAACTACATGTCGGGAGTCAACGCAGCTTCGGCAGCCTTCAACCGCATAGTGAAGGACAAGGCTTCATGGGCTGTATCGGCACAATATGTTGACTATGGAAAGATGAAACAGGTGGACGAGAACAATGTACAGATGGGCGAGTTCTCTGCCAAAGACATTGCTGTGGCTGGCTATTTCTCCTATATGTTGGGCAAGAACTTTGTCGGCGGAATCACTGCCAAGTTCATCACCTCATATATCGGCGACTACAACTCAATAGGAATGGGCGTAGACTTGGGTATCAACTATTACGACCCTGATCATGAATGGTCGATTTCTGCCGTCGCCAAGAACTTGGGCGGACAGTTGAAAGCCTACGATGAGGAATACGACAAAATGCCTATCGACCTGCAGATGGGTGTGAGCAAGCAGTTCCCCAACATGCCTTTCCGCCTCTCGCTGACACTTGTCAACCTGAACAACTGGGATGTCAACTTCAAAGAGCACCTTGTAGGAGGCGTCGAGATTCTGCTTTCCAACATCTGGATTGGAGCAGGCTACAATTTCAGACGGGCCAGCGAGATGAAGATACAAAGCTCCGACGACTCCTCAAGCAGTCATGGAGCTGGACTATCTTTGGGTGCAGGCCTCAACCTGGAGCGTTTCCATCTCAACTTGGCTTATGGCAAATATCATGTCAGCAGCAACAGCCTGCTGGTCAATTTGGCTTACAGCCTCTGACACGTTCCGTCAACTATTCTCTATCAAGAAAATATCACATAAACAACATACACAGATTTATGAAGAAAATTACAATAGCCATTGATGGTTTTTCGTCATGTGGCAAAAGCACTATGGCCAAGGACCTGGCCAAGGAAATAGGTTACATCTATGTAGACACAGGAGCCATGTACCGTTCGGTCACTCTCTATGCGTTGCGCCATGAGCTTTTCGACGCAGACAATCAGGTCAAGGTAGATTTGCTGGAGAAAGAAATGAGCAATATCCACATCAGTTTCAAGTTCAACAACGAGACTGGTCGTCCCGACTGTTATCTCAACGGCGAACTCGTAGAGAAAGAAATACGCTCTTTGGAAGTTTCCAACCATGTAAGTCCTATCGCTGCCGTCCCATTTGTACGTCAGGCTCTCGTTGCTCAGCAGAAACTGATGGGACAGGAGAAAGGCATCGTGATGGATGGCCGCGACATAGGAACTACAGTTTTCCCTGATGCCGAGTTGAAGATCTTCGTAACTGCCGACTCCAAGGTAAGAGCGCAGCGCAGATACGACGAACTGAAGCAGAAAGGTATGCCTGCCGACTTCGACGACATTCTGAAAAATGTAGAGGAAAGAGATTATATCGACACACATCGTGAGGTTTCTCCACTCAAGAAAGCCGACGATGCCATCACTCTTGACAACAGCCACATGACCATTGCCGAGCAGAAAGAATGGCTCATGAAGCAATATCAGAAGGCTGCTGGTTGTTGATAAAGGCAGTAACGACTCAGCACCTCTATTAGCCACAAGCAATTACTTTAATAGTCAAGTGGGCTCAATTCAGTAATACTATACAAATTGTTTTCTGTTAGTTATAAATCTATGTTCTAAACTTTAGAACTTAAGTTCGATACTTTAGAACTCAAGTTCGATACTTTAGAACATAAGTTCTAAAGTTTAGAACATAGAATTTTATAGGCTAAAAGAACATTTATATAGTATAAGAGTAAGATTTCTTGTGGTTTGACGATTTTAGCTTACCCTCTTAGCGTTGTCTTTAACATGGTTGACTCGGTTGTTACTTATTTTATTTATCATTTACGTTGACTTACTTCATTTTAGTTATATTCATAGTTGACGACTTATGCAGAGTAGGTTACTAAAGGAGATTAAAGTATAAAAATATCTTAAACGAAAAGCTTTCAGCGAAACATTGTGCCGTTTCACAGAAAATAATTTGGTCAAAATGTACCTTTTCTGTACATTTGCATGTAGAGATTAGAATATCAGAACAAGGTAGTAATGATATAGATTATAAATTTTGAGTTAATTACTGTTTTTTGAAGGTGGTGGGTCCTCGTGAGAAGACGTACCACCTGTTTTGTTTATATCAACTTCTTCCCCATTCACGAACTTATTACAGATGGTTCAAGATAAACTCACGGCATTCTTCCATCAGCCATTTGGGAGTACTGGTAGCGCCACAAATTCCCACTGTTTTTACATCCTTGAGCCAGTTGAGGTTGATTTCATTGGCACTTTCTATCTGATAACTGTTGGGGTTCACGCGATGACATTCCTTGAAGAGCACCTTGCCGTTGGAACTCTTGCGTCCGCTCACAAAAAGCACGAGGTCGTGCTTGGAAGCAAAGCTGGCTATATTAGGCATACGATTGGCCACCTGTCGGCAGATGGTGTCAAAACTCTTGAAAGTGGCGCCCTCTACAATATGCTCCTGACAATACTCTATGATACGATGAAACTCGTCAAGACTCTTAGTCGTCTGGGAATAGAGATAGATATCGCGAGAGAAATCCAGTTTCTCCACATCCTGGAATTTCTCAATCACGATGGCCTTGCTGGCAGTCTGCCCCACCAGTCCCAACACCTCTGCGTGTCCATTCTTGCCAAAGATGACTATCTGCGCATCCGGATTGCTGGTATACTGCCGCTTGATACGTTTCTGCAACTGCAACACCACAGGACAGGTGGCGTCAATGATGTCTATATGGTTTTGCTCGGCCAGGGCATAAGTCTCAGGCGGCTCACCATGAGCACGCAACAACACCTTGACATGATGCAATTTCTCCATATCCTCGTGGTTGATGGTGATTAGCCCGGCATGATGCAGTCGTTCCACCTCCATTCCGTTGTGTACGATATCACCTAAGCAATACAGTTGTCCACCTTTTTCGAGTTCTTCCTCAGCCTTCTTGATGGCAGTGGTCACACCAAAGCAGAATCCACTGCCATTATCTATTTCTATTTGCACGGTTCTTTCTTTTTTTTAACAGGACTTGTTACTTTGCGTTCTTACTTATCTGTTCCCATTTATCTGTTCTCAATAGACTCGTTTCTCTCACTTCACCTTTACCTTTACCACCACCTTGGCATTATCAGGATCGTTGGTTATCATGAGCACACGAGGATTCTTCGAACGCGACTTCTTCAGTTCGGATGCGACGGCAGTCACCTTGAGTTTAACCGTCTCTCCAGGCTGAATCTTCGACTTTTTGAGCGACACCTGAAGTCCCATGGTAAACATCTGCATACTTCTTATCTCGAGCATCGATTTGCCTTCATTGGTGATGAGGATTTCGCCCTTCACCTTTTTCTTGGTACCGAAGTTACCAAGGTCGAGTGTGGTGGTAGATAGTTTCACCTTAGGCACCTGTGCCATGTCTTCGGCTGTCAACTTCTCGAAGTTTGGTAAAAGAACTGCCGACACACCGATTTCCTTCTCGGGTGCTACCTTGTCACCAAGATGCGAGCCAAGATAGATGGAAGTCTGATTCAGTCCCAAGTCGCGCAACTTGCGTGAGTCCAACATAACAGTGATCACACCACTGTGGCGTGGCGCCAACTTGGAAGGCGACACCTGTGCGGTGAGATAGGGAGGCAAGTGCAGCACTACAGGCTGCAGCACCTCGTCGGTAGGATTCATGATGTGGATGCGCTGCACGGGGCGGTCGCCTCGATTGATGTCATCAAACTCCAGGTCCTGTATGTCGGTTTTCAACTTGCCCAACAGATAGGCGTAATTGCCAGCAAAGTCGACCACTCTGTCCACCACCTTTCCACGCATAGTAAGCACGAAAGGCTGTTCGTCGGCATTGCTGAAGAGTCCAATCTGCTTGATGAACGTGCCCATTTGCTTGGCATCGAATGTCGCCCTGACCATAAACGAATCGCCCGGTGCTATGTCTCGCTCAGGAAACTCCACCTCTGTGCATCCGCAACTCTTGCGCACCTGGCTGATGCGCAAAGCCTTGTTGCCGGCGTTCTTCAAAGGGAATTCTGCCGTTACGGGATTTCTGAACAACACCTGTCCACAGTCGATTGTCTCCTGCTGCGTGGTTATTTTCTGCGCCGATGCCGAAACCGCCAACAGCGATACCAGCATCCATATACTCATTCTTTTCATCTGTTCACTTTGTATTTATCAGTTCGTATATTCTGTTTCTTATTCTACTTTCGGAATTCTAAGAGTCAGGGAGTTAAGACATCACTCCTTCACATTCAGCCTATAAGCCTCTGCCCTTCCGCCAAACTCAGGACTGTAGGCACACTGCGCCGCACAGGTTCCTGCCTGATATTCGCCTTTGCGGTCGATGTAATACTCCATCTCCACCACGTGTCTTCCTTTTGATAAACGGCCAAAGTAGAGATTTGTTGTATAATCCTTGGGTGCCACATAGCAACCCATGCTCCACTGATAGCCGCTCAATTGAGTGACGGGCTCCAAGCAGGCAGCGCGCTTATCCACCACTTGCACGAAGTCGTAGTCGCGGTCGGCTGTAATGGTAAGCACCACCTTTACCTTGTCGCCCACCTTCACGTTCTTGGCGTTCTCCACCTTTCTCACCACCTTGATGCCTGCCTCTGAGGCGGCTATCTCGGCAGAGGACTGCACAAACTGGGCGTATACTGCGCCCCAACTGGTGCCTTCGTTCTTCTTGTCAATCGTCAGCGTGTGTGGTGCGCCCAGCTTCGAGGTCTTCACATAGCCAAGTCCTGCCGTAGCCTGAGGCAACTGCAGTGGTTTGCCGTCTATACGGATAGTGGCATTGTCTGCCGACTTCTGCAGCAGTATTTCCTTACCATTGAGGAAGGCATAAACCGCATCCACCGTGTTGACTGGAGTATCCCAAGCCTGGGTGCGCTTCGACTGCAACAACCACAGTTTCATCTCGTCGATAGCTTGCAGAACGGTCAGATTCTCTGCGGCAAATGCCTTTCCAGCCTTTGTACCCAGCATCTCCGTTGCCTCGATAGCGGCCACCTGTGTAGGAATCTTATAGTCGCGCCAGCTATAGTAAGCATTGCGTGTGTCGAAGTATCTTCCCATTCCCGGTCTGCTTACCGAATACTCGGCTATGCTCTGCAGATAGTCGGCAGCCTTAGCCTGCTGTCCGTTGCTTGCCAGCACCACGGCAGCTCTTGCCTTGCCATAGATGGTGAACTCACCGGTACGCTCTGCCATATTCTGCAGCAGATAAGTCGCTGCCGGATCAAGCTTGCGTCCGTCGAGCGAGAGAATATATAAATAATGTATAGCCAGTTCGCTCGGGCGCACATTTCTCTTCTTCTCCGCCTCTTTCTTCATGTCCTTCACTTCTGCAGCAGCCTTTCGCTGCAGATAGCGCAGAGCAGCAGTCAGCATGTCTTTGGTCTCCTGCTGTACACCTACCATACGGTTCAGCCTAACCATCATCTCAGCCACCTCGGTAGTCATGTATCTGCTGCCTTCCATGCCTTTCCACCAGGCGAAGGAGCCGTCGGCAAGCTGAAGCTTACGCAATTTTGCCACCTCGTCGGTCAGTCGGTTCTGACACAGCGACTCATCCAGATATTCAATCAATAGTTTTTTCTGCTCGCTCTCCCTGTCGGCATCCATCACCCAAGGTGTTTCGTTGAGCACAAGTTCACGCAGTTCCTGATTCTTCTCCAGAACACTCTGCAGTGAGGTGCCAGCCTCGTCAGCCTTGCCACCCTTGGCTGCTCTTGCGCTTTCAGCCGAGGCTGCCTCCTGCTTCCACAACTTCACTACCTGTGCGATGACAGGACTCTGCTTCATGATGTGGCGGGCGATGCTGTTGCTGTAGATAGCCGACATCAGCGAGACGGCATTGTCGTCTTTTGCCTTGCTGAGCGATGGCAGAGCCTGAATCATCAGCCAGCTTGGATTGTTGCTGTACTCGATAGTCACCTTGGCGCGTTCTGCCTGTGCAGCCTGTTTGCCTTCCTTGTCGGCAAAGAGCGAAGTGAGGTCGAAGTGCTTCTCTCCTTTCTCGGTCAGTGTGATGGGCAGGGTGCGTGTTACGAGCTCGCTGTTGCCTAATACGGGCAGATAGTGCTGCTCGCCGTCGCTATAGCCACGACCGGCTGCCACCACCTTATTTATATATATACCTTCTTTCAGCCCCTGCACGTCAAACATCAGCGATGTCGATCCGTTGGCTTCCAGGTTGTATTTCAGAGTCTGTTGCCACACCACCTTGTTGGTTTCGGGGTCAAGGATCTGCATACGAGCACTGCCGTTCACCTTCCTGTCTGAGTTGTTGAACACTCTGACTGCCACCACAGCCTTGTCGCCTTCGCGCAGGAAGCGTGGCATATTGGGCTGCACCATCACCGTCTTTTGTGCCACAGCCTCGGCATCTATGACGCCATGACACATCTCTCTATTATGAGCCAGTCCCACAAATCTCCAAGTTGTGATGCTCTCAGGCAGGGTGAAACGTATGGCCACATTACCCTCATCGTCGGTCTGCAGGGCTGGATAGAAGAAAGCCGTCTCGTTCAAGTTCTCGCGTGTCTGCACCTGGTCGAGCATTTCTTCAGTCTTTGCCGCCTCAGGCGCAGAGCAGCCCACAGCGATTCCTCCGTCAGCCACATCCTCTGCAGCGCTCTCGGTAAGTCCCGACAGCTGTTTGGCGTTAGCATATCTGGCTCCTCTGATGTGCATCACTCTACTTTCCTCCTTCACCAATTCATCGCGTTTGATGACGGGGGCTGTTGCCTTTGCACTCTCCACCGTTCTGTCTTCCATGGCACCTTTGGCAAAGAAGAACACCTTCTTGCCATAAAACTCGCTCTGGAAGTAGAACGGATTAAAACTGTCGGCCTGCAGTTCGTTCTCCTGATAATACTTGGTGGGGAAGTTGCTGCCGAAGCCCGCATAGCGGCTTCTCACGGCGAGATTGTTCTTCCAGTAGCAACTGGGCAGCGACTGATAGAAGCCTAAGTTCATCTGCCATGTAAGCCTCTGCAACGGGTCGAGCGACTTGTCGTAGAGCACACTCATCAACTGCGCCTTGGCTGGTTTTCCGTCGGGCGTAGTGATGCGCAGTGTCCATTCCTCCTTCTGTCCTGGTGTAAGCCGGTTGCGGAAAGTTTTCCACTCGATGTTCAGCTTCTTCTCGGGCATGGGGCGTGCGATGTTCATGGTGCGTGAGTAGCATTTCCCGTTCTTTATAAAGGCGTAGTTGAGCACGATGCCCGAGGCATATTCTGGTCGGTAGGTGAAGGGCAAGGTGACGATGCTGTCGCCCAATTCCCATGCACCTTTCTCGATCAGCTTGTTGCCGGCGATGATCGAGTAGACGATGTGCACACCGTTGGCCGATGACCCAACCTGCAGATAGACAGGCTTGCCGTCGGTGCGGAAGCTCGTGGCAGTCTGATAGCTCCAGTGCATGGTCTCCTCCATCGGCCTGGTGTCCTTCATACTAAAGAGGACGAACTTATGCTGCAGGCTGTCCTGTCCGCACACAGCCTCCACCATGTGCATGCCCGATGCCAAATGTTGCAGTTGCACAGGCTCATTGGCCTCAGCATCAAGCCACTCGCCCCCATCTATGCGATACTTCAGCGAGTGGGCAATCTTTATTCCAGCACTGTTGAGGTAGGCAAAGGTCACCTGTTTCAGACTGTCGGTCTCCATGCGTTTAGGTAGGTCGACAGCAAAGGCGGTGGGTTTCGTGCCGAGAGGCAGACTCATCTCGCCTTCATGACTCTCGCCGCTGATGTCGGTGACGATGGCAGACACGTCGAAGTGGAAGAATCTCGCCACTCGCATAAAATCGTCAGCGCCATTGCTGTCGGCGCCAGTCAACTTAGCCTCTAATGGTATTTCCACATCAAAGCTTCCATCCTCACGAGTCACAGCCTCTCCTGTCATCACCTGTCGGTCGGCTGAACGTGAGCCCCACCACCACAGCTGATTGCGCCTTGTCACAGTGTATTCCACCTTGGCTCCCTGAACAGGCAGGCCTGCATAGGTCTTAGCTGTAGCTTTCACCACCACGGTGTCGCCCCATGTATATCGTTCGTTCACCTCGGGAAAGTTGATTTCAAAGGTGGGTTGCTTGTATTCTTCAACACGGAAGTAGCATCCATCGCCCATGGCTCTTACACTATACTGCCCAGTCAGTCCGCCTTGTGGCAACACGAAGTCGGCGGCAGCCATTCCGTAATCGTCCGTCGTGACAGTCTTCTCTGCCACCACCTTCCAGTTGGCATCATACAATTCCATCTTCACCTCCTTGCCCTTCTCAAATGCCTTGGCATCAGTCCCTCGCTCATTGATGGCGAGGATGGCAGCGGCATGCACCGTCTGTCCGGGACGATAGATGGCTCGGTCGGTATATAGATTGACGATGGTCTTGTTGTTTTTCTGCTCATAGTAGCGTGTACGCGAGAGATAGATGTCTTGGGCTGGACAGTATTTGTCGGTCGTGGTAGAAAGCAGCACGCTTCCGTCCACGTTCTTGAAGTACGCCTCACCCTCGGCGTCGCTGGTAAGCCTGGCATGCACGATACGCTTATGCTTCTTGGTTTTGAAGTCGTCGTAGTCGTCTCTGTAGAGTTCTATCCTTGCACCGGCAATGGACTGTCCGCTCGTGGCACTTACCACTACATAGCGGTGCCTGTCATCGGGCAGCTGCTGTATCATCACAGCCAGGTCGCTCACATAGAAGAGTCGTCGGGCTGGCGCCACACCAGGGTTGTCGGCCGTCACCTCCATGAGATAAGCGCCTATGGGCAGCGCTGGCAACAGGATGGAGTCTTTCACCTCCTCGTAGTTGGGATGACCGTAAAACTGTCTGCTGTATTCTTTCTCGTGCAGCGCTGAAGTCTTGGTCTTCAGCCACTTGTAAGTTTTCTCGTCCTGCACGTCGTATTCGTTGTCTGCAGTGATATCGAGGCGCGACAGCTTCACCTTCACGTTCTGCAGGTTGCGCACGCTGAGATGAACCCACTGCTTCTGTCCGGGGCGCAGCACCTGCTGCATATCATCAATATCGAACATCGGTTCGGTGAGTCGTTTCTGTGCATTCCTCAGCACGTTCATCCTCGACCATCCTCCCCATCGGCTCAGGGCGTAGTTGATGTAGTTGAGCTTGTCAGCCGGTTGGGTGTCGGTGGCTTCCTCCATGAAGCGATAGTGCTCCACCGCCAGTTCTCCCGCCTCGGGAATGTCTTGATATACATGGATGAGCGAGTCGATGGCATTGAGATACCTCGATTTTTTCACCTCTCTCACATCGTCCTGGCGATATTTCTGAATCACCTCAAAGGCACACAGACAGGCAGCACCTCTGTTGCCCACCTTATTATAATAGGTGTACATCTTCAGATAAGCCTCCTTGCTGTCGGCCTCGAAACCTATAAGGTGGAGTAAATCATTGCCAAACGACGATCCGTCGAGTCCTTTCATGGTGATGGGCGCATACTCGGTCGATGTGTGGCGAGCAAGCTGCTCGGGCTGTGCCAGCGCCTTCATGAAGTATTTCTGCGCCTTCGCCTTGTTCACTCGGTAATGGCTTGTCTGTTCATCCTCGTCGGGCACGGCGATATCGTAGACATTCTCCTCATAGAGCTTTCCTAATACCGCATTCCACACAGCCTTGAGCACGGGATCGGCAACCTGTTGCTCCAGCTTCGTCATACGGTTGATGGCAGGAGCCAGAGAGTCGGTGGAAATAGATTTCCACAGCATCGCCTGTCTCATCTCGGCAGCTAAAAGTTGTCCGTAGTCTTTCGACTCGGAAGCCTTGGCGCTTATTTTTCTCATCACGCCTATCTCGCTCTTCGGAAGGTCTTTCTGCCTGTAGGCATCAGCCTGCTTCCAAAGATTGTCGTAAGTCTGAGCCATCGTTTGTATCACGGCAAACAAGGCAATGACAAGTGCTAAAATGTTTCTTTTCATAAGCCAAATGAATGAAATGTTAACAATCCGTTTGATTTCAAACCTAATCTATTGCAAAAATACAAAAAAATATCAGTTATCTAACTTTACAACTAAAACTTTTTACTAACTTTGCATCAAAATCATGCAAATAATCTAAAAAAATAGCATTCTGTTTCTCGTAAGAATTCAATTCTACGCAATAAATAAGTAAAAACCAATAAAAATACTACAAAGACAATGGCAGAGAAAAAGTATGGTCATTTCGATGACGACAATCGCGAGTACGTAATTACCGATCCACAGACCCCATGGCCTTGGATCAACTATTTGGGAAACGAGGATTTCTTCTCGCTCATCTCCAATACAGCAGGCGGCTATTCCTTCTACAAGGACGCAAAATTCCGGCGTATCACCCGCTACCGATACAATGGTGTGCCTATGGACAATGGCGGCCGCTATTTCTATATCAAGGACGGCGACACCGTGTGGAATCCCGGATGGAAGCCCTGCAAGACTCCACTCGACAGCTACGAGTGCCGTCACTGTATGAACTATACCCGCATTACGGGAAGCAAGAACGGTGTGGAGGCAAGTGTGCTCTTCTTTGTTCCGCTTCACACCTGGGCTGAGGTGCAGAAGATGACGCTCAAGAATCAGTCGCAGGAGACGAAGACCCTCAAGGTGTTCTCCTTTGCCGAATGGTGCCTGTGGAATGCAGCCACCGATATGGATCGGACGTGCCGACTGGAACGACTGCCTCAACCTCAACTGCTTCTCGTGGGATCCTAACGAGAGTTTCCAGACAACAGAGAACAAGGGAGAAGGCTCCAAGGCAGAGAGCCTGATGATAGCCGGACTCTTTGTCGTTACAGGCAAGGACTATGTGGCGCTCTGCAAGCAGCTCGCCAAGGAAGCCACAAACAGCAGTGAAGGCACTATCGCTGGTCTCGCCGAGAATGACTACCTCGCAGAAGCCAACCGTATGCAGCAGGCAGTAGACCAGATGAGCGAAGCCGTGAAGCAGCACGGATGGGACGGAGAATGGTTCCTCCGCGCCTACGACTTCTTCGGTAACAAGATAGGAAGCAACGAAAACGAAGAGGGCAAGATCTTCATCGAGAGTCAGGGCTGGTGTACCATGGCGGGCATCGGACTGGAAGACGGTCTCTGCGACAAGGCACTGGATAGCGCCAAGGAGCGTCTGGAGTGCGAGCACGGAATGGTGTTAAACAATCCAGCCTATACCACCTATCATGTAGAGATGGGCGAGATTTCCTCTTACCCAGAGGGCTATAAGGAAAATGCCGGCATCTTCTGCCACAACAATCCTTGGGTTATCATCGGTGAGACTGTAGCCGGACGTGGCAACGATGCCTGGAACCACTACACCAAGATACTCCCCAGCTATGTGGAGGAGAAATACCAGACTCTGCACAAGGTAGAGCCTTACGTGAACTGTCAGATGGTGGCAGGCAAGGATGCTGCCCGTCCGGGCGAGGGAAAGAACTCATGGCTCACAGGCACCGCAGCATGGATGTGGTACACCGTCAGCGAATTCATTCTCGGCATCAAGCCCGACTACGAGGGTCTTCTCATCGATCCCTGCCTTCCAAGCACCGCTAAGGAGTATGAGGTAGTGCGCAAGTTCCGTGGTGGCGAGTACCACATCGTGATAAAAAATCCCGATGGCAAGGAGAAGGGCGTAAGCCGCATCACCGTAGACGGCAAGCTCATCAGCGGAACCATTGTTCCCTGCTCCCCAGGCAAGCACGAAGTCCACGTAGAGATGTAACTACCCAAAAAAACAAAAGAGGAGGGTGTGTCATAAGTCTGTGACGCACCCTCTTTCCTTTTGATAATATATTCTTATCTATCCTTACTTCATCACCTCGAAGATTATTATTGGATATCAGGCAGATACAAATATATGGTACAGGTATGGATGCATATATTGATAGGTAAAAGTAGGGAAAGATAGACAAATAAGAAACCTACTCTTGGAAATACTTTTATTGTATTAAAAGTTTGATATTCGCCCAGAGTTATTTTGCACGTTCATTTACTGCCTGTTGAATACTTTGCCTAATCCACCAAACGGCATAGATAATGAACTTGATTCCGCGTTTTTTGTCATACTTTTGAGCGGCAATCAGCAAACCTTTAACTCCAATCTCTAAAAGCTCTTCTTTGGACACTCCCTGACCAAGGTATCGCTTGGCAACGGAAGCCACAAAACGAATATACGCATTCTTTAGCTCTTCGTCTGCTCCTTTCTCACCGACTTTGAATCGTTCTAATATCACTTCCATTTCCTCTGCTGTAGGCAATGGGTGGTTAGCTATCTCAGGATAAACCGACTCCAACGACTTACTCTCACTCTCTGTTATCATTTGCAGTATCATGCTTTAATATTTAAATGTTTAAATGTTTATAGAAACTCCTACATACCGCACACCCTATCACTTTTCCTTATGAAGTTGCTCCATTACATCCATAGGAAACAGATAGCGAGCAGGTACCAAATCACATAGCACCTTGCCTTCAAAGGTCTCTATGTCAACCAAAGGCTTCACTATCATGTCTGGAGCATAATGCGCAACAGGCTCATACAACTCATAAAATTCATCGAAGTCCGATATACCAATATCTAACAAGCCCTCATCATATACGTTTTTCAAAGCTTCCTTGGTAGCAAGTTCCATTACCTTCACTGGAATCAAATACCATGAGGATGGCAAACGCATGATAGCCAATACCTGCTCACCAGAAGCAAAAGTACATTTCGAGTCAAGATTTGCGTAGAAAGTCTTGTCTCTTCGATAAACTTCCCCTAAGATTAGCGCAAAGTCACACTCACTCCAAATCTCAAAAGCAAGCACATTCTTGTCTGCTCGAACAAGTTTCAAGGTCTCTCTTGCCAGCTTACTGTCATCAAACGAACTTATTTGCTTATAATCCAGTTTCCACCATTTAAGTTTCTTATCCGCAGAAGAAATCTTGACATCATCATCAGAATCTTGATTCTCTGAAAGACATATTGCACTCAAAAAAGTATCACCTTCCTCATGTACAGGTATATCGCCAAATGGGTTGGTACTAAAAATCTCTCCATCCTCCAACTTCTTCACATTCCAAGAAGGGAAAGCTGCCGCAAATTTCTCTGGACTATTGGTGTGAATTGGAATTATCACCTTAGGTTCCAACATTTCAAACAACTTGTTCATACTTTCCACATCACAATGCCCACTGGTATGGATATGAACATAATCCTTACCAACAGCCTCTGCCAACCTTTTGTTATAAGCCGGACTTTCTGGATTATCCACATAGCCCTTCCACATAGAGAGATAAACTTTTCTCCCCTCGCTTGGCATCTTCTTTAGCCACTCATCAAACTTGTCATTTGCTCTGGCAATCAATACATAGCCATGAGATTCCATAGCATGGTAGAATTTATCGTTAGTCACCCCATCCTTCCTTAAGACCTGCGGAGCCTTCGGTTTACTCTGAAATTTATAGAAGCGAGACTTGCCCCAAAGCTTGTCAATGTTTGCCGACGCATCCATCATCTTCTTGGCAAACTCATCCAAGAAAAAAATTCTATCTGTTTCACAAGCTGCATGATAAAGGGCAAACAATCTGTCTATGTTCGTGGATGACACATATACCACATTATACTTATTCTCTTTGAAGTTATCTACAAACTCATCCTTGACATCCCGCTCAGTCTTGGTCCTGGTATCCTTGCTCCGCTCAACATTGGTGCCTTCAGACACCACACAATCCACTTTTCCGATGTATTTTTCAATAACCATTGGCAACATCTTGCTTCGGAAACCATGGGTACGGAAATCACCTGTATGAAAAACCTTTCTGCCATCTGCCTCAATTTTGAAAGCATAGGCATCAAATGCCGAGTGATCCATCACTATTGGCATAATCTTGAAAGGCCCCACCTCAAAGGTATGCCCTGGCTCAAAATGTTTAAACTCAGTAACTCTATCTGCCATCAAACGATGTCTTTTACCCTCTTCTCCAGGTATGTGTGACATGTGAAGTTCAAATTCTTGGCAGATTTCACAACCAGTCTTACCCATATATACAGGAATCTCGCTGCTCAACTCACTTACCTTGCCGATATGATCACCATGATAATGAGTAATCAGCAAAGCAGAATTGGAAACATCACCCTTGGTGAGTCCCTCTATCTCCATTTCTGTATGCTCATAACCAGGCAACTGCTCACCATAGTCCACAAACAGATGAAAACCACGGCACTCATACTCAGTAACGCATCCACCAATCTGATTGGTTCCACGATGTACTATAATTCTGATACCCATCAACTTCTTCTCATTCATTGTCATATTCTTATCGTTTACTTAAAAAATGAAATGATTTGTCTCTATAATATATATACGAATGAAAACCAGTTGAATCGGGTGTTTGAAGAGTATTGTATGCTTAAACTCCGCAGAACACCATTAAATTTCTTCATTTTTTCATGTATCTATCAAGAGAAGAACTTATTTGAGCCATTATCTCTTCGCGATATTCCAAGGGTTCAAGCACTTCAACACTCGCCCCTAATGACAGTATTTTTGATTTTAGTTCTGGTGTAAGACATAGCCGATACGTGAACTCAGCAAACTCTCCATATCTTGATTTGACCTCGCTCTGCGACTTGTGAAGTGGCAACATTCTCATGTATTCCATCTGTACACCATACACTCTTAATTTCAATTTAACTATAGGGAGGTCTTCATTCACGTAGATTCCTACCACATGATCGTAGTACTTTCGTGGATTGAAATCCTTCGGGTACTCAAATTTCTGATTGGTTGTTTGCAGATCAAGGAATCTTTCCAATGCCAGATGTCTAATGGATTCTTTTTCTTTTATATAACCAAGAACATACCACCTTCTATCATAGACCTTCATGGAATAAGGTTGCATGGTAAGTGTTTCCCTTTTCCCCTCATAACGTTGATAGTCAATTATGAGTTCTGTATTAGTCCTCATAGATTCAACTACATCATCAAAGTATGCTGTGCCATGAGGTATTTCTTCCAGCAAGATACGATCGCGCATCATGTTGAAAGTTGAGAAATCCTGTGGTACACTATACTTTTGCAATAACAGTTGGGCATAAGGATTTTGCTTTAGCACCTCAGGATTTTTGATGTAATATGTGTATCCCTTGGATTTGTCACATTCGATGATAACTCCAAACATTTCTTCGATACCTTTACGATGTTCGTGGAAGGTACGGATTGGTAAACCGCCCATATAAGCATAAGGAGAACTTTTCCACATTCTAACAATATGGTCGTAGGTTAGAGATTCTCTTGACCCAATAATTGTATCAAGTAGCCAAATGTATCTGAGATAGGTTTTACTTATCATGATTTTCTGCAACTTTATTAAAGATAACGGAAGAATCATAAAAAAATTGCGTAAGTTCTGCGGATATTTTGCAGAAAGGACGTCAAAACAGCCGAATTCTGATGATTTCTCATCGTATAAAGAAATAGTAACTATCAAAACGAAACATAGAATGACAAAGAGAAAGAATCAGAAGAAAGTAGAGGCACAAGCTAAAAAAAGTGCAGTAGAGACCCTTCGTTCCCAAGCACATTGGGGACTGAAGCAACTTGGTCCTGAAGATGGTAATTTATTCCACCTATTGGTAGATGCTGAGGTGGACTTTATTGCAGAACTTAATCTTGCCCAGGATATCTTAGCCATCAAATCACTCATAGACGGAGCTAAACAGTCATTTGCTGTGACGCCAACACCAGAAAATGGAAATTTCGTGAAAAGTCCTACAGCTGTATCTCTTGGTATTGCGAGTATTGAGGACATCAACAACATCGGCATACCTCTTAACTGGAGTGAAATGATTGAACATAAATTGCTAACAATCTATTATCCAGAAGAATATCGCAACCAAATAATAGACTGGGCAAAATCAAATGGTTATAACACATCAACATATCGTGGTCGCCCTATTATAAAGTTCAGTAAGTTGTATATCATAATTGAAAGGACGCACGCATGAATAGAATCACTGAGGGGTGACACTAAAAAAAATGTTAATAATATATATATATATTGTATATTTTATTGCAGTAGATTGATAAAAATAGTATCTTTGCGGCAGATACTATCCAACAGCACCATACCACACAAGGTACTTACCCTTTAGTCTGGTCCTACTATCAAGACGTTGCCAATGGGCGAAAAGGTGGAGGTGCTTGAACCTCATAGTTTGCAGGTTCAAACAGAAAGAAAAATTAGAAGAATGTTTAATAAAATATAGATAAATATGAATAATATTAAGATTGTAGGTTATTCTGAACGAGGAGCAATGAACGCTCTATTCTATGGTATTGCATTGAACAAGGACGAGAAGGCAGCAAACGAGGCTATGAATGAATTCCTGCACATGGCAGGCGAAAGAGAAACATTTCAAGACTTCAAACTTTATTCCGAATTCTCCTTGTCTGACTTCGGCGACCCTGATTTAGTAATTACCGCTAAGAATGAATTAGGCAAGACCATTGTCTTTTTCATTGAGGCCAAGGCTAGTGCTTGTAGTTATTATAAGTTAGGTGAACAAAAAAGACACCATGAAGAATACTTAAAGGATCATACGAAATACAACAAAAATCATACCTCAAACTTGTTCTTTCAACTCAAAGAAAAGTTTCTTTTGTTGAAGCATGGTCCGAACAATGATTCACGAACAACGATTATTGACCGTAAAAGAAAACTTGGAAACAATGAGATTGTGAACAAGTTCTATGAAGAAATAAAAAAGGACTTGCGGGACAGCAGATATATTGCTATTATCCCAAAACAAAAAGAAGGCCAAGAGAATCCGGTGTCTATGGAATTCAAAAATGAAAACGATAGTTGCGAGTTCAAGATACATCTTGTATATTGGGAAGATATTAAGGAAAATGATATTCTGAAAGGCTACGTTGAAACTACACTCAAATATAATGAGGCTAAGAAATCACAAATTCTAAACAACTTATTGCAAAGAAGAAAGAGATAGTTATGAACATCAAAATGTATAGAGTTCGTAATCAGAGATAGTTACTCTCATAGAATCGAGTAGGAGGTAAATACTAATCATAGGTGTTTATCTCCTACTTTCGTTTTTTCGACCTCTCACACCACCGTACGTGCCGTTCAGCATACGATGGTTCCTATTTTGGGTAACATTCGAGATACGCCCCATTAAAGTAGCATACCCTGCCCTACATAGATACTCATTTGTTATAGCCCTATGCTGTATATGAACAATCAGCTATTCGCCAAAATCCTTTGCGCTCCACGCAGTGCATCATGGCATCCTCTTCTCGGACGGAAACCGTAGCTCGTCTTGGGAAATTGGTTCTCATAGATTGGAGTCAATGCTTGGTTTATGGCTTGTTGCACCAAACGGTCTACTACTATTGGTATTCTCAACAGGCGCATCTTGCCATTGTCTTTGGGTATTTCCACCCTTTCCACTGGGTTCGGATGGTAAGAACCGTCCATCAAGGAACGAGTGAGTTCCTCCTTAATGGTCAAGAGCCATGGGAGTAATTGTTCACATGACATCTTGTCGATACCACCACTGCCCTTGTTTCTCATAACTGCTTTGTAGGCTCGATTGAAGTTTGTTGAGCTAAGAATTTACTCAAGGAGGTGTTCCTTGTCGAATGCTACTTCCACGATGTTGTCTTCACAAATCCTCATGAAGGTCTGCGCTCCCCCATACCGTTCGGTTTCCGACCTATCTCTTTGGGGGCAGCCATTAACTTGGGATCATGTTTTCTGCATTCTTTCCTTCATGAGGTATGTTTCAATTACTATCGCTTAATTGTTAGGTTCAGCCCTTCATGCACATTATCGAGTATTGAATACTATAACGCTACTGACTTCTCACGGCAAGCTTTACTCCGCTTCTTTCGTAAAAAAAATATTTGAAGTGTCCGTGAGAATACTGTTTATGTGGAGAGCTTGAGGATGTTTATCTGAAATTCTTCGAGGATCAAGGATGGTGAAAATGTTCTTGGCAATCTGGTACGTGTGAAGGTGGTGAAGAACAAGGTTGCTCCTCCTTTCCGCAAGGCTGAGTTTGAGATTACCTTTGGTGAGGGTATCAGCAAGATTGGCGAGATTGTTGATTTGGGCGTAGAGCACAACATCATCCAGAAGAGTGGTAGCTGGTTCAGCTATGATGGTTCTAAATTGGGTCAGGGTCGCGATGCTGCCAAGGCTTTATTGAAGGACAATCCAGAATTAGCTGAGGAAATCGAGGCAAAAGTTCGTGAAGCCCTTGCTTCAAAGAACGAGAAATAAAGTTTTCTAAAAGAGGGTGTGTCATTAGTCCATGACTCATCCTCTTTTTCGTTTCTTCATAGTTTTTCTTCATGTACTTATGGCAAAAGCTATAATACAAAAAAAGCACACAACCGAATCGTTTTCTTTTCAGTTGTGTGCTTTAATTATATATTAACTTAACAACTCTCTTTTGAGAGAGAGGAGCATCAATGAGAGGCTCCTCATCGGCAGGAGAGATTACTTAACCTCCTCGAAAATAAACTATATTGATAGTCAATAAATTAGCATTTCTTGGTACAAATATGAACGCATTTTAATCAAGCAAAAAACAAGAAATACATGCTTAATAATAGAATTTAATTCATTTTGTTGCAAATAAGCTATAAATTTTATTTAGATTTTCTTTATATAGAGAAATTAGTCGTATCTTTGCCAAGAGAAACGATTACTATATGGCAAGTAAAAATTTAAATAGACTAAAAGTAGTTCTTGCAGAAAAGCAGCGGACGAACAAATGGTTGGCTGAACAATTAGGTAAAGACCAAACTACCATATCAAAATGGTGTACCAATTCAAGTCAACCAGACTTAGGTAATCTGATGCAGATTGCCAAAATATTAGACGTGGAACTGACCGACTTAGTGCGGTTCGAAGAATTCAAAAACGAAACAGAATGAAAAAAGAAGAAATACAAGCATTGTTCTCTCAATTTGAACAAGTGTCATGCGTTCTCAATGATGTAGAATGTTGGAGTGCAAGAGATTTGTGTACTCTGTTGGGATATAAACTTTGGCAAAATTTCACAAAGGTAATAGACAAAGCCAAGGAAGCGTGTGTAAATGTAGGACAAAATGTAGAAGACCATTTTATTGACGTCAATAAAATGGTTGTTATCGGTTCAGGTGCTGAGCGTCAGATAGATGACATTATGCTAACACGCTATGCTTGCTACCTTGTCGCCCAAAATGGCGACCCTCGCAAGCCACAGATAGCATTTGCGCAAACTTACTTTGCTGTGCAAACTCGTCGTGCAGAACTTATAGAACAGCGTCTTATTGAAGTTGAAAGAGTTAAGGCACGTGCTAAACTACAGGAAACAGAGCGTAAACTTTCTGGCGTACTTTATGAACGAGGTGTGAATGACAAGAGTTTTGCTGTGATACGTTCCAAAGGAGACCAAGCATTATTTCGTTTGAATACTGCAACGCTGAAGCGACGCATGGGAATCCCCGAGAAACGACCATTGGCAGATTTCCTCCCCACTATCAGTATCAAAGCAAAAGATTTTGCAGCAGAAATGACGAGCGTGAATGTACAGACCAAAGACCTTCAAGGAGAAAGTCGTATAAGCCAAGAGCATATTGCCAACAATGCTGCTGTTCGAGATATGCTTGTGCAGCGTGGTATAGTTCCAGAGAACCTTCCTCCAGCAGAAGATGTAAAAAAGGTTGAACGCAGATTGGCAAGTGAACAGAAAAAGGCTTTGGAGAACAAAAAGAAAAAATAAGTTGGAACAGAATAAGAAAGAATTGCTCTTGGGCAAATAGGCACAATTGCATCTTGACGATGAAGACGTAGAACATCGCAACCGTATGGAGATGAACGGCATCTTCTCTTGGGAGCTTGGCAAAGGCGAACACTCACGCATATTGTTCCGCAAGGATGGCGTAGAGCTGGCAGAATTGGTATATAACCCAAAGAACGCCGACAAGGAAAACGACGATGTGGGCATGAAAGGCTTAGTTGTGCCGACCGTGCTGTAGAAACCCGACATCGTGTTGCAGCTCACCAAGAACAACTTGCAGCAAGGCATGAAGATGACATATCTCTTTGATGCGAAATACCGTATAGACGGCATAGACAAGGGCGTGGATGTACCACCGGAGGATGCCATCAACCAGATGCACCGCTATCGTGATGCCATATACTATAAAGATTATGATGCCAATGCCTTGAAGAAAGAGGTTATAGGCGGTTATATTCTCTTCCCCGGTGACGGAGAGCCAAACGATGTGGCTGTGTCGAAGTTCTACAGGACTATAAAGGAGGAAAACATCGGAGGGTTCCCCCTCAGACCGAAAGACAAGGACAACAGATTGTTGTTGGAGCAATTCGTAGAAGAGCTAATTCGCACAAAGTCATACGAGACCATCTCCAATGTCATTCCTCAAAAAGGCGCATACGTGGAAGTGGGCAAACGAGTGCTTATCGGCTTGGTAAAGGAAGACAATCGTATGCACCAAGACTTCATGGACGGAAAACGCTATACTATACAGGCAAGCAGTTCCCTACAACCATAGCACTCCAAGACCTCCACTTCTTTATGCCTTATATCAAAGGGGAAGGGGTGCGAGATGTTTATGAGATAACAAAGGTGCACACTATAACAGATAAGGAAGCAAAGAATACAGACACAGATGATGCCGAAAGCAAGGCTCTTCGCTTGGCTTTTGAATTGCGTTTTGTGCACAAGCAATACGCTAATTATCTGCCTGTAGAAACAAATAAATGGATAGGTTACACGTTTATTGATACGACTTTCGACAAGTTGGATGAATGTGTGGTAATTGATAAAATATAAGAAGTATGGCAAATTCCAAACTAACATCAGAAGAAATATCCAATTCATGGAAAGGTTTGTTCTGTTTCAAAAAAGAAACAAGTTCAAGCAAAGGTTTGAGGTCTCCACAAATTGGTGCCTTACATGCTTTATTGGCGCATATTGAGGATGGCGAAAATAGAGCAATTGTTGTTATGCCTACTGGAACAGGCAAAACAGAGACTATGCTTGCTTTTCTTATAGCAAATGCTTGTGAAAAAGTTTTTGTCATTGTTCCATCTGATGCGCTTCGTAGCCAGACATGTAAAAAGTTCAAGGGGTTGGGACTATTACCCAAATTAGGAATCGTACCACCAAATATAAACAAGCCTATCGTTTCAATGATAAATAAGTCATTGGACGATTCTGAATGGAAAGATAAGATTGATAAGTCTAATGTCATTGTAACAACTATGGCTACAGCAGAGAGGATTTCTCCCGAGGTACGGTCATATCTTAGAGAACATATCTCGTATTTATTTGTTGATGAAGCACATCATTCGAAAGCGCAAACATGGGAGGCTTTCATAAATGTATTTTCTCCCAAGAATGTTATAATGTTCACGGCTACACCATTTAGAAATGATGGGCAAAAATTAGCAGGGAAAATTGTTTTTAATTTTTCATTAAAAAAAGCGCAGGAACAAGGATATTATCAAAAGATAAAAAATTATCAGATTACAAAATACTCCCAAGAAGAAGCTGACAAAGCTATTGCAGCAAAAGCTGTGTCTATTTTGAAATCGGATTTGGACAATGGATATGACCACATTGTTATGGCTCGGTGTAAAAGCATAAAGCGAGCTGAAGCAGTATATAAAGTCTATGAGAAATACCAAGAATTCTCTCCTGTCATTGTATATAGCAGTATGTCAAAAAGTTCTGTTATACTTAATGAAATAAAGGAAAAAAAACATAGAATTATTGTCTGTGTCAATATGTTAGGGGAAGGCTATGACCTACCTCAATTAAAAATTGCAGCAATACACGATGAAAAGCAAAGCTTGGCTGTTACGTTACAATTTATAGGTCGATTTACGAGAACCAATGATGTGCGATTAGGGCCAGCAAGCTTTATTACAAATATTGCATATCCTCCTATACAAGAGGAGATTAATGCTTTGTATCAGATGGATGCAGATTGGAATCTCTTGTTGCCTCGTATAAATGAAGAAGCAGCAACAGAACAACAGACTTTGTCATCTTTTCTGAGTGGATTTCATGGTGATTTGAAGGATGAAATATCAATGGAGGATATACGTCCAGCATTGAGCGCAGAAATATATACTACGGATTCTACAACAACGTCATTTAGCCATTGGAAAGATGCATTAAATAATTCTAAACAATACGATTATATCTTGCATTCTCAATCTAATAACACTTTAGTTGTAGTTTTAGGAAAAAAGTCAAAAGTCTTATGGGGCGACACACAAACAGTCAAAAACCTCAATTGGGATATTATAATCGTATATTTTGACAGCCTACACAGAAGAATCTATCTTAATTCATCTATCAAAATAAAGGGAGAAAGCTATTTAAAACATCTTTTCTCAAACCCAATTAAGTGTGAAAATGATAAGATGTTTCGAGTTTTTGCTAATATATTAAGACTTCGGTTGTTCAATGTCGGTGCAAGACTACCAAGAGGAAAGGACATCTCATTCCAATCTTACTATGGAAGTAGTGTGCAAGATGGTTTGGATCAACTAACCCAAGGAAGATTACAGAAAAACAACTTGTTTGGTGTTGGTTACAAGAACGGAAATCTTGCGAGTATAGGTTGCTCTTGTAAGGGGAAAGTGTGGTCAAGAGAAAGAGCAGATTTGCAACACTTCCAAGAGTGGTGCAAGGAAATAGGTAAGACTATTTTTGACGAAAGTATTGACACCAATATTGTTTTGCAGAATACACTTCGGTTTGAGCAAATGTCATCTTTCAGGCAAGATAGCTATCCAATTAGCATGGATTGGAATCCAGAAGTATATGAACATTATACTCTATTGATTCAGTTCGCAAATAAAATGCTTTCTTTTGACGAAATTGGATTAACAATAGATGAAGACACAAATGTTGGCAGAGATATAGTCTTTAGCTTTAGATACGAAGACCATTACAGTAAGTATAGAATGACTATCGAAAACAATAGTGCTAAATACACGAAAGTGGATGGTGAATCGATTGCATTTATTAATGGAGGTATGATTATTTCATTGGAAGATTTCTTAAAAGATAGTCCTATGACGATATTCTATGCTGATGATAGTATCTCGTATGGCATAAATTACTGTAAGCCCAAGCGTAAGGCGGATGTAATTCCTGATGAACTAATATCTACTTTGGATTGGCAAGGAGTTGATTTATCCAAAGAATCACAGCGTTCTGCACCTTATGTTAAGGACTCTATACAGTACTATATGGTACAACAGATTATCGCAGACTATGATTATCTCATTGACGATGATGGTAGTGGAGAAATTGCAGATTTAGTTGCAATAAACAATGGTAATAGCGTTATTGATATTACACTATTTCATCTTAAGTTTGCAAGAGAAGGCAGAGTGTCTAATAGCATTGAAAACCTGTATCAAGTCTGTGGACAAGCACAAAAATCTGTTCGTTGGAAATATGTTGGTGGACGCAAACTATTTGATCAAATACTATATCGAAATGAAAAGAAAGTGGATAAAGGAAAGAGTGGAAGTTTGCTTAAAGGTTCTGTTGATGACATGATTAAGTTACGTGAAGAAGCATCAAATAGAAAAGAATTGCATTTTCACATCGTAATAGTTCAGCCAGGCATGAGTAAAACTACATGTACTCCTGAAATGAAAATATTATTAGGAAATACGGTCAATGTACTTCATGAAATGGCGAACATTGACTGTAGCATTATATGCAGTAAATAAAAAGGGATATGTTTTATGATGAAAACAAGCATAAATGAATTGATAGGCGAAGCAACCGCCTATGATAAGAAAGAACAACTTGAAGTCAAGCGACCTAAGAGTTAGCTAAAAAGTGTATCCGCCTTTGCTAATGGCGAAGGCGGAACATTGTTTTTTGGCATTAGTGATGACGACCAAGTGGTTGGACTTGCTAATGCAGAGAGCGATGCCGAAAGAATAAGCGAAGAGATAAAGACAAAACTTGACCCTATACCTGCTGTCAACCTTGAATTTAAAGAGGTTGAAGGCAAGAAGCTTGTGTTGCTTCATGTTTACAAGGGACAAGAAACCCCATATTACTATATAGGCGATAAGCAACGCTTGGCATTTGTAAGAGTTGGCAATGAGTCTGTTGTTGCAGACCGATTTCAACTAAAAAGTCTTGTAATGCAAGGTGCAGGTCGCTCCTTTGATGCGATTCCTTCACCCTATAAGTTTAGGATATGGCTTTCTCAAAGCTAAAATCCGTACACTTCAAGCGGTTGAACCAACCGTTTGATGATAGTGATTTCGTATCATGGGGCATTGTAGATAATGATGGAAAACTCACCAATGCTGGTGCTCTATTGGCTGACGACTCACCGATACGCCATTCTCGCATATTTTGCACCTGTTGGAATGGCTTAGATATGACAAGTGGTTTGGGGGAGGCATTGGATGATGCAGAACTTGAAGGTAGCTTTATAGGGCAATTGCAAGATGCAGTCGCATTTATTCGGAACAATTCACATCGAAGATGGTGGAAAGAAGATGATTATCGGGAGGAACTGCCCGATTATCCAGAACGTGCCGTAACAGAAGTGATATGTAATGCTATCTTTCACAGGGATTACATGGCGAAATACACATTGATATGTATGATGACTGAATGGAGGTGTATTCCCCAGGCGGTATGTTTGATGGACGCTTGATACAACAACTCGACCCTATGACAGTACCTTCGAAACGTCGCAACCCTTTGCTCGCTGATTTCTTTCATCGCTTAAAGCTAATGGAGCGTAGAGGTAGTGGTATGAAGAAGATTATAGGTGAATATAAGCGGTTTAAGAATTTGGAGAATTATCATGCTCAAGAGTTCAGCTCCAATGCTTCTGAATTCCATGTTACAATGTGGAACCTCAATTATGCCATGGATGCCATAAAAGATAATACTCATGTCGTAAAAGCACCCGAAGATGTCGTAAAAGCCAAAGCTAATGTCACAAAAGAATTTGTAAAGGCTCAACGACAAACCTATAAATTGATTTCACAAACGCCTCAAATCAATGCCACGCAAATGTCTGAGAACATGGGAATTTCCCTACGCCAAGTACAGCGATACCTTAAACAACTTTCGGACCTTAAATTGATTGTCAGAGAAGGAGGTCGCAAAAATGGTATTTGGAAAATATTGGATGAAGAATATGAAGGTTTCTTCAAAAGAATCTGAAAAACACCAACAAATGAGGTTGGGTAGTTTCCATATGCGGAACTATCCAGCCCCATATCGTATTGTGTTTGTTATCAATGCTCCAAACTTCAATACGTTCTGAAAAACGAATCCGAATGAATCAACGAATCCAACTCATGGTAACGCTCCTTTCTCTTTTCATCCATGATAACTTCCTTGTAAAAAATGCGGTTGGTTCGGTCGAGATCCATAACCCATTTTTGATATAGAGAAGAAAAGAGGACACAGGCGATAATGCCAAGAATGACAAGATACCATTGGAGCAATCCCCATTTGTCAGTCCTTTGTTTGAATCTGTTCCATCTGTAGAGCCACCACGATTTCAGTGTTGGTGGAGGAGATGGTTTAGGACTTGTGATGGTTTGCAGAATAGAATAAGGGAACAGCTTATTCAAGAGAGGAGTAGAAAGAGGCAACATCGCCATCCTTCATTATCGAACAGATCTGTGTGTTCTTCTCCGCTATAGTTTTTAATTGTATTTTTTCTTCTAAGGTCCAATCCTTTATTTTTTTTAGTTTGGAAATTATAGAATGAGTTTGCTTAAAACTATTGCTATTTTCCAAATCCATTATAAGTTTCTCTTTCTCTTTCTCTTCCTGATTGTCTGGCCGACCATTGTGGCTTACCTGTTCTTGTTTGTTTTGGTAATGGATAGACATCAGTTTTTCATTTGATGCGGTTGTATTAATAATGGTTTTGACTAATTCATCCAATTCGGATCCTTCTGTATAGTCTGCAGGAGTATAATATCTTATGCGCTTATCCTCCATCATTTTATAGACTTTTCGTTTATCTTTTGTTTCTGGATTATAAACTCCAATAGAATGACCAGAATAAGAATTAATGAGTTTCATACAAGGTATATCCGTATCACTGTCACCTATATAGACCATGTTTCTAAAAGGAATACGAATGTCCTCTGGCTTAAAATAGTCATTGACACCAGAATCATTCACATCTAAAGTTCCTTTTTCAATTCTAAAAAGAAATTGAGTCTTGCTCGTATAATTAATAACTTGTGCTGGCCATTGAGCAACGCCATCCTTGTCAAAATAGAAGGAACTGGCATATATCTTTTCAAATTCATTAGCGACTTTTGTACCTTCTATCATTTCCTTAAGACCAGATGAAATGATATAATGCTCTACAATAACTCCTTTATCTACACCATAGTCTCTAATACGCTTAAACCATGTCTCAACACCAGGAAATAATTGAACTTTCGCTCCATAATCCATTAATGCCTTTTTAGTAAATAAGACTTTTCCATGCGCTTTCCGGATCATGGTAAACATGTAAGCTAAATTTTGATCCATCTCATTCTCTTCAGCTAACCCATTGGACTCTTTCCAAAAAGATTCGACTTCATCTCCAACAGATTGAATATACCCTTGTGCTTGCATGTCATCTGGCGATAATGTCTTATCAAAATCATAACATATTGCAACAACTGGTTTACTTCCTTTTGATTTCCTAATAAAAACTTTACTCATAATGTTATAATAAAAAATGAGGCACAATTATAATTAATCATGCCTCATTTAGAATTTATCAGTTCAGTAATTCCTTACGTCACAATTTCAAAGTACTTACTTCACCTCCTCGAAAATGATTACCACTGAATATCAGCTCTTTACATATTATATGGTACAAATATGAATTATAATAAAGCCAATAATGCAGGTGTGGCTACTTAGCATACCCATATACGCTGCGTAATTTTACATTTAAGAATTATTATATATTTTTAATGGTAACAACCATTCTTATCAGATGTTTGCATTGCGTGTACGCTTGTTTGCAGATGGTATGCCTTTGTTGTCATAAAGCGTTGATATACAAACAACTTCGCTACGTGCGTCTATTTTTGTCTTTCGTTTTTTACGAAAAAGCAACGTACCTTTGCAAACAAAAACGAGAAACAGATAGACATGGCAAGAAATCGAAACATATTGCTCACACTGACGACAGAAAGCTCCATAGTGCTTGTGGCATCTATGGTGGCTTTCCGTCTGCATGAGGTTATGGTCATGTCTATGGAAGTTTCAGTTTTCATATTGGTGGCAATCTATGCTTGCTTAAAGACCTTATCAATTCTTTGTTTGCCCACTATCAACAGAGAGGTTTCTGGTCATCAACGTGTACCTATGGAAGTTTGGGCGACCGACAACACCCCTAATCTTAATGATGGAAATATCCAAAAACAAAGAATGGAACTGTTTCACCAAGAATATCAATACGAGCAGCAGCAATATGTGCAGCGAAAAGAAAAAGCCGATGAAACGAAACTTCAAGCCGTAGTGAAATACACAAAAGACACGTTCAAGAATTTGGATTTTGAAGAAACAGAGATATTCCAACTTTGTGAGTGCGTCCGCTATTTTGTCACCAACAAGCAACCTCTCTCTCAAACAGACATTCGTATCAAAAGGCGAGCAACTGTCACTCAGATAGCTTTGAAGAATTTTGCATGGAACATAGCATTTCAGTATAATATCGGTGGCGATGTAACTGCACTATTTGTTATGCGCACTTTCAATGAGTGGTTTGCCAACTCCACACTTGAAACCATCAGAAAGAATCTGCGTACTACAACAGGCAGACATAAGATTGAAATCAATGAGAAAATCATTTCTAATGCTCATGGTCTGTTATAATAAATTAAATATTTTATAGACTTAATCAATTTACCACACAAAATCACTATCTTTGCGTTAAATTCATTATATTTACAACAATATGGAAGATTTGAATCAACT
>OIYP01000230.1_pt1 | contig 39058 bp, 39 predicted proteins | sample 1588261 | NCBI WGS metagenome assembly OIYP01 (sample SAMN03283293) | human gut metagenome | biome: human-associated habitat; material: feces | host: Homo sapiens | place: Peru | collected 2012 | reverse complement strand
TTCCATAAAAAAAGAGATAATTAACTCTCGCGAGACGTTATCTCTTTATTTAACCATAATATTTTTGGACCACTTTTATAGAGGGTTTACATGATTTATAATATAAGAAAGGAATGTGATGATAATGAGCAAAAAGTATTCTAATGATTTAAAATCAATGATTGTTAATTTTATCTGTGTTGAAAGAAGGTCTACGATTAAAACTGCTGAACAATTTGATATACCTCTTAAAACTGTAGAAAAATGGGTTACTGCCTACAATAAAGACAATCACTGCTTTGATGCTGACTACAAAACTCAAAGTCAAATTATTGATGATCTAAAGCGTGAAAACAACAAGTTAAAAAAAGATAATGATATACTAAAAAAAACTATTACCTTACTTGCAAAAAAGGATTAAACATGTATAGAAGTATAGAATTATTGCTTGAAAGCAATTTTTATTCACTTAATGAAATTTGCCGTGCTTTAGATATTAATAAAAATTCTTTTCTATATTGGAAAAACATTGGTAAATTTAATGAAAAGAATATTTGTGAATTTTATTGCAACATTATACAAGTTTATTCTGAATCACATGGAATTTATGGCTCGCCTAGAATTACTGCTGTTTTAAACAGAAGTGGTATTATTTGTTCAAGTTCCAAAGTTGCTAAAGCTATGCATTTACTTGGTATTAGAAGCATTGTATCATCTAAATTTCCACATAGGAAATCTTCAATGACTGATGGAGAAAAAGCTCTTATCGTTAACCTAATTAAAGATTTAGATATAAATAGAATTAATCAGGTTTGGACTACCGATATAACTTATATCAAAACCATTAATGAGGGAACTTTTTATCTTATTTCATTTATTGATTATTTTTCTAAAAAAGTTGTCTCTTGGGGTTTATTTGAGGATCAAAAAACTGATAAAATCATCTCTGTTTTACAAGATGCCATAAAAAAAAGAAAGCCTTCTCCTGGTCTTATTATTCATTCAGATAAAGGTTCTCAAATGCGTTCTAATAATTATAGACAATTCCTACGTGATCATAATTTTCCCTTCAGCTATACTGAACTAGATCATTCATGTGACCAAAATGCTGCTCAAGAATCTTTTCATGCTTCTTTAAAAAAAGAAAAACTTTATCAAATGAAACTATATAATTTTGAAGATACTTACAGGGCTATTTTTGATTACATTGAAGGGTTTTACAATCCAACCAGACTCCACTCTTCTATAGGGTATTTATCTCCAATTGAATTTGAAAAATCTTGCAGCTTACGCTGATACCCTCTATAAAAGTGGTCCAAAAGGTTGACAAATTCCCGAAAAAAATAGCCTTATTAAAGACTATTTTAATTTATTATAAATGTTTTCTAAATTCTTTAAATTCAGGCGAGTTATCTAGTTCAGTATGAGATAGTTCATCAATTATCTTTTTTTGTTCTCTTGTAAGTTTTGAAGGTATTATAACGTCAATAATAACATATTCATCACCTTTACGAATAGAGTTTGGTACTTTTAGGCCTTTACCTTTTAATTTGTATTTAACGCCACTTTGAACGCCTGGTTTAATATCCATGATGACATTACCAGAGACTGTTGGAACTTCTTTTTTACAACCTAGTATGGCTTCAGTAATAGTAAGTGGTAAATCTATATATAAGTCACTGCCATCTCTTTTATAAAAATCACTTTTAGCAACATGAATTTCAAAATAGATATCACCATTTGGTCCCCCATTAGTTCCAGCCTCGCCTTTTCCAGATATTCTTAATTGATGACCTGTATCAACGCCTTCTGGTATATGCACAGAAATAGTTTTTTTATTTCTTACTTGACCAGTACCACGGCAAGTTGTACATACTCTTTCAACTGTATGACCTTCACCACCACATTTTGGACAGGCACTTCTACTTTGAACAACACCAAATAAGCTTCTTTGTTCAGTTACAACATAGCCTTGGCCTTTACAATATTCACAAGTTTTTACACCAAAGCCACCTTTGCCATGGCATTCGCTACATGTATCATTTAAAGTAAGTTCGATATCTTTATCAACCCCAAAGGCTGCTTCTTCAAAACTTAAATCAAGTCTTACTAAAGTGTCTCTTCCTTTTCTTTCACGTGTACTTGTAGTGCTTCTTGCACCACCAAAGAAATCATCAAAACCAAAGCCACTAGAAAAACCACTACCACCACCAAAAACTTGACGTAAGATATCATTTAAATCGACATCACCTGGGTCAAAACCACCTTGGAACCCACCAGTACCATCAAAAGCACTAGAGCCAAAGCGATCATATTGGGCTCTTTTTTGTTCATCACTTAAAACAGCATAAGCCTCGCCTATTTCTTTAAACTTAGCCTCATCACCAGTTTCTTTATTATCAGGGTGATATTTCTTGGCAAGTTTACGAAAAGCAGACTTTATTTCTTGAGCAGAAGCCGATTTATCAACGCCTAACATTTCATAATAATCTTTATTTTTCATCGTTAATCACTACTTTCTAATAATGTTTTTAATTCATTGTATTTTTCTTTGATAAAAGTAAAAGATTTATCAAAAGGAGTATACTCTGTAAAGTCAATATTAACTATTTTTAATAGTTCTAAAACGTCTTTATTACAGCCACTTTGTAAGAATTTAATATATTTATCTTTAAATTTAGAATCACTTAAAATATCACTTACAATACTAATAGCGGCGATCAAACCAGTAGCATACTGATAAACGTAAAAAGGACTATAAAAATGACTTATACGCATATATTCGTAACGAATACTTTCATCCACAATAACAGAATCTTTAAAATATTCTTCATTTAAATGATAATAGGTATTACTAAATTCTTCTTCAGTTAGAGAAACACCATCTTGGCATTTTTTACTCATAATACTTTCAAATTCGGCAAACATAGTCTGGCGATATATGGTTGCCTTTACTTTATCTAAAAATTCACATAAGTAAAATATTTTTTCTTCCTTTGTTTTTGCTTTTTCATACATGTAAACGGAAAGTAATGTTTCATTTACGGTTGAAGCAATCTCAGCTAAGAATATTTCATAGTCATAATATGGATAAGAATTGTTTTCTTTAGAATACATAGAATGAACAGCATGACCTAGTTCATGAGCCATCGTACTAACAGAATCAAATGTACCATTAAAGTTTAGTAAAACGTAAGAATCTGTGTCATAACTACCCCACTGATAAGCCCCATTATGTTTACCTTTATTAGGATAGAAGTCAATACATTGGTTATCAAACATATATTTAAAATGACTTAAATAATCTGGACCTAATATTTTAAGAGCATTAGTTACCGTATTAATAGCTTCCTCTTTAGTATATTTTTTGGTAGGAGATGCGACAATCGGAACATAGGTATCATATAAATGGTATTCTTTTAAACCTAGTTTTTTGGCTTTAAGTTTTTGATAATCTATATTAATGTAGTTATATTCATGCACCTTTGTAATTAGATTTTCATAAACTTTTGGTGAAACATTAATACTATCTAAAGCCATTTCTAAAGCAGTATTATATTTTCTTATTTTTCTTATAAACTCTAATTCTTCGTAATTACCCTTTAATAATGAGGCAAAGGTGTTTTTGTGAGATGCATAATATGCATGATAGTTTAAGAAAGCTTCTTTCCTAGTTTTTTGATCCTCATCTTCTAAGTATAAAGCATAGTTATAATGGTTTAGTTCTTTTTTAGAAACAGGAGTAAACTTAGCATCGGCAATATCTAAAGAAGTAAACGCATCATCTGGCACGCCAAAAGCATTCATGGCAAGAGCAATAATATTTTCTTCTTTCTCACTTAAGATTCTTTCTTTATCTTTGTATAGTCTTGTAAAATAAAGTTTATAGTCTTTTAAAAAGGGATGTCCCTCAATAAGATTCAAGATACTTTTTAAATCACTTGCCATTAATTCACTTAAAATAAATGATTCGCTTTCATTTATCATACGGCCTAAGTTTTCAACTTTAAGCATTTTTTCTTTAGATACATTGTTATTTGTATCTTCATCATATAAAAACTTGGTATATATTAGAAGACGGGCATACTCTCTTTCTTCACTCTCATCTAATTTAATAAATTTTTCTAATGACTCACTAGAATCTAGTATATGCCCTTTCATTGCTACTTTAGCCGCACTTTTATCATTTACTGATGATAAGAGCATTGCAAATTCATTATCATTTTTAATTATTTTACTTATATCCCAACAATCATTTTTATTTATTTTAGAACGTTCTTTTAGTTTTTCCACAGTATATTCCTTTCTATAACCGGATAAAAGTTCTAGTCACCTAGAACTTTCCCATTAATATATTATTTTTCTTCGTATGAAGCTTCTTCAACGTCATCTTTTTTAGATGATGAGTTTTCTTCGGTAGTAGTTTCAGTAGAAGCACTGGCATTATTGCTTGCAGATGCATTTTCGTAAACTTTAGTAGCAAGTTTCATAGCAACCTCTTGAAGACTCTCAGTTTTCTTTTTGATATCATCAATATCACTTTTTGTCAAAGCATCTTTTAAGTCTTTAATTTTACTTTCTGCTTCTTCTTTATCTTTACTATCTACTTTATCACCTAGGTCTTTAATAGCTTTTTCTGTTTGGAAAATCATAGCGTCAGCATCGTTTCTTGTATCAGCTTCTTGTTTACGTTTTTCATCAGCTTCTTTATTTGCTTCAGCATCTTTCATCATTTTATCAATTTCTTCATCACTTAAGTTTGTACTAGATGAAATAGTAATTGATTGTTCTTTATTAGTACCAAGGTCTTTAGCAGTTACATGAACTATACCATTAGCATCAATATCGAATTTAACCTCGATTTGTGGAACTCCTCTTGGTGCTGGTGGAATATTTGAAAGTTGGAAGTTACCTAATGTTTTGTTATCACTAGCCATCTTTCTTTCACCTTGTAAGACATGAATGTCAACAGCAGGTTGATTATCAGCAGCAGTACTAAATACTTGACTCTTACTTGTTGGAATAGTTGTATTTCTTGGAATTAAGACAGTCATAACACCACCAAGTGTTTCAAGTCCAAGTGATAATGGTGTGACATCAAGTAAAACTAAGTCATCCATTTCACCAGTTAAGACACCACCTTGGATAGCTGCACCCATGGCAACAACTTCATCTGGGTTAACGCCTTTATGTGGTTCTTTACCAAGTTCTTTTTTAACTAATTCTTGAATATATGGAATACGAGTTGATCCACCAACTAATATTACCTCATCAATATCACTACTAGAAAGTTTTGCATCACTTAATGCTTTATGAACTGGGTCTAAAGTTGAATCAAATAAGTCACGGCATAAGTCTTCAAATTTAGCTTTAGTTAAATCTAGTTCTAAGTGTAATGGACCATTTTCGTTTTGTGATAAGAATGGTAAGCTTATTTGGGTACTACTCATACCAGATAAATCTTTTTTGGCTTTTTCAGCTGCATCTTTAAGTCTTTGCATAGCCATAGCATCACCTGATAAGTCAATACCATTATCATCTTTAAATGTTTTAACTAAGTAATCGATAATTCTTTGGTCAAAATCATCACCACCAAGTTTGTTATTACCAGCAGTAGATTTAACTTCAAATACTCCATCACCTAGTTCTAGTATTGATACATCGAATGTACCTCCACCTAAGTCATAAACTAAAACAGTTTGACTTTTATCTTGTTTATCAAGACCATAAGCAAGAGCTGCAGCAGTTGGTTCGTTAATAATACGTTTAACGTCTAAGCCAGCAATTTTACCAGCATTTTTTGTAGCTTGACGTTGAACGTCATTAAAGTAAGCTGGAACAGTAATAACAGCCTCAGTTACTTTATCACCTAAGTAGCTTTCAGCATCGGCTTTTAATTTACCTAAAATCTTGGCAGATATTTCTTCTGGTGTCCATTCTTTACCATTAGCCGTAACTTTTTTACCAGAACCCATTAAACGTTTAATACTTGCAATAGTATTTTTAGGGTTTGTTACAGCTTGACGTTTAGCACGATCACCTACTATAACCTCGTCACCTTTAAAAGCTACAACGGAAGGTGTAGTTCTTCCTCCTTCATCATTTGGGATAACATTTGGTGTACCCCCTTCAAGTGCAGATACACAACTATTTGTTGTACCTAAATCTATTCCTATAATTTTACTCATAATTAATCATCCTTTCTTTATTTTCTTACATTTTCTGGTTCAATAATACTCTTAGCTTTAGCAAATTCTTCTCTGTGTTCTTCAATAGTTTTAATTTCTTCAGCATTTTTCGGAATACCATTGATACTATAATAAATATTTATCATTTGATTTTCTAGATTGGCAATTGTTTGATTGTAAAAAGCAATTGAACTTCTATACATTGGATTTTTGAATCCCATGTTAGTAAGTGTTTCGATTGTAGCTTTTGTATTTAAATAATTTTCATATATGGTTTGTAATGCCATTTCATACTCATTTTGACTCATTTGTATCATCTTCTTTCTTTTGGTTAACTTTAACCATAGCGGGTCTTAATACTTTATCTTTATATTTATAGCCTTTTTGCAAGACGTCAATGACAACATTATCATCAAAGTCATCTACACTATCAACTAAAACGGCATGCATACAATCTTCATCAAAAGGCTCATGTAAGCACTCTATTTCAGTAACTTCATTGTTTTTTAGGGTTTCTAGTAGATTACCATAAATCATTTTGAAACCACTTAAGAATTTACTAACCTCATCAGTCAAATCAGTATCATCCATAACAATTGCATGTTCAAAGTTATCTAATACTGGTAAGATACTAGTAATAAACTTTTCACCATCATACTTTAGAAGTTTCATTCTTTCTTCATCAGTACGTCTTTTTAAATTTTGAAATTCAGCTGACAATCTTAATATTTTCTCATCTTTTTCTTTTAATTCATTTTGGAGTTTCTCAAGCTCTTTTTTATTTTCTTTCTTTTCAGGCTTCTTTTTGGTCTTTTCTTCTTTTTTTTCTAGTTCTTCAGTCTTTACTTTTTTTTCTTCGTTATTCATGAGAACCCTCGCTTTCATTTAATTCTTTATTTAGAAATGATAACAAACCTACCACTCTGTCATATTCCATTCTTTTAGGGCCAATTATTGCTATTGTGCCTTCTTCGCCATTTATTTTGTAAGTTGTTTTTATAACTGTGACATTAGGATCAAACTCGCTATCTTCACCAATATAGATTTTTACGCCTTCCTCACTAGAATCACTTTCAATCTTACCTATTAAGGTTGGATCATCAAATTTTTTAATGATATTTCTGATTTCTTCAACATCGTTATATTCTGGTTCATTTAACAAATATTTTTTGCCGCTAACATGAACGGTTTCTGTTTGTTTACTAGCAAAATCGCTAAATGTCTTAGAGAATATAGAATAAATAGTTTCATATGCCTCAATTTTTTCAGCAATAATTGGCTTAATATCAAATTCTAGTCTTCTTGATACTTCATCAATTGGCGTTCCAACTAACATTTTGTTAATTATTTCACACGTTTTAACAACCTCACTAACAGATATATTATCTGCCAAAACAAAAGTTTTGTTTTGAACTATCCCCTTATCAGTACAAACAAGAGCAACAATGCTTTGATTTTGTAAGGGAATAATACTAACTTGCTGCAAAGCATTTTCTAAACCATTTTTACCAAGAATAACACTAGCATAATTGGTCATATCACTTATAATATCAACACATGATGTAATAGCGTCTGATAATGTAAGTTCATGATTATGAAAAATTGTTTGTAAAGCAATAGCATCACTCTTTGATAGTTCTTTAGGTTTCATTAAGTGAGTCACATAATATTTATAGCCTTTTTCTGATGGAATACGGCCAGAAGAAATATGATTTTTTTCTAAGAATCCTTGTTCTTCTAGGTGAGCCATTTCATTACGAATCGTAGCTGATGAGCATTTTAGTTTACTCATCAAAGACTTACTGCCAACAGGTTTGGCTGTTGCAATATAGTTCTCTACAATTTCTTTTAATATTTTTGCTTGTCTATCATTCACTAAAGCTCACTTCCTTTAGCACTTGTAAAATCCAAATGCTACATACATTATAATATGCATTTTAGCACTTGTCAATACACATTGCTAATTATTTTTACAAAAAAATTAAGAATTTCTATAATTCTTAACCTCTTTAACATTTACCTGTTATAAAAAATACCTACTCTTCACCATTAATATCATCTTCAAGATGGTTACTTGGAATAGCAATGGTTATTAATACCGAGATAATAACGCCAACAATACCAAAAAAGAAATTCAAAAAAAGCATTAAACCCCAAGCATTTATGTCTACCTTTTTTAAAAGAATAATTTCTTCTAACTTATTAGTTATTAAAAAAGCAATAATAAGTTTAATAATGATAATAGCCATTACAAAACCAAACAAAATTAAATAATTTTTTTCCATATCTACACACCCATTCTATATTAAATTTATTCTTCTTTAATTCTTGCTTCATCATAAATACATTTTTTTACACCATTTTCATAATTTACAATAATAACAGAATCGAAAGTATTAATCTTTAGGCCTGTTTTAGGATTAAGCAAATCATCTTCAGTAATTAAGCCTTGGGATAAAATTGTTCCTACCCCTACAAGGCATCCATCTTGTTTTGAACATTCTGTACCATTAATTTTCAAATAAGCATTTGAATCTACATAAACGCATGCCGCTTCAGTTAATGTTTTTTGAAATTTTTTATATTCTTTTTCTTGTTCACTATCTAATATGCCAGTCATATTTGTGGCAATGATAGTTCCAATTAGACCTAGTAAAGCGATTGTAATAATAAGTTCAATTAATGTAAAACCTTTTTTCATTGGTATCCTCCTATAACTTCCGATTTGTTTCTTTTTTTAAAATGAAAATAAATATAAAACAATAAACTAAATATAACTATACTATAAAAACTAATGGTACGAAGTAAAATCATCGCTGGTGTTGCTAAATTAGAGCCATAAATAATTTTATTTGCTTCAAATAGTAATTCTTCTGCTACTACTACTCCCCCAGGAAAAGGCATAAAATCAGACCCAAGGGTAATACATGATTGCATAGCAATGATGAAATAAATAGAATTATCGTTTAAACCAAAGGATTTATATATAAAATAACTAACAGCCAAAATACTTAATCTTTGGCATAATAGTATAATTAGGCTTATTATTAATATTGCTGGTTTTTTCTTAGTAAGAAGTGCACATTCTTGATAATCTTTTAAAGATGCATTTAACTTATTTTCTTTTTCTTTTATACTTTTAAAAATATGTAGTTTATTTAATACACATATCACAAGTTTTACTATGTAATACATTAACTTTTTAGAATATACTAATATGAGAAAACAAATTATTAAAAGAATAGTCGTAATAAATCCAAGTAAGACTAGCCAGTTAAAAAGGGTATTAAAAGAAAATAATATATCTTTAAAAAGAATTATACCTATTGTAGCAATAATTATTAAAGCTATCTTATATATAAGAGTATTTAAAAGAATTATTACACTACTAACACGGTAAGGAATACCATCGTGACTCATTTCGGCCATTTGTACTGGTTGGCCACCAATGCTACTAGGCGTTATAGCCGAGAAATAGCATTCAGTAAAGACATATCCAAAGGCCTTATAATAGCTTATTTTATAGCCCATATAAAAACACATTACTTTTAAATATAGTGCTTCAAAAAAAGCCCAGAAAAACATAGAGACAAATGATATTACTATAAAAAGTGGATTACAATAACTTAAAGAAGATAAAAATAAAGAAAATGAATAATCTTTAAATACAAAGTAATAGGTACCAAAAGTTAAAAATAAAAATAATAAAATTGATAATAAATACTTTTTCTTACTCATAATTAGCCACCTTTCCAAAAATAAGAGAAAACATAAATTTCTTATAACTTTATAAGTCATCTGCTAGTAGTAATCACCTAGTCATATTATCTAATAATACAAAGAATCTTTCAACTAAAAAAAGTAATTTAATTATTTTTTGGCGTTTTCCATATTATTAAAAGAAAAAGAGATTAACTCTCTTCTAATAAATCTTTTAACATTGGATAAATAGATGCTTTTTCTTCATCACTTAAAGGATATAATTTATCAGGTTCAATATTATTATAAATAGATTGCTTTCTAATTAAAATATCATTTGAATAAATATTTTCTTCTTCATCTGTTCTAACTAACAATAAATATTTGTTTGAGTTAATTTCACTAGTTTTAGCTATAACATATTCTTTATCATCAATTCTTACAATATCATATTCTTGATAATTCATTTTATCTACTCCTTCCATTATTTAACGAAGAAATAATCATGTTTTTTAATTCTGAGTTTTCATTTACAATGGTAATTTTATTTTCATCTACAATACCAGTAGGAATTCCTGTATTTAGAAAATCTTGTAATCCAGTGGCACAAACTGCTTGTCTTTTTATAATTTTTCCACCTTGTTCTAACACATTATATATAATTTCTTCGCAGTCTGGGGTGTTATAATCAACTCTTATTTCTTCGCCATAATTGGTTTCTAATAAAACGCCAATGGTTGTATAAAGATCGTTTTTATAAAGTGGTGTTTCTGCCGTACTTGAATAGTAACGAGAATATAGTCCTGCATCTTTATTAAGTCTAAATGTTTGTCCTAAGATATCTTCTTCTATTTTTGTATCATCAGTCTCTAAATTTTTATTTACTATATCAAGTATTTTTTCATCTTCTTTAGTTGGCGCATTATCAGCGACATCACTTAAAGATTCAATATTAGTAACTGTAGGTGTTTCATAAGCATTTTGATCTAAATTAAAATCATTTTTACGATTAGCTGCCAAAACACCAAGTAAAGCTACAGCCCCAAGAGTTATTTGAATACTTTTCTTTTTAAGACCTTTTTTAATTTTATCTAGGAATTTAGGTCTTCTTTTTTCGGTAACGGTAAGAGGTTTTTCCTCATCTTTTATAATATTATTATATCTTCTTACTATTTCGTGGAATAATCCACTGTAATTTTCATCATAACGATAAGGTTGTTTATCAACTATTTCTAAAACTTTGGCTTTGTTTTTGGAATGAAGCTCTATATCATGAAGCTTTAATTTGTAATAAGCTTTTTCTTCTTCTTTGTTTAAAGTTTTTATATATTCTTCATCAATTGTGATATCTAAATTATCGGGATAAGTAATTGGAATAGCGCATGATAAATCATCAGTCATCAATTCTTCTAAGTTACTTGCACTACTTTCTAGTTCACTAAGGGTTACAACATTACTTTTATCAATTGTTACACTTTTATTTTTAGCAGTCACAGTAATAGGTTCTTTAGGTATTAGACTAGTAATATCTTCTATCTTAATATTTGCATTTGCTAATTCTTCTTTAGCTTTAGTTGATATTAAATCATAATTTTCAATAGTCTCTTTAAATAAAGGCTCTAAACTTTTATCAATTGTCACAAAAATATCTTTGTAAGAATATACTACAGGATTTGTTTTTGGGGCTTTTATTATTTCTAAAGCAAGTGATTTATAATAATCTTTTTGATCATGAAGTGTTCTTTTACTTAAATATTCTTTACTTAATGGACTTTCTAAATAGTTAGGTGTTTTCTTTTGGTTAGTAATTCTTAGTAATCTTTCATATAAGCTTTTATATTGCATAGGTATCTTTTTATTTGTATGTTTATCAATATAAACAAGACTATTATGCTCACTATTTTCGATTTGTAATTCTAAGTTGGCAGCATAAGCAAGTTTTTGTAATTCAGTCATATTGTTGTATAGATCTTCATCAAAAGTTATTTGGGGAACAAAATTATTTAAAGATGCTATTTCTAAATCAATAGATACTAATCTATTATATAGTCCTTTATATTTATTAATATATTTTGAAGATATTTGTTTTTTTATTTGTTTATCATTTACTTTCACATTAAATAAAGATTTTTTGCCTGGCATGTTTTCAATACTTGTCATATCTGATATTATTTGGGCACGTTCTTGTTGTAAAGTATCTAGATTTAACCCAGAAAGTTCATTGGATAAATAACTACTATTAACAAGATAATCAGCAGATGAGTTTACTTCACTTTCTGTATTGCTTTTAGCTAAATTATTAAGTTGTTCTTCTATAGTAGCATCTATTTTTTCTAGTTCAAGCATATATTCTTGATATTCTGGGACCTGTGTTTTTAAAATAGATATTTTTTGACCATCATAATTTTCTATATATTCTAAAGGTGCATCTTCTTGTTCTTTATTTATTGCCATAGCGTCCATAATAGAAATCAATTTTACTCTTTTGGTACACAATTTTTTAAGATCCTTTAGTGAATCATATTGTGCTTCGGTACTAGCAAGGCGTTCTTTATTATGTACTAGTTCAGATAAAAGCTTATCAAATTCGATAGTTGCTGTAGCAAGTTTCATTTTGTAATTATCTAACATAGTCTCTTCTTTATCCGCCGTGTGTGTTAATTCATTATTTATTTTACTTATTACTTCTATATAATCATCATAACTTTTTAGCAAATCATTGTTTTTTTCTTTTAAAGTTTGGATTTCACTTTCAATTTTGGAAATTTGAGCAATATATTCTTCTATTATTTCTTCTCTCATCTTTAACCACTCTTTCTACTTTAAAAATTATATCATACTTTTTCAAAAAATTTACAAAAATATATTTAAATTGAGTGGTGATATTAATGAGCTATATAGTTTCCTAGTTATAGTATACGTCTTTATTTTAAGTTGACTTGGGTTTTTAGCAGGTACAAATAGATTTTTTTAGCATACTTTATAATAAAGGAATTAATTTGTTATAATCCTTTATGAAGAAAAGGAGTCTATTATGAATCGAGATTATGAAAAAGCATACAACTATGTTAAAAATGCCCAAAAAAGTAATTTTCAACAGGGATGTTGCTGTTCAACTAGAAGTGTGATTGGGCCTACCGGACCTACGGGTCCCGCGACTATAAACGTTGGAACGACGACACAAGGTCTACCTGGTTCAAGTCCATCTGTTGTTAATGCTGGAACTAGTGAAAACGCAATATTAAATTTTGTTATACCTGCTGGACCTACCGGGCCTACTGGGCCTACTGGACCTACTGGACCTCAAGGTATTGCCGGTACTGCCGGGGAACAAGGGCCTACTGGACCTACTGGACCTACGGGACCTCAAGGCATTGCCGGTATTGCCGGGGAACAAGGGCCTACCGGACCTACTGGACCTGCCGGACCTCAAGGTATTGCTGGTACTGCTGGGGAACAAGGACCTACTGGACCTACTGGACCTGCCGGACCTCAAGGTATTGCTGGTACTGCCGGGGAACAAGGACCTACCGGACCTACTGGACCTGCCGGACCTCAAGGAGTTGCTGGGGCTGCTGGGGAACAAGGGCCTACCGGACCTACTGGACCTGCCGGACCTCAAGGTGTTGCTGGAGCTGCTGGTGAACAAGGGCCTACCGGACCTACGGGACCAGCGATTAATTTACAAATTGGAACAGTAACAACTGGAAATCCAGGAACTAATGCAGCTGCAACTATTAATAGTTTAGGTAATAATACTTATTCGTTAGATTTGACTATTCCACAAGGACCTACGGGACCAGCCGCATAATAAAAGAGGGCTTTTTAGTCCTCTTTTACTATGCTATCTAAAGCAAGTGTTATCATATCATCTAATGACTTTTCTCTTTGTTCTGGAGTTAAGAAGTCTTCATTAAATTTGCTATCTACAACTGTTAATATCGCAGCTGACTCGGCTTTAAAACTATTTGCTATATGAAACAAAGCAAAAGTTTCCATTTCTTCACCTAATAAATGAATATCTTTAGGAACTCTATTTAAGACATGTTCATTATCAGAATAAAAACCAAATTGTTCGGTACACATAACTGTTCCAACGTGGTAATTCAAACCTTTTTCTTGAGCTTTTTTAGTAATAATGCTAGTAAGTTTTTCACTAGGATAAGCGATATGTGTAGGATCACCATTATAAGAATAAGCAAAGTTTGCTTCTGTATAACTATCGTTTGCAATAATTAGCTCAGGCACATTAATTCTTTCATCTAATGCTCCACATGTACCAATTCTTATTATTTTTTTTACACCAAAGAAATATAATAATTCAAATGCATAAATACTTACACTAGGCATACCCATACCATGAGCCATTACAGTTACACGGGTGCCTTTATATGTACCAGTATAGCCATACATGTTTCTAACAGTATTAATTAATCTAGCATCTTCTAAATATTTTTCAGATATATATTTAGCTCTTAGTGGATCTCCTGGCATAATAACAATAGGTGCAATATCTTCTTTAGAGCAAGAAATATGCGCTGGTTTTAAATGAGCCATTACTTTTGGTGGTTGCATAACCACACCCCTTTCTATATTACCCTTATACTATATCAAATTTTTTAATAAAAGTCATATGTTATAACTAATTTGACATGATTTTATTTTTCAATAATACTTTTTATAATATCTGCTATCACAGATGGTGATTCATTCGTAAAATGTAAATAGAAATTGTTTATACCATTAGTTGTATAAGAACTTATTTGTTTTCTTTTGTCTAACACATCATAATGATATAAAACTATTTTGTCTTTTTCTTTTTTTACTTGGTATTCTTTATTATTAATATTTTTTAAAATATCACCATCTTGCAAGAAGGGATGGACTTTTAATATCATTACCCTTGGTCTACCATATAAATAACAGATAATATTATCTTTAAAAGATAAATTTTCTAAATCTTTAATAGAGCATTCTAAAGATATACCTATATATTTAACATTATTATCTTTCAAAAGTTTAATTGTGGCCGTATTAGCTACGTTTAAATTAAAATTAGTTATGATATTATGACAGTCTTTGTATTTATAGATTATACCTACATCGTTAGCAAGGAGATTAGTTGGTATTACTTTTAAAGTCTCATCACTACCTATTTCATAATAAATATCTTGATATTTTAAAGCTAATTCATAATTATTTGTACAAATACCATGGACATGATATTTTAAAAGTTCTTTATATTGTTCTTCAGTAGTAATAAAAGCAAAAAGATTTAACATTATTTAGATCTCCTTTCTATTAGTTTAGTAATTGCTTCTCTTCTTAAATTATTGACTTTTGAAATAGGAATAAACAAATCACCTATAATATTAATCGTAATATTTTCACATATAAAGGGAGTATTACCAAGTTTTAATAATTTGGACTCAATTTCTTCTTTAGTTGTTATTTTGTTTGTAGCAGGTTCTGCCCCCGAACATTTAACAGTAATATTATTTTGGAAATCTGAAATAGTTAGTGAAATAACACTCATTGTACATGTAAATGACATAGTGATTTTTATTTTTGGTTCTGTTATATTGTTTAAGTTTTTAATTAACACGGAATTAACTGTTTTACGAACAGAAGAATTGATTAATTTATCATTGCTATTTTTTACATATACAATACTTCCTTTTACACCATGGGATATTAAATTGTCTTTGGCATCATACAAATAATTAACATACATACCAGTGTTATCAAACGTAAAACGAATAGCATCACCCTGATATAAATCACTTGCAAGCTTAATACCAAGTCGGTCTTTTCTAATAGATACAACTTCACCTAAGAATGAACCTTGATGATTACTAGTTTTAGGTTCATAGATATTTTTTTCATTAAATAGATAACCATTAGTGAAACCACGATAAAAAAGACATTCGAGTGTTTTAGTATCTTCATTGTTAATGGTACAAGTTTTATATTTACTATATTCTTCCATTAGTCTTTTATATAGATGAGTAACATAATAAACATATTCTTTACTTTTCATTCGTCCTTCTATTTTAAAACTAGTTATATCACTTTTTAATAATTTAGCAAAAGAAGTACTAGTATTTAGTTCTTTAGTAGACAAAGGATAGGCTCCATAGTCATTTATTTGTTTATTATGACGATATAATTTATAAGGCATACGACAACTACCTTCACAACTACCAAGGTTACCACTTCTTTTTTTATGCAAGGCACTAATAAGACATTGACCTGAATAGCAGGCACATAAAGCTCCATGAATAAAAACTTCTTTTTCGATATCTTTAATATTTTCTATTTCTTCTAAAGACATTTCACGATCAAATACTACCCTTTTAACACCAAGAGTTTTTAAGAATGATATTTCATCTTGATTAAAAGTATGGGCTTGGGTTGAAGCATGAATTTCTAAATCAGGATAATTTTCATGAATATAAGAAATTAAGCCTAAATCACTTACAATTAAGGCATCTACATGAGCATTATATAAAAAATCAATATATTCTGTAGCACTTGTAAAAGCACTTTCAAAAATCATAGTATTTACAGTTACATAAATTTTTACACCATATAAATGACAATACTCTCTAGCTTTAATTATTTCACTTTCTGAAAAGTTTTTAGCGTAGGCACGAGCCCCAAATTTTTGGCCACCTAGATAGACTGCGTTTGCGCCACCACAAATAGCGTACTTTAAAATTTCAAATGAGCCTACGGGCACTAATAATTCTTTTTGCATAAAACACGTCCTTACCGATTTATTATAGCACGATTATGTGGTATCATAAAGATGGTGATAATATGAATAGTAAAGATTTAAAAGAATTTAAATGGCTAAATTTAAGTAATCCTAGTGAAAAGAAATTAAAAGAATTAAGTAATACATATGCTTTTGATTATAATGATTTAATTAAGGCAACTGATAAGTTTGAAACACCACATATAGATATAAATGGTAATGTTACAACTTACGTTTTTAAAATGCCTTATGTTATAGAGACTAACGATAATAAAAAATATAGGTCTTATCCAGTTAGTTTATTTTTAAATGATAATATTTTGCTTTCTATTTCTTTAAATGAACATCCGTTAATAGACGAATTAAAGGATAATGAAAATATTGATATTACTAACCCTGTTATTTGGGTAATGAAAAGTACTGAGTATTTTATAAAGTATTTAAATGAAATTCAAGAAGATATTTTAGAAAAAGAAAAAACATTAATTAAATCAACTAGTAATAAAGATTTGGAACATATGTTAACATTACAAAAAAGTTTGCTTTATTTTACTACTGCTTTGCAAGGAAATCGTTCTTTATTAGAAAAGATTAAAAAGATTGATAATTTTAGTAATAATGAAACAGAACTTATTATAGATGCTGAGTTAGAAATTAATCAAGCAATTGAAATGGCTAATATTTACCGAGAAATATTAGAAAGTACCATGGATACATATAGTTCTATTATTTCTAATAATTTAAATGATGTTATGAAATTTTTAACTTCTGTTACTTTAGTTATTTCTATACCAACAATGATTTCTTCTTTTTTAGGTATGAATCTTTCTCTTGGGGAATTTGGGACTAATCCTTTTTCATTTTTGTTAATTGTTTTAATATCGTTTTTAGTAGCTCTTATTTTGATACTTGTATTAAAGAAAAAGAATCTCCTTTAAGGGGATTTTTTGTTTGGGAGTAATTTTCGGAGTAATTTTTAAAAAAGGCATGAAAAAAGCCCTTAAATAAAGGGCTTTTAAAACATATTTGGTGACCCGTACGGGATTTGAACCCATGAATGCATGCGTGAAAGGCATGTGTGTTCAACCACTTCACCAACGGGCCATAAACAAAATGGTGGGCCTGGGGGGACTTGAACCTCCGACCTCACGCTTATCAGGCGTGCGCTCTAACCAGCTGAGCTACAAGCCCATTTTGTCAACGACTTCTTAATTTTACCTTATTTTATATCGTTTGACAAGTGTTTTTTACTATTTTAATAAAAAACTTTTTATACAATCCATAAAATGGTATATAACTATTATGGCGGAGCAGGAGAGATTCGAACTCTCGCACCAGTTACCCGGTCTACATCCTTAGCAGGGACGCCTCTTCAGCCTCTTGAGTACTACTCCATTACCAAGCGATTACTACTAAATTTTACTATATAATATATATTCTTGTCAACAAAAAAATAGTCTTTTTTATAAAAGAAAAAATCATAATTATTAAAACTATGATTTTTCTTTTCTGATTCTTAAACTAATTGTCCATAATATTTGAAAGATTAATAAAGCAATATAAATACTATTTGTACTTTTTAATACATAATCTAGTACTATACTTAATAAACTTATGCCGAAACCAAAAATAATTATTTCTTTTTTTGATCCTGGTGATTTACCATTTAGTGGGGCAATTAAAATACTAGCAAAAAAATATGTTGACTGTAAAATTGTCGTATTTAACTCTTTTAATAGCAAAACATTTATTACTTGCCAAGCAAAAAATGGCAAAAGTAAATAGAAAACTAAATCTTTTTTATAGTAAAAACTAGAACACATTGTAATAAGTAAGATTATTATAAGCACTATATTAGTTGTGCCTAAATCCCCTACACTATAACCAAAGAAATTATTTAATATTCCGTAATGATAAGAATGATTTAGTTCTACTAGATTAAGATTATTTAAATGTATTATAGACCCTACTAGTATTAAAATGACTTTATAAATAACTATTAATGATATTGTTTCTAAGCATTTATAATTAAAATTCTTTAAAAGAAAGTAGCCAAAGATAATAATTGAATAAATAATTAAAGGAAATCTTGATGGTACTAAAAGAGCAAGAATTATTGCTTCACAGGCATTATCAATGGTAATCTTTTCTTTTTTTAAAAGTGAGTATCCTAACACTCCTATAAAACTAATGATGAGATAAAGAAAAAGTTTAAATATATCTTTCTTTGATACTAAATTACTAGATAGGTATTGTAAGCCATTTTTATAAATTCCAAATAATAGTAATAGTAGTAAGATAACCAAAATAATTTTTTTACGTTTTTCTTGATGGTCATCATAAAATAAAGCTGTTTTATACATTATCATCACCTCTAATCCAATCGCTTAAAGAAATATGACTTGGACAGATATAAGTACATAAACCACATTCAGAACATTTTTTATCAACAACTTTATTTCTTTTTAAATAAGCAATATATGGATTACAATTATAAGGACATACTTCAACACATTTTCCACAATGTATACATGGTATTTCTTTAACACTTTTCTTTTTCATAAAATATAGTGCATGAGTATCATCATTTAAATATACTTCTTTAATATTAACAAGATGACCATGTAACAAACTATTTAGGTATACTTCTGTATATTCATCGATTTGGATATTTTCATTTTCAATAACGTTTTCTAAAGGTGTTCCCTTTTTTACTTGCAATACAAAGGGTTTTATTGCATCGCCAGTAAATGTTACAAAAGATATATCTCTTTTACGTTCTTTTATTATATCAGCATACATATCATATACTTCTTGAGTACTTAAAAAAACTTCATCTTTTAAATTTAAGGTTTCTTTTAAGATACTATTATCTTCTAAAGGATATGTGTCATTTAATATTTTCAAAGATATAGCAGGATATGTATCAATATAACCCATAAAAGATTCAATGCTTTCTCGATCATTTTCTTTTAGACAAATAAATACTTTTTCTAGTTTAAATGCTTCTCTTAAAACATCAAGCATTGTAATGATTTCTTTTTTATAATTTTTATGAATCATCATTTTACACGCTACATAGGGTTCATCTTCTATACCATTTAAAACCAGAATTTTTTTGCCAGTAAATTTATCCCATGAATAAAAAGGATGTTCTTTTACTTTTTCGGCAAAATCAGTTCTAATACGAATAGTTGTTAATTCAGATGTTCCTTTATATGAATCATTTTCTAAATAATCATTATTTATTTTAAGATAGTATTTATCATTTATAGGTACTATTTTTTCAACTGTGCCACTGATTGGGCTAAAGGTTGTATTGTGTTCATCTTTAAATAGTGCTTCTCCTTTTACTACTTTTTTACTAGCAAACATAATTTTTGCATCTTTAGAAATAGGCAAAAATACACTTGGTGGTAGCATAAAAGAAACTATCTGGCTGCTAACTTTTATATTAGGATCTTTATTTATACAAATTGTTTTTTTCATATCATCACTTCTAATTAATTATATCAAAAAAAGAAGATCTTTCAATCTCTTTTCATAAATTCTTCGTATAGTTTTGTGCAAGCATCTTTATCCATCTCAGGAGTAGCAAGTAAAGGGTTGGGAATATTTAAGTCAATATATTTTTGAAAGCCTAAATGATGGAATGGTAAAAATTCAATCTTAGTAACATTGTTAATTTTTTTAATATATTCTTTTAATGAAGCCATATACTCTTTTTCATCAGTAAGCCCTGGGACTACAACTTGTCTTAGCCAAACCTCACAACGGGAGTTATTTAAGTGTTTGATAAAGTTTTCAACTTCATTCATTTTGTAACCTGTTAGGTGTTCATAGCCAGAAGCATTAGTATGTTTAATATCTAATATAACAAGATCTGTAAACCTGAGAATTTCGTCATAATCACCTATGCCAACACCAGAAGTGTCAAGTGCAACATGGATACCTTCTTCTTTCAGTTTGGGTAAAATATCAAGTAAAAAGTCTTTTTGTAAAAGGGGTTCACCGCCAGAAAATGTAACTCCCCCATTGTTTCTTTTATAGTATGGTTTATTGGAAACGATTTTTTTTAGTAGTTCATCACTTGTCATTTTATTACCACGCATGACCCACATTTCCGGATTATGACAATAAAGACACCTTAATTTACAACCAGACATAAAGACAACAGTTCTAATACCTGGTCCGTCAACAAGACCAAATGTCTCAATACTATTTATAAAGCCTGTCATTACATACTCGTATGGAAGGTTCTTTTAATAACCTCTTCTTGTTGTTTTCTAGTTAGACGATTAAATCTTACGGCATAACCGGATACTCTGATTGTTAAAAGAGGATATTTACTAGGATTATGCATGGCATCAATAAGAGTTTCACGATTTAGGACGTTGACATTTAAGTGATGGGCTCCTTTATAAAAATAGCCTTCTAATAAAGATACAAGATTTTCTATTTTTTCAGTCTCGGTATGACCTAATGTGTCTGGTACAATACTAAAAGTATTAGATATACCATCACGTAAGCATTCGGTATAAGAAAGTTTAGCGACAGAGTTTAATGACGCAATGGCACCAGATTCATCACGACCATGCATTGGATTGGCACCAGGCGCAAAGGCTTCACCTTTTTTACGACCATCTGGTGTTGAACCGGTTTTTTCACCATATACCACATTAGAAGTGATGGTAAGAACTGAAAGTGTTGGTACAGCATCTTTATAGCATTTATGCTTTTCTAGTTCTTTATAAAAGTAAGATGTTATTTCACAGGCTATTTCATCAACCCGGTCATCATCATTACCAAATTTTGGATAATCACCAGTAATTTCAAAGTCTGTTGCAATACCAAGTTCATTACGAACTGGCTTTACTTTAGCATATTTAATAGCCGATAGAGAGTCTACCACAACACTTAGACCCGCAACACCATAAGCCATTAGATGGCGAACACGGGTATCATGAAGGGCCATTTGACTGCTTTCGTAAGCATACTTATCATGCATATAATGAATTGTGTTCATTGCATCACTATAGATAGAGGCAATGACACTTAATACTTTAAAATAATCTTTCTTAACTTTATCATAAGTTAAAATACTCTCTGTATTAAACGGAATGTCATCTAAAACACGTTCATTTTTAATTTCATCATAACCTCCATTAAGTGAGTATAAAAGAGCTTTAGCAAGGTTACAACGAGCACCAAAAAATTGCATATCACGACCAATGCGCATTGCAGAAACACAACAAGCAATAGCGTAATCATCTCCATAGATAGGTCGCATAATATCATCATTTTCATATTGAATAGAATCTGTTAAAATAGACATTTTAGCACAATAACTCTTAAAATTTTCTGGTAAATGTTCACTCCATAAAACAGTCATATTAGGTTCTGGAGCAGGTTCTAAGTTAGTAAGAGTATGAATTAGACGATAACTTGTTTTAGTAACTAGGGTGTCTCCATTTAAAGAGCAACCGCCTATTGCACAAGTAACCCAGGTTGGGTCGCCTGAGAATAATTCGTCATATTCAGGCGTTCTTAGGTGTCTTACTAATCTTAGTTTGATAACAAACTCGTCTATTATTTCTTGAACACCAGATTCTGTTAAAAGGCCATTTTTTAAATCTCTTTCAAAGTAAATATCAAAGAAGGCATCTACTCTACCTAAACTCATAGCTGCGCCATTGTTTTCTTTTACGGCCGCAAGATAAGCAAAGTATGTCCATTGTACAGCTTCACGAGCATTAGAGGCCGGATGAGATATATCAAAGCCATAACGTTTAGCCATATTTTTAATACTATCTAAAGCTCTTATTTGCATAGATACTTCTTCACGCAAGCGAATTAACTCATCAGTCATCGGGCCAACGAGATTTGCAAGGTCTTGCATTTTATTTTCTTTTAAAGCATCAATACCATATAATGCCACTCTCCTGTAATCCCCAATAATACGTCCTCTTCCGTACGCATCAGGCAATCCTGTTAAGAGTCCTACATGACGAGCTTTTTTAACAACAAGAGGATACGCATCAAAAACCCCTTGATTATGAGTTTTACGAAATTCATTAAAGTATTTATCGACATTAGGATCAAGTTTATAATTGTAAGAAGCAAGTTCACTATAAACCATTCTAATGCCCCCATAAGGATTAACAATTCTTTTTAAAGGTGCATCAGTCTGTAAGCCTACAATAACATTATCATCTGCACATATATAACCTGGTTCAAAAGAATCAATACCGGCCATGTGTTCTGTATCAATATCTAAAACATGTTTTTCTAATTCTTCTTTTAATAATTTAGTACATTCTTTTAATATATTAGTTGTTTTATTAGTTTTAGGAACTAAAAATGATTCATCACTACTAGCCCCATCATATTTAGTATAGTTTCTTTTAATGAAATCTGAGACATTAATAGAACTAGTCCATATTCCTTCATTAAAACCTAACCATTCTTTTTGCATATCAATCATTCCCTTCTAAATAAGTATAACAAAATACAAACTATAAAAAAAGAATGATGACAAATTATTGACACCAATCTTAAAATTCCTGATAATACTAATTCCCTGATAAAATAAACGGATTACCCATGCTACCATCTCCGCTTTGGATTCCCGCATTCGATAACAGATAAACAACAGGATGAACTCCAATGCTGTTGGCAGCGTAGCTGCCGTTGATGTAACCATGCATCGCAAAGAAAACAAAGAACGCATCGGAAGAGTCTGCATTTGGTGTTAATGTCCATTGAGTCAAAAATAACCAGTCATTATTTTTGCAATCACTTACACTACTGCTACTCCAGTTAAATAAATATTTATTTAAACATGTTGCTCGGTCTGTTGTACTTCCTCCACTTGTGGCATATCCATAATCACTTGGATACATTAAACCTACTTTTCCTGTCCATGTCGTTGTTCTTGTTACTACATCATTACAATCACTACTGCTTGAACATATTTTACCATTATTACTTCTTTCTAATTCGTAGAACTTAGAAGTTGATATATTATTGTATGTATACGTTTTACCATCATCTGCTCCTGTATTCCATACTGCATCGCCTATTAAACTTTTTAAGGTGCTTTTTAAACCTGTACTTGTGAAATTACAACTTCTTGTTCCATTGTTCTGATCATCATAACATGTTCCTGATTGATTATTCCAATATAATGATCCACCTACTGACTCGCTTTCATACCCGGGATTTAATAATTTCATTAAATCTGATTGACTCCACTCATTTATACCTTTGCCATTATTAATACTTGATTCACTTGTGTCCCATGAATAATCTCCTATTGATGATGATCTTATTAATTTTACTCTGTCTTCTTTATTTCCCGTGCCATCATCCACATCTTTCATTGTACCGATGATTCGCCATATATCGCCATCAATACTGACATAGTTATTAGGGTCCTTTCCGATATATCTTGTATTACCATAATCATCTGTGGCTAAGTTTGTTGTATCTGTTTGGGCTAATGTTGTTATGTACTCTACTGCGTTAGTACCAGTCTCTTCTTGACTGCCTTTTTCTAATATTAATCTTACACTTATTTCGCCACTAAAACTTTTACCTTGTTGACTATTTTGATTACCATTATTTTTATAATGATATACTAAGTAATATGTTGTTTTTTGTAAGGTACTGTTATCAAAGTCTGCTTGTTCTAAGATAATTGGGTTTTTAGTTTTGAAAGTTTTTGGACCATATATCTTCTCTGGAGTTCCAGTTATATTTAGAGTATCTTCTTTAGCCACATTTAGTGTACCTGTACCAGTCATACTAGTGTTTCCACTGGTTACTGAGACATTGTTTTTGGTTGTGTCAGTTGTTTTATATAGAGTTATTTCAATATCATTATTAAAAGCTTCATCTACTATACCATTTAGATCAATTTCATAAATACCTTTGCCTGTTGCACTATTTTTTTCAATTGTAAATGTTTGAAGACCTATTTCGCCAGGTAACAAACTGTCACTTGTGTATACTTTTGTTCCTACCCATTTGATACTTCCTAAGTCTTCTGTAACGATATTTAATTTCTTATCATTACCAGCCGTATTTAGTGTTACAGCAAAATAAGCATACGTCCCACCTAATATAATAGCAAAAGATAATAATAACGCTATAACATATAACATAATAGTATATTTTTTCTTCATTTTTAATTCACCTATCCATACTCTAAATAAATTGTATAAAAAAATTGACATTTATACAAGTCTAATTTTTCTTTTTTGTTAAATTACTGTTATGTTCTATTTTATCCCAGCCTAAATTGCTATTTATAATTAAGTATAATAAAGAATGAATATAACTAATTAGATAAATGGGATGATAAAAAATAGTCTTAATGATTACTTTATTTGAAGATATAATATATTTTTTATTTTTATATATAAGAATAATTGTTAATAATAATAAAGCTAAATATATAATTAGTAATTCTATTATAAATAATACTCTACTCTTTAATAAAGTGTATAAAAGAAGAAATACTAAGAATAAAATAAATGTTATTAGAGGGATTATGCCTAACATCATTTCTATTACAGATCCTTTATTTATTGGTTTAGATATTAGTTTATGAAATAATTTAGGAAAGAAAAGAAAATAGTTTTTAAAATAGCCTTTTATCCACCTTGCACGTTGTTTTATACTTACTAAATACTTAGTTGGTTGTTCATCATAAAATATAGCATCTTTATTATAATTAGTTGAAAGAGATTTTAGTGTGTAATATAAAGAGCTTTCGTAATCTTCAGTTAAAGATGTAAAGGGAAAACGATGAAAATTATTAATGATAGATCCTTCAATAAAATAACCAGTACCAGATAAAATTAAATTACCATTATGTTTTTGAAGTTTTGTATTATGAGTATCGTTTAATATAGAAAAAGTAAGCCAAGAACTAAGGGAAAGATAATGATGGGGATTTTTAAGGCCTCTAAAACCGGTTGATATATAGTAACCTTTATAGTAATCATTTAATATATTAATTATAAAATTTTTATCTAATACGTTATCAGCATCAAATATAAAATATAAATCATAATATTCTTTCTTCTTATCTAAATATTTAATTAATTCATCAATTGCATATCCTTTGGTTTTCTTAGTAAGTTCTTTTCTAACAAAATATTGCATACAATGTTTCTTAGTTATGGCAACTGTTTTATCACTTTCATTTTCTACGATTACATAAATATTATCTTTATTAAGATGGTAAGATTGATTATCTAGAGAATTAAGTAATTCTTCTATTACTTTTGATTCATCACGAGCTGGTATAATCACACATATTCTAGGGTCTTTTTTGATATTTTTATTTAGTTTTAATTGATTATCTTTAATAGTTATATTAATAATAGTTTTGAAAATAATTGTTATTATTAAGAAAAAAAGGCTAAAATATAACAAAATCATTTTTTAGCCTCTATTATAACCATATTGGTATAACTTTCTTTTAATTTTTCATCACTATAGTATTTGTCAAAGAAATCACCAACAAAAGTATAGGCAGGAATGTTATTGTGGCGTAGTATTTGTCTAAATAATGAACCCCAAGAAATGGTAAAATCTATGGCAACTAAAACAATTAGAATATTAGTAAGGATACGGCCAAATTTTTGAGGTAAATTCTCAACAAGAGCAGAGATAGATGGATAAAATATTTTTACTAAAACTAAGGCTAAAGCCCCCCAAACAAAGGCAAAAGGAATTGTTGTTCGACCATTTAGATTTAAAATTTCATTGGTATAATCCCATGATACAGTTCCTAAAAATGTTTCTTGTAAAAAACTTACTAAATACTCAAATCCACCACCAATTAAAGCACCATATAAAAATGTCTGCCAGTCTGGTCGTTCTTTTCTTCCTAATAAGGCAATCATAATGACTGCTCCCCCACCATATATTGGTGAAATAGGACCATATATAACTCCTCTTCTTAATTGCCAAACGAATTCATGATGGTAGTGATAATGAACAACAAGATTTAAAATTTCTTCATAGTAAGCCCCAAAAATGCAGCCAAAGAGAAAAAGCCAAAATATTTTATAAAAACACATACCTTGAGCAAATTTTTTTGAATTATCATTACTTTTCATAATATCAGTCCATATCTACTAAGATTTTAGCATAATGTTTATAGTTAGTCAAACGCATAAAAAAAGAGGATATCCTCCTTTTTAGTAAGTTATTTTGCTAAGTATTTACAGATTAAGCTTGCAATTTCTGTTGGATTTTCAATTGGTAAGCCCTCGATCATACGCGCTTGAGCATACAATACTTTGGTATATTCTTCTAACTCTTCTTTGTTATCTTTTAAGGCTTCTAGTTTTTTTGCTATAGCATGGTCTTTATTGATTTCTAAGACTTTACTTGCTTTCATTTCGTTATTAATTGGCATAGCGTTCATAGCTTTTTCCATTTCAACGGAAAAGTCTCCTTTACTACTTAAGCAAACAGGATGTTCACTTAGTTTGTTGGTAAAGCAAACTAATGAGACCTCAGGAATAAAGCCTTGCATTTCTTTAAACATTGATGCATATTCTTCATTAGCTTTTTTTAGTTCTTCTTTTTCTTCTTTTGTATCTAAATCCATTTTTTCGCTGCAGACATTAACGAAATCTTTATCCATATATTTATTAAGAGTCATAAAAACAAATTCATCAACATAATCAGTGCAATATAATACTTCTAAGCCTTTTTCAAGAGCCGCGGTAACTTTTGGTAGCATTGATATTTTAGATATTGTTTCACCACATGCGTAATAGATATGTGAATCATTTTCTTTTAATCTTGTAACATAACTTTTTAAAGTAGTAAATGGTAATTCAGTATTAGAAGATTTAAAGATTAATAAATCAGATAATTTATCTTTGTTCATACCAAAGTCGTTATAAATACCATATTTAATTTGAAGGCCAAAATCTTTAAAGAATTTTTGATAGTTTTCCTCTGCACTCTCTTCCATATCTAATAATTCTTTTTTTATTTTATTTTCAAGAGAACTTGCAATGGTTTTTAAGACTCTATTTTGTTGTAATGTTTCTCTTGATATATTAAGGGTTAAGTCTGGTGAATCAACAACACCTTTAACAAAGCTAAAGTAGTCAGGTAAGAGATCTTCGCACTTTTCCATTATTAAAACACCATTAGAATATAGTTGTAAGCCTTTTTTGTATTCTTTAGAATAGTAGTCGTATGGGGCATGACTTGGAATATATAATAAAGCATCATAAGAAATGGCTCCTTCTGCTTTAACATGAATGTGTCTTAGAGGTTCTTCATAGTCATTAAATTTATCTTTATAAAAAGTGCTATATTCTTCTTCTGTAATCTTCTTTTTATCACGGTGCCAAATTGGAGTAAGTGAATTAATTACCTCTGTTTCTACTTTAGTAACATATTCATCTTCTTCATTTTCACTTGTTTTTTCTTTTAAAACACTTTTTTCAATATCCATTTTAATTGGATAAGTAATATAGTCACTATATTTATGAATTAAACTTTGTAGTTCATATGTTTCTAAGAACTTACTATATACATCAGATTCTGTATCATCTTTTAGAGTAAGTAAAACATCTGTTCCATAGGTATCTTTAGTAGTGCTTTTAATCTCATAACCATCAATACCCTTGCTAGACCACATGTAAGCCTCATCTGTTCCATATTTTTTAGATATGACAGTAACTTCTTTAGCTACCATGAAAGCTGAGTAAAAACCAACACCAAATTGGCCAATTATATCAATACCCTTTTTATGTTCTTCAGTTTTTTTAAATTCTTCTGAACCAGATTTGGCAATAGTACCAAGGTTTTTTTCTAATTCTTCTTTAGTCATACCAATACCATTATCAGAAATAGTTAGAGTTTTATTATTTTTATCTGGTTTAATAAAAATAGCAAAATCGCTCTTTTTTACTTTGATACTTTTGTCAGTTAGTGACATGTAATGCAGTTTATCAATCGCGTCACTTGCATTAGAGATAATCTCTCTTAAAAATATTTCTTTATTTGTGTAAATTGAATTAATCATTAAATCCATTAATTTTTTAGATTCTGTTTTAAATTCTTTTTTCATTTATTCATCACCTTTCATTAAAGAGTTTAACACCAATAGTTAGCATTGTCAATGCTCAAGTGCTAATTTAGTGACGCTTCATTTTTTTAAAATATTCTTCTTTTAGGTAATCACTAGTAAGATGCGTATATATTTGGGTTGTGCCTAGTTTTTCATGGCCTAAAAGTTCTTGCACTGTTCTAATGTCTGCCCCATGTGTAAGTAAGCTTGTTGCGAAAGTGTGCCTTAGAGTATGGGGGGAAATATGGTGATTTATTGAAACGTTATTAATCCAGTCATATACAATTTGCTCGGCACTTCTTCTTTTTAATCTATAACCACTGACATTTAAAAATAAATAATCCGTATCTTCTTTCTTAATCTTTTCTCTTACTACTAAGTAATCTTTTAGGGCAAGACTTGCATACTCACCAAAATATACGATTCGTTCTTTTTTACCTTTTCCTAGTATTCTAATACTTCCTTCTGTAAAATCAATATCACTTTCTTTAATATTAATAAACTCGGATATCCTTATACCTGTTGCGTATATCACTTCAAATAAAACACGGGTAAGTATATGCTTTGGTTTTTCGTCTTTTGGAAAAGCAAAAATCTTATCTATTTCTTCATCATTTAAAACATTAGGTAATTTCTTCTCTAATTTAGGATTTTTAATTAACTTATATATATTAGTATCAATTTGCCCTTCTCTTTTTAAATAGTCATAAAAACCTCTTAAAGCACTTAAGTGTCTTGCAACTGAACTATTTTTATAGCCTAAATCATCTAAATATTTTAAATAAGCATATATTTCATCTTTACTAATTATAAGATAATTAATCTTTTTTTCTTTTATATAAGACGAGTACTTAGTAAGTTCTATTAAATAAGAATTAATAGTGTTTTCTTGATACCCTCTTATATATTTTAAATAATCTAAATATTCTTTAATTAATTTTTCCATATGACCTCTTAATAAATATACCAAATATAAAAAAAGTCGTCAAATAAGAGCTTTTTTATTATTTTTTTATGAAAAGACTATAACCCCGTGCTATAATAGGTTTTAAGGAGTGATTAACATGATGACTTTACAAATTATAGTCAATAAAATTTTAACATATATATGTAAACTATTTAAAAAGAATGGTACTCAATTTCCCGGTTCTATTAGCTACAATATGAATCAGCGTGTATTAGAAAAAATAAAATATCCTAAATATGTTATTGGTGTTACTGGTTCAAGTGGTAAGGGAACTACTACTAGTTTTATTTATCATATTTTAAAAGATGCTGGTTTAGATGTTGTTTACAATGAAACAGGTAGTAATGGTATTCGGGGTATTACAACAGTTGTTTTAAATAATTGTACAATATTTGGGCGTTTTAAACATGATGTTTTATTACTTGAATTAGATGAAAAACACTTACATTTAGCATTTGGTAAAAATAAGATGACTCATTTAGTTGTTACAAATATTACAAGAGATCAACCGGCTCGTAATGGTTCACCTGATATGGTATATGATGCGATATTTAACGCGATTGATGAATCAACAGCCCTTATTTTAAATGCTGATGATCCAGGGCTTATGAAAGCAAAAGAATTTTTTAAAGGTAAAGTTATTACTTATGGTGTTGCAAAAACAAGCCTTTCTTATAATAAAAAAGACAACTTTAGTTTAGATAATGCTTATTGTCCTGTATGTCATAGAAAACTAATTTATTATTATTATCATTATGGTCATATTGGTTCATATTATTGTCCTGGATGTGACTTTAAAAGAGGAAATCCTGATTATCTTGCTAAAAATGTTGATCTTAAAAATAAAACATTTACTATTAATAATGAAACAATTTCTTTAAATAAAAACTTTTTGTTTACAGTGTATGCTGAAGTGGCGGCGTATGCTTTATGTAATACCATTGGTATTAAGGAAAGTAAAATCTTATATGCCTTAAATAAAGATATAGTTAGTACTAAACGTGGTAAAGAATTAAAATTATTAAATCGGGATATTATGATGCTAGAAAGTAAAAATGAAAATGCATTAAGTTACTATCAAAGTCTTAAATATATTGCCGATGCTGATGGCGAAAAAACTGTTATCTTAGGTTTTGATAATGTTTCAAGAAGATACAAGTATAATGATTTATCTTGGCTATGGGATGTTGATTTTGAACTATTAAATGAAGAATCTGTCAAACATATTGTTTTAATTGGTCGTTTTAAATGGGATATTTTAGTTAGGTTAAACTATGCTAACGTAAAGGAAGATAAAATTATTATGGTTGATGATTTAAATGACATAACTAAAATTCTTTTAAATGAAACTAAAGGCGATATTTACACAATGGTTTGCTTTGATATGACATCTATTTTAAAAACAAAATTTAAGGAGGCAGCGAATGGAAACGATTAAGATAGCCCATTTATATTATGATTTAATGAATCTTTATGGAGAACATGGAAATGTACTTGCCCTTCGTCATCACTTAGAAAATCATAAAGTAAGAGTTATTACCCATTATTTGTCAGTGGAAGATAATATTGATTTTTCTAAATATGACATTTTTTATATTGGCAGTGGTAACAAAGAAAACTTCTTATTTGTTTTAGATAATATGTTAAAACATAAAAGTGAGTTTATAAAGACTTATAAAGAAAATAAATTCTTTATTGTTACTGGTAATGCACTAGATTTCTTTGGTAAAGCCTACTACACTAATGATAATATAAAAAAAGAAACATTAGGATTATTTAATTATGAAGCCCGTGAGACTGATTTTAGAATTGTTGGTGAAACGGAGGCAACGATGAAAAAGTTACAAAAAGAAATTATTGGTTTTCAAAATCGTAGTTCTGTCTTAAAATTTGTAAAAGATCCCCATCTATTCGATATTAAATCTGGTACAGGCTACCAACCAAAGTCTACTTCTGAAGGTATTAAGAAAAATAATTTTTATGGCACTTACATACTTGGCCCTATTTTAATTAGAAATCCTTATTTTACTGAATACTTAGTAAAACAAATATTAAAAGAGAAAAAAATAGAATATCAAGAATATCAAGATAAAAACGAAATAAAAGCTTATAATGAATATAAAAAAAATTTATTAAATGAAGACATATAAACGCCATAAAATGTAACCTATAAAGTGGACTCTAAAAAAAAGAGACATACTTTATAGGTTTTTATTATGTCTTATTGTATAATATAAGAAAGTTGGTGATAATAATGTCAAAAATATTATTTACAGATGCTCAAGTAAAAAAATTAAGTAAAAATAAATGGATTAAAAACATTACTAATAAAGGAATAACTTATACTGATGAATTCAAGTATAAGTTGGTAAAAGAATGTGAAAACTATAAAAAGTTCCCCCAAAATGTTTTTAGAGAATGTGGTATAAATCCAGAAATTGTTGGAGAAAGAAGAATCTCAAATTCAGCTCATAGATGGAGAAAACAGTTAAATTCTATCGGTAAAATAACAGATACTAGAAAAGGTGCTTCAGGAAGACCTTTAGAACATGAGTTATCAGATAAAGAAAAATTAGAACGAGCTGAAGCAAAAATCAAATTACTTGAAGCTGAAAACGAATTATTAAAAAAAAACGAATTGATAGAAATGAAAATTTTAACAGATATCAAATCAATATCAAATTTGAAACAATAAAATATATTATTGATAAATATGAATTAAAAGGCATGACTACATATTTATGTAAATGTATTGGTGTTTCTAAATCAGGATGTTATAATTGTTTAAAAAATGAAGAAAAAAAGATTTGAAAGAGATAATAAAGACAAAAAAGATTTTGATTTAATCTTAAAAGCATATAAGTTTAAAAAACGTAAAAAAGGTGCTAGACAAATAATGATGGTGCTTGATAATGAATTTAAGATTCATTTTAACTTAAAGAAAATAAGAAGATTAATGAAAAAATTCGGACTAAAATGTCCAATTAGACAAGCAAATCCATATAGAAGAATGATGAAGGCTACACAAGAACATACGACTTGTGAAAATGTTGTTAATCGTGTATTTAAAACCGGAATACCATATAATGTACTTTTAACTGATATAACATATTTATTTTATGGTGATAACAAAAAATGTTATTTATCAACTATTAAAGATGCGGAAACTAATGAAATACTTGCTTATTATATAAGTGAAAATATGACTTTAGACATTTCATTAGAAACAGTAAAAAAATTACATCGTAAGAGAAATGTAATTTTAAATGAAAATGTCATAATTCATTCTGATCAAGGGGTTCATTATACAAGTCCTAAGTTTCATAATTTATTAAAAAAATATAATATTCAGCAATCTATGTCTAGAAGAGGTAATTGTTGGGATAATGCACCTCAGGAATCTTATTTTGGACATATGAAAGATGAACTAAATTTAGATACTTGTTTCACTTTTAGAGATGTATGTAATGAAATAAAAGATTATATCGAGTATTACAATAATTATAGATATCAATGGAATTTAAAAAAAATGACTCCAGTTCAATACCGAAATCATCTATTTGAATCCATTGCCTAAACTCTCTCTTTTTTATTTAGTCCTTGACAAAGGTTACACTTTACCATCTATGTGTCTTTTTTATTTAATAAATTTACGGCTTAATTTAGCCTCATTCCTATACCCGAAACGCATATCTTTTAAATATTGTCTGGCAAAATATAACTTATCGATTTCCCTAGTAAATATCAAATTAACAAATTCAATCATCTCTTTTAAATCTATTCCCTCATAAAGCATATAAAGAGAATTGCTTAAGACTAAATTTCTAATTCCCAATCTAAAAAATCAATATCAATATCTTTTCTTTTAACAAAGAATAATAGTTTTGTTGCCAGATTAACATAATTTTGCCAAATAACTGGTTCAAGTGTACCATTACCGCCTCTAAATTCAATTGTATTTCTAAAAGAATAAGTTTTAATATCAATCATATTAAGAAAATTAACCGCACAATACTTATTAGAAAATTTAAGTAAACTAAGTATTTCTTTTAAATTATCACTTTTCATAATGAACTCCATATTATCATATAAAAAATGTTGTATTTGATTAGCATAACTTCTCATGCCAGATCGGCCGGTTAAATATTGTCCATACCAAAACCGAAATAACAATGGTTCATAAATCATATAAGTTTCTAAAAAAATTTTTAAAGACTCAATGTCATCATGAAAAATATGGGTGCCAACATGGACATGTCCACCCGTATATGAGGTTATTTTAGCATGACTTTGTTTTAGTAAAGCACAAACTGTCTTTAATTCTTGCCAAGTAGTTTTTGAATCCTTTAATATTGGGCTATCTATCTCAGCTCCCGTATATATACTTGAATCATACTGGACAGACCAATTAATATTTTTTTCCCTTAGTTTTTCTTTAATCTTATTATAACTAACTCTATCACTTTCAATTTCTATGCCAAATGAAACATTACTTGGTAAATCTAAACTATCACGATAAACAAGTTTAGTATTAAGAATTTTGTTTAGCTCTTCTTTTTCTAGTCGCATTTTCTTCTTCTCCTAAAGTGTCAATGTTTTTTTCAATCATATAAAGATAGTTATCAATCATTTCTAAATCACTATCACTAAATCTTGCATATCGCTTATTTATCATATTCACATAATCACATACAAATAATGCATCACCAAGCCCAAGGATAAAGAAATTAAATAAAGTTACAAATAAACATGTTAAAGATGCACATAATACTTTTTCTTCATTAATGTGCATATGTTTTTCATAAGTTGTATAACTAGACCCTAAATAGTCAGCATTTGTTGTGATATATATTTTTTTTACATCTAATAAACAATCTAAATTTGCTTAAAGATAAATAATAGTTTATTTTATCTAGTTCAAAACTATCATAAAGGGTTTGTTTGTAAAATTGCTTATCATCTAAAACATAATAAGGCTCAGTGAACGAAAAGGTGTTATCACCATAATTTGTAGCACTCGTGCTTTCTAGTCCTTCACATGTTATAACATTTTTTTCATAATCATAATAGACTACTCCTTTTAAAGTAATAGAAGACATAATCAAACTCAAAACAAAAGGATAATACTTTTTATAACTATATAATTTATTTGTTATTTTACATATATAAGTATTTCTTATATTAAGTATTTTATAATTATTTTTAATAAACAAAAGTCTTCTTTTTTCATGATCTAATTCCTTTTTTATATCCAAAACAAATACCCCCCTAAAGACAATTAAATTTTGTTTTTTTTATATTCTTCTCTTTCTATTTTTGAATACTTACAACCACAGTAATCTTGTCTATACAAGTTATATTCTTTTGCTAAAATAATGCTTCTTTTATAACCATTTTGCTTTTTGAAATCACTAACTAAATATTTGACACCTTGTTTTTTCTCTAAGGCAAGACCAATGTTATTGATGGCATAAGCGTTCTTATAAGGACTCACTGTTAGGCTTGTACCAAAGTAATCGAAATTATTAACTGAGGCTATGTGAGCTGTTTTTTTAAGTCTTAAATGAAAGCATAACATGCATCTTTTGCCACCTTCATGATTCTCGGCAAGATTATTAGCAAACTTGGAAAACTCTTCATTTTCATAATCACAGTCTAAAAATTTGATGGGTCTTACGCTTTTATATTCTTTAAGTAATCTTTTTTGTTCTTCTTTTCTTTTTAAGTATTCTTCATATGGTTCAATGTTAGGGTTGTAGTAAAACACTGTTATATCAAAATAATTACTTAATCTTTCAATAACCGCGGTTGAACAAGGCGCACAACAGGTATGCAAAAGTAAAGAGGGTCTTTGCTCACCAAAAGAATTTATAATATCCATCATTTTTTTATCATAATTAACTTTTTCCATTTTATCACCACCAAAAAAAGACTATATTAGTCTTTATGAATATAAACTAAAAGATATTTTATCACTAGATGAATCTAAATACAAGATGCCTTTTTTATTTTCTAAAGACGCGAATATTTCAATATAATTATTTAGTTTATCTAAGTGAATCAAATTAACATAGACCGTATTGCCATCGTTCATTCTAAGTATAAATCTAGTTTCGTCTATTAAAACATCGTTACTTTTCCAAGGGTCATATTCTATTTCACTAATTAGCTTTAAAACATTTTCATCAATAGTATTAAGTTTTTCAATAAAACGCTCATAATAAGTATTAGGAACTGAATTAACTAAAACTGGTACACCATAAAGATTAGTAGATGTTATTTCTTTTTTATCACTTAAGACTAACTTATTAGAGTTTCTGTTATAAAATAAAGGCTTATTTTCTTTAACTGTTATTATGAGTGATCCTGATATTGTTTTTTTGATATTTACACTTGCAAGCAATGGTAAAGATAAAAGATTATTTTTTATTGTTTCACTAGTATATAAAGATAGTTTAGGATAATATTTGTATCCAGAGGCCTCGATTATTTCATTATCAGTTACATAATTATTACCTTTAATAATTATTCTTTTTGTTTTAATTTGAAGAAGGGCAAAAATAACTAAGCTAATAAGGGCTATAATACTTAAAAGCTTTAATATAGACTTCCATTTTAATTTTCTTTTTTTAACCAATTTTTTCTTTGGCATTATATCACCCCTCTTTTAATTATTAATTATTTTTTTTATACTCTTATAAATGTAGTTGGCACTATTAAGTGTTGCCTCTTTTTCCATATTATTAATTAGATTGTATCTTGTTTCAGTAGAAAATAGTAAGTTATCAATATTTTCTTTTAATTTAGCATTCGTAATATCACTTTCATTCATGAATAAAACTAAGCCTTTATCACTAAATTCTTTGGCATTATAATACTGGTGATTATTTGCAACATAAGGACTAGGAATAATTAAAGCAGGTGCTTTTAATACTAAAATTTCTGATAAACTACCGGCGCCGGCTCTTGATATTACAGCATCACTACACTTAATTAATCCAGGCAATTCATCCATAAACGGAAATACTTTAACATTGTCTGGAACTTGAAAGTTAGTCATAAATTTATCGTATAAAGATTTACCAGTTATATAACATATTTCGTAGTTATCTGGTTTTACATTAATAATAAAATCTTTAAATTTTTCATTTAATGACTCACTACCTAGACTTCCCGCCACAATGGTGAGTAGTTTTTTGCCTTTGGTAAAGCCAAGAGCTTCTTTATCTTTTTTAGGAACAAGTAAAGCCCAAGAAGCACTAGGATTACCAGTATAAATTATTTTTTTATTAGTTTTAAAGTACTTTTTGCTAGATGTAAATGTTACACCTATTAAATCAGCATAACGACTAATCATCTTATTACTTTTACCTGGAATACTATTTTGTTCATGGATAAATGTTTTTATATGTAATTTGTGAGCTGCTTTTAAAACAGGATATGTGACATACCCCCCTGTACCAATAACGACATCTGGTTTAAATTCACGCATTATTTGCAAGCATTTTTTAGTAGCTCTATTTATACAACCTATATTTTTTATATCTCTTTTAATATCTTTAGAAAAACCATATATTTCTATTTCTTCGTAGTGAATTCCTTTTTTAGGAATTATTTCTTTTTCCATTCTATTATGTGTGCCAATATATATTATTTCTAAATCTTTTTCTTCACGTTTAAATTCTTCTATTATAGCAAGGGCTGGATTAATATGGCCCATAGTTCCACCTGCTGAAACAATTATTTTCACTCTCTACACCTCTTAGTAATATTATACTATAAAAAAGATGATTTTTTGCTTATTTTTCTTGATCCTTGTAAAGTTCTGTAGTAATTATTAATATACCTTAGTATTTGTTACTAGAAAGTTTTTAGTGATTTATGTTTTATAAACAAATAATTTTATTCTTCTTTCATAAAATTTATTAGGTGATTACATGAAAAAGAAATCATTTGACATATACTTATTTATAGCAGTCATAATTATTGGGACATTTGGGATTATGATGATATATTCAGCTAGTTCAATATGGGCAAATTACAAGTTTCATGATGAATTTAAGTTTGTAAAAAGTCAAAGTATATTTTTTTTAATAAGTATTTTTTTATGTTTATTAGTTAGTAAACTACCACCAGGTTTTTGGAAGAAACACGCGAATAAGTTTTTGCTTGGCACGCTTATAATGCTTATTTTAGTTTTAATACCAGGTATTGGAACAGTTAGGAATGGATCACGAAGTTGGTTTGGTTTAGGTGGCTTTGGTATACAACCAAGTGAATTTAGTAAACTTGCTCTTATTATATTTGTTTCTAAATATTTAAGTAATAATAAAAAAGAATTAAGAGATATAAAAAAAGGAGTTATGCCTATTTTATTTATTATTGGTCTTTTTTTCTTACTTATATTGTTAGAACCTGACTTTGGAACTGGCATGGTTATTGTTCTTACTTTAGTATCGATGATTTTTGTGAGTGGTGTTAAGATATCTTTTTTTGTTAAAATTGGTTTATTAGGACTTATGGGAATAGTTGCACTTATAATTGTAGCCCCTTACCGAATGGCAAGAATTGTTTCTTTTTTAAATCCTTGGACAGACCCTTTAGGGAGTGGTTTTCAAATAATTCAAAGCTTATATGCAATAGGACCTGGTGGCCTTTTAGGACAAGGATTTTTGAAATCACATCAAAAGCATTTTTATTTACCAGAACCGCAGACTGATTTTATCTTTTCAATTATAAGTGAGGAATTTGGTTTTTTAGGAGTTTTAGTTGTAACGTTATTCTTTTTATTTATTTTTTATCGTTCGGTAAAAATTGCTTTAAATACAAATGACTTATTTAGCAAGTTTTTGGTTTTTGGGCTTTCTGTTGGCATAATATTTCAAGCCTCACTTAATTTATGCGTTGTTATAGGCCTTATCCCGGTTACTGGTGTTACTTTACCATTTTTTAGTTATGGTGGCTCTAGTTTATTAATAAGTATGCTTAGTATTGGAATTATTTTAGGAGTTAGCAGATATGGAAAATAAAGAGTTAGAATAATAGCTTGTATTTTAATTTGCCGCAAAATTTAGCAAAAAGGAAACTATTAAATAAATGATTTTTAATAGTTCTTTTTTTATTTTTTGATAGTTGAATAACGTTTCTTGAACTTTTTTTAAAAAATTTACGTAAAAAAAAAGAAAATGGGCTACTCATCTTGAATAATATAAGTAGAGATACTTATCTCTTAGAAAGGAGTAAGCATATGACAAAAGAATGTACCAAGTCAAAGAAGTGGTATACCGCTAGTCGTGATCGCGTGTTTAAGGCTGTGTTTGTTAACGATGAATATAAAGAGTTATTTGAATGTA
>OIYP01000229.1_pt1 | contig 39264 bp, 30 predicted proteins | sample 1588261 | NCBI WGS metagenome assembly OIYP01 (sample SAMN03283293) | human gut metagenome | biome: human-associated habitat; material: feces | host: Homo sapiens | place: Peru | collected 2012 | reverse complement strand
AAAACGGCTATCCGCGTGGGATAGCCGTTTCCTCTGGTACAAAGATACGGCTTCCACGTGCCGAAAACAAGCAGTGTTAAACTCAAATCTTAGACCGTCAGGGGAGCCACGCTGACACTGGGGGTGAACTTCCCGTGTGCTTGAAAACCGTCACAAAATCCTATGATCGATGTGCGTTTATTGGATGCGTAATGATTCAGAACGCTTGTCCCACCATTATCTGCCATCAATGCCTTGTAGAGAGAGCACAGTTTAAATCGGGTTTTCCAATGACTGCCATTGGAAAACCCGATCTCACAATAAAACATAGTGACCGAATGGGGGTAGAATGACACCAGATCTCTCACTCTGCCCTGCGGAGGGAGTCTGTGTGATGGTGGCCGTGATGGTGGACACTGTCTGTGTGCGCCGGGTGGTGGTGTGTGGTGCTGTCAGTGGATATGGCGGGAGTGGACAATGCCAGTGTGTCGATGGTTCCAGCCGACAGTGAGTCGGCAATGGTATCCGGAGTGGTTTCAGGAAGAGGAGCGGGAAGTGGCTCATCGCCCATGTCGGCCAGACTGTCTCTGCTTGCCTCACCTGGAGCTGAGGGCAGTTCTGGTGGCTGTGTGGCCGTATTGCCCGGTTTCAGAAGTGGGGTGATAATGGATGAGCCACCAAGGACGGTTATGGTGAGCAACCCGACAAATGCCAATATGTTGCAGACGCGATCTTGACGGGACTCCTTTGAAGGCTCAGTCGTGGCGTGAGTATGGTTATCTTGCTGCATGTGATAGAGCTGTTTCAGTCGTCGTCAATGTCAAAATCGGAGTCAAGGAATATCGGAGCTGTGAAATCGTCGAGTGCGCGGCGATCTTTTTTCGTCGGCCGTCCGGTGCCCCTGGCACGGTCTATGAATCCACTGATTTGACTCATTTCCAGAAGTTCATATTGCTCTGGTGGTGTGATATTTTCAAATACCTCGGTCAGCAGTTTTGCGCCGACGCGTTTCTCTATGGCCTGCCGGATGCGGAAAGTATAGGTGATGGGAGACTTTCTCACCCCGATCTCGTCTCCAGCTTTGACCATGCGCGAAGGCTTGGCTTGGGCACCATTGATCGTGACGCGCCCATTCTTGCAGGCATCCGCAGCCAGCGTACGGGTCTTGTAGATGCGTGCAGCCCATAACCATTTATCCAGTCGTGCTTCCATGATGGTCGTGTTGTATATAAGGTCTATGCCCTATAGGCTTGGCTTACTTTTTATTGAAGTGGTTCATGGCAAACTGTATGCCTGACAGTGCGAAAGCCTTGATGACCTCACCGGCGGCTTCCAGTCGTTCGTCCATTTTGTCCAAGTCTTCTTGCCCAAATTCTCCGAGCACATAGTCAACTTGTCCGCCCCGTGGAAAGTCATTGCCAATCCCAAAACGTAAGCGCGCATATTGTTGTGTACCCAATGTAGCGGTTATGTGCTTGAGTCCGTTGTGCCCGGCTTCACTTCCTCCGGGGCGCAGGCGCAGCTGGCCGAATGGCAGAGCCAGGTCGTCGACGACAACTAGCAGGTTCTCCAGTGGCACTTTTTTTTCTTGCATCCAGTAGCGTACGGCATTGCCCGACAAGTTCATATAGGTAGAGGGCTTGAGCAGGAAGAGCGTCTGGTTTTTGACGCGCAAGGTGGTGATGGCGCCGTAACGCTTATCTTCAAATACGAGATTGGACGCCTTGGCTAAGGCGTCCAATACTCTGAATCCTATATTGTGGCGGGTGTTGGCATATTCGCTGCCGATATTGCCTAGCCCGACAATCAGAAAGTTCATGCTTTGAATGTAGTTGGCCTTCAGGTACTCCCCATGTGTCGTGTGGCCGTGATGGCGGCGACGAGACAAGCGCAGCAGCAACTTGATGAGTGGCATAGGTGCGTAGAGACCTTTTTAGACGCTTCGAGTTTAAGTCTTGGGGATGGTCGGTGTTAAGCCTTGGCTGCTGCGGCGGCGGCACCCATGGCGGCACGTGTCATCTTGACGGTGCAGACGATGACGTCTTTCGGGGTGACAAGCTCAAGCTTATCGAAGCTAAGGTCGCCGACCTTGACGCTCTTGCCCAGTCCGAGGTGGGCAACATTGATGACCAGCTTCTCGGGGATGTCGGAATAGAGGGCACGGACATTGAGCTTGCGCACCATTGTCATCAGGCGGCCACCAGCGCGTACGCCTTCTGCCAGACCTTCGGGGGCGATGGGCACACCCATGACGATAGGCTTCTCGGCATGAACCTCAAAGAAGTCGACGTGGAGCACGTTGTCCTTTACGGGGTGGAATTGCACTTCCTTCAGAATACCCTTGTGATCCTCACCATCGATGTTGATGTCTACAAGATAGATATGAGGAGTGTAGATGAGCTTGTTGATTTGCTTCTCGCTGACTACGAAATGGATGGCAACAGGATTGCCGTTCTCATCCTTCTTTTCGCCGTAGATGACGCAGGGCACTTCGCCGTTGTTGCGGATTTTCTTGGCGGCCTTTTTGCCGACGTCGGTACGCAGGGAACCGGTGATCGAAATCTGTTTCATGATTGTGTAAGTGTTTGTGTTACTCTAAATTAAGCGATTGCTGTTCTTAATTCGCCATCACACGTAGCGGCTGCCTGTGAGCGCCGTGAGGACAAATCGAGCGCAAAGGTAGCCATTTTATCTTGTTCGGACAAGGTCTCCACGCGTTTTCTAAGGTTGCGAGCTCCCAATAAGACTTTTGGTTGGCCCTGATTGAGCCAGATGTGGACGAAATGCTGTTTGTTCAGGTGATTTTTGATATAATGATTTGGTTGGTCAAAATGGAATTTCTAAATTTGCGGAATCCTAACTGTTTCACTCAAATAATATTACTGAATGAAAAGAACCCTACTCCTCTGCTTGCTGAGCATCGTGTCAGCAACGCTAGCTTGGGCGGCGGCAGTCCGTCCTATCATCAGCACGGCCGACAAGGTGGTGTGGTACTACATTGTGTTTACCAATCAGAATAATCTGCTCACAGCGCAGGGCGACGGAGCCAAGGTGCTTACCGGCGCTTATATGGGCGGCACGTCCGAACAGCTGTGGAAACTGGAGGGCGACGCAACTGCTGGCTACACGCTGACCAACCAAGCCGGGCGTGTGCTCTATGTCGACAATCCGGTTCAGAGCTCTGGTAGCAGTGGCTTCTTCTATGCATCGACGAAGCCGTCCAAGTCCTACACGAAGTTTGACTTGGTTGATGCGGCTGACGGCAACAGCCTGCTCATCGCTCCTCATGGCAAGCGCACCATCTTCATGAACCAGTTCGGTGGAGCTGGCGAAGGAAAGACTTTAGGACTTTGGACTGGTACTGGCGATGCCGGCAGTGCACTGACTTTCATGGAATCTGCCGGAACCGCCCCACGCATTGTGCCGGCTCCGGCCCAGATGACGCTCGGCGATGGTAGCCTGAGCCTGTCAGCGCTGACGGCCATCACTTATCCCACAGATTCGGCGAAAGTGCTCGTTGAGGAGTTTGTCGCCCAGCTCCAGTTGACGTCAGGCATCAAACTGACGGCAGAGCCCACGGCTGATACACGGAAGGCCGGTGCCATCAATCTGGCCGTTGACGCGACGTTGCCGGCTGAGGGCTACAAGTTTGTGGCTGACAAAGACGGCATTTCTATAGTGGCGGCTAAGCAGGCCGGGTTCTTCTATGCCATTCAGACGCTCAAGCAGCTTCTGCCGAATGCGTTCTTTGGTAAGTCACTCCATGCCGATGCTGCTTGGCAGGTACCCTATGTCAATATAGAGGATGCCCCTCGGTTCGGTCACCGTGGCTATATGCTCGACATCGCCCGTCATTTCTTCGACAAGAATGAGGTGAAGCGGATTCTGGATATCCTCTCTTTCTATAAGCTAAATCGCTTCCACTGGCACCTCTCCGACGACCAGGGCTGGCGCATTGAGATACCGGAGTATCCGAAGCTGACCACGGTAGGTGCTGTCCGTTCTGGCTCATTTGTCAATGCTGGTGGCAGCAGCAAGTTCTTTGACGATACAGAGTATGGCCGCGGCATGTTCTATACCTTGGCTGACCTACGCGAGATCGTGGACTATGCCAAGGCACGCAACATTGAGATCATTCCCGAGATCGACCTGCCGGGGCACATGGTGGCTGCCATCACCGCTTACCCCAACCTGAGCTGCGACTCGACAAAGACCTATTCCGTACGTCTCGATGGCGGCATTTCCAGAAATGTGCTCAATGTCGGGAGCGACAAAGTGGTAGACTTCCTCAAATGCGTGCTTGGGCACGTAGCTGAGACGTTCCCATATAAGTATGTGCATATCGGCGGTGACGAATGCCCGACAGATGAGTGGAAAACAAATGAAGACTGTTTGCGCCGTGTCAGAGAGGAAAAGCTGGCCGGCGTTCAGGAATTGCAGTCGTGGCTGGTTGAGGTGCTGGGCACGTTCCTGAAAGAGAAGTACGGCAAGGACATCGTCGTATGGGATGAGCTTCTCGCACACTGGCAGGCTGATAACACGGTCAAGCCGGTCATCATGGCTTGGAACAGCATCGGCATGAGTGCACAGGCTGCGAATAAGGGATTCAAGAGCATCGTAGTGCCCTACCAGAGCCTCTATCTGGACATGATGCAGGTGCCCGTCAGCCAGACGCGTGCCGACGAACTCTATCAAGGTGGCTGGGGTGATGGCTTTGTCAACAGCCTGCCCACAGTATATAGTGTCAACCCTGTGTCTCAACTCTCAGGCCGTGAGGATTACTGCCTCGGTGTTCAGGGCAACATGTGGACTGAGACTTGCAACAACAGTGTGCAGCTCGAATACCAGTTGTTGCCGCGCCTGCTGGCTTTGTCGGAGATCGGCTGGCTGCCTGCTGAAAAGAAAAATTACCTCAGCTTCCTCACACGCTTGCAGGAACATGCACCTATATTTGACTCGTTGCAGTACACTTACGCCAAGCACTACATCTTCAGTACCGACAAGACGGCAGCGGATTCAGCCATCACTGAGGCTGCGGCATTGCTCAAGGCTTCCCAGCCCGGAAGTGTCGGACATGTCAACGTAGAAGTGCATACGGCATTGCAAACCGCTTTCGATGCGCTGAAGGCCGACAGGACACAGTCGGAGAGGCTCACCGCCCTCACTGCGGCGATAGCTGATTTCAAGGCTGCGGATATCGTGCTGCCTGAAGAGGGCAAGATCTATCAACTTGTCTCAGCCGCTACCTACTACAAGCAGCTTTACAACGGTTCGACGGCCTATGAGAGCGACGGTGCCGTGCGTTTCCACTATACGCCGCAGACCGAACCGGAGGAACTCTGGCAGTTTGTCAAAGAGGGAAACGGTTATAAGCTGCGCAACTACCTGACAGGCCATACTGTCAGCCTGCCCACCTACAATGCGGATGTCAGTGCCGGGACTGCTGCCACTACCCTGCGCATAGACAAGGCTACGATTCCATATAAGGAATGCACAGCCATGCCGGGTGCTGTCGTGATTTCTGCGGTCGACGGTTATGTTGCCACCGCCACCGGCAACGTAAAGCGTCTTTTCGCCGATTGCACGGGCTACGTCAAGGCCTTCAACCAGCCGACGCTCACCTATGCTGGTACATGGCGCATCGTCGAGGTGACCGACTATACCACCCAGCTTCGCGGCTTGCTCACCAAGTGTGAGAAAGAGCTGGAAGAGGCAGTGGTAGGCCAGTACGGCCAGCCCACACAAGAGGCGCTTGATTATCTTCGCGACAATGTCACAGCACCGATACGTGAAGCGCTTAAGGCTAGTGTTGATGAGGCTGTCTATAAGCAATTCCTGGCCCTTTATACACAATATCTGGCTATGCCACGCACAGAGCTCTATGACAGCCTTGACGAAGGGTTTTACTACCGCATTCGTCCGGACTATGCCAACTTCTCTTCTTATTATTGCAAGGCAGACAATGCCAGCAAGCGGGTCGTACCGGCGGCATTGAAGCAAGGGGATGACAGCTATCTTTGGTGTATCGTCAAGCAGGGCAGCGGTAAGGTGAAAATCTTTAGCAAGGGCACCGGACTGGCCACATACGTCGGCAGCATGACCGATGCCACCCAGATAGCGCTCGGAACAGCCAAGCAGGCCACATCGTGGTATTTGTCTTACAACAACACGCCGGAGGCCAAGGGTATCAATATCGGTAATGGCACCCTGAGCTGGTACACTAATCCCAACAGTTTCAAGACTATTATTCTCAAACCTGTCGATTGGGGCGGCTCCATGTGGGTATTCGAACGTACAGCCGAGGAGGTGCCGACGGGCATCGTCCACATCGGTACCGATGAGAACAGCAGTGAGGCCCAAGGGCTCTATGACCTGACGGGACGTCGCGTGTCGACGCTTGAACGCGGTGTCTATATTACCGCCGACGGCCGCAAATTACTGAAGTGATACCGGTGCGGCGTAGTTGCCCAACTCCGGAATAATGACAGCCCCAAGATGCGCGAGTCTTTGTATTCGCTCGCCTTGGGGTTGTCATTTTTTATGCTGGTGGCCCTAGGCGATGATGGAATACCCCTTGCCCTGTGGGGCCCAAGGATTTTTTGACTTTGATACAACTGGCTTGACTTTGCGAAAAAGTGAATGACATGTAGGTGTGTATGGTTTTTCTCTCATTGTAAATATCAAAATGTCGGTATGAGTTTACTATGTCATGCAGAATTGCTATATTTGTGCTGTCAAACCGAACGCATTGTCTTGGTGAACGACGCTCTGCCTATATGCCATTCAGTCTCTTCAATTTGCGTTTGGCGTTCACTTAATCAACACCTAATATTATTCAGCGTATGAATCATTTGTTACGCATGGGCTGTGCCTTATTGGCCGCCGCCAGTCTGCAAACCGGAACAGTCGCAATTGCGTCAGTTGTGCACGGCGCCGCCTACCCCGTTGTGGCGCCTGCCGACGAGAGTGCCCTCGAAACAGCACGGCGCGAAGCGCTCGACCTCCTTGACAACCGGACTGCCGAAGGCTCACTTCCGGGTGAATACACAAAGGAGGCCCGCGAGACTTTTCGTGCCGCTGTCGAACAGGCAACGACAGTGGCTGAAATCACTTCTGCCACTAAAACTTACCAGAATAGTGTCGTTGGCGTCCTACTCAGTGACGGCAATCATGAATACTGGTACTACATCACCTCAGGCCCTTCGATGAGCTATTGCCAGAATGCCATCATCTATGACACGTCGGTCAAGGCCGGTGAACAACTGAAGTGGAACGACCGTGCTCTGGAGGCACGTGGCATGTGGAAGTTTGTCGTTGCCAATAAGGCAAAGGGCACCGTACGCATCGTCAACAAGGCTACAGGCTTCAGCATGCTCAATCCCGGTGGGAATGGCTCGAAAGTGACTTCTGCAGGCAGTGCCACGGCTGGCACGGCTTTCAATCTGAATTCACTTGGCGAGCAGCGCGCTTTCCTCATTCGTGAAGGGACGAAACAGCCGGTTCATGCCGATAAGAGCGGCGGCGTCGTGGCTTGGCGGACGACAAATCTAGGCAGCGCTTCCGTCTGGCACTTTGAGCCTGTTGACAATGCCGATCTGGAAGCCGGAGAGGGAACCACAGACTATGAGCTTGTGTGGGCCGATGAATTCAATGTCGACGGCAAGCTCGATGAGGCAAACTGGAGTTACGAGCAAGGGTTCGTACGTAACTCTGAGCCACAGTGGTACCAGGCGGACAACGCCATCTGCCAGGACGGAAATCTCGTCATTACAGCCCGCAAGGAACAAGTGAAGAATCCCAACTACCAGCCGGGATCAAACGATTGGAAAACCAACCGCGAGTATGCAGCCTATACTTCCAGCTCCGTCATCACCTATGGCAAGCGTGATCTGAAGTACGGTCGCATCGAAGTGTGCGCCAAGATACCGACAACCAGTGGGGCCTGGCCTGCGATCTGGTGCAAGGGCTACCCGGCCACAAACGGTCCGTGGCCGGCTTGCGGTGAAGTCGATATCTTGGAGTTTTACGACAAAAGCATCTTTGCCAATCTTTGCTGGTCGAACGCTACCGGTGGTAGCCAGTGGCACACGGTCAAGACGCCTTTCACCCATTTCACAAACCAGGATCCGGACTGGACGAGTAAATATCATGTGTGGCGTATGGACTGGGATTCGCTTTCGGCTCGCCTCTACCTCGATGACGAACTTCTCAACGTTACTTCGTTGGAGCGTACCGTGCAGCCTGTGGGCGATTTCTGCAAGACCGAGAATCCTTTTAAGACGCCTCTGTTTCTCTTGCTCAATCTTGCCCTGCGCACCCCCGACGGTATAGACGAAAGTGCGCTCCCGATTAAATACTATATTGATTACGTGCGCTTTTACCAGATAAAAAAGTCTGCTACAGGTATAGATGCCGTCAAGTCGCCGGCCACTGAGGCTTGGATCGTCAATACGGCAGACGGTTACTATGTCGATATGCGGGCATTCAGCGACGAGGTCAGCGTCAATGTGGCCGATGCGGCAGGCCGTACGATAAGTTCGATTCGCATTCCGGCGTCGTACAGCACTTATCGATTGCCGACTTTGCCACATGGCATCTATATCGTCACAGCAACTGATGGCCAAACGCGGCGTAGCGAAAAACTGACATACTAGCCCAGTTGCAGAACGGGCTGCTCCATTTGTTGCAGAGTCGGCCTTCCGGTCTTTGTGCTTGCACATGGTGTGTGCGAGTGGACGAGGACTGGAAGGCCGGTTCTGCTGTTTTGCCCAGATCGGGTTGCCGATGACTTGCCGGCCGGGCAATAGACCTTTTGTGGGTTCAGCTTGATTGCGGAATATTGCTGTCCGGTAAAACTTTTGCACCTGTTCAGGACATCGCATAGCCCCCGTTGGAGGCTTTTGCCGCGCATCATCAATCACATACCCCACAACCCCATACCCCCCACACATATTACGCGCACCATCATTCATCCAATAAGCCCCAAACCGCTTATTGGATTTTGTGACGGTTTACAGGCACACGGGAAGTTCAGCCCCAATGTCAGCGTGGATCCCATGATGGTCTAAGATTTGAGTTTAACACTGCTTGCTTTCGGCGCTTGGAAGCAGTATCTTTGTGTCAGAGGAAACGGCTACCCCACACGGATAGCCGTTTTTTATACCCTGCGGCGACTGAAATCGTCAGCATATGGCAAAATCTGGGCGGTTTTTCCGGGAAACTTCCCTAGGGCCCGGAAAAATTTGCTCCGAGCTAATTCAGATTTGCCCTAGGGAAGTTGCTCGGAAGTCCCGCTTTAACATTCCGCACTCGACTGAAGGTTAAATAAGTTAAGGCGCCATTCCGGCAATTGGGGCAAAAAGGTGAAGCGGCAGATGGTGCGATGCTATATTATGGGGCCGTCAGGCAACCTCAAGCATCCCGGACTCATCAATCGCAAAGAAAATGTATTATTTTGCTGTCCGGTAAAACCAAGACAGCAATAATGAAAATCAAATCCACCGCTCTGTCCCAGAACTTTATACAGGGATGAAGCAGCGGAATGCTAGATCGATCTCAAACCGTCCACCACGTTTATAGCGACGTTCTCATTAGAGATCCAATGATCGGTTTGTTTTTAAGCCATTGAAGTTTGCCCTACAGGGACAAGCCTTCATGTTCTCACTTAATGATGTCCAGTTCGTGGAACACCTTGCTCAACGCACTGACTGCACGATCCACCTGCTCCTTGGTATGGGTGGCCATCAGCGCCACACGCACCAGTGTGTCTTGCGGTGCACAAGCCGGCGGTATCACAGGGTTGATGAATACACCTTCCTCAAAAGCGCGGGCTGTGGCGATGAAAGTCTTTTCAGTGTCACGCACATAGAGCGGTATGATGGGTGATGCGGTTTCTCCGATTTCGAAACCGGCCTCGCGAAACTTACTCAAGGCATAGTTGGTCACGTCCCAGAGTGCCTGAATCCGCTCCGGCTCACGCTGCAGGATATGGAGCGCCTCCATGGCAGCAGCGGTGGCAGCAGGCGTGTTGGATGCGCTGAAGATATAGGTACGGGCATTGTGGCGTAGCCAATTGATGATAGAACTGTCCGCTGCAATGAATCCACCAATGGAAGCGAGAGACTTGCTGAACGTGCCCATGATGAGATCCACCTCGTCGGTCAGGCCAAAGTGATCACACACGCCACGGCCCTCGCGGCCGAAGACGCCGATACCATGGGCTTCATCGACCATGACCGTAGCGTTGTATTTATGCTTGAGGCGTATGATTTCCGGCAGATTGGCCAAGTCGCCTTCCATCGAGAACACGCCATCGACAACTATGAGTTTCACTGCCTCAGGAGCGCACTTCTGAAGTTGCCGTTCCAACTCGGCCATATCATTGTGGCGGTACTTCAGGTTGGTCGAAAACGAAAGCCTGCGTCCGTCGACAATAGAAGCGTGGTCGCGGTCGTCACAGATGATATAGTCTTCACGGCCAGTCAGGCAGGCTATAACACCCGAGTTTACTGTGAATCCGGTGGAGAAACACAGGGCTTCGTCCTTTCCGACAAATGCGGCAAGTTCCTTCTCCAGTTTCACGTGAAGATCGAGCGTACCGTTCAAGAAACGCGACCCGGCGCATCCCGCACCGTACTGACGCAGCGCCTTGACGCCAGCTTCTATGACGCGCTCATCACCGGTCAGACCGGTATAAGCGTTAGACCCGAACATCAGCACCTTGTGGCCGCCCATGTCTACCTCAGTGCCCTGCTTCCCATCGATTTCGCGGAAATAAGGATACACCCCTTGTGCCATATATTGCTGTGGCAATGTGTACTTTGCTAATCTGTCTTGTAAAATACCCATACGTTTTATAGTTGTCAGGCGGAGCCTTTCAGTTCACCACCGGGGCGAGCCGCCACACTCCTTGTTCAAAAAACTTGGCAAAGGTAAGCATTTTATCTTTCATAGCTACTTTTCACAGAGGAAAAATCATGCCTACAATCAAATGCAGCGTAAAAGCCGGTGGCTGAGGCCGGGTAATCGGGAGAAAGTTCTTACTTTTGTCATTCCCAAACAGCAACTTCCTTGCACCGCTCATTGTGTTTTCGAAATGAAGAAGCATATACTCTTTATCATCAACCCCATATCCGGCACCAAACAGAAGCAGTCCATACCTGATGAGATTGCGGCCACACTCGACATGTCGCGCTTCGACTATGACGTGGAACTGACCACACATGCCGGGCACGCCGCAGAGATGACGCGAGAGGCCGCAGCACAGGGCGTTGACATCGTCGTGGCTGTGGGGGGGGACGGCACGGTCAATGAAGTGGCGCGTTCGTTGGTTCACACGCAGACGGCCCTTGGCATCATCCCCTGTGGATCGGGCAATGGACTGGCAAGGCACCTACAAATCCCGCAAACAACGCACGGCGCAATCGAGATCATCAATCAGGGCGTCGTACACTGCCTCGATTACTGCCGCATCAACGAGGTGCCTTTCTTCTGCACGTGCGGTATGGGCTTCGACGCTTTTGTCTGCCAAAAATTCACTGAGAGCGGCAAGCGTGGATTGATTCAATATGCCAAGAACACTATTGGCAGTGGCATCAACTACAAACCGGAGACTTATGTCATCACCGACGACAACGGCACAACTGAGTTGGAAGCATTCCTCATCACTTGCGCCAATGCTTCCCAATATGGCAACAATGCCTACATCGCTCCGACCGCTTCTATGAAAGACGGACTCATGGACGTCGTCATACTGAAACCGTTCCCAACGATAGAGGGTGCACAAGTCTTACTGCAGATGTTCACAAAGACGCTGCACAACAATGCACATGTAACCATGTTCCAATCAAGCAAAATCCACGTCACCCGTACCGCGCCAGGCCCCGTTCACTGTGACGGCGAGCCGTTGATGATGGGGAGAGAGCTGGAAGTCGAGCTCATCCGTCAGAGCTTCAACGTGGTTGTCAACCCAGATGCACACAACAAGAAGAAGAACCTACTGTTAGAGATAAGCGAGCGGTTCGAAGATCTCTTCAGTCTGGACGTACTGAAGCAACGGTCCCACGGGGAGGATGAGAAAAAAGAGACGATCGACAGCTTCGACGCCAGTGATCCCTTCAACTTGCAACGTTTCTCTGAAGCTCAAGAGGGAAACTATGTCAGGGCACTCGAAGAAATACGTCACGGAAAAAAGACATCACACTGGATGTGGTACGTCTTTCCCCAGATGCGGGGTCTCGGCCGCAGCGCGATGTCCAATAAATATAGTATATCCGGACGTGAGGAAGCAGAGCAATACCTACTCCACCCCCTGCTTGGACCCCGCCTCTTGGAAATCACGGAGGAACTGCTATATCTCGACAAGCAGCTGACAGCCTATGACATTTTCGGGCATCCTGACGACATGAAACTGCGCTCGTGCATGACGCTTTTCGCTTCCATATCTGAAGAGGGCAACCTGTTCGAAAAGATTCTCAACCGCTATTTTGACGGACGGCAATGCCTTCAGACACTGGCCCTGCTTGATGAGAAGGTGCAATGATCCCCAATCGGTCATTAGATCTGGGGTGATCCCAACACCACCACATAGACATAGGAGCAAAAACGAGGCGCTGCCCACCAAGCAAACATATGCCCAATGCGCAACGCCCCGCTTTTACCTTATCCCGCTGCCACACAAAACCGCTATCGGTTCGTCACTGTGGCAGCGAGCTCTAATCCAATTTGTGAATAACAAGGCCACTGCGCAGTTTAGGTTCAAACCACGTGGCCTTAGGCGGCATGATATTACCGCTATCAGCAATATCCATGATCTGCTGCATGCTGACCGGATAAAGCGCCAAGGCCATTTTCATCTCACCGCTGTCGACTCGGCGACGAAGTTCCTCCAGACCGCGCAATCCGCCGACAAAATCAATACGCTTGTCGCTTCGTAAGTCTTTGATGCCAAGCAGGCGATCCAGAATCAGACGTGAAGAGATGTCGACATCGAGCACACCGATCGGGTCGCTGGCGTCAAAGGTACCCTCGCGTGCCATAAGACTATACCATTGCCCATCCAGATAGAGGGAGAACTCATGCATGGCCTGTGGACGATAAGGAGCACTGCCCTTCGGCGTGACCACAAAGTCTTTTTCCAATGCCTTCAAGAATTCGGCTGGTGTGTAACCGTTCAAGTCCTTGACAACACGGTTGTAATCCAGAATCGTCAGTTGGTCGGCTGGGAAGCATACCGCCATATAATAGTCGTGCTCGCCCTCCCCGTCGGCCTGCCCTTTCTCCGCACCGACACGGGCTGCTGCTGCAGAACGGTGGTGCCCGTCCGCGATATAAAGGGAGTCCATGCCTTCAAATTCTCTTGTAATGATGTCCTGATCGCCCTTATCCGAAATGACCCAGAACCGGTGGCCAAAGCCATCGACCGGTGCTGTGAAGGCATATTCCGGTTTGGTGGCGGCGTACTTAGCGATAATATCGGCAAGTGGCTGGCTCTTGCGGTAAGCCAAGAAGACTGGCTCTATGTTGGCGTTGGTGCCACGGACATGCTTCATACGGTCATCCTCCTTGTCGCGGCGGGTGAGCTCATGCTTCTTGATTCGCCCGTTCATGTAGTCATCGACATGGGCGCAGAGCACAATGCCATATTGCGTCTTGCCGTCCATCGTTTGGGCGTAGAGATAATAGTTCTCCTGCGTGTCCTGCAAGAGCCAGCCCTTTTCCTGAAACAGACGGAACTGCTCTGCGGCACTGTCATAGACGCGGGGATCATATTCGCTGGTGCCTTCGGGGAAGTTTATCTCGGGCTTGATGATGTGATAAAGAGATTTTTCATTGTCACCAGCTTCGGCGCGTGCTTCGTCTGAGTCGAGCACATCGTAGGGGCGGCTCTCGATGGCTTCGACCAGCTCTACTGGCGGCCGGAGCCCTTTGAATGGTTTTACTTTAGGCATAAGTTGATGCGATGGGAATAAAAGCCGGATCCTGCCCCTGTTCCCTGTAGGGCGTTGTGCAGAACCCGGCATTTGTTGCTTGGCCCATATGAGCCATATGTTTTTACTTGTTGACCTGGAAGGTCACATCGCCATGGTCAAGGAAGCCAACGATTTGGCGGGCGGCTGCCAGACCGGCATTGATGTTGGCCTCAGCGGTTTGCGCACCCATTTTCTTCGGTGTGAAGACATAGCGGTTACCGAGCGCCTTGACGGCTTCGTCGTGAGCCGCAAGCTTCAGGTCTGTGACGTAGCGCAGGTCGGGACGCTCAGTCATGGCCTTGAGCAACCCAGCCTCATCGATGATTTCCTTGCGGGCAGAATTGACCAATATGGCGCCCGGCCTCATAGCACTGATGAAGTCATAGCCGATGCTGGCCTTTGTCTGTGGCGTGGCAGGGATATGCAGACTGACGATGTCATTGTCGCGGAACAACTCGTCGGCCGTCGTGCAGACATGGAATCCTGCCTTCTGGATTTTCTGAGGATGATTGCGCGGTGAGAAGCCAGAGATTTCCATACCCATTCCCTTGGCAATGCGGGCCACATTCTGTGCGACAGCGCCGAATGCCATCAGACCGAGTTTCTTGCCCCTAAGTTCCGTACCCGAAGTCCCGTCAAAGCGGTTGCGCACGGTGTAGATGAGCAAGCCAATGACGAGTTCGGCCACAGCGTTGGCGTTCTGGCCCGGCGTATTCATGACAATGATACCATGGGCTGTTGCAGCGTCAAGATCTACGTTGTCGTAACCGGCTCCGGCACGGACTACGATTTTCAGTTCCGGAGCTGCCGCCATGACGGCCTCATCCACCTTGTCTGAACGGATGATGAGCGCATTGGCATCAGCTACGGCCTCAAGTAACTGCGCCTTGTCCGTGTACTTTTCGAGCAGGGCGCAGGTGTGTCCCGCAGCTTCTGCAATCTCTCTGATGCCCTTCACGGCCACAGGGGCGAAGGGCTTTTCGGTAGCTATGAGAATCTTCATGCTTGCAATCTTTTAATTATTCAGTGCTGAGCCTCGAAGTCTTTCATACAAGCCACGAGTGCCTCCACACCCTCTATCGGCATGGCGTTGTAGCAAGAGGCACGGAATCCACCCACGGAGCGGTGTCCCTTGATGCCAGACATGCCGCGCTCAGTGGCAAACTTGAGGAATTCAGCTTCGAGTTCCTTGTACTCGTCAGCCATGACGAAGCAGATGTTCATGTACGAACGATCCTCCTTAGCTGTGACAGTGCCGCGGAACAAGCGGTTGCGGTCTATCTCGGCATAGAGCAGTTCCGCACGCTGCTTGGCCCGACGCTCCATGGCCACAACACCACCCTGCGCCTTGATCCATTTGAGCGTCTGCAGGGCGCAATAGATAGGCACGACAGGAGGCGTGTTGAACATCGAGCCCTTTTCGACATGTGTGCGGTAGTCGAGCATCGTGGGAATGGCGCGATCCACCTTGCCAAGCAGGTCATTCTTGACGATGACAAAGGTGACGCCAGCCATAGAAAGATTCTTCTGCGCACCGCCATAGATGAGACCATACTTGCTGACGTCGATAGGACGTGAGAAAATGTCTGACGACATATCCGCTACCATCGTCACTGGACTATCGAGGTCTGCATGAAGCTCTGTGCCATAGATGGTGTTGTTGGTCGTGACATGGAAATAGTCTGCGTCGGCCGGTACCGTAAAATCCTTGGGAATGAATGTATAGTTGGCATCTGCGGACGAAGCCACCTCTACCACCTCGCCAAAGAGCTTGGCCTCTTTCATAGCCTTCTTGGCCCAAACACCGGTATTGAGATAGGCCGCCTTTTTGGCCAGCAGGTTGTAGGGAACCATGCAAAACTCAAGGCTGGCGCCACCGCCAAGAAACAGCACCGAGTAACCCTCAGGGATGTCGAGAAGCTCTTTGAAGAGTGCCTGGGCCTCGTCCATCACGGCCTGGAACTCTTTCGTGCGGTGGCTGATTTCCATAAGAGAAAGTCCCATACCCTGAAATTCTATACAAGCCTCAGCCGTGGCTTTCATTACCTCTTGCGGGAGAATTGACGGTCCCGCCCCAAAATTATATTTCTTCATTGCTTCGAAAAAGTGGGTTTGTTTAGTGCAACTATTGCCCTGCGAAAGTATCGATTTATTTCGGGCACACCAAGGCCAAGCCTCGTTTTTTTTGCCGCCGCCCGGAAATTCGATTCTTAAAATCAAAGGGGCAATGACTAAGCGCCGTTAAGCTCAGAAATCGGTCTGTTAAAAGATAGTACCCATCATGCTTTTTTAGTGCCGTACCGGAGTAAGGGTTAAGACGGAAACTCTAATTTTGCGCTCGCTATTGAGAGGGTGGACTGCAACTCCTCCGCTCTCACGACAACCTCAAAAACTCATAGACTATGATGAAAAGTAATTTGGCATTGGCCCTTCTGGCTTGTTCGTTGACCATCGGCTCCATGACGCCGGCCACCGCACAACGCACGACACAACCCGTCGACCTAACCTATGCAGCCGAAAAGGCCGTCAACTCCGTGGTGTATATAAAGGTGACGACAAACAGCCGGCAACAGACTGTGCGCTACCGCGACCCCTTTGAGGATTTCTTCGGAGACTTCTTCGGCCGTGGTGGAGGCGGGCAACGCGAGCAGCAGATTCAGACGCCAAAGCGCCAAGGCGCAGGGTCTGGGGTCATTCTCTCAGCCGATGGCTATATTGTTACCAACAATCACGTGGTCGAAGACGCTGACGAACTCCTCGTCAAGCTCAACGACAACCATGAATACAAAGGCCGCATCATCGGTACTGACAAGCGTACGGATCTGGCCCTCATCAAGATCGAAGCAACAGGCCTACAACCCATCACCGTTGGAAGTTCCGACGACCTGAAACTCGGTGAATGGGTGCTCGCTATCGGCAATCCATTCAGCCTGACATCAACCGTGACGGCGGGTATTGTCAGTGCCAAGGCGCGTGGTCTTGGTGCCACTGAGGGCATTGAGAGTTTCATACAGACCGATGCGGCCATCAACCCCGGCAATTCTGGCGGCGCCCTTGTCAATGAGCGCGGCGAACTGGTCGGCATCAACGCGATGCTCTATTCCCAGACTGGCTCATACGCAGGCTATGGCTTTGCCATCCCCACCTCTATCATGAACAAGGTAGTGGCAGACTTGAAGAAGTACGGCACCGTGCAGCGCGCCGTGCTGGGCATCGCAGGTGGCGATGTGACCAACTACATTGACGCGCAGAAAGAGAAGACAGGCAAGGACATCGACCTCGGAACTGTCACTGGCGTCTATGTCAACGAGGTATCGTCTGACGGCTCCGTGGCCGACGTGCTCAAGGAGGGTGACGTCATTACAGCCATCGACGGGCACCAAGTCAGCAAGATGAGCGAACTGCAAGAACAGCTGACCAAACATAAGCCTGGCGACAAGGTGGAACTCACCTACGTCCGTGACAAGAGCGTCAAACATGCCACCATCACTCTCCGAAACATCCAAGGCACCACTTCGGCCATCGAGACCGTCGACAGCGAGAACCTCGGCGCAGCCCTGAGGCCGCTGACGGATCAGGAAAAGAAAGAGCTGAACCTTCGCTACGGCCTGATTGTATCGGCTGTACGCAAAGGCAAGATGCAGGAGGCTGGTATCACCAAGGGAACCATTATCATGCAGATCAACGACAAGGAGATGCGCACCACGGCCGACTTTGACGAGGCGGTGCGCGCAGCCAACATGTCAACAGACCGCGTGCTGTGGATCCGGGCCAAATCGCAAAGCGGCATCAACCGCAGTTTCACGATTGAGCTCTCTGACCCGAAGGCTTCGGGCAACAAGAAGTAAGCCAACGGCAATGCACCCACGCAGACGGGTGCATCCCTGAAAACCCATGAAGAGCGCCGGCAAGCACAATGTGTGCCCGCCGGCGCTCTGTCTATCCCCCAAGGACGGAGGCGCCTAGCATAGTACCCCGTTCCGTACGCTCCTAATAAAAACGAGCAATTCGCTTTGCAGTTACGGCCCTTTGCCGTAACTTTGCAGCGAAGCAAAGACAAAGGGGTGCCACGCCGTGACAGGGCTAGCAAGGGCTGAGATCATACCCTCTGACCTGACGCAGACAATGCTGCCGTAGGGATACTGTCTCTTCCAGACTTTCACCTCTTGGCCTACGCCTGTGGCACCCATCTGCCCAACACCCGGTCTTTCCGTTTTCTGTGTCTTACAGATTAAGACGAACAATTTTCAAACAGACGTAGCATGAAAGTAAATGTGAACAACAAGGCGGTCGACACCGCCGCCACGACCCTCTCCCAGCTCATTGCAGAACTTCAGTTGCCAGCCGAAGGCATTGCCGTCGGCATCGACAACCGCATGGTTCCCCGCACAGCTTGGACCGACTATCAGTTGACTGAGGGACTCAGCATCGTCATCATCAAAGCGGCCTGTGGAGGGTGACACACCTCACAACCTTTCCACAACCCACCAATCCAATCTTCACTCTCATAAGCAAGCAATGTCTAAACTGACTATTGCGGGACGTGAATTCTCGTCCCGCCTGTTTCTCGGAACTGGAAAGTTCAACGCCAACAGCGTCATGGCCGAAGCCATCACCGCCTCAGGAACCGAGATGGTCACCGTGGCCATGAAGCGCGTGGAACTCGATAACGCTGACGACGATCTGCTGGCACACGTCCGCCGTCCCGACATACAGCTGTTGCCGAACACAAGTGGCGTGCGCGACGCCGACGAGGCTGTTTTCGCCGCACAAATGGCCCGCGAGGCCTTCGGCACACCATGGCTCAAGCTGGAGATTCACCCCGACCCGCGCTACCTCTTACCAGACTCTGTCGAGACACTCCGCGCCACGGAACAGCTGGTGAAACTCGGCTTCGTCGTCCTGCCTTATTGTCAGGCAGACCCAACGCTCTGCAAGCGCCTTGAAGAGGTCGGCGCTGCGGCCGTGATGCCTCTCGGCGCACCGATCGGTACCAACCTCGGCCTGCGCACCCACGACTTCCTACAGATCATCATCGAACAGGCCGGCGTACCTGTTGTCGTCGATGCCGGCATCGGCGCACCGAGCCATGCCGCCGAAGCCATGGAAATGGGTGCCTCGGCTTGCCTTGTCAACACCGCGATTGCCGTGGCCGGAGACCCAGTGGCCATGGCAGCCGCATTCAAGCAGGCCGTCGAGGCCGGACGTACCGCCTACGAAGCCGGTCTGCCGGCACAGGGTACCACGCTGCAGGCAGAAGCCAGTTCGCCGCTGACGGCTTTTCTCGACTAACTGTTGTAAAGATCTTTGTATCATATGTTCTCTGATGAATTAAAGCAACTTGACTGGGACGAGGTCACCGCACGCATCGCGAACAAGACGGTGGCCGATGTGCGCCGTGCCCTGACGCCCGGCCGCCGCTGTGATCTGGACGACTTCATGGCCATGATATCACCGGCGGCAACACCCTACTTGGAGACCATGGCCCGTCTGAGTCGCCGCTACACCGAGGAACGGTTCGGCCGAACCATCTCCATGTTCATTCCCCTCTACATAACCAACTCTTGTACCAACTCATGTGTCTACTGTGGCTTCCACGTGGCCAACAAGATGAAACGCACTATACTCACAGAGGAGGAAATAGTCAATGAGTACAAGGCCATCAAGCGTCTGGCGCCTTTTGAAAACCTGTTACTGGTCACTGGCGAAAACCCGGCTAAAGCAGGCGTTCCCTACATTGCACGGGCCCTCGATCTGGCCAAGCCCTATTTCTCTAACCTTAAAATAGAGGTCATGCCTCTGGCCACTGAGGACTATGCTGAACTGCGACACCACGGCATGAATGGCGTCATCTGTTTCCAAGAAACCTACAACCGGGCCAACTACAACATCTACCACCCCCGCGGCATGAAATCGAAATTCGAATGGCGTGTCAACGCTTTCGATCGCATGGGACTCGCCGGTGTGCACAGCATCGGCATGGGGGTACTCATCGGACTGGAGAAGGAATGGCGGACAGACATCACAATGATGGCCTTCCACCTGCGCTACCTGCAACACCACTACTGGCGTACGAAGTACAGCGTCAACTTTCCCCGTATGCGTCCCTCCGAGAACGGTGGGTTTCAGCCCAACTGTGTCATGAGCGACCGCGAACTGGCGCAGGTCACCTTCGCTATGCGCATCTTCGACCATGATGTCGACATCTCTTATTCCACACGTGAGCCGGCAGCGATCCGCGATCACATGGCCACACTTGGTGTCACCACCATGTCGGCCGAGAGTAAGACCGAGCCGGGAGGCTATTACACCTATCCGCAGGCCTTGGAGCAGTTTCACATCAACGATGACCGCACAGCCGTCGAGGTGGAGGCTGCCCTGCGCACCATCGGGCGCGAGCCGGTATGGAAAGACTGGGATGCCGGGTTCGACGGCATCGAAATGAAGTCCCCCGCACCAGCCAACCATCAGTTATAACCATATTCCTCCGGCTCGAAACAGCCGGAGGAAATTCATACTTATGAACCATGAATATCTTTTCTGAACGCTATACTCGCCAGACTGGTTTGCCTGAAATCGGCCCAGAAGGCCAAGCCCGTCTGCATAAAGCCCGGGTTCTTCTCGTCGGCGTCGGCGGACTGGGTGCCCCCATCAGTCTTTACCTGACTGGAGCAGGAATTGGCCACTTGGGCATCGTTGACGACGACGTCGTCTCCATGTCCAACCTGCACAGGCAGGTGCTTTATACGGAAGCTGAAATCGGCCAGCCGAAAGCCGAATGCGCAGCCCATCGCCTGCACGCCTTGAACAGCGACGTCGACATTACGCCATATGCCTGTCGCCTGACTGAAGACAATGCCGACCGTATCGCTGGCGCTTATGACATCATCGTTGACGGCTGTGACAACTACACGACACGCTACCTGCTCGATGACGTGGCTGCCAGACTGGGTAAACCCTACGTCTACGGCGCGGTCAAAGGCTACGAGGGACAAGCCTCCATCTTCAATACAGGGGACAACCCGCGCCACTATCGCGACCTATACCCAACACCACCGCCCGCCCCTACCGACCGTAGCCTCGTCGGCATGACGCCGGCTGTCATCGGAAGCATCCTAGCCCACGAGGTCGTCAAGCTCATCTGTGGTTATGGATCAACACTGGCTGGTCGCCTATGGAGTATTGACTTACAGACGATGCAAACCTACACCTTTGCTATCTGAACAGGTCGTGAAACTACACTGGCAATGAAGCGGTGAAAACTTTTGTGTCTATGCGGGACGCTGCGAAGCCCTTGGACGGGGCGATGTATCATCAATCGCACACCGCACATATTGCACACCATCATAACTAAACGCCAACCGCTCCTGGGATTATTCGACGGCTTACAGGCACACGGGAAGTTCATCCCCAGAGTCAGCGTGGATCCCCTGTCGGTCAAAAAATCGAGCTTAACACTGCTTGCTTTCGGCGCCCGGAAGCGGTATCTTTGTACCATAGGAAACGGCTATCCCACGCAGATAGCCGTTTTTTGTGCCCTGCGGCGACCGGCATCACCATCATATGGCAAAATTGGAGTGGTTTTTTCGGGCAACTTCCCTAGGACCCGGTAAAATTTGCTCCGAGCTAATTCAGATTTGCCCTAGGGAAGTTTCGGTGAAGTCTCACTTTAACATTCCACGCCTGCCCGAAGGTTAAATAAGTTAAGGTGCCATTCCGGTAATTGGAGAGAAAAAGTGAAGTGGCGATTGGCGCGGTGCTATATTATGGGGCTGTCAGGCAATCTCGGGCGTCCCGGATTCGCCAACTGCAAAGAAGATATATATTATTATTGCTGTCCGGTAAAACTGGGGAATTGGGCTTTCCCAGTTTTACCGGACAGCAATAATTGCAAAAGGGTACCATGGGCTGAACCAACTAGACAACGAAGGTGCGGCAAAGACGCAGGGGTAACCTTTGTGTCTTGGCCACACCTTCGCGCTATGTCTTTCAGGATTTTCATGCCCCGTATTTACGAAGCCCATCTATCCAACCACCGCGACTTGCAGGTCTCAATCCTCGTCTTCGACCACAACAGTCTTAGTCTTCTTGGCCACACCTGCGGCCTTGGCTGCCCCACGGAAGATGGCGTCCTTGCGATCTATCGTGAAGCGGCGGAACTTGCCGGGAATCTTGAGCAGTTTGGTCTTCGACTTGTTGAGGGCCTCCTCATCGGTGATCCACTGTTCGGCCCGAAACACCTCCTGTTGCGGCACATCATCGTAGATGTAACGCAGGTTGCGCATCTCGACATTGTACTTCCCGTCACTGATGCGGAAAATCAGCTGATAGTAGAAGCGGACACGGTCCATAGTCCAAGCCTTGCGCTTGAAATAAAGATATTCCTCGATGCTGGCGGCAATGATGCCGGTGGAGCTGTCGGCCTCGGTAATGCGCGCTTGTGGCAGATGGTCGGGGGCATCGACGATCTCCTTCTTCGTATAGTCACGCAGAAGCCGGAAGAGTTCGAGCTGCGACTTTCCGGGAGCCACATAGTCCTTGGCAAAATAGACAAAACCGGAAGAATTGACAGGAACGGCTCCAGCCATATATTTGTCCAGATTGTCCTGAGTCTGTGCGCCGGCAGCCAGTGGCAAAGCCAGCAGCAGGCATAATGCTATTTTCTTCATATTGATGGTGTGCTTGTGTGTTCTAGGTCACGAAAGACGCCAGACCGGCTGTCCGCCAAGCGGCCAGATGGGCGTCAGCGCCCACGCTGATAGGTCAGTTCGTAGAAGCAGGGATAGATGCTGTAGGAAGCATCGCTCTGCCCATTGGAGTGCGGTGTGATGATCCGCACTTTGGCGATGCCCTCGTCAGCCGAGTCCTGCCTGCCGAGATTGATGAACGGCAGAGGTATCAGCCAAGCTGAAGGCACAGAGGAACCATAAGCTGTCTTCATCACGCCAGAGATAAAGCTGGCAGTATAGATGCCGCTTGTGTTCGTGCAACTCATCACTTCGGGATAGGCGGCAAAGTAGAGGGCATTGTTGGACGACTGTATGCTGTCGCCCGCGATGTTGTATTCCGTATATCGGTTGAGTATTGTCAGCGTTTCACCGTCGGCCACCTTCTTACCGGTACCCTTGCGTACAATCTGCATATAGACGCCCGATCCGCTGAAGAGCACATATTCATTTCGTGAGACATCTGTCGTGCTGTCATTGGCATAGAACTCACTCTCGGAAATCACCCTTATGTTGCCGGGGATGTCCAGCATGAGCCGGCTCGAATCTGAGGAATAAGCCTTGACGCCCGAAGCAATGAAACTGCTGATCTGGTTTCGCTCACGCTTGACACGGTCTGCATAGCTGTCGTCGTCACTGCAAGCGTAGACGCCAAAGACCGCAAAAGCCAAGAGCATGATGGATAGTCTGGTATACATTATATCTGAAAACTTGTGCCGGCAAAAGTACGAAAATAGCTGCACACGGCCTTGCATTTCACGCTTTTTTTGTCAGCCCATATTGGCAGGCCGGACATGCCCGACAAAGTTTTTCCTCAAAAAACAGACCGATGGCTTGCTCACTTGGATTTTAATTTCTAACTTTGCACCGCAAATCAGAAATGGGCTGCCGAAATAGCTCAGTTGGTAGAGCAATTCATTCGTAATGAATAGGTCGCCGGTTCGAGTCCGGCTTTCGGCTCATTAAGGAGCATAAGGGCATATCGCTTCCCGCGATATGCCCTTATTGTCAGTTTATTGTCAGTCCCCACAAAAGCCACCGTACTCTCACAGCCTGAAGCTAGCACAATTTCGGCTTGTGCCATAATTTCCCTTGCAGGGTACATGTTCGTTGTGACAACAGTCCTAGATCGGGCCAAGTTCCAGCTGCGCCGAACGCACCGGCAAATAAGCCAAAAACTCAATTCGTAACATCTGATGTAAGCCCTAAAACCCAATCGGCCATTAAGGCTTACAGACAATATCGTCAGATGGTTTTCCCAATGACCAATTTGAGATGAATCCTCTTGGGTCATGAACTCCGGGAAGCAGGGACACAGAAACCCCTTGCACTTTCCTCCAAATGAGTACCGTGTCTTAGAGACAGTACGAGTTAAATAGATTGAAACGCCTAATCCATCTACATTTTTTAGTAGACACGTAAAGTTTTACACGGGTGGATTTCAGTATCTTTGCGTTGAAGATTCCACGCCACGCCAACCTGCCGCCAAGCAAGCGGTGCGGCTGTTTATCTTGATTGCAAACTTAACGAGCAAAATGATGAAAAAGTATCTGACACTCCTGATATTGGCACTGGCAGTGACCACTGTCCATGCCCAAGACGATGACGTCTACTTCGTGCCTTCAAAGTCATCGCAAGCCCAAAGCACCCAGCAGGGTACGACCCGCCCGAAGTCACACTACACACCCATCACTGAAGACACGTACGACGCTGACAACTGGGCCGCTGGACGTGGCAACAACGGCTGGGACGTGGATGCCTACAACCGCCGCACACAAGCAACAGACACGGCTTCTAATATTAGTGGGCAAGATGCCCCGTATGCTGACGATGAAAACACCGATGGCAGTTACACGTCCCTGCTGGTACGCTTCCATTCGCCGAGAATCGGCGTCTATGTGAGCAGCCCTTATTATTCTGTACTGACAGACTACTACTGGGCTGACCCCTGGCTGTCGCCGTGGTATGGTGGGTTCTATTACTCGTCATGGTACGGCTGGGGTTGGAACTGGGGCTGGCCCTACTATGGCCCAGCCTATGCTTGGAACCCTTGGTGGGACTACGGCTGGGGCTGGCGTCCGCCACACTTCTGGCATCCCGGCCATCAACCCTCGTGGGCCTATCGCCCCATACCGCGCCGCGGCACTTCCACCTACCGCCCATCACGGGATTACTTGGCTGGCAACCGTGGCAGTATGACGCGCCCATCACGCAACTACTACAACCCATCGAATATCTCGAACCGTACATTCAACGACCGGAACTATAGCAACCAGACACGTCCGTCGCGCTCTTATGGCAACAACAGCCGCAGCACTACGACCACGCCTTCACGATCCTTCGGCAACAGTGGTGGCAGCACCACCCCCAGCCGCAGTTTCAGCCAGCCCTCTGGTGGAGGACGCAGTTTCGGCGGTGGCGGTGGCGGACGTAGCTTTGGCGGGCGCCGGTAGAGTCCAATCCGGCCCGAGCCGCACACTAGGGGCGAGCTGTATCCATACTTGTCCCTAAGGGCCATCCAATTCCATTCAGACTGTTCATAAGAGGCCATAGCGCCCGTGTACAGCCGCACTTAACGCACATCTATTATCATGAAGACTAGCAAAGCCATCTTGGCAGTCCTCCCCCTGCTGAGTCTGCCGCTTACGGCACAGGATATTTATAAAATGGAGACCTTTGCCAACGAAGATCTCAACGGGACAGCCCGCTTCGTCGGCATGGGTGGCGCCATGAGTTCATTGGGCGCAGACATCTCCACCATGGGCACCAACCCCGCAGGCATCGGCCTGTACCGGCGCAGCGACATCGCCCTGAGTGGGAGCGTCGGCATCCAGCCTGGCGCCATAGACTTCAACAATCGTGGAAAGTCACGCGCCTCGTTCGACCAAATAGGCTTCGTCTACGCGCTTCCGCTCAATGAAGACAAGGTGCGCTTCGTCAACTTCGGCTTCAACTACCACAAGCGCCGCAACCTCAAAAATTTCATCGGCGTCGACAATTTCCAAACGGGTGGCCTCTCACAAAGTTTGGAAATGCTCGACCTCAGCTATGTTGGTAACCGCTGGCTCGACCTGACCAACGACAATGACCGCGAACTCACCACACCGCTGACGCTGGCTGGCTACGACACGCAGTTGCTGGAGATGGAAACCAACGCAGACGGCAGTATCAAGCGGTACAACCCAGTAGAGGCCAACTCCTACAATTACAAGCGGGTGCAATGGGGCGGCATACAGCAGTATGACTTCAACATGGCTATAAACTGGAATGATCAAGTCTATGCAGGCCTCACCTTTGGCGTCTATAACGTAGACATACACAGCTATACTGATTACGCTGAGATGCTCATCAACCCGGCTGCGCCGACCGCCACCAACGAATATTACATGACCAATGGTGAGGCGCTCACCGGCTCGGGCTTCGATTTCAAGTTCGGTGTAATCATGCGTCCTATCGAGGACTCGCCATTCCGTCTCGGCGTCGCTATTCACACACCGACCTTCTACGACTTGACGTCGAAACAGCATCTCTATCTCAACACACCTTTCGAGCGGAAGGACGCGAACGGTAATGTCACGTCCAACTTCTCCGAGCGCGACATGGATCCTGGACAGAACGACTACAAAATCCGCACACCTTGGAAATTCAATATCAGCATGGCCACAACGGTAGGCAACTGCCTGGCACTCGATGCAGAATACGAATATCGTGATGTCGGGACGTCGCAGGTGCGCTATCCAGGTTATGACGACTACGGCGGCTATCTGAGTTCATGGTCAAACGGTGAGAAGGATGAAGACCTTTCCAATGAGGCCAAGCGTTTTCTCAAGCCGGTCAGCACATTCCGCATCGGTGCGGAATTGCGAGTTGCACAGGGCGCCTATCTGCGCTGCGGCTACAACTATGAGTCGTCGCCATTCTCAAAGGACGCTTACCACAACCTTTTCCTAAGCAATAGCCCGGCTTATTACTACAGTTGCAACACGGACTATGTGAACCTCTCGGCCATCAACCGTGTTACAGCAGGTGTCGGCCTTCGCGGCAAGCATTTCTATGCAGACTTTGCTTACCAGTACCAACACCAGACTGGAGACCTATACACGTTCCATGTCCCGGCAGACAACAGCGAGGCCAACCGGCTCAGTGCAGCAAATGTCGATCTCAGCCGCCATCAGGTGCTCTTCACACTGGGCTACAAATTCTAAACGTCCTGACACCACTCATGAATTTCTTTATCAATATGATGCTCGCTGTTGCAGCCGCAGCGGCGAGCATCTCTTGCTCTTCGGTTTTCGACATGGACAAACTCACCGGGGCACACGGCCTGGAATGGCAGCTCACTGCGATTGACGGCAAACCGGTAGCACAGACCGATGCCACGCCCTACCTAGGGTTCAAGGACTCCTTGGTATGGGGTTTCACCGGTTGTAACCGCCTCACAGGAGGTACAGTCTCTGCTGATGGGCACACTGATTTCTCACATACGGCGGCTACCATGCGGCTTTGTCCGGAAGCGGTCTACGAAACTCCCATGCTGGACGCCCTTAGCCGTGCCACCACGGCAAAGGTCTCACGCCGCAGGCTTGTTCTCTACGGCACTAACGGGCATGACATCATGATATTGAAGCCACGCCCTACAACTGTCACCGACCTGTCCGGCCGGTGGTTGGTAACGGCCATTGACGGGCAAACTGTTGAAACGTTACGGCAAGAAACCCCACGCAGCGAGGGTGAACCCCCTTGGCTTCAGTTCAACGTAGCTGAGGGGAAAGTGACCGGCTACACAGGTTGTAACCGTCTCTTCGGGGACGTCTCAGGCGATGAATTGAAGCGAGGCCGACTGGATTTCTCCAAAATGGCAGTCACGCGTATGCTCTGCCAAGACGGCAATTTAGAACAAAACATGCTCGCAGCACTCAGACGAGTCCGGTCTTACGTTCTTTTGGACGGCAGACTGAGTTTTCTCGATGGCAAGGATACCGAGGTGATGGCTCTCACACATAGCGGTGACGAGCCCTGAGCCGCCTCTGTGGCAAACGCGACGGACACCCTCCGGAAGGACGTGGAAAAATGCAGACGAGGAGGTGTGGCTCCGTTATCCCCCCAACTTTTCTTACATAATGTCATTGTGGCGTGCCGGAAGTGAGAGCTTTGGGCACGCCTTCTCACAAGAAATCACTAACTTTGTACCGATTAAAGGTACATGACCGATCAGGCCCACCGGCTAACAACCATTGGGTACAGGCATTCTGACATCTGGACAGACAGTCTGGTATGTCTGACTTACCACAATTATATATATGAACAAAGACGAACTTCAGCAGAATCCGAATCCGTTTGCACTTATAGCCGACTTCGACGGCGACATATCCACCCTGTTCAATAATGAAATAGGCGACACGCTCCCCATACTCGCCCTGCGCAACATGATGCTCTTCCCGGGCGTCGTGGCTCCGGTCGCTGTGGGACGCGAGACATCACGTGCCCTGATAGACCAAGCCACAAAGAACGACAGTTTCATCGGCGTGGCCTGCCAGAAGGATGCAACCGTAGAGGTGCCGCGACGCGACGACCTCTACAGTATTGGTGTCATGGCAAAGGTACTGCGCGTGATAGAGCTCCCGGACGGCAACGTCACAGTCATTTTGCAGAGTTACTCACGCATTGAATTGGGGGACGCCACCCGCAACAAACCATTCATGCGGGCCCGCGTCACAAAACTCAACGAGGATCTGCCGGAAGAGGGCGACAAAGAGTTTGAGGCTGTTGTCGACGCCTGCAAGGACGCCACCATACGCCTCATCCACACAAGCGAGAATGTGCGTGACGAGGCCGCTTTCGCTGTACGCAACATCAGCCACCCCGTTTTTCTCATCAACTTCATTTGTACCAACATGCCTTTCTCCATCTCGGAGAAAGCAGAACTGCTCAGTCTGGAGTCGCAGAAAGAACGGGCCTTCAAGCTGCTCACCATTCTCAACAGGGAGAGCCAGTATGCCCTACTCAAGCAGAACATACAGAACCAGACGCGTGAAGAGCTCGACCAGCAGCAGAAAGAATATTTCCTACAGCAGCAGATCAAGAATATCCAGAGTGAGCTTGGTGAAAGTCAGAACGAAGACGTCAAGGATCTGACCCTTAAAGCCATAGACCTCCAGATGCCCGAGAAGGTGCGCAACACCTTCGAACGTGAGCTGGAGAAACTGGGCCGCATCAACCAACAGTCGCCCGACTACAATGTGCAGCTCAACTACCTGCAGACCATCGTCGCTCTGCCATGGGGAAAGGCCACCAAGGAAAACATCAACATCCGTACCGCAGAGCGCATTCTCAACCACGATCACTATGGTATGGAGAAGGTCAAGGAGCGTATACTCGAACACCTCGCCGTGTTGAAGCTGGGTAACAATCTGAAGGCCCCAATCCTCTGTCTATATGGCCCCCCGGGCGTTGGCAAGACGTCACTGGGGCGGAGCATTGCTGAGGCTTTGGGGCGCAAGTATGTACGCATATCTCTCGGCGGCATTCACGACGAAGCTGAAATACGCGGGCACCGCCGCACCTACATCGGCGCCATGCCGGGACGCATTGTCAAGAGCATCATCAAGGCAGAGGTGGACAACCCCGTCTTCATTCTAGACGAGATAGACAAGGTGTCTCAGAACAACTACAACGGCGATCCGCAGTCGGCCCTCCTTGAGGTGCTCGACCCCGAACAGAACAATGCATTCCATGACAATTTCCTCGACTTGGACTATGACTTGTCAAAAGTGCTCTTCGTCGCCACAGCCAACAACTTAGGCACAGTTCCACGCCCACTGCTGGATCGTATGGAAATCATTGAAGTGGAAGGGTACTTGACAGAAGAGAAAATGGAAATCGCACGCCGCCACCTCATTCCAAAGACCCAGCAAGCCATCAACTTGGGCTATACACTCAAGTTTGCCCCTACTGCCATCGAATATATCATTGAGAAGTACACCCGTGAGAGTGGCGTCCGCCAACTCGAGAAGCAGATAGACAAGGTGTTCCGCAAGGCCGCTTACCTGACAGCCGTCGATGAAAACAAGTTCAAGACGGCCGGTGTCAAAATCTCTAATATTGAGACTTTCCTCGGCAAGCCCCCCTACAACCGTGACAAGTACCAAGGCAACGACTATGCCGGTGTTGTCACCGGTCTGGCCTGGACAGCTGTCGGTGGCGAGATACTCTTCATCGAGACGAGCGTCAGCCGCAGCAAGAACCCACGCCTGACACTGACGGGCAATCTCGGCGACGTCATGAAGGAGTCTGCTATACTGGCCCTTGAATATGTCAAGGCACACGCCGACCGTCTGGCTCTCGACTACCGCATATTCGACCATTGGAGCATCCACGTGCACGTGCCAGAGGGAGCAACGCCCAAGGACGGTCCCTCAGCAGGCATCACGATAGCCACATCACTGGCATCTGCGCTGACACAGCGTAAGGTACGCCCCAACACGGCCATGACGGGTGAAATCACCCTGCGTGGGCGCGTACTCCCTGTGGGCGGCATCAAGGAAAAGATCCTCGCCGCCAAGCGCGCTGGCATCAAAAACATCATCATGAGTGCCGACAACAAAAAGGACATCGACGAAATCACCGGCGCCTACCTCGAAGGCCTGCACTTCGACTTCGTGGAGAACGTCGATGAGGTGTTCGCCCGGGCCCTCCTTGAAGAGAAGGTCAAAGACGCCATCGACCTCACCAAGGATCTCGACAACCTTGACAAGCTACAACAACCCGCCCTAGCATGACATTCCAGCTCCAACACACAGCCGAGCGGGGCCAGGCCCGCGCTGGACTCATCACGACAGACCATGGGCAAATCCAGACCCCCATCTTCATGCCGGTCGGTACCGTGGGAAGCGTCAAGGGCGTACATCTGCGCGAGCTCAAAGAAGACATCAGCGCCCAGATCATCCTAGGCAACACCTACCACCTCTACCTACGCCCCGGTCTCGACATCATTCGGCGGGCCGGTGGCTTGCACAAGTTCAACGGTTTCGACCGTCCGATGCTGACCGATAGCGGCGGATTCCAAGTCTTCTCGCTGACGGGCATTCGCAAACTCAGCACAGAAGGGTGTGAGTTTCGCTCACATATTGACGGGAGCAAGCACTTTTTCAGTCCTGAGCGCGTCATGGACATCGAGCGCGTCATTGGCGCCGACATCATGATGGCGTTTGACGAATGTCCGCCAGGTACAGCCGACTTTGCCTACGCCCGCAAAAGCCTGGATCTGACGCACGGTTGGATGCGCCGCTGCTGGCAGCGCTTCAACGAGACTGAGCCGCTCTACGGCTACAGCCAAGCGCTGTTTCCCATCGTCCAAGGCTGCGTCTACCCTGAGTTGCGCCGCGAGAGTGCTCGCTTCATGGCCGACTTTGGCGCCGAGGGCTACGCCATCGGTGGGCTGGCTGTCGGAGAGCCGGCTGAAAAAATGTATGAGATGATCGAGGTGGTCAACGACATCTTGCCGACCGACAAACCGCGCTATCTCATGGGCGTCGGCACGCCTGCCAATATTCTGGAAGCCATAGACCGCGGCGTCGACATGTTCGACTGCGTCATGCCGACACGCAACGGACGCAATGCCATGCTATTCACCGCCGACGGCGTCATCAACATGCGGAATGCCAAGTGGGCCGACGATTTTTCACCAGTCGACCCGGCGGCTCTCTGCTTCGTTGATGTCCAATATTCGCGCGCTTACCTCCACCACCTTTTCAAAGCCAAGGAACTGCTAGCCATGCAGATCGCCAGTATACACAATCTGGCGTTCTACCTGTGGCTCGTCGGTGAGGCCCGCCGCCACATCATTGCCGACGACTTCAGTGCATGGAAAACCGACATGCTGGAGCGTATCAGCCGACGTCTCTGAGCGGAGTCGCACCCATTTCTCACAATACTTGACATACGCCGTCCGCCACCATGCTAAAGACCGGAATCAAGAATATCGCCAAACGAATGCTGCAAGGCTGTCGCCGCCTCCCGGGGCGTATCAGCCGGGGACTTGTTGTTGCTCTGCGTTCATGCGCCATCAAAAAACTGGACTGGTACATCATCAAGAAATTTCTCAGCACCTATGTTTTCCTCATTGCCGTCGTCATCTTCATCGCCATCATATTCGACTACAATGAGAAGATAGACAAGTTCACACAGAGCCGAGTCTCACTCCGCGAGATCATCTTCGACTACTATCTCAACTTCATCCCCTACTTCACCAACCTCTTCAGTCCGCTCTTCGTCTTCATCGCCGTTATTCTCTTCACCTCCAATATGGCGGGCAAGTCGGAGATCATCGCCATGAAATCCACAGGGATGAGTTTCCGCCGCTTGCTGAGACCATATATGATAACGGCCACCCTCATTGCCGTCATCACCCTAGCCCTTGGCACCTATGTAATTCCACGCGGCAATGTGTCACGTGTCAACTTCGAGAATGCCTATATCAAGAAGAAAGCCGGTACCATGGCCGACAATGTACAGCTACAGGTCGACACTGGAGTCGTGGCCTACATCACTCACTTCGACAATACGACAAAGAGCGGCTACGGCTTCTCGCTCGACAAGTTCGTCGATAAGAAGCTCGTCTCACATCTGACGGCACAGAACATCCAATACGACACACTCTCCGACCGGCGCTACAGCTGGAACATACGCATGTACCGCATCCGCACCCTCAAGGGAATGCGCGAGCACATCACCTCCGGTGACCGGCTGGACACGACCATCATGATGGAGCCTTCAGACTTCTTCTACGTCAACAACCAGCAGGAGACCATGACGTCACCGCAGCTGCGAGAATTTATCGACAAACAGAAAATGCGTGGTGCCGCTAACGTCAACACCTTCGAAGTGGAATACCACAAGCGCTTTGCTATGCCGTTTGCAGCTTTCATACTGACCATCATCGGCGTGTCACTCTCCAGCCAGAAGCGTAAGGGCGGCATGGGCATTGCCCTCGGGGCAGGGCTGGCCTTGAGTTTCGGCTACATCATGTTCCAGACGGTCTCGGCCACGTTCTCCACCAATGCCGGTTTTCCGGCCATGCTGGCAGTGTGGATCCCCAACATGGTCTTCGCCATCATCGCTTTCATCCTCTACAAGCGGACGCCTGAATGACACACCGCCAAGCCACGATGCGGGCACAACAATCAGATTCCTAACATTTATATCAGAGTCAATACAGACACATGCAATTCACAGATTTAGACCTTAACGAAGATCTCCTCGACGCCCTCTACGACATGCACTTCGACGAGTGCACACCCGTACAGGAACAGTGCATCCCTCATATTCTGAACAACCGCGATGTCATCGGCATCGCACAGACCGGCACCGGAAAGACCGCAGCCTATCTCCTGCCCATACTGACACTCCTGCGCCGCACCCCCCATCCTGCCGATGCGGTCAACTGCCTCATCATGTCGCCCACGCGTGAACTGGCACGACAGATTGACCAAGCGCTTCAGGGATTCAGCTACTACATGGACATCAACGGCGTAGCGGTCTATGGCGGCAACGACGGCAACCGCTATGAGCAGGAACGCCGGAGCCTCTCGGCCGGTGCGGATATTGTCATCGCCACACCGGGACGCCTCATCACGCACCTCAGTCTTGGCACCCTTGACCTAAGCCGCACCACCCACCTGATCCTCGACGAAGCCGACCGCATGCTCGACATGGGATTCAGCGACGACATTCTGAAAATTGTCGAGCACCTGCCCAAGGAACGGCAGACCATTCTCTTCTCCGCCACCATGCCCGACAAGATTGCCAACCTCGCCAAGAGCGTCATGCACGACCCTGTAGAGGTGCGCATCGCCGTATCAAAGCCGGCTGAAAACATAGACCAAAGCGTATACATCTGTCACGAGACTGACAAGCTTGGCATCATCAAACACCTCTTCGCTGAGCGCAAACCAGAGCGGGTCATCCTCTTCGCCGGCTCCAAACAGAAGGTCAAAGAGCTCAACATCGCCCTCAAACGACTGGGCTACAATGTGGCTGCCATGCACTCTGACCTCGAGCAGAAAGAGCGCGACGACGTGATGCTGGCCTTCAAGGCCCGCCACATCGATGTCCTTGTGGCGACAGACATCGTGGCACGCGGTATCGACATTGACGACATCACACTCGTCATCAACTACGATGTGCCACGCGATGCCGAAGACTACGTGCACCGCATCGGACGCACCGCACGCGCTGGTCGCGAAGGCCGCGCCATCACATTCGTCAATGAGCGCGATCGTGGTGCCCTTGCCGCTATCGAGCGCCTGTTGGAGAAGAAAGTGCCACGAGCCGAATTGCCAGAGGGTTTCGAGGTTCCCGCAGAAAGGGGAAGTGACGACGGTGGTCGCGGACGTAGCCGAGGGAGAAACCGGGGCAACACGCACAGTGGACAGAACGACAGACGCCGCAAGGGCCACAACCGCAACAGGGGCGAAAGCAAGAGCGAACGTCCCCAAGCAGAAGCAGCTGCTAAGGCACAGGATGGTTCGGAAGAACATGCCACCAAGGAGAGTGCCCCAAAGAGCGAGGCACCCAAAAGACGTAATCCACGTCGCCGTCCCAACCGACGTCCCAACAAGGAGTGAGGGCTTGAAGGGCACGACCGATTGAAGCTACATATTGGCTTAAACATTACTGGCCCACAGGGCTTGAATACACCATCCTCGGAACGGAGCGAAATAATAAACAAGCTCCAATGTAAAATCATCTTTCAACACCCGCTTCCGCGTGGAAACGGGTGTCCTGTTATAGGGCAAAGACAGAGGGATCTGTCATTCCCATGACAGAAAATAGCAGCCACATATATTGGCCATATGTCTGTCAATTGATGTACCTTTGCAATGAAAAGCGCGTCGCACGACTTTCAGCCGGAAACAGCGATGAAAGTCGTACGACACAGGATGATTCGCAGCCATAATATGACCTGCTATAGAACCAATATGATATGACGAACTATGAAGACTTACTCGTCTTGCGGGAGATTCGCCCGACAGCGGTCAGACTGCTCGTGATCGAAGAACTGGCCAAAGCAGACTATGCCCTCTCGCTCTCCGATCTGGAGGCACGCCTGATGACAGTTGACAAGTCGAGCATCTTCCGCTCACTGACACTCTTCCTCGCCCATCACTTGGTGCACTGCATCGATGATGGAAGCGGAAAAGAGAAATATGCACTGTGTGCTGTCAACTGCCATTGCGGTGAAGACCCGCACCGTGGCTTGACTGACCTGCACACGCACTTCTACTGTGAACGCTGCCGACGGACATTCTGTCTCCGGCAAGTCTCAGTGCCTGAGGTTAGCCTGCCCGAAGGCTTTCACCTCCACTCGGCCAACTACGTACTTAAAGGGCTTTGCCCGGCCTGTATGCTTAAGACACACCACTGCGAAAAATGAATACAGCCTAGACCTGTACCTGCGGTTAAGCTCTAGTCTTCATCACCGGTAGACGAGGCCTTCAGGGGATTCCAGCCTTGGGCCTTTAGCTCAAACTCATTACCATCACGGGTGACGAGGGCACAGCCCAACTCTGGCTTCGTGATGTGGCCGATGACTTTGACGCCTTCGATTTCAGCCACACGCTCATGTTCTGTCAGTGGTACGGTGAAAAGCAGTTCGTAGTCGTCACCGCCATTGAGCGCACACGTGGTCACGTTGAGATTGAACTCCTCAGCCGCCACAGCAGTCTGATAATCGATGGGGATGCGTTCCTCGTAGAGGCGACAACCTGTGCCAGACTGCTTGCAAATGTGCAAAATCTCCGATGAGAGTCCGTCACTGATGTCCATCATGGCCGTCGGGCGAATGCCGGCCGTGCACAACGCCTCAACAACATCGCGTCGTGCCTCGGGTTTGAGCAACCGCTCGATGAGGTATTCGTGTCCGCTAAAGTCGGGTTGTGCGGCCTCCGCATTGCTGCCCGCCTGCGACTCAAAAATAGCCTTCTCACGCTCCATGAGCTGGAGCCCCATATAGGCTGCGCCAAGGTTACCACTGACACAGACGAGGTCGGTGTCATGCGCCCCGTCACGATAGACGATGTCTTCCGGCGCAGCCTCACCGACACAGGTGATGCTGACGGCCAGTCCGGTGAGCGACGACGTGGTGTCACCACCGATGATGTCCACATGATGCCGCTCACAGGCCAAGCGCAGGCCAGCATACAATTCTTCCATATCCTCTACGGAGAAGCGACGCGACAAGGCTATATTGACAATGAGCTGGCGCGGCACGGCATTCATGGCGTAAACATCTGAGAGGTTGACCATAGCAGCCTTATAGCCCAAGTGCTTGAGTGGGGTATAGATGAGATCGAAGTGTATGCCTTCCATGAGCATATCACTCGTCAGGAGGATGCGACGGTCTGCGGGATATGAGAGTACGGCGCAGTCATCGCCGACTCCGCGCAAGGTCGAGGAATTGACAGCAGCCAAGCCTGCGGTCAGGCGGTCAATGAGACCGAACTCACCAAGGGTGGCTATTTCAGTACGTTTTGTCATGTCTGAAGGTGGTGCATTAAATAAAGCGACCGGCCAGTGAACAGGTACACCGACCGTCAGAAGTAGAAACCGAGTCTGATGGCACAGCCAAAAGTGCTATTGTCGCCAAAGTCGTGCAGACTCATTTTATAATAGAGCGAAGGTTCGATGGTCAGATATTGGTTGAGGAAGAAGGCATAGCCAACGATCAGGGGAATCATGACATCGTTGCTGTTCTTTGTGAAATGGTTGTACTCAGCACCCGCTCCCAAATAGACGCCACACTCCTCGAAATAATAGCGTGCACCGAGTCCGATGCGCACATCGTCCGTCAGTCGGGTATGCTCGTAACCGGCTGTGGCGTTGAGCATGAGGCAGTCGGCCACAAACTTACCGGCCAAGGCATCTAGGCCTAAGCGGAACTTCTCACTGGAACTGTAGGAAAGCCCGAGGCCGGAGGCCGAGGCGCCAACATACTTTGTGCCCTTTTCAAACTGCGCACTGGCTGTCGTGAAACCCACGGTGATCAGCAGTAACAGCAGGGTCAGTTTCTTCATAATCATCTTGTATCTAGATATTTGACATTATAGCAATAAACCATGCACCCATCGGAAGCGTTTGTGGCCGACTGGTGCCAGACAACGGATTGTTTGCGAAATTAAATCTTATCTCGGACATAGATGCCCAAATACCATTGATTTAACGTATCTTTCAAGCGCTTCCAAGCACCACAGTTGATCCTCCGCTGCCAGGAAACGGCCATTCCTAGCCTCAACTGAGAACCAGAAGAGGGTATGCCGCCGCCATGTCCACGCCCATAAAGATAATGCACAGTTGCCGATCGTTTCACTTTTTCGCCTCTTCTACCCAACCTACGCCTTAACTAATTTAACTTTTACATGGATTCTCCCGTGTTAAAATGGTGATCGGTGAAACTTTCCTAGGGAAAATTTGAATTAGCTCGGAGCAATTTTTTCCGGGGCCGGGGCTAGTTTCTCGGAAATCTGGGCCGAAATTCGCCATATACAGACAAAATCCAAGTACTATGCGACACAGGAAAGGACCACCAACGGGGTGGTCCTTTCCTCTAGTGCAAATATACTGTTTCTGAATGCCGAAAGCAAGCAGTGTTAAAGTCGAAAATATCTCTTAGACCGGATGTTGCAACCGCACATTTCCACGTCGGACATGAACTGCTGCCGTCTTCCTGCTTCATGGAGAGACCGGATCTGGAAGGCGGAGTGTTCTAAGTTGCAGCAGACAGGTCAGTGACGACGCGAATTCCTGTGTCCTCAAATGAGCCCGGTACTATCAGATGAGGTATTGGGAGGAGATGCTCTTGTTTTCCATGACTCGCCGGATTGTTTCAGCGAGCATTCCAGCCACACTGATCTCTTTCACCTTCTTGCAAGCGCCACGATATGGGATACTGTCAGTGAAGACCATCTCGGCCAGAGACGATTTCTCTACGCGCTCATCTGCGGGACCGGACATGATGCAGTGACTGGCAATGGCCCTGACAGAATTTGCTCCATGCTCCATGATGAGGTCAGCGGCCTTGGTTATGGTGCCAGCCGTGTCGACGATGTCGTCGACGAGCACAACGTCCATGCCTTTGACTTCACCGATGATTTGCATATCGGCCACCTCGTTCGCCTTCTTCCTGGTCTTATTGCAAAGAACCAATGGGCAATCCAGGTATTTGGCATATGATGCCGCGCGCTTTGAACCGCCGACATCGGGGGTGGCTATGCAGAGGTTAGGAAGATTGAGCCCCTTGATATAGGGAAGCATCACTGTCGAGGCATATAGATGATCTACTGGAACATCGAAAAATCCTTGTTCCTGATCGGCATGGAGATCCATCGTCATCAGGCGGTTGATTCCTGCAACGCTGAGCAAGTCAGCGACAAGTTTGGCACCGATAGAGACACGTGGTTTGCTCTTGCGATCCTGGCGTGCCCAACCGAAGTAAGGAATGACGGCACAGATATGGTGGGCAGAGGCACGTTTTGCTGCGTCGATCATGAGAAGCAGCTCCATGAGGTTGTCTGACGTGGGAAATGTTGACTGTACGAGAAATACATCCCGGCCACGGATGGACTCTTCGTAGCAGATCTCGAATTCGCCATCGGCGAAACGCGATACAGCCATGTTGCCCAGCGGACAGTTCAGTTCGGCACATATTTTCTCAGCCAAATAGCGGGTGCTCGTGCCGGCAAAAACCATGAAGGATTCGTTGTTCATTTTATCGGTATTATGATTCTCTGTTGTTTGTTGTGCTGAAGGTCGCTCACGTCTGACCCCAACAAAATATCAGTGGTCAGCCAGCGGCTTTCCGAAGCTTTCTGAAATGATTGATGAGCTCTTTGAAGTCTGATGTCTGGTGCATGTTGAAATATTGCCAAAGGTCTCCGAGGACGACCGCTCCACCAAAGCCAAAATCCTTAAGTCGCTCAATGCGTTCAGGCGTGACACCCCCAAGTGCCATGACCTTTTTGTCAATGATTCGCTTGCGCGTCAGTTCACTCAAGGCCTCAGCGGAGAATGCCGAGGCGTAGCCCTGTTTGGAGATGCTATCGAAGATAGGGGATAGGAAAAGATAGTCGAAGTCACGTTTAGACCGTTCCACCTCTTCTGCGGTGTGGCATGACCTGCTGATTGTTCCCCGGTAGCCCTTGGGGATTTCCGGATTCCGGCGGTTGAGATGAATGCCGCGAAGACCGTATTCGCTCTTCAGGTAGAAATGGTCGTGCACGACAATGTTCTTCCTATAATTGTCCGGTAAGAGTGAGAGCAAGCGTTCAGAAAAGACAGGCTCTGTATCGGGCTTGCGCAGATGCAACATTTCTAGACCCTCATCGAAAAGCGCCGTCAGTATCTGGTGCTCCTCGATGAAAAAGTATGGTAATGTCATTATAATCAGTTTCATGCGTATCCTGAAGTGTATGTAGCCGCAAAGTTACGAAAAATTAACCGCCCCGACATCGCTCCGTCTCTTTTTTCTCGGACAAATCTGCCTGTAGAGTCCAACAGCAAATGCAAAGTTAGGGAAAGTTCTGGTAGAACCTGTC
>OIYP01000226.1_pt1 | contig 39813 bp, 58 predicted proteins | sample 1588261 | NCBI WGS metagenome assembly OIYP01 (sample SAMN03283293) | human gut metagenome | biome: human-associated habitat; material: feces | host: Homo sapiens | place: Peru | collected 2012 | reverse complement strand
CACTTGACTTTTAATCAAGTTGTCCGGGGTTCGAATCCCCGATGTCTCATTAGATTGGAAATAGCGGAAAACCAGTAAAATCAAGGCTTTCCGCTATTTTTTTACAATTTTTGAAGTGACAAAAAGTAATCAAAAGTTGATGGTTTTATGTCCGCATCGTGTCCGCAAGATCAGAGCGCCAAAACATTATTCTAAAGTCATTTCAGAAAGGTAGTAATAAATGAATCAGTTTTCATCAGATAAACCACAAATATTTACTCCACCCGCATTTGAAGATTTTCGCGGGTATCTGACCTTGGAAGATAATACACTGATGCAGTGGTGCGTGGATCAGGATTTTTGCGGGGAGGCAGCATGTGCTGTGCGGTACGATGATCCGAATCTTATATGGAAGGGCAGCGAATGGCCAGAGGGTAAATATATCATTTCGGAAAAAGATGAAAATGCTATGTGGCTGAAAGAACTGCTTTAAGACAGGTGTATGTAGCAAACAAGTAGATTTCTACTGTATAGGAATTGATATTCAGATAGATAAAAGAAAAATACCCCGGCCAGAGACCGGGGTATTTTAATTAACAACCGAGGTTAAAATATTTGCAGATAGCATTAAATAACTCGGAACAGCTATTGAAATTAAAACACATAGTTTCGTCCTCCTTATTCTTATTTTATTGATTGCGGTCATCTTGCAATCTTTTTGTATCGGCCGATTACATAAAGAATTGTAACAATTATGTAACATTTTCGCAATAGGAGTATTATGGAAGTAATGGAAAGGATTAGTGTATGTGTCAAAAGCGGAAAAAGTAGAAAGATCTGTGACAAAAGGCTTGTGGTATGACCAGATTTTTGCTAATATGTTCAAAGATAAATGAAAGGCGGTATTTTAATATGCATATGGCAGATGCGCTTGTTGCGCCGGCGGTTGCGACAACAATGTATCTTTGCTCAGCAGCAGCGGGCGGATATTCAGTAAGACAGGTAAGGGCGTTAGATGAGCCTAAGAAAGTTCCAGTTATGGGAGTTATGGGAGCTTTTGTTTTTGCAACCCAGATGATCAATTTTACAATTCCGGGAACAGGATCTTCCGGACATTTGTGCGGAGGAATGCTGCTTTCTGCATTACTTGGACCTTACGCAGGATTTCTTACCATGATAGGGGTTCTTTTGATACAGTGTCTGTTGTTTGCGGATGGCGGACTTTTAGCGCTTGGCTGTAATATATGGAATATGGCATTCTATGGATGTTTTATAGGAGCATTGCTGATCTGGAAGCCAATGATGCGTCGGGGAGCATCCAAAAAGAAGATTATTGCAGCATCTGTGCTGGGGTGTGTACTGACATTGCAGATGGGAGCATTTTCTGTTACATTAGAGACACTTGCTTCCGGTATTACGGAGCTTCCGTTTGGGACATTTGTGGCAGTGATGCAGCCAATCCATCTTGCAATCGGTCTGGTCGAGGGATTGATCACGGCAGCAGTGCTTTGCTTTGTATATGAGGCAAGACCGGAGCTGCTCTGGGGTACAGATGAAAGTACACAGAAACAGGCATCACGTTTTTCTTTGAAAAAGACAGTGACGATTCTCGCAGTTTTAACTGTTTTGATCGGTGGCGGACTTTCTCTGTTTGCTTCAGCATATCCGGACGGACTGGAATGGTCTATGGAAAAGGTTGCAGGAACCACAGAGTTAGATGCAAAAGGAACAGCATATAAGACGGCAGCAGAGATTCAGGAGCATACAGCGCTGCTTCCGGATTATGCATTTAAAAACAATGAGGGCATGGCAGGAACATCGTTTTCCGGTGTAGCTGGTGCAGCAGTGGTTGTAGTTGTATGTATCGGAGGCTGTTATCTATTTAAATTTTTTGGAAAGAATCAAAAGCATGAGTAAAATTCAAAGGGCAGTTTCTGAGATTAAAAGTATCGAGGAACTGGCAAATGAAGACAGGTGGGTGAACCAGGTTCACCCTCTTGTAAAATTATGTGTGACAATTTTGTATATAGGGACAGTTGTTTCTTTTTCTAAGTATAACCTGAGTGGACTGCTTGTGATGGCAGTTTATCCGGTTATTCTTTTTATTATGAATGAAATTTCTGTAAAGGATGCGTTATGGCGGATGCGTGTTGTGCTGCCGTTTGTCTGTGTGGCAGGTATATTTAATCCTTTTTTTGACAGGCAGATCGTAATGAATGTGGGACAGATTGAAATTAGTGGTGGAGTGATTTCAATGCTGTCCTTGATGATAAAAGGAGTTTTTGCGGTTCTGGCATCGTATCTTCTGATTGCGACAACAACGATCGAAAAAATCTGCTTCGCACTTGAGATATGTCGTCTGCCAAAAGTCATTGTGATGCAGGTATGGCTGATTTACCGGTATATTTCTGTATTGCTGGCAGAAACACAGCGGGTGGTGCAGGCATATGAACTTAGGGCACCGGGACAGAAAGGCATTCATTTTAAGGTGTGGGGATCTCTGATGGGACAGATGCTGATCCGAAGCATGGACAGGGCAGAGTTGATTTATGAAAGTATGTGTCTGCGCGGGTTTCAGGGAATATTTGGACTGAAAAAAGAGATACGGTTTTGTATGAAAGACGCAGTGTATCTTGTTTTATGGATCGCGGTGTTTGCTATATTGCGATGTTTTGCGGTTGGACAACTGGTGGGAACTTTGTTTTAGATGGTAAAGAGAAACTGTTTTGTGACAGATGAAAGAGAGAGGAAAATATGGGACAGATTAATATAGAGGTAACGCATCTGAATTTTTCCTATGAAAAAGAAAATCCTATTTTGAAAGATATATCATTTGCAGCGGATGGGCAGGCGTCGATTGGCGTTGTCGGTGCAAACGGGGCAGGAAAGTCAACACTTTTAAAATTACTTGTCGGTTTGTATTCCCCGGATTCAGGCAGCATCAGTATCGGGAATGTACCGTTACAAAAAGAGACATTAGCTCAGATTAGAAAAATGGCTGGATATGTGTTTCAGGATTCTGAAAATCAGCTTTTTATGCCAAATGTATATGAGGATGTGGCATTTGCACCACAGAATTATGGTCTGTCAGAAGATGAGGTTGCATACAGGACAAAAATGGCAATTGCCGAGGTACACATTGAACATCTTGCGAATAAACCGATCCATAAACTGTCAGGAGGAGAGAAAAAGTTAGCGGCAATCGCAACCATCCTTTCCATGAAACCGGATATTATACTGATGGATGAACCGTCGGCGGCACTTGATCCGAAAAACCGCAGAAATTTGATCCGGGTATTGAATGAGTTTTCCTATCTGAAAATCGTGGCTTCACATGATCTGGATTTTGTATGGGATACCTGTGACAGAACGATTTTACTGTCGGAGGGCAGAATTGTGTGTGATGGGGCAACAAAGGAGATTTTAAGCGACAGGGAGTTGTTAGAGGCACATGGACTGGAGCTGCCATTGTCTTTGTATCGAAGATGTATTTAAAATGGCTGTAATCGCTACTCGCACAGTATGTGTGAACAGTAGCCGTTTCTGATTTAGAGGGAGAAATGTGAGGAAAAAATGCTTGCAATTTTGCGAGTGCTAATATATAATGGCAAAGTGGTTTGCGGGTGTGGCGGAATTGGCAGACGCGCTAGATTTAGGTTCTAGTGTCCCCGACGTGCAGGTTCAAGTCCTGTCACCCGCATGAATAAAGTGTTGAAAAATCAGCACTTTTTTAATTTCATGTTGCATTTCGTGTTGCATAGCATGAAATTTAAAGATCAAAAAGTTGTGAAAAGTGTTCATTTGCTTTGTTATTCATCTCAGTCTCTTTATCTTCAAGAGCATGCCGGTACACATTCTTTAAAACGGCATCACTTCCCCAGCCGCCGCGCTGCATAATATACGCATCAGGAATCCCCATAGCATGTAAAATACTGGCAGAGTAGTGACGAAGATCATGAAAACGAAAATGAGGCAGACCATTACGTTTTAAAACCTTTTCAAAACGGTCAGTAATGTTGTTTGGGTGCAAATTTACCACTCTGCCTTTTTTTGACGAAATCCGGCTGATTATAAAGTCAGGGAGCGGGATATAACGATCACCGGCAATCGACTTTGTTCCTTTTGTCACCCACTCTCTATTATCATTAAGGACAACAGCTCTCTGAACATGTGCAATACCATTTGAAATATCCGACGATTCAAGTCCACAGATTTCACTCCTACGCATCGGTCCGAATGCCGCAAGCAGGACAGCGGTCAGAAGGTCATCATCATTTTTAATGGAGGATATCAATTTTTTTACATCAGCATCTGTCGGAATATAAAGATCTGGTTTGACTTTCTGGGGCAGTTTTGTTGAAAGGGCAAAATCCGGGCGGTATTGTTTTAAAACGGCAGAAATCATGCCGTGTTTATTCCGGACGGTTTTCGGTGCCGCCTTTTTCGAAATTTTATTGATCTCATTCTGAACGTCATCCTGTGTGATGTCATAAATATTTTTATCCATAAGTAATAAAAATGAATTTTTTCTAGAAGATTTATATTCCCTGATCGTGGCAGGAGAAAGAACATTACTCCTTAATTCGATATAATCATCCCATGCTTGACCTAAAGTCACAGGGGAAGTGCCTGACCTCTTTGTATTTTTTGAAGCAGCGTACTCCGCCGCACGCATTTCACATTTACGTCTGCCCGCAGCGGAAGGATCACTTTCTGTGAACGATTTATATTTCCGCTTCCCATTTGCATCCGTGTAATCATACACCAGACATCTCCACGATCCGGAAGGGAGCTTTTTTGCTTTTGCCATTGTACCATCCTCCTAAAAATAAGTATAAAAATAACAGCCAGTGAATAGTATTTCACTTGCGCATGGCTGCCCGGAATGATACAATATATTTGTTGAGGAAATTGTTCATTCAGAGCAGTTACATTGCCGCTTCACTTAAGTGTGAGGCGGTTTTTGTTTTGTAGAATTTAATTACATTATACATAAATAAGATAAAAAAGGAATAGAAAAATATACCGATCGGCAGAAATAAGATGCAATCAATTTAAAAAAACCGTATAGACATAAAAGAAAAACTGGGGAAGATTCCATTTACATATTTTAAAATTGTGGTATACTTTAACACATGAGGAATAGAAATAAATAGGGGGCAAAAGTATATGGTATTAACGGATAAACAGATAAGGAATTATGTTGAAAATTATAAAGAATATAACATGGAAAATGCTCTCGTTGAGGGATACATAGAGGAACGCTTGCAGAGTGAATCATATGATTTATCTATAACGGACCAAATAATGATTCCCAAAAAGGAAATTAAGTGTATTTCATTAGAAGATCAAGATGCAGTGGATAATATGTATGAAAAAAAGCGAATGGAAAACGGAGAATATATTATCTCACCAAAAGAGTACATGTTGACGACTGTTGCTGAGAAAATCAATTTACCGGATTTTCTGACTGCACATATAAGACCGAGAACCAGATTTACAAGGTTGGGACTGATCGTGAGTGATCAACACTGCAATTCAACATATTCCGGAAATTTAAATCTTGGAATTTTTAATGCAACTGAGTATCCGATTAAAATTAAAGCGGGAATAAGAGTGGCGCAGATAGTCTTTGAAGAACTAAAAGGAATCCCATCAGAACATAAACTTTATAAGAATAAAGAAAACGCAGCTTATCAAAACGAAACAGGAGACAGAGGAGCTAATTTCGAAAAGGAAGTAGATGATCTGGTAAAACGCGTATTAAGCAGAGAGGTATAAGAATGTCTGACATTTTAGATAAAGCTGTACGACTTTATGTAAGAGACGGATGCGATAAGAATGACAAAGAGGATGTTCTTCAGGCAGCCGAGACGCAAATAAAGGAAATGATTATTAAAGAAATAAGAGCTGAGGTAAAAGCAGAAGAAAAAGAAAAAGCCAGAGCCGAGATAGAAGCCGAAGAGAATGAGAAAAAGTTGGAAGAACTGAAAGATATTGTGTGGAGCGGATTTTTAGTGGCTTTTTTGGTAGGATTATTAGTAAATCAGGTAACGGATGTGATCACACATCTGAAACATGACAGCATGGGGTGGACAGCAATTATAATAATCATTATTGGCATGATATGCTTTATAACATTTCTTTACATGTTTTTGGCAAGAATTAAAAAATTATATGATGAAATAAAAAAGAAAAAATAAGGTCGAAGGATAGCGATATTTTTCGACCTTATTTTTATAGACATATACAGGATAATTCGAATCAACCAAGTAAATACTTCTTGAAGATACAAAGTTGCACCGGTGCAACTGAAATTACCATAAATTTCCAGTATTATCCACAAACGTATCATTCTATAATTTGCCTATGGCAAAGATAAAAATTCAGAAAATCATGGAACAAAAAGATATCAAGGCAAGGGAACTGATCGAGCGTGTACCATTTTCCAGGGCGACTACATACCGGATTTTAAGAGGACAAAAGTGTCCGACGATAGATGATCTGGAAGAGTTTGCAAGAGAACTCAAGGTACCACTGGAAGATCTGTACGAATCGAAGTACTCCAGGGATCATATAAAAAATCTGTCTCAATATTGAGACAAAACTTGCAAATGACAAATATAATAAATATAATACAAACATAAGAAGAGCGCGCTGCTTATAACTACACTTACGGATGAAGATAAAAGCCACGAGGAGGGGGCAGCAGTATGCTTGAAATTATAAAAATGCAGTTGAAGGAATATATAGACAGGATGGATCAGTCTGATGAGAAATTTCTAAAGCAGATATTAACGATCATGAGAAAACATTTTAAAATAAAAATATGAAGAAGTGGAACACCGGAGGGCAGCAGTAGCCTCCGGTGTTTTTATATCAAGCCGAGATTTTTTCTTCGCGCATCTTTTTACTTATCCTATATTGTTCTGCATCCGGAACGTCTACAAACTCAACAGTTTTATCATAATTTTCTCTGATAACTTTTTTTATTTCATCAATGGTAACATTGAAAAATTCACGACGCTGATTTACCATATTTAGTTTTTTATCCTCGAAAGCACGATGAAGCGCAGCTTCTAATGCAGGAGCATCATCGGAGAAGATCATAGCATGAACATCAAACTTGAATGGAACAGAGGCACTCCCCAGCTCGTCGACGCGTTCCTGAGGATCGAGGCGTCTCGTCATTCCGATTTTGAAAACATTTTCTCCAAATGCACCAATATTAGAGATGACATAAACATACCCGGCTTTCATGTTTGCTTGACGGTAGTCGATATCGGATAACGCTTTATCAATATCGGACAGTCTATTTTCTAATTCTGATCTTTTGTTCATCAAATCAATATCATTAGGTTTCTGCTGTAATTGAGAGATGACATGCTCATAAGCTGTTTGATAGTGCGTTTGTTCTTTTTCGAGTTTCTTTTGCTGCTCCTCCAGTTCGCGTTGAACCTTCGCTTGTTCGCGTTGTTCTTCTCTTGCGGCTTTTGCAGCTTCTTTTTCCTCTTGCTTTTTCTGCTGATACTCAAAGGCTAATCTAAGTTCTTTTATTTTTGCGTCAAGATATTTTTGAGTAATGGAAATATTCATTACGGTGCCAAGTTTTGAAATTGTCTCGGATGATTTACGGATTCGATTTAACGATGCATCAAAATTGGTATATTTTACTTTGCTGACAATTCCATCACACTCGGTATTAAAGGCGCGCAAAAGAAGTTTTTGGGTGTCTGATATCATTTTTCGTCCTTTTGTTTTATTTCCATTTACGGTCCAATCAGTTGAACCGGTAACGGCGTCTTTATCTTTAATCAGATCTTTTTGGAGTGCGCGGATTTTTGCGAGTTCTTCTTTATAATCGAGCGCGGTTGCAAATTCAAATTGCGGCTTATATAATCCGAATTCCTGGACAAGGATTTCATCATCCATTGAAATGATTTGCTTTTGCTTGTCATTGATAGTCTTTTCTAAGTCAAAAATTTTAGCGTTTAATTCAGAAATAAGGCTATGTATAGATGATTCTTCCTGGCGAAGTTTTTCTGTCCGCTTTTCTAATTCAATAGCATTCTGCATTTCTGGCGTCATCATTGCAGCGTAGCGATGGTTATCTGCAGTAAGATTATCAAGTTGGGAAATCATCAATGCTTCCTCTTTACACTTTAACATAAGCAGGATAATTCCGATAATAAGAGGAATTCCATAAATGAACCACAAGGCAAATAAAATGCAGATTAACCAGGTTTTTAAATACCATTTTTCTTTCAATAGTTTGTCCTTCTTTCTATTTTTATTATTAGATACAATTATACATGTAATCGACATAAAACGCCATAATTAATGTAGAAAAATGGAAAAACCGGAAGGAACATCAATCCTTCCGGTTTTTGCTGTTTTCAAATAATTGATCAATGAAATTTTCTGCAACTTTTTTTGACTCAGGAGACAACTGCCTGTAAGTGCGCACCATATTAAGCAACATCTGATAAAATTTGTCATCTGGATTTTCTAAAACCTCAGATACAAGTGCTGCATCTTCGTCATCAGGAATCTGGAACATCGCACCTTCTCCAGTGCGAAGCCAGTTCTCATTTACATTAAACTCCCGGCAAATTGATAAAATAACAGCGTCTGTCGGGTTGCGTAACCCAGTTTCATAATTCGTAACAGTATTACCCTTGACACCAATCTTTTCTCCGAATTCTACCTGCGTCAATTTTAATGTTTTTCGTATTTCTCGTATTCTTTTTTTCAAAATTACGCCTCCTTACACAAAGAATATAACATTAAAAACTCACAAAGTCAATATTTAATGTTGACATATAATCACAACGTGATATAATGAACTCACAAAGTCAATACAACAGAAAGGAGAAAACAATATGGAAGAAGTAAAAAAAGAACTGGTTGAAAAAATGGCAAAGTTAAAACCGATCGATTTTATCTTGGCACAGAACACGATAGATGTATTACTTGCCAGAGATAAGATCGAAACATCAAAGAAACAGCTTGTGCAGCAGTAGAAAGAAGGTGAACGGAGTGAAATGTTGAGAAGGGAGATGAGAAGAATGAATTCATCAGATGGAATCCGAAGCCTGGAGATTGATTTTGACAAAGAAATTTTAAAAATTAATGGGCAGGAAGTGAAAGAAAGGATTGTAATTGTCTCGCTTCCGGGTCCGGAAGGATATAAGTATAAAAAAGCATTCAATATGAATAATGAGCGGATTTCCGGAAGCAGAGAAGTAATAGATGTCTGTTATTACAGAACAGCTAATGATAGTAAGCCTTGATAACAGCAATATGTCCCTGATACTTCATGTAATCAATTTCATAAATGGCTTTGCCTAAAACGATATCCCCACAGATATCAGATAATGCAGGGTCGGTAGCCCAAATTGCCAAGAAGTCGCCATGTTCATCAGACATATTTATAACTTTAGTTTCAATACCTTTAATAAATATTTTGACATCGTCTGATGTGCCAAATAGTTTTTCTGGTGGAATATTTAGTTCTTGCATATTTGAGATTCTCCTTTCCTATAGACTCGGACGCGGCAACGTCCTGTAAGGAAAAGGATAGCATAGTGGGGAAGAAACTACAAGTTGGAAGATATAGCGGAGATAAGAAGGGAGATGATTGAGTGACAGAGGAAAGACATGAGTCATTTGATGATGCGTCAAAGCGTTTTACACAGGATCCAACATTATTTATTACAAATGAGGCACTGAAAATTTTATATGAGACATGCGATGTGCAAGTTAAATTGGATGCACTGAAAATTTTAGCGGCACAGCGTTAACTATGCCGCAGCAGATTGCGTAATAGTAAAAAGAAAATCCACGCCGCAGACGCACAACGTGGATTTTGAAGAGAAGTTTTTCACATAATGCGGGAAAGATGGCAACAGTCAGGGATTTTTAAAAGCCCAAGGTCAAAATTCTCCTCAATGAAGAAAGTGCCAGATTGAAAACCCTGTTCCCACTGGATACCGGTGAATGAAATGTTGTCGATGCGGTCACTAAGAGCTGCTTTCTTATCAGGAGAAAGTTGTGAAAAATCAATGTGGTACTGATGTAACATAAGAAACCTCCTTGTTCAGTTGATAAGACAATTATAAAAAACAAGGAGCGGGAAATGCAAGGAAATAATTGAAAGGAGAAAAAAAGTGGGCAGTAAATTATGCGAGAACAAAGAAAAGAAACGCTATGACTATGTAGCCGGTTTATTGACTGGTGGATTCAGAGCAAAGAATCTGACAACGAAGGACGTGAGTTTAAAAAGCGGGATTCCAGAGCGGACAGTTACAGAGCGAATCAACCATCCGGAAAAGATCAGGTTGAAAGATTTATACAGCTTGACAGATTTGGCAGGAATAAAGATCACGTTTGAATATAAGGAGATGCCGGATTGAGGAGAGTGACAATGAAAAATAAGAAACCATTTTATGTGATGGTAATCGTAATCATCATCATGTATGCAGTAATTTATATATTACGACCGGCACCGGTATCGGGTCAGCCTGTCTCCGGTGTATTTGATCAGATCACACCGGTTGCACCGGTACAACCAGATCCCGTGGATATAGAAGAGGAAGAATATTGGGACAGCTTGGAATTGCTGGCAATCTGCGTCGAGGCGGAAGCCGGGAATCAGGGATTGCAGGGAAAACGCCTGGTTGCAGACGTGATTTTAAACAGGGCAGAGGATACATCCGGACAGTGGTCGGATACAATCTCCGGTGTGATATCACAGAAGAATCAATTCACATCATATTGGGACGGCGGGATGGCAGACATCTGGGAACCGTCAGAGGAGACGTACCAGGCGGTAAAAATGGAAGTAGAACAGAGAGGATATCCGGGAATTTATTATTTCCGGGAAGGTCAGTGGTCTGATTATGGGACACCTTGGAAAAAGACCGGAGCACATTATTTTTCGAAGAAATGAGGAGAGAAAGATGATCACATTAGATTTGACAAAAGAAGAGGCTTTTATGCTTCGCGATTTAGCAACCGGAGCAGACTGCGGGTATGAATGGATGCAGGAGATAGCAGACAGTCTGGAAGAGAAGCTGGGGGAAGCAATAAAAAAGCCACAGATGAAGCGTTCGGAGTTCAACCGGCAGATTTCCGACACAAAAACACGCTGGGAAAACAGAGGACTTGCAACTTCTATGATGCTGGCGAAAGAGGCGGAACTAAAATTTTATTATGACATTGTGGAGGACGACGATGAAAACACCGGAAGAACTGGAAGACTGGGCTGTAGAGCGCGTGCGGGCTTTTGAAACAGCATTTGCCGACGGAAAATACGGACAGGCTGCCATGGCGGCGGAGCAGATCTACACATCCCTGAATTTTATCGGGATGAAACAGGAAGCAGAGCTGATCATGGAACAGATCGGCTGGGACAGGGTTAGAAAAGCATTTTCGGAGGCGAGGATAAATGTTGAACGAGGACCAGATCATAAAAAAGCTGTATGACCAGGTGAAGATATTTAAAGACCACATGATGAGAAAAGAGTACCTGCAGGCAGTCTTGTGTGCGGATCAGGCATCCATGGTTGTGATGTGCCTGGATATGGGAGAAGAAGTCAGAGCGGAGCTTTTTGGAGTACGTGATAAGAACAACCCGGTAATCGGTCTAATCGATGAAGGGCTGTACATAAAAGCACTGGACTGGTGTATTTTCCATGGCTTTCATCATACAGTACATACGTTCGAAAATGTAATAAAGAAAGAGCATTGAAATACTGGTTTCAATGCTCAGACTGGTGCATAGCACACTACACTTATGACAGGTATAGTGTACCATGCATCCGCCAAAAAGGCAAGAGAAAACGGGGATAAGCCCCGGCTTATTTAACAATCTAAGTATATTAAAGATACGACACTGGGTGGTGGCATGGCACATAGACATGATGTTTATAAGTACGGAAGATTTATTGAACATGAATTTAAGTTTGCAGGAAAGTTTGGAGCAAAGGGAGAACAGAGAGCAGAGAAAAAGAAAGCTACTCCGGAACAGGTGGAGAAACAGAATCAATACAACCGGGAGAAGAAGGTCTTAAGAAAGATGAGATATAACTTTGAACCCGGAGACTTGTGGATCACATTAAAACTTCCAAAAGGAGAGAGACTGCCTGCAGATGAGATCCTGAAAATAAGAGATAAATTTTTCCGGAATTTAAGAAATGTATACAAGAAAAGAGAACGAGTTCTCAAATACATGTACAGGATCGAGATTGGAGAAAGAGGAGGAATCCATATCCACGTACTGGTAAACAGATTAAACGGAACACCTGGAGCAGCGGAAGTTATTTCACAGATCTGGAACAGGCTGACTGGTGGACATGTAAATTACACTCCAGTATATGAGGAAGGACACTTTAAAGATCTCGCTTCGTACTTAGTGAAAGAACCGACAGAAGAAATTACAGGACAGATGACTCTGTTTGGAACAGAGGAAGAGAAAAAGATTTTCTTGAAGTATGGATGTTCAAGAAACTTAGAGATGCCGGAAAAAGAGACACATAAGTATAAGCGCAGGACGGTAAGAAAGCTGATCGAGAATGGACCAGAGCCGCAACCGGGATATTACATAGACCGGGACAGCATCCGATACGGAGTAAATCCATTCACTGGCATGTCTTATTACTATTACACGGAGATCCGGCTGGAACGGGATGCCGGAGAGATCAGAAGGGAGCGTGAGGATCTATGCAGGCGGTCAGCATCTACGTCACCACATCCATAAAGGGCAGATGGGAGCGTGACGGCTACATTGGATATTGCCTGGAATATTATCCATCAGGAAAGAGCCTGCCGGAGATAAGAAAACACATTGAACCTGTTGAACAGATGAATGGAAACAGGGCAGAGATGGAGGCTCTGATACGTGCATTTTCCCGTATGAAGAGAAAATGCGAGCTGTCAATTTATACAGACAGTGAATACCTGTACAACGGATTTGCAGGCAGGGAAGATGTAGCACAGTGGATTAAGAGAGGATGGATCACGACCAGAGGTCAGCCGGTAAAAAATAAAGACAAGTGGCTGGAGCTGATCCGGGGCAAGCAGGGGCACTTATGCAGTTTTTATTTAAAACAGCCCAATGCCTACACGAAGGAACTGATGGAAGAAATGGAACGAAGGGAGAAAACGAGAAATGTTTGAGAGATTCGGAGAATTTGACAGCGCAGAAGAATTAAACCTCACAGCAGAGGGATTGAAAACAGAAGGAGATATGGAGAGTCTCCTGGTACTGGCAGAGGAAAATGGAATTGATAAAGAGGATGCCAAAGATTACTGGGGCGGATACACAGATACACTGACGACACCGCTTGAGGCGGCGATCGGAAAGATCGATGTGGAATGTAAAGATTTAAAACCGAAGCAGATCATGATTGACTGGGTGGATTACATCAGATCACAGTGCATGGAGCATGACGATATGGCGGTCGCGGTACGCAGGAAAGGGAAAAGCATCAAGGGCTGTATTGGGAAGCTGTTGGAATGGTCATTTAAGAATCAGATTCCAGTGGACAAAGATATTTTAAAAGAGGCAAAAGTAAATGCCAGCCGTGTGACACTTGGAATCCCAGGGATGGGGGAAGCGAAGAAGATCATAAAAAGTTATTACACGGAGGTGAAATGATACGGCAATGGCTAAAAAAAACGAGGAAGAAAGAATAAAAGAACTGGAAGATCTGACACCAGAACTTCCGAAGGATTTTGAAGACTGGTGCGCGAAAAAATTATGGAATCCGGAAATTTATTATAAGAGAAAGGGCAATAACACAGAGTGCATCTGTGGAAAATGTGCAGAAAAATATGTTTTATATACACCGAAAGATCCGGAATATGGGACGCTGTATGATGAGATTCCAAGAAGAGGAGAAAAGGCAGTCTGTAAAAAATGCGGTAATGTATCAACTTATGAATGGCAGAGAGTTACTTCACCGGTGCGACAGGAAGAGAGAATTTACTTGTATCAGTTGACAAGTGAGAATGATCTGATCGTGCGGATTTTCTCATATTACAGGCGATATCAGCAGTCGTGCGAGATGACAGACATTCTATCAGAAGACAGCCGGTATTTTCTTTTTAAAGGAAAAGTAGAAAAAATGGTGCGCACGTACAGTTACTACCGGGATGAAAATGTATGGATTTTATCGGACAGACGAGGCTATCCATACATAGAAGTACAGGATGGAGAGATCTATCCGGGATGGAAAGAAGCGGTGCAGCAGTCGACATTAAAATACTGTCCGTTAGATCAATTGGAAAAAATGGGAAGAGAAAACTGGGGCAGAATGACAAAGAATGCCGTAAACACCATAGACGCCCTGATGACCTATGCAAACAACCCCGCAATCGAGATGTATTGCAAAATGAACATGCACAAACTGGTGAGACGAATCTTATGGAAAGAGGGAAAGTTTGGGACTATCAACCGCAGGAAAGATAGTTTGCGGGGGCAGCTTCGGTTAAAGAAAAAGGAACACATCAACAGTGTCATAAAAGCGCATGGAGATACAGATCTGTTAGAAACACTGCAATTTGAAGAGAAAGAGGGATATTCCTGGAAACCAGAACAGGAAGAATGGATTGCAGAAAAATTTGACAGAGAAATGAAAAACAGGCTGAAACATCTACTTGAATACATGACCTTGCAGCAGTTGATAAACCGGGTAGAAAAGTATGCAAAACAAAAATTTGATCCGGTGCCGGAAGGTTGGACCGCATACGGGAGTTATAAAAGGAACGTGATTTGGGAATATGACGATTACCTCAACATGCGGGAGGTGCTGGGCTATGACATGACAAACAGTGTATTTATTTATCCGCGCGATCTGGAAGAGGCACACAATCAGATGGTTAAGGAGAGCACGACAAGACATGACGAGCTGTTTATAAAAAAGAAAAATAAGGAATTTTCCAAAATTGCAGTGAGATATAAGAGTCTGTGTAAGCGGTATCAGGCATCGGCGGAGGGCTATATCATCCGCCCGGCAAAAGACGCGGGAGAGATCATCATAGAAGGAAGAGTCTTACACCATTGTGTAGGTGGCGATAATTATCTTTCAAAACATAACAAGGGAACGACCACCATTTTGTTCCTGCGAAAAGAGAAAACACCGGACACGCCATATATCACGATAGAAATTAAGGGAACAGAGATAAGACAGTGGTACGGAGCGCATGATAAAAAGCCGAAACAGGAGTTTTTCGACAGGTTTTTGAAAGATTATACAGCGCAGCTGAAAAACAGGGAAAAGAAGCTGGAGAAAGAAACAGGACAGGCACTGGCAGCAGTGTAGAAAGGAAGAAAAATGGAAGAAATTATAAGACAGGATCACAACGTGATCACATATACAGATTACGCGGTATATAAGCATGATCTTGACACCGAACTGCAGGGAGCAGTAGAAAGATTCGTGAGAATAGGCTACCTGTTAAAAGTGGCACAGGATACGGGAATTTTAGCGGGTTCGGGCTATTCAAACGTCAATGAATTTGCCATGAAAGAATACGGGCTTGATAAAACACAGGTATCACGTTTTATCCGGATCAACGATCGCTTCTCAAAAGATGGCTACTCCATGGAACTAAAAGAGGAATATCAGAAATTCGGCTATGCGAAATTATCACTTATGCTGACACTGCCGGATGAGATCAATGAAATCCTGACGCCGGAAATGAGCAAAGCGGAGATCAGTGCCGTAAAAGAAGAAGTAGAGGAAGAACAGAAGATCAGCGATATAGAGGTCATGATAGAACAGGAGCCGGAAACGACCAGATCAGCAGAGACAACATTTGAAAAAGCACTGTTAAATATATTTCATGATGAACCACAGCTGTTTACAGATGTGATCGATGGAATGAACGGTGGGCAGGATATATTTGAAATCATGGCACCGGCAGATATAAAGGTCTATATGACGAGAATACCGGGGATTGGAAAACTTGCCATGTCTGTGAACAGTTCAAAAAAGATGATCGAGTTAGTGAACATGAGAAGCATGGAAAAAGAACAGATCACAGAAGAAGAAATAATCGCTGCAATACGGGATATATCAGGCGGTTCAGAGGATACGACGCAGGCATGGGAAGAGATTTACCATGAAAAATTTCCAAAAACTGAAAAAGCCAAAGTTGCACCGGTGCAACGGAAAGAATCACATGTAAATCTCCCGAAAGAAAAGCCGAAGAAGCAGGAAAAAATACAGACACTGCATGATATTGATCCGGACATGCCGGAACCATCACCGATCGAGACGGCGGAACAGTCAAAAGAACGTGTTGCAAGCACCGACGAAACGTTAGAAGCCGGTGAGCAGCAGTTGCCGGGGCAGGACAGTATTGAAAACCATCCGGAATACATGCCGGATGAACCGGAAAAAGAGGAAAGTGCACCGGAAATTAAGGAAAATATATCAGAAATCGAAGAAAATGCACCGGATACCGGAATAATTGACAATAAAAATATAAACAGAGGATACAAATCTGCAGTTACAAACAACCTGAACGCACTGCAGAGCTTGTGGAACTCCGGAGATCTGCACCGGATAGAAAAAATGATATCCATTCTGGACGATCTGCACTGGAGATTAAGAAAGATAGAAGAACTTGAGGAATCAGAAAACGAGGAGGAATAACATGCGGTACCGGACCAGTAAAAACATGAAATTCCAATTCGATGAAGAAACCCGCAGGATCATCTATTACCGTGACAATGAAAGCTGTATCTTCTGCCGGCAGCAGTACCACATGGAAAATAAGGATCCATGGCTCTATCAGATGAAAGACATCATGCATTACATAAATAAGTCCCAGGGAGGACTTGGAGTACCACAGAACGGAGCAGTAGGATGCCGGTATCACCACATGCTATTGGACAATGGAAGCAGGGGACTCCGGTCGGAAATGATAGAGATATTTAAAGAGTACCTGATGCAGCAGTATCCAGACTGGAATGAGGACAGGTTGCACTATAAGAAATGGGATTTTCCCCAAATTAGTTGATCTGATTGAATTTGCACATTGAAAACAGAATAAAGAGCAAAAAATCTCTGAAAAGTTTGAACAGATTCTTTGAGTGATGTTTGCGAGAAATAGAATACACCTTCATAAAATACTTGACTTTATGTGTGAACAATAATACAATAAATGTGTGAACAAAAAGTGAGGTGAAAAAATGAGTCCACGAACAGGGAGACCAAAGTCGAATAACCCAAAGTCTGAGGAAATAAAAATCAGAGCCACGAAAGAAGATAAACAATTATTGCGCACATGTTGTGAAAGACTCGGACAGACACAATATGATGTGGTCATGAGTGGAATTAGAAAGGTATTCGACGAAACAGAAAAATAGAGATCCGTCCGCACGACCAAGCACAAACGAATCTCTAACGCACACTCCATGAGGAATGGCAAAATGATTATACCATTCCTTGTGGATACAAGCAAGAAGAAAGGAATGGTAAATATGAAGAATCTGGAACAAACTTTAGATAGCCGAGAAGTGGCTGAAATGGTAGAAAAGGAACATAGATCAGTAATACGAGATATTAGAAGATATATAAAACAAATCAACGAATGTAATCATACCTCTGCTACTGAGCACAAAATTGTGCCGAGTGACTTTTTCGAGGAAAGTACCTATAAGGACAGCACAGGGAGGACTCTTCCTTGCTACATGATAACCCGCAAAGGCTGTGAGTTCATAGCAAATAAATTAACAGGCACTAAAGGAACTGAGTTTACAGCCAGATATATCAATAGATTCCATGAAATGGAGGATGAAATCGCATCGGAGCAGATTCAAAACCAAGCGGAATATCTTGCAAAGGCATTGTTGGAAGCAAGACGCATGCTAGATGAAAAAGATAAACAGATAAAGATATTAGAGCAAAGAAAAACAGCAGAGACATATGATTATAAAAAATACATAATATCATATGTGGGTCAGATACAGAACCAGAGGCGTTTGTGCCAAATCTATACAATAGTGAAAAATATGCATAAGCATGAACAGGAAAAAGGAGTATAACAGCTTCTTATATAACAAAACCATACCAAGAGCAGAGATTTTTGAATCCCTGCTCTTATTTTATTCTGTAATTCCATAAATAAGGGATTTTCCGACTTTTGGTTAATCTAATATATCACAGGATACCAGTAAACGCGCGATTCTCCGGCAACCGGTGCCGGAGAGAAAGGAGAAAACAGTGTTTGTAAGAAAAACATACAAGAAAAAGTGCATAATCTGTGGAAAAGAATTTGAAACAATAGCAGCGGCCGCGCTGACTTGTGGAAAACAGTGCAGAAATGAGCGCAATAGAAAAATTCATGAGAAAAGAAGAAACCAGACACATAATAACAGCGATATAAGCAGCGTGTTAGAAAAAGCAAGAGAAGCCGGCATGAGCTACGGAAAGTATGTAGCGGCGGTAGAGAGGATGGCAAAATGAAAAAGAAAGATATCTTGGAATTAAAAAGAAGGCTGACAAAGAATAACTGCACTTTTTCCCGTATTTGCGGGTGCTATGTAGATGTAGATAAAAATATCGTAACAACATTCGGAGAAACATTTTTAAACCTCCCGGATGAAGAATTTTATAAATACTTGGATATTGCAAAAGGAATCTTTAAGGGAAAACTGAAAGACAACATGTTGAATCTGGAACTTTCGGAAGAGGCAAAGGAAGAAAACGACATGCAGCAGTTCCTGCTTGCGATAAGAGACAGCGGCTTAAAAGACGAGAATCTGCTAGAAGCATTTTATGACAGAGTGATTGATAATTATGATCACGTCGGAGGATACTTGATACTGCTTTACCGTGACGCATATGACGTTATTACATATACCTCAGACAATAACAAGATAGACGAGTCAGAGGATGTATACGAATATCTGCTCTGTGCTATCTGCCCGGTAAATCTAACAGCTCCAGGACTGGCATACAGCGAGGAGGAGAACAGGATTATAAACAGGATCAGGGATGCGGTAGTCGGAGCACCAGATACAGGATTTGTATTTCCGGAATTTACAGACCGAAAGGAAGACAGGGACACAATGCTCTTTTATACAAGAGACACGAAAGCGCCGCATCAGGAATTTGCACGGGCGCTGGGATGCATTGAACAGACAACGGCAACGGAGCAGAGAGAGGCATTAAAGACGATCATCACGGATATTCTTGGAGACAGCGACGAAGGAATTAGAATGTATGAGAATTTTCATAGAATCCTGGATGAAAAATTGGAAGAGGAAGCAAAGAAAGAGCTTGAACGGGCGGAACAACAGAAATTAACACTTGGAATCTTGGGCGAGGCACTGGAAAAAGCAGATGCAGCAAAACCACAGATTGAAAAAATTCAGAAAACATACAGGAACACTTTTGAAGAGATCCCGACCATTGCAGCAGTGATCGATGGAAAAGCGGTCAAGAAAAGTTATGAAAGAGACGGTGTCGAGTCTATGAAAAAAATGTTGAAAGATGCTGCAAAAGAGATTGAGATCTTAAACGGAGGAGAGACGGAACTGTCAGAGAGAATACGGGAAGTCACGGGAGCTTAGGAGGGATTTACATGCACAGAGATGGAAAAGAACGCCGCCAGATCATTAAGGCGATGGTACAGCGACAAACAAGAATATCAAAACACCCGGATCAGGAAGCATTAAAGAGATTCAAAGAAGTGACGTATCAGTTGCGGTACGGGAAGGAGAAGAAAGATGCTAAATAGAGAAAAATATGCGGAAGAGATTTTAAATATTGCGTGTGATGGAGGCAATATTGCGTTAATTAATGGGAAACTGGAAAAATGCAGGGGAGTCTGCGATAAATGCGATTTTTGCGATAATGACATTAGAAATACTGGTCGTTGCAGAGAAAAAGCAAAAGAATGGGCGAACAGCCAGTATGTTGATTGGAGCGAAGTTCCAGTCGATACACCGATTTTGGTCAGAGATTCTGAACTTTTTGCGTGGAGCAAAGAACATTTTGCAAAATATGAAGATGAAACGGTTTATACATGGGATTACGGAAAAACGTCATGGAGCACATACGACGGTAAAATGAGTAGCTATAAATATGCTATGTTACCAGAAAGTGAGGATCAGAATGAAAATAAGCAGAATTAGAAAGTATTTATAGAAATGGGGTGTTTGGATGAAGAAATGCGGACAATCGCAGAGGAAAACCCACATCTGGACGACCTCGGGGAACTGAATGACATCATGGAGGAAGAAATTGGGTATTTCGGCATGGAGGAACAGGAGGGCGAACGATGAGACTGATTGATGCGGACGATGTAAAGAAGATGATTTCTGATACATTTGAGAAGGAAAAGGATGTTATAAATAGCTTTTGGAAAATGGGTACGTTGATGGAAAAAGTCGACGAAATTCAGACCGCTTACAATGTGGATGCGGTTGTAAGCGAATTGGATAAGGCAAGTTGTGTTGCACAGCCTGTAGGATGGAGTGCAAAAAAAGAAATTGTTGAACTTAAAACGGCAATTGAGATTGTGAAAGGTGGAGGTGTAGATGAAACAAACTGACATAGAAATGTCTTATGCCAAGCTGAAGGAATCTGATGATAGATTAAAAATCTTGAAAACAGAAACCGGAAAAGAAAGATTTATCAACAGTAAATGTGCTTATGAGTACCGGATAAAAAGCGTAGGCAAAGTTTTAAGACATATCTGTGACGAGTACAGGACAGGCAGACTGTGCGATTTGGAAACACTTCTCCGGCATTGCCAGGATAAACTAAATGGCAGCATTGACGGAATTGAACTGGAACTGAAAGAAGGAAAAACGTTCCGATTCGAGAAAGACGGGCAGGAAAAACGAAAGGAACGTTTAATACAGTATTGGTTGATATGCCAGAGCTGACAGGTAAAGGTAAGCAAGATGATTTTAAAATTAATAGGGATAATAGTTGTTATTTCGTTTTATGACGAGATGGAAAAAGCACGAGAAAAGAAAGAACTGCATAATGTTGTATACTGGGGAATCCTGTTAATAACTGCATTCATTATGATCTGGAATTAAAAATCATTAGTAATAGACAATATTACACATGTAAATTATAATCATATAGAAATTACAAATATAATTAAAAAGGAGACAATGACATGCAGACATTATCAGATCAGGAAAAGAAAGTTTTAAAAATTATCAAGGAGTCAGAGCAGCAGTTGACGCCGGAAGAAATCACGGAAGAGATAAACAAAAGATACGGGCAGGTTTGGCCGGTACAGGTTACTTTAACATTTATGGCAAGATTAGAGAAGCTGGGATATACGGATACTAATAAACAATGAAGAACAGGCAGGGAGAAAAATAAAACAAGCAGAGGGGGAATGTGTGTGAATGAGAAAGAAGTGTATGAGATCTGCATGAGTGTAGATAGTGCCATAGCCGATAAACTGACAGAATCAATCGTTGCTGGTACCAGTTATGATATGTTGGAAGCTCACCATGGCATTCTCCCGATCAGTAAAAATTGCTTTTACCGGAAACGTCGGATTGTGCAGAAATTCATAGAGCAGAAGAGGAGCGGGCGGACAGATGCGGATGGTGCGGTAATTATTTAAAAGTACATGGAAGTATATAGCGTTGAAAATTGGTACAAATCCACTAAATTTCCATGCTAAAATTACTATAGAGTAATAATTGAACATGGAGGATGGAGAGTGGAGAAAGAAAATGAATTAAAAAAGGAATACCTGAAACAATATGAAAAAGCAGTGCGCCAGATGAAGCGCAGTGAGGAAAAGATCACAGAAATGCGTTTAAGCAAGATCATGCCATCCACAGGCAATGATGGTATGCCACACGCACATAATAATACAGATCTATCCGCATATGCTGCATTACTGGACGAAGAGGAAAGACGGTACATGGAAGCCAGATATCACAGAATCAAGCTGTGCAGAGAAATCACAGACAAAATAGAGCGGATGGATAATGAAGATGAAAAAGATATATTGATGTATCGTTACATAAGGCTGATGAAGTGGGAAGATATTTGCGTGAAGATAAATAAAAGCTGGAAACAGATACATCGAATCCATGCGAGAGCACTGAATAATTTTATAGTGTAAATTGCAAAAGGACATAGAATGACACACTCAAAATATGATATTGTTATACTAACCGAAAGGTTCAAAGGGAGATTGCGGCAGCAGTCTCTCTTTTTTCGTACTCACAACATTAAGCGGCTCCATGAAACCCAGGGGAGCCGCAACCTCCGTATGAATGGGGAGATTAGAATGAATAAAGAAAGATACAGTGATCCGACAGCCGAACAGGCGATTGCGCATGTGATGAGGGAATACAGAGAAAGAACAGACAGACAGGAAGGAAGTGATCCGAATGGCAAAAGGAAAATACGAATACTGGCTGACACCGGAAGGTTTACTGAAACTGGAAGGATGGACGAGAGACGGCCTCACAGATGATCAGATAGCCCGCAATATGGGAATTTCACGCAGTACATTAAACAAATGGAAAAATGATCATTCGGACATTTCGGACACCTTAAAAAGAGGGAAAGAAGTTATTGATCTTCAAGTGGAGAATGCTTTGCTTAAGCGTGCACTGGGATATGAGTACGAGGAAGTATCTGAGAAATATGAATATGGTGAAATGACAGAAAGAAAAGTAACAAAGAAACATGTTATTCCGGATACTACCGCACAGATCTTCTGGTTAAAGAACCGCCGTCCGGATAAATGGAAAGACAAACAGGATGTTCAGGTATCCGGTACCTTGGAAGCAGAGAAGACAAAGCTGGATGACCTGATCAAACAAATGCGTGGTGATGGATAATGAGCAGCCAGAGGCTGATTTTATCAGATAAATATCAGGACTTTATAAAGCATGATGCACCTGTGGAAATGTTAGAAGGCGTGACGGCAGCAGGCAAAACAACAGTCGGCATATTCAAATTTATGCTTAAAGTTGCAGAGTCACCGAAAAAATATCACATCATTGCATCAAAGGATACCGGAACAGCAGAGAAGAACATCATAAACAAGGACCTTGGGATTATAGATGATTTTGGTATTCTTACAACCTATAACGGCAATGGAACAAAGGATGAAAAGATACCACATATCCTTTACCGGACCAGTAACGGCGAGAAAATCGTATATGTAATGGGTTACGGAGACAAAAAGAAGTGGCAGAAAGCACTTGGCGGCCAGTACGGATGCCTGTATATCGATGAGATAAATACGGCAGACATTGACTTTGTCCGCGAAGCGGTTATGCGTGCTGATTATACGATGGGAACATTAAACCCGGATGATCCGAGTCTGCCGGTGTATAAAGAGTATATCAACTGTTGCAGACCGTTAGAAAGATACAAAGACGATGCGCCAAGAGAGATCAATGAGTTATTGACAGAGCCGGAAAAGGCTGGGTGGACACACTGGTTTTTTAATTTTAAAGATAACTGGGGACTTCCACCCGAAAAGATAGAACAGATTAAGATGAATGTGCCTGAGGGGACAAAGTTATGGAAAAATAAGATCCTTGGATTGCGAGGCAGAGCAACAGGCCTTGTATTTAGTAATTTCAGTAGAAAAAAGCATGTGGTAACCAAAGAATATGCAAAACAGTTTGTAAGGGACAGGCACCGGGTAGATCAGAAAGAATGGTTCGAATGGTTTACCGCCGGACTTGACACTGCATATTCCACAGAAAGTCCGGACACGATCGCAATGAGTTTTATGGGAATCACAAACTATGGAAGATTGTTTGTCCTGGATGAAAAGGTATATAACAATGCAAATATAGAAAATCCGATAGCACCATCGGATACGGTAAAGAATTATATTGATTTCCTGGAACGCAACAGAAAGGAATGGGGTTTTGCAAAAAATGTGTTTGTGGATTCCGCAGATCAGGCAACTTTGACAGAATTCGCAAAATACAAAAGACTGCATAACGATTGCCTGTACCTGTTTAATAATGCATACAAAAAGGTTGAGATCATTGATCGAATCAATTTACAGCTTGGCTGGCTTTCCTATAACGAAAATGGGAAAGAGCCAAGCTATTTTATTGTCGAAACCTGCACTAATTATATACATGAGATGGAAGTATACAGTTGGCAGGAAGATAAAGATAATACGCCGGAGGACGGCAATGACCATATGATTAACAGCACACAGTATGGATGGATTCCGTACCGTGAAAAGATCGGAGTGAAACGAAATGAAGGTGGTAGATAAAATGGCAGACAGTATCAGAAGAGGTATCCGGAGTTTTTTGCAGATTGAACCTGCACAGCAGAATGTAATCATGATCACAGAGCAGCTTGATTTTAATGCAAATGCTGCAAAGAACCGTATCTGGTATCGTGGAAACGCAGACGAACTCAGCCAGTTGTATAAGAATCTTCCGGGAGAGGGAAATAGAACACGTTTCTGGGCGGTGGTTCCGACGGTTGGCATGGAGATAGAGAAGAACCACACCGGCATACCGGGAATCATTGTGGATACACTGGCGGCGATTGTTGTATCAGATATGAACGGCATAGAAATCCAGGGAAAATATCAGAGCATCTGGGATAATATTGCAAAGGACAACCATTTTGAGGAACTGATAGAAGATGCAGTTGCAGAAACATTGGTGGTTGGAGACGGGGCATTTCGGATCAGCTTTGACCCGGAGCTGTCACAGTTTCCGATTCTGGAATTTGTTCCGGGCGATCAGGTGGAATATATATACAGCAGAAACCGGCTGAAAGAAATCATATTCCGGACAGATTATTTTTATAATAGTCAGAAATATACGCTGGAAGAAACTTATGGAAGAAAGTACATACGCAGTACACTCTTGCATGGCGGTAAGGAACTGCCGCTGAATTATATCCCGGATACCGCAAATCTTAAGCCGGTGATCACATGGCAGGATGATTTTATGATGGCGGTGCCATTTAAGGTATTTAAGAGCAGCCGGTATAAAAACCGTGGCGGCTCTATTTTTGACAAGAAAGCAGACAGTTTTGACAACCTGGATGAGTGCTGGTCACAGTGGATGGATGCACTCAGAAAGGCAAGAAGCAAAGAATATATCCCAGAAGGTTTACTTCCGAGGAATCCCAATACAGGAGAGGTCTTAAAGCCGAATGCATTTGATAATGCGTATATCCAGCGTGATATGAATATGTCAGAGGGTGCGGCGGCAAAAATTGATCTGGTACAGCCGACGATTCCGACAGACAGTTATCTGGGGACTTATACCACGGCATTAGATCTCTGCCTGCAGGGTGTGATCTCACCGTCAACACTTGGGATTGATGTAAAAAAGCTGGATAACGCAGAGGCACAGCGTGAGAAAGAGAAGGCAACGCTGTACACCAGAAATAAGATTGTGGATGCATTGCAGAATGTTCTTCCACAGTTGGTAGATGCAGTATTGAAAGCCTATGCAACGTGGAATAAACAGACAGTTGAGGACATTGATGCAGATATTCCATTTGGCGAGTATGCAAACCCGTCCTTTGAAAGCCAGGTAGAAACAGTATCAAAGGCAAGAACCGGGCAGATCATGTCGATTGAGGCATCGGTAGAAGAGTTGTATGGGGATTCCAGAGATGAACAGTGGAAGATGGAAGAGATTGCAAGGCTGAAAGCAGAACAGGGCATACAGGATGTAGAAGAGCCGGAGATAGATATGGATGTCCTTGACATAGAGGACGAGGACATGAAAGGAGATCCGACAGGTGAAAGTAAAAGTGATGAACCGGATATACCGGATGAGCAAAAAGGAGTATCAGGGACTGCTAAAGATAGCCAGTCAGCAGGTAAAGATGGGGATATACGCGATAGAAAAGAACGATTACGCGGAACTCCGAAAGGATCTGTGCAGCAGAACAAAACTAAAGGAACTGACAAGACAGTATAAACAGCAGGGATTTAAGGTGTACGCAAACGGCAGGTGATTATATGGCAAAGATCAACGATGAATATGATATTGGTGCCGCATTTGCAGCAGTTGAAAATGAACTGATGGCGTCCATGATCCGGAATATGAAAAGACACCGTATCGAGGAAGTGGATGAAAAGAAAGAATGGGAAATGTGGCAGGCATTGCAGTTAAAATCTTTAGAGCAGTATAAGAAAGCAAATGCGAAAAGATTCCAGAATCAGTTCCATGAGATCAACGGTCAGATAGAATCGCTGCTGTATGCTGCAAAAGAACAGGGCGGCATGGAGCAGGAAATAAAGATTTTAAGGGCAATCAAAAAAGGATTCAAGCCGCCAAAACAGAGAACCGGATCCACAGCAACCACAGCAGAGTTCTTTAAGCTGAATGACAGGAAACTGGATGCTTTAATCAAAGCGACACAGAATGATCTGAAAAAGGCAGAAACAGCAGTACTCCGTATGGCAAATGACCAGTACCGCAAGATTATATTCAATGCACAGGTATACGCCAATACAGGGGCAGGAACCTATGAGAAAGCAGTAGATATGGCAACAAAGGATTTCTTAAGCCGTGGCATCAACTGCATTGAATATGCAAACGGAGCACGCCACACGATAGCTGATTATGCATCCATGGCAATCCGGACTGCCAGCAAGCGTGCATACCTGCAGGGCGAAGGGGAAATGAGGAAAGAATGGGGAATATCCACGGTCATCATGAATAAGCGCGGGAATCCATGTCCGAAGTGCCTTCCGTTTGTGGGTAAGGTATTGATTGATGATGTGTGGAGTGGTGGTAAGGCATCGGATGGTCCTTATCCTCTGATGTCATCCGCAATCGCCGCAGGGCTTTATCATCCACGTTGTAAGGACGGCCATACAACATACTTTGAGGGAATCAGCACACCGCCGAACAGTAAGTTTACAAGGCAGGAAGTGAAAGAGATTGCAGACGGCTATCGAGCAGAGCAGAAGCAGCAGTATGCAAAACGGCAGGCGGACAGGTTTGGGAGACTGGCGGAGTATTCGTTGGATGAGGAGAACCAGAAAAAGTATCGTCATCATGAACAGGGATGGAGAAGAAAATGTATTCAAGAGTCAGTACAAAAGGAGATTTTTGATTACAATTCTGATATATTTACATCAAAACATAGAGAAAAGTATAATGTTTTAAAACAAAAGGAAACTTTATTGCAACAAAAAATTGACGGTTTCGAACAAAAGAGAAAAGAGTATGAGGAAGCATTTTTACAGACACTTAGTGAAGAAGCAGGCAATAAAGCAAATGAATATGCAGATCAAATCAAACGTATACAGGAAGAATTAAGACCAATACGTGAAGAAAAGAAAAGATTGCAACAAATAAAAGCAAAGAATACAGAAGATATTTTTATTGCAAAAGGATATGCAAAAAAAGTAAAATTATCCGAAGATATGTCTGTAGAATCTGTGGATGCAATAGAAGAGGCGATGGATGATCTTGTGACAAAACGAGGGTTTCCAGGTTTGGAAGAAATCGAATATAACCCAGCATTTTTTAAACGACCAGGTAGTAATCCAAATACAATAGCAACATATGAGTGGGATAAAAAGAAGATATGGCTGAATGAGCAGATAAGTGATGAAGAAAAGTTTTTCGAAAGAAGGAAAATAAATGAACAGAAATATACTGAAAGAAAAAATAAATACCAGAAAATATGGGAAAAACATGCAGAAGAATTAAAAGAAGAACTTAAGCATGCAGATACAAAAGAAAGAAGATATTCAATTCAAAAAGACTTGAACGGAGAACTTGCAAGAATTGAAACAACGAGATCAGCGGTGCCAAGTAATATAAAAGATGTTCTGACGCATGAATATGGTCATTATCTGCATGATTTAGCATCGATGCAGACGAGTGAACCTGGAAAGAAAAAAATCTTTGCTTTAAGAGAACTTGGTGGCAGAAAAATTAGTGGTGAAATTATTTGGAAAGATGATATGAAAGCTAGACTGCAAGCTGCATATATCAGCGAATATGCGAAAGAAAGTCCACTAGAAGCATTTGCGGAGAGTTTTACCGCATATATTAAGGGTGAAAAAGTACCTGATAATTTTAAAGCAGTCGTCGACCAGGTTATTGAAGAAACTAAGAAAAATGGTATAATAAAAGAGAACTTACAGTTTTTTGCAAATAAGATGCCAGATGAAAAGTTTACACAATATTCACTTAACCCATTGAAAGCGCCAGATAAGGCAAAAGCATTTAAGGATGCACTAGGATATACGGTCGATAATTTTGAAGATTTAAGGCAAAATATTTTATTTAATCTTGTAGAGGATAATTTTATCGAAAAAGGTGACAATGGTTATGGTATGAGGTATGAGCAAATACTTGAGTTGACAGGACCAAATGGTAAGAAGGCAAAAGTTTTAACAGCATGGATTCAAGACGGTGACGATAAAAGACTTGTATCTGTGTATGTAGATAAGTAGGTGGATAATGATGAAAATAAAATTATATGATAGAGTTCTTCTGAAAGACGGAAATAAAGCATCTATAGTGGAAATCTATGAACCTGATAAATATTTTATTGCGGACATAGATACTAAGGATGGAACAGTAACGGAAGACTTAAGAGTAGAACAAATTGAAAAAGTATTAAAGTAACAGCCACCAGTCGAAAGACCGGTGGTATTTTTATATCCAAAATGAAAAGTTGCACCGGTGCAATCCGGAGCAAAGACGAAGAAACAGACAGCCGCAAGGCTGTTATTTTTATGCCCGAAGGCATATCGAACACGCTGTTCGATGATAAACTACGCGGAGACACCGGAGTACACAACTGAGTGAGACACACATAAAACTGAACTGGGAGACACCCGAACAACTGAAAGGAGAAACTATGAAACAGAACACATTACCGTTTAATTTGCAGTTCTTTGCAGAAGGTACAGGAGATGCAGGATCAGGAGCAGGCACAAACACAAGTGCCGGGACTGGTGCCGGATCAGCGACAGTAACAATGCAGCAGGCAGGACAGCAGACACCGCCATTTGAGTTCGACTATGAGAAGCTGGCTTCTATTGTGACTGGAAAACAGAATGTCACAGAAGATACCGTGCTGAAAAATTATTTTAAGCAGCAGGGATTGTCCCAGGATGAAGCAGCACAGGCAATGCAGCAGTTCAAGGAACAGAAAGCAAAGAGTACACCGGATGTCAGCGCAATGCAGACACAGCTGACACAGGCGCAGACACTTGCACAGAGGGCAGAGGTGGAAAAGGCAGCAGTATTAGAAGCTGTGGAACTTGGCTTGAACGCAAAGACGATCCCGTATGTCCTTAAGATGGCTGATCTGTCAAATGTTACCGGACAGGATGGCAAATTAAACACCGAGAACTTAAAGAATGCCATTAACAAGGTGCTGGAAGATGTACCACAGTTAAAACCGGCACAGGAGTCACAGAGAGGATTTCAGATCGGCGGTAGTGGTGGAGAACAGCAGACCGCACAGAGCGATCAGCTTGCGTCAATTTTTGGCAACAAAAAATAAGAAAAGAGGTAGAAAAGTATGTCAGTATATGATTACGCAGAATTATTTACACAGCAGTTAGCACAGAAGTACAGCAGGGAGATGGTGTCCAATGATCTGACATTATCCAATCAGGGAATCAAGTTCCTGAATGCACAGACCATCAAGATTCCGAGACTGACCGTTTCCGGCTATAAGGACCATAACCGTGGAAGCATGGGTTTTAACACCGGAACCGTGGCAAATGACTGGGAGCCAAAAAAACTGACCCACGACAGAGATATTGAGATCCCGATTGACCCGATGGATATTGATGAGACAAATCTTGTTGTTGAGATGGCAAATATTCAGAATGTTTTTGAGGAAGAGCAGGCAATCCCGGAAAAAGACAGCTACCGCTTCTCAAAGTTATATGCAGAAGCGAAAACGTATAAGTCTGCCGGAGCGGTCATTGATAATACCGTCCTTACAGCAGCAAATATTCTTGACTGGTTTGATGAGCAGATGGCGGTCATGGATGATAATTCAGTTCCGCAGGAAGGAAGAATCCTGTATGTCACATCTGCAATCAACAGACTGCTAAAGAACGCGGACGGCATTACCAGAACCATCAATGCAGGTGCAGCAGGCGTTATTGACCGCCGGGTACATGGTTTGGATGATGTTGTAATTAAGACGGTGCCATCTGCAAGATTCAAAACAAAATATGATTTTACAGATGGATGTGTGCCTGCGGCAGCAGCAAAACAGATCAATATGATGCTTGTACATCCGTCCTGTGTCATTTCCCGTGACAAATATGCATATATGAAGCTGTTTACACCGGGCAGTGATTCCCGTACAGCAGATAAGTATGTATACCAGAACAGATACTATACAGACACTTTCCTGATCGAAAGAAAATCCTGTGGTATCGCGATCAATGCAGAAGCGGAGGGTTAAGAGTATGACAGCAGAAAAAGATAATAAAGTTTATACCATTGATGAGAGCATGAAAAACCACTATGCGGCAGAAGGGTACGACATCAAAGATGATGACGGCAATGTGATCGCATATGGTAAAGGAAAGACGGTATCTTATGAGGAATACCAGAAAGTAGTACAGGAGCTGGAAGCCTTAAAGAACGGCACATCTGCTGAAAAGACAAAAAGTACTGCATCTGCCAAAAAGACGAAAGAAGAGGATGCGTAATGTATCAGCCTTACGCGGATGCGGCGTATTACAGGGATGTGTATGGCGGTGACACGATTCCGGAAGAAGACATTGAAAAATGTCTGTGCACAGCTAGCCGCCATATCGATTCCCTGACCTATAACCGTATTATAGGCCGGGGAATCGAAATGCTTTCCGGGTTTCAGCAGGATATCATACAGGAAGTGTGCTGCGAGATGGCAGATTTTGAGTATGAAAATGCGGATATGATCCAGAGCGTACTGCAGAATTATTCGATCAATGGTGTGACAATGGGATTTGGAAGTTCCTGGAACCTGCGGACAATCTCCGGTGTGGCAGTAAGGGCAGATACTTATGATAAGCTGTCACAGACAGGCTTGTGCCAGTTGGTCTTAAGAGGACGGTGGTAAGATGAAATATCCATGTCTGATAGATAAAAGATTCTGCAAAACAGAAATACATGTGGAAATAGAACCGGAAGGACTGAACGTATACGGACGTCCTCTCCCATCTGTTATTTATGATGGAAAATGTAACTATCAGGATAAGGCCAAGACGATTCTGACTGCCGAAAAAAAGCTGATAGAGGTAACCGGAACGGCATTGTTTCCTGGGGATATTGCACCGGAGCTTTCAGTGATCAGTGGTGGCAGTGTCACGATATTTGGTGTGGAGCGCAGGATTGTGCAGGGAACAAAAGCAAGGAACCCGGATGGCACGGTAAATTACACAGGATTGGAGCTGATATGATGAGAGTAACATCACAGGTGAAGATAAACAGCAGCCGTATCAAACAGCTTACGCAGGCAGCAGTGACTTCTTTGGAACAGACGGCAGAAGCATTGCATACAGAGGTAGTCCAGGCGCAGGTGGTTCCGTTTCGTACAGGAGCATTACAGAATGAATCCATGTTTCTTGACAGGTCTGAGGCGATAAATGGAAAAGTATCACTGGTTCACAGTACACCTTATGCAAGGCGTGTATATTTCCACCCGGAATATCATTTCAAGAAAGATGAAAACCCGAATGCAAAAGGTAAATGGTTTGAGGACTGGATGTCCGGCGGCAGATATGAAAATTTTGCTCCGGATACATTTAAGGAAATATACAGGAGGAACGCAGGGTTATGATCACATTGAATGATATAAGGGATTATATTGCAGGACTGGGAATAGCTGCTGAGGATCATTGCTATTGCGGTAAAATGCCGGATAAGAAAGAAAAGTCAATCGGCACTTATCCATTAAAGAACAGACCACCGAATAAAATACCGTTGGGTGGTATGGAAAAAGCATCCTATGGCACAAAAGCCATTTCTTTTCTGGTGCATTGGAATAAGATTCCGGCAGAGAGTGAAGAGGCGGCAAATGCCTTACAGGAAGCCTTACAGAAATGCGATAATGTAACTATCAATGGACAGACGATTAAATTCATAAATATTACTTACAGTGAACCGGTTCCGGTCGACACAGATGAAAATGGTATTTATGAATATGTGATCGAATGTCTTTTTTATTATGAAAGGAAGAAGTAAATATGGGAAATCAGAAAAGTACAGGAGTCTACCCATGTTATAAAAACCAGTTCAGCGTGGGTGCCACAAAAGAGGCTGCAACAGGAATTGCAGATGCGGAAACCTTTGATGTTTCTTTTGACAATGGTGTAGAAGAATGGAATCCGTTTGATACAGAGGGATGGGTAAGACGTTTGCAGACATCGAAAGGCATTACGATTTCAGTAACGGCAAAAAGAAATGTCGGAGATACCGGCAATGATTACATTGCAGGAAAAGCGTTTTTGAACGGACGCGACACGGAAGGTTACTTTGCATGGAACTTCCCGGATGGAACGGTTGTTGCATTTGAGCAGGCAGTTATCAATGTAACAAATATCGGTGCGGGCGATTCTACAGCGGTTGCACCACTGGAATTTGATGTTATGAGTAACGGAAAGCCTACAATCACACTTCCGACATCCATGGCATCATCGGTACCAATAAGCAAATAGAATAACCACAGGGCTGTGCACTAAGGTGCATGGCTCTTTCTTTTAGGAGGAAAATAGAATGGCAAAAGTGATTGATATTACAGAGAAACTGGATTTTGATACAAATCCGAAGATTGCAATCAAAGGTAAAGAGATAGAGGTTAATGCGGATGCAGAAACCGTATTGAAGATCATGGGAGAATTTGGAGACAAAGGCGATGCATCACCCAAATCTATTTTGTCTATGTACGAATTAATTTTTTCTGACAGATCAAGAAAAGAGTTGGAAAAAATGAAGCTGTCATTTAAAGATTTAACAACAGTGGTGCATGCAGCTATGGAACTTATCATCGGCGAGGATGAAGTCGAGGGGGAGCAGTGACCCGTATTATGACCTGTTAGAGGACTTTGATTTAGTTGTGGCATCATTCCAGACACAATACGGGATTCGTCTTTCAAGAGAACTGAAAGATATGAAGTGGAATGAATTCTGCATGCTCCTGTCCGGTATGCAGCCGGAAACACCGCTGGGGCGCATTGTATCAATACGCGCAGAGGACGACAAAGAGGTATTAAAGCACTTTTCGAAAGAGCAGAAACGAATCCGAAGTGAGTGGAGAAACAAGCGTGCCAGGATGGTACCTGTGAATGACAGAGACACCTTTTTAGAGCAGATGAAACAGGCATTCATCAAGATGGCGGGAGGCGTGGAGCAATAGAGAAGATAAAACAGAAAGGCAGGTGAGAAATATGGGCGAAAGTGTAGGAGAGATCGGACTTGATCTTGTTGTAAATGAAGGCAGTTTTAAAAGGCAGATGGCAGGAATTAACAGCCTTGCGAAAAAGGCAGGTGTTGCCCTTGCCGCTGCTTTTTCTGTAAAGAAGCTAATTGACTTCGGGAAAGAATGTTTGGAACTGGGATCTGATCTGGCAGAGGTGCAGAACGTTGTTGATGTAACGTTTCCATCTATGACAGCGCAGGTGGATAAATTTGCAAAAAGCGCAATGACATCGTTCGGTTTATCAGAGACCATGGCAAAGCAATACACAGGTACTTTTGGTGCAATGGCGAAGGCTTTCGGGTTTACGGAGCAGGCAGCCTATGACATGAGTACCACACTGACCGGGCTTGCCGGGGATGTGGCATCTTTCTATAACATATCGCAGGATGAAGCATACACGAAGTTAAAATCAGTATTTTCTGGTGAGACAGAGACGCTAAAAGATCTGGGTGTCGTAATGACGCAGAACGCATTGGATGCTTATGCACTGGCAAACGGTTATGGCAAGACGACTGCTAAAATGTCAGAGCTTGAAAAGGTATCTCTGCGGTATGCATTTGTACAAGATCAGTTGACTGCAGCAACCGGGGATTTTGCCAGGACATCTGATTCGTGGGCGAACCAGGTTCGTATCATGAAGCTTCAGATGCAGTCCTTTATGGCTACGGTTGGTCAGGGACTCATTAATATTTTTACACCAGTCATTAAAGTCATTAATGTGGTAATCGGTAAACTCATGACTCTGGCGAATGCGTTTAAAGCATTTACAGAGCTGGTCATGGGGAAAAAATCGGCAGGTGCACAGGTAACCGGAACAGGAAAACAGGCAACTGACAGTTTAAACAGTGCTGCAGGCGCGGCAAGCAACCTTGCAGATTCTACAACAGGGGCAGGAAAAGCCGCAAAGAAAGCTGCAAAGGAAATGCGTTCGCTGATGGGATTCGATACGGTAAATAAATTAGACAGTAATTCGGATTCTGACACAGATTCTGGCAACAGTTCTGGTTCAGGCGGGGCAACAGGCGGTGGAATTTCCGGAGCTGATCTTGGAACAGGCGCATTATCAGAGATGGATAGTGCAACCAGTGCATTTGCTGAAAAAATGGCAGGCTATTTTGAGAAAATCAAAAAGGCGATAGAACCAACGACAACAGCACTGAAAAATCTTTGGGACAACGGATTAGCAAAGCTTGGAACATTTACATGGAATGTATTAAAGGATTTTTATGAACACTTTCTTCTCCCAGTTGGGAAATGGGTATTGGGGAAAGGATTACCTGAGTTTATCAATACTTTGAATGACGGGTTAATGAAGATCGATTTTAATAAAATCAATGATTCATTAAAAAAGTTGTGGGATGCGCTTACTCCGTTTGCTATCAATGTGGGTGAGGGGTTGCTGTGGTTTTGGCAGAATGTATTAGTACCACTCGGAACATGGACCATGAATGAAGTGGTTCCAAGATTTTTAGATACTTTAAGTTCTGCAATAACAATACTAAATAGTGTTATCGACGCCTTAAAGCCACTCTTTCAGTGGTTCTGGGATAAAGTGTTGGAACCTTTGGCAAAATGGGCGGCAGATACATTTTTAAATGCATGGGATGCAATTAATGATGTTTTGAAAAAATTTAGTGATTGGTGCAGTGAGAATCCAGATACAATTCGAACCATCACGGAAGTTGTGGGTGCTTTCTTTCTGGCATGGAAGGTAACTGAGCTTTTAGCATTTATAGAACAATCTGGAGGGGTTATAGGCACACTAAAACTGATAAAAGATGCTCTGATCGGAACGACAGCAGCGAAAATTGCTGATAAAGCTGAGACGATTGCGTTAACAGCAATGTATGCAAAAGACTTCGTGGTGAATCTGGCAAAAGGAACTGCTGAACTGATAAAACAGGCAGCTCAGTTTGCTATTAATACAGCACGGAAGATCGTTGATACTGCAGCACAGATTGCACAGACCGCAGCTACGGTGGCGTGGAATGCAGTATGTGCGATTGCAACAGCAGTCACAACAGCACTTGGAGCGGCTTTTACGTTTTTAACAAGTCCCATTGGGTTAGTTATTATTGCAATCGGTTTATTGGTTGCTGCCGGTGTTATGCTTTATAAACACTGGGATGAAATCAGTGCGAAAGCAAAAGAAATATGGGAAAGTATTAAAAAAGTAATATCAGAAAAGATAGAAGCTGCAAAACAGAAGATAACCATTGTAGTGACTGCAATCAAGGCGTTCTGGTCAACAACGTGGGATGCAATAAAGCAAAAAGTCAGTGATATATGGGATTCTGTGAAGGCATTGATTTCGGCACGTATTATGCTTATAAAAAGTACCATTAATGCAGTACTTTCGGCGATAAAAGCGATATGGAATCAGTCATGGAACGCAATAAAGCAAAAAGTCAGCGGAATATGGGGGTCTATAAAATCCTTAATCTCTACCAGAATAAATGTGATAAAAAATACCATTAGTGCTGTACTCTCTGCAATAAAAACTGTGTGGAGCCAGTCATGGAATGCCATGAAAACGACTGTAACAAATATTTTTCAAGGTATTTGGTCTACAATCAAAGGAATTATTAATAGTATTCTTGGTGGTATAGAGAAAATGGCAAATGGAGTTGTTTCTGGAATCAATGCGGTTATTAGGGCATTAAATAATCTGTCATTTACGACACCGGACTGGTTGCCGGACGGATTGGGAGGAAAAACATTAGGTTTTAATATCGGGGAAATGTCTGGTGTAAGCCTGCCAAGACTGGCGCAGGGTGGTTATGTAAAGCCAAACACACCACAGCTTGCCATGATCGGTGACAACAAGCATCAGGGAGAGGTTGTTGCTCCTGAGGATAAGCTAGAAGAAATGGCAATGCAGGCGGTTAAAAACGCATCTGTTGCCGGTGGAATCACACGGGATGAATTAGAGAAGATAATCAATAATGCAGTTATGAGAATTGTTTCTGCTTTATATTCAATGGGATTTAACATCAATGGAGAACAGCTTGCCAAAGTGGAAAAAATGATCCAGACGGGAATAGACCGCAGATTCAATACGGCAGAGATTGTATAGGAGGCAGACATGTTTTTATTAAAGTGCGGAAACACAGATCTTCCGGGTCCTGTTAAAATGTCAGTCAGTGATGAAATCATCTGGTCATCGGATACAGGAAGAACATTAGACGGAACCATGATGGGAGATGTCGTTGCAGAAAAGAAAAATCTGAAAATAGATTGGTCGTGGCTTACCGCACAGCAGGCGGCTCTGATAAAGAGCTGCCTTGTTGCCGGGTTCTTTCCAATCACATTTCAGGATTACGGAACCAATGTTACGATAGAAAGTTATCGAGGGACGATCAGCAAGGATGTTGGAGGTTATGTCGGAGATGGAGTTTTTTATTATAAAAGCGTCTCTGTGGATATTGTTCAAAGGTAGGTAAAAGTATGATTGCATCAAGCATGGCATATAAAAAAGCGATAAGGGGTAGCAGGATCATGTCGATACATGATCAATATATATTTAAAGATGGCAGCAGGCCTGATATCGGAACAATCGATTTTATGAAGTATGAAATCAATGAAGCTGTAAGTGAACAGAGCACATTTTCTATTGGGGCAGCAGTTATTAAAAAATATACGGCAACACTCAACAACATGGAAGAAAAATTTAGTGACTTTGATTTTGAAGGATTGGATATTTTAGCGCGAGTTGGATTGCTGTTAGAAGACGGGACTGTGGAGATTATACCAAAAGGTAAGTATCGATGTGTGAACGCAAAACTGAATGAAAGCACTATTGATCTGGAGGCATACGACAGTATGCTTTTTTTTGACCGCCCATATTCAGAAAGTACATTACAATATCCGGCAACTATCACACAAATCATTAATGATGCATGTGTGCACTGTCAGATGGCTGTGGATGAAAAAACAATTCCGTGGGGCGGACATATCATCAAAAAACGTCCGGATGATAAAGATCTGACATTTCGGGATATGATCGGATATTGTGCACAGATCATGTGTTGTTATGCAAAGATAGATCATCTGGATAAGCTGTCGTTTGGATGGTACGACTTTGAAACATTGGAAAAGATGCAAAATGGATATGATGGTGGAAATCTGGAAGATTACGCAACTGGGGATAAACTAGATGGCGGTAATTTTAAAAATTACAGTGAGGGAGATTTTTATGACAGTGGGAGTTTCCGGGATACTTATGAATATCATCATTTTTATTCACTGGGAAGTCAGAGTATTAACACGGATGACATTATTGTAACCGGCATAAAAGTAACATCTGAAAAAACAGATGATTCCGAAGAAGAAAGCTATATGTATGGAGGTGATGGTTATGTATTGTCCATCGAGAAAAATCCGTTGATTCAGACGGGAGATGTTCAGATTGTTGCAAGTTATATTGGCAAAAAGATGGCAGGAAAGAGGTTTCGACCATTGAGCATTTCATGCCAGTCAGATCCATGCATTGAGGCAGGAGACTGTGCCTGTGTGACAGACAGAAAGCAGAGAACATTTTTCAGTGTGATTTCAAATACCACGTTTTCGGTTGGTTCAATGCAGAAAATTGAATGTACGGCGGAAACCCCAACGGAAAACAATTACACAAAGTACAGCGTGACTACAAAACTGCTTGATGCGGCAGACCGCAACGCAAAGAGAGAACTATCCAGTTATGATATTGCTGTGAAAAGACTTACCGATCTTATGACGCAGTCATTTGGCTTGTATAAAACAGAGGAAGTGCAGGAAGATGGTTCCGTTATTTTCTACATGCACAATAAACCGGAAGTTTCTAACAGCTCAACTATATGGAAAATGACAGCGGATGCATTTGCAGTTAGTACGGATGGTGGAAAGACTTGGAATGCTGGAATGGATTCGCAGGGGAATGCGGTTGTGACGATTCTAAATGCAATCGGTGTGAATGCTGACTGGATCAATACAGGAAACCTGATCGTAGGTGGCAAAGATCACAATGCAGACGGTTCTATAAGAATTTATGACAAAGATGGAAAAATCCTTGGAATATTAAATAAAGATGGAATTGATCTGAATGGATCGTTTCACAGCAGTGGTGTGTGGACAGATGAAGAAACAGGGGATTCGTATAAATACACAACTTCTATTGAGGATGGAAGTATAAGAGTGCTAATGGAAAATGGATACTATTGCGGCATTGATGTTAAGGATGGAGCAACATGCATCGCACTTGGAAAAAAAGACGAATCTGAAACAACAATAGATAATGTTTTGACTAAAACAACAAATTTAAGAGTTTTAAATAAAGCAGATTTCCTTGATGCAGAAGTAAACATTGATAGCGCAGTTGCGAAAACTATGCAAATTACAGAGAGCATAAAAGGAAAAAATAATGATGTTGTAATGGAAATGGGAGAAGTCACACATGCTGCAAGATTTCCACAACATACGGTGTTCGAGAATATTACAATTAATGAAGGTGTAATACAAAACCTGACTACTAGTAAGACGGATTTCTATTTTATAGGTTCTGGAGGAGCTGGTATAGAGGGGAGTTTTGTTAGATCAGGAGTGTTTGTTGTTTTATATGGAACAGCTCATGTAAGTTCTTTGGATACAAATAAGTATATGGAAATTCCGATGGTTGAAGACGTAAAAAACCCTGTACCTGATGAGTTGCTTCCAAAACATTATAGAGTAAAGACAACGACTAACGGACCGGGTGGTCGAATTTTTATGTTCACTTTTAATACTAAAGGTTTAATGCAAATAAGAAATTGTGGAAGTAAATATGAAACAGATACGGCAGTAGATGTTACATTTCGCTTTGATTATTTTCTTATATAAGGGGGAGAGTGATAAAAATGGCAATACAGATGCGAAGAGGAAATAAAGCTGATTTTGATCCATCAAAGATGCTGCCTGGAGAATGGGCAGTGGCGATTGATAGTGATACACAGAATCAGATTGTATGGATGTGTTTTCGGGCAGGCGTTGTAAAACGTATGGGAACATATGAGGATTTTAAAGAACAGATCAAGGAAGCCACGGCTGAAATTAAGAATGAATATAAAGAAGAGTTTCAAACAATTCTTGACGAAATTGAAAAATTGGCGGAGCAGACTAGCGAGAACAGGAATACGGTTGTACAGATTAGAGATGATACCGTTAATACATATTTGCCAAAGATGCTGGAATATGTAAAAAAAGCAGAATCTTCAGCAGAGAGAGCAGAGGCAAGCCAGCAACAGACAGCAGAAAGTGCAACTAAGGCACAGAGTTATGCTGTTGGTGGTACAGGAAGCAGAGAGGGCGAGGATTCTGACAATGCAAAGTATTACTATCAGCAGGCAAAAGATGTATCAGAAGGACTTAAAGGTGGATTGCAGCCACACGGAACAGTTGCATTTGCAGA
>OIYP01000225.1_pt1 | contig 39847 bp, 26 predicted proteins | sample 1588261 | NCBI WGS metagenome assembly OIYP01 (sample SAMN03283293) | human gut metagenome | biome: human-associated habitat; material: feces | host: Homo sapiens | place: Peru | collected 2012 | reverse complement strand
AGACCTGCGGAAGGTCTTTGCCGACACCGCCATTGTGCCGGAGGGCCTCAGGGTGGTCTTCATGCAGGGCGATCACGACAACTATGACGCCAATGGGCAGGCCAACTACCTCAGTTACACCGGCCAGCCGCTCGACCAGTTCCTTGACATCAAGGGTTACCCTTTCATCACGTTCAGCATCCGTGGACGACGCGGCTATGATGGCTATGGCGATGTGGAGCGCACCTACCTGGAGCGACAGCTTGAGCGTGCGGCCCGCCTCTATCCCGGAAAGCCCATTTTCGTTTTCACGCACGTGCCCACCTATGGCACGGTCTATGGCTCGTGCGCCGGAGAGGGCGGCTGGGGCACGCGCTTGCTCGCCGACATTGTGGAGAAGTACCCACAGGTCGTCCTCTTCAGCGGCCACTCCCATTTCCCCCTGTCCGACCCCCGCTCTATCCATCAAGGACGCTTCACGAGTGTCAATGTGGGCTCCTCGACCTATGCTGAGATAGAGCCCGACTGTGTGGACGAAGGGATCCACCCGGCAGACTATGAAAACGTCACAGAGGGCCTCATCGTCAGTGCCGATGCCAGTGACAACCTCACTTTGCAGCGCTGGGACACTTTCAGGGACGAAGAGATTCTTCCCCGCTGGCAGGTCTGCGCACCCCATGACGGCACCGCCTTCACCTATCAGAACCGCACAAGCGGCAAGGCGCCATGGTTTGCCGTGACCGACAGCGTCAGTCTGGATGACGTGACGGAGACGGGCTGCACGGTCAGTTTTCCCCGTGCCACGGGTGAGGAGCCGGTTCACCACTACGTTGTGGAGCTCCGCGACGCAGACAGTGCGGTCGTGGCCCGGCAGACCTGCTTCTCGGGCTATTATCTCAACAGCCAGCGCCCCGTGCGGTTCACGCTCCGCTTCTCGGGTGTCAGCAGTGAGACGGCCCTGACCGTCAATGTCACCGCTATTGATGCCTACGGTGCCGCCTCAGCGCCACTGTGCAGCCGGCCCTTCCACACACCGGTTTACACCCCCGACCCCACGGTCAAGGCTCCTGTGGCCGATCTCATCGACCTCGTCTGGAACAGCGAGGGCCAGTGTACCGACGTCTCGCCACAGCGCAACGCCGTTACGACGGGCACATCGCGTCCATCGACGGCGTTCAGTGCCGACTATGCCTGCTATGTCCCGACGTTCACTGGCGAGAGCCAGAGCTTCTACAGCATCAGCTATGCCGGCAACGCCACGCTACAGTCCGCGTTCCAGCGAGCCTTTTCCTTTGAGACCGTCTATCGGCCGGCTGACACGCGCAATGTCTGTGTCATGAGTGCGCAAGAAAGCGGTGGTGCGGGCATTGAGCAGGCTTCCGGCGGCAACATTCGCTTCTACGCCTACGTGGGCGGCAGCTATAAGGTGCTCAAGGGCACCGTCGACGCTGAACCGGGCAAGGCCTATCACGTCGTGGCCACTTATGACGCCGCAGCGGGCAAGACTTGCCTCTATGTGAACGGCAAACCCGCCGGTGAGATGGAGGCTGTGGGCACCCTGACCTTCCCCGCCAGCACGGTGGCCCATTGGGTAGCCATCGGCGGTGATGCCGCTCCGGGCAGCTACGTGCAGTACGCGCTCAAGGGCGAAGTGGCCAGGGCACGCATGTACAGTCACGCGCTCAGTCGCGACGAGGTATCCGCACTCTATCGCCAACTCACTTTCCCCCACCCTCAAGCAAACCAACAGCCATGAACAGATGTCTCTTTTTCTTCTTCCTGCTCTTGACCTTGGTGGGCACAGCCATGGGCCAGCAGCCCACACTGAGCACCGCTGCCGATCCCGCTTGGTTTTACATCCAGGTGCTTGGTGACGGCGACCGCACGGATCGTGTGATGACCGTCACGTCCGACGGTGATGTCTATGGCCGTCCGCTCCTCACTTCGAACGACATGGCCGTGGCGGCCACCCAATTATGGCGGGCGGAGCGCTCTGGCACCGGCTATTTGTTCTACAACCGTGCCACAGGCAGCCGCCTGGCCTTGCGCTATGACCGTGACCGCACCATCGCTATCGCCACGACGCTGGCCGACGCCACACGCTGTGTGTTCACGCTCAGCCGGGCAGCCCAGGGCCATGGCGACTACCTGAATATCGTCGCCTCCACCACGCCACCGGGCGCTGATGCCGATGAGGTCTACCTGCACCAGGCCAACAGCGGTGGCGGTCGTGATTATGCCATCATGCAGGTCGGCGCGGCTTATGCCGGCAGCGAGAACAGTGCCTTTCGCTTCGTGCCTTTTGAGGACTTCGACATCAAGGTGAGCGACGAGGCGTCCACACACTGGTATCGTCTGGTCTGTACCGCCGATGGCCGCTGTGCCGCTGTGGCGGCGGACAGTTCGGCGCGGCCCTTCGTGCTCGTGGAGAGCGACGAGGCCAGCGCTGCGCAACAGTGGAAGGTGCTGGAGGACGCGGCGGGCCGGCTGACACTCGTCAACCGCCTCACGTCGAAGGCGCTCGGCACGGAGACTGTGGCCGACGGCATGTACAACATGGTACCGTCTGTTGTCCTTGGCGCCGGGCCAGTGGCTTGGACACCGACCTACGTTGGCTCCGGACAGTACACGCTCAGTGCCGCAGAGTCTGATGGCATCACGCGCTATCTCTGTGCCGCCACGCCGGGCAGTCCCGCCCCCGAACTTCCGGCTGGCGACCGCCGTGACTCTCCTTTCGCCTGGCGCTTCCGCCTGGTGGAGACGGTGGCCACTGGCATGACCTCTCCCCTCCCCGACCGCGACGTCGCCGACGGTCTCTTGCGCGTCAGTGCCAGTCGTGGCATCATCACCGTCGAGGGCCATCGGCACTTCGCCGTTCACACCGCCGCTGGGCAGCGCGTCAGCGCGGCGCGCCCCCTCCCTCCCGGTCTTTATCTTGTCAGTGCTGGCGGTCTGGCGGCGAAAGTCCTCGTGGAGTGAGGCGAGCGGGCCAGGAGCCACCTCAATTGCAAACTATACTATCTAATGAAGATTTCAGTGATGAACCGAAAGTTTTTGCTCACGGCCATAGTGACCTGTATGGCTTTGATGTTTACCGGTTGTACGAAGGACGAGTACAACGACCAGGTCATTCTCTTCGCCCCCGACACCCTGCGGCTTTGCGGCGATGGCGATATTCGCGAACTCAAATTCCTTTCGTCGGGTACGGCCGATACGCGGTTGCAATCGGATGCCGCGTGGCTGACGCTCAATGAGGAACGGATCGGCCCGGCCTTGCACTGCGACCTCGTGGCCGCCACCAACACCACGGGTGCAGTGCGCCAGAGTGTGCTGACCATCAGTCATGGTGCGGCCTCGCGTGAAGTGGTGGTTCGCCAGGGAGAGGCGACAGATGTAAGCCCTTTTCTCAAGCTCGATGCCGTGTCGAACGCCCTGCCCAATGCCGGTGGACACGCCACGTTGCGTCTGCTGAGCAATGCTGGCTGGAAAGTTTCAGTACCCGAGACGGCAGACTGGATCACGATTGATGAAGGCCGGACAACTGGAAACGGGCCGGCTATCATTGGCCTTACGGCGGCTCCCAACACCGATGTCAATACGCCGCGCATGGCTACACTGACTATCTCGCTGACTGATGTGCCCGACGTGAAGCAAGAGGTCGTCGTGCGCCAAGATGCTTATGCCGAGACACTTTCTCTTTCGGCTGCGTCGCTCACTTTCGGTAAGGAGCAGGGCAGCCGTGCCTCTCTCATCGTCCGTACCACGGCAGACTGGCAATTGGCCGATGTCCCTGCCTGGCTCAGCGCCGACAAGCTGCAGTCCTCTGGTTTCATGCAGCGCGACACCATCACCTTTACTGCTACGGCGCCCAATAGCACCGACCAAGCCCGTTCCGCCACCGTCCGCCTCATGGCCGGCAGCACAGAACTGGCCACCATTCACGTGGAACAGGGCGCCGAGAGCATCACACAGTTCAGCCTCTCGGAAGACAATGTGCGTGTCAGCACGTTTCAGAGTGGCGACGGGAGCATCGGCAATCTCTTCGACGGCGATCCGTCCACTTACTTCACGACCTATTGGAACAGCTACGACGTGACTGTTCCGCAATGGATTGTCGTGGATCTGGGTGAAGAAGCCATTGACAAGGTGTGCTTCCGCTACCAGAACCGCAACAAACTGGACTACGTGCCATCGCGCGTGTTGCTGCAAGTGACGGACGAAGGTGTGAAGAGTGCGCCATGGCAGAAGGAAGGCGACGCTTACACGGATGCCGATCGCGCGTGGCGCACGGTGGCCGCTTATGAGGGGGAACAATGGTGTCCGGTGAAGGCCGGCGCAGCTTCAGGTGATCTTGTCGGACAGGCCGAAAAGAAGTACCGATACTGGCGCTTCTATGTGGAGAAAGCACGGCAGAACCCCACTTACGCGGAAAGTTATCCGAACGCTTTCTGTTTCCAAATCAGCGAACTCCAGCTATATCTTTACCATTAACCACCCCCCCCTATATGCTACGTCATTTATTTTTCATTCTCTCTATGGTCGCAGTGCTCTCGGCCTGCTCCACCGATTATTCAGACAACGACATTCTGGCCGGCACACAACGCATTGGCTACAGCCTGACGCTTCCGGCCTCACAGCAACAATGTGTCTGTCCCCTGCGTGAGCGTTCACCTTGGCAGGTGGCCCGCACGGCAGGCGAAGGCCTGCGCCTCTCGGCCATGAGGGGCGAGGCGGACGATCCGCTCGTAGTGGATTTTGACGCCAAAGCCGAAGGGACGGCCACCATCGAGGTCAGGCATGCCACGGGGACGACGGAGACCGTCTCCATCGTCCGTACGGCTGAAGGTGAGGCCGTGACGTTGCGTGTCCTACAGTTCAACGTATGGCAGGAAGGTACGATGGTGGACGGCGGCTATGAGGCCATCGTCGGCGAAATAGCCCGTCTGCAACCCGACTTTGTCACGCTCAGTGAGGTGCGCAACTATTCCGGCACCGATTTCACTGCCCGTCTTGTGAAGAGCCTGGAGAAGTTCGGCCTGCGTTATACGAGCAGCCGCAGCGACGACACAGGCCTGCTCTCACGCCACGGCATGGTGGCTTTCAGCAATGTGACTGACGACAACGGTACTGTCAACAAGCTCGTCACTACCGTGGCTGGGCGTCGCATTGCCGTCTACACCGCCCACCTTGACTATACACACTATGCCTGCTATTATCCGCGTGGCTACGACGGCACGTCGTGGGCCAAGCTCGACGCTCCGGTCACGGATATCGACGCCATTCAGAAGATGAACCTAGCCTCCTTGCGCGACGAAGAAATCGCCGCCTTCATTGCCGATGCCGACGTGGAACGCGAGCGTGGCACGCTGGTGCTTTTGGGCGGCGACTTCAACGAGCCTTCTCACCTCGACTGGACTTACGATACGCGACAGCTCTACGACCATCATGGCGTGGTCTACAATTGGGACACCTCCATGGCGCTTCAGAATGCCGGTTATGTAGACAGCTATCGGCACCTCTTCCCTTCAGCCGTCACCCATCCGGGCTTCACTTACCCATCCGACAATCTGAAGGCTTCTGTCAGCAAACTTTCGTGGGCGCCTGAGGCCGACGAGCGCGAGCGCATTGACTTCATCTATTACGGCCCCGACGTGCGCTGGACGGCCACCTCTGCCGCCATCGTTGGACCACGCGGCAGTATCGTGCGCGGCCAACGTGTCACAGAACAGACGGATGACACTTTCATCACACCGCAAGCCACTTGGCCCAGCGATCATAAGGCCCTCCTCATCGAAATGACCATCGCGCGGGAATGATCTTCCGTCCTGCTCCGCTGCACCCTGTTCCATACGGTGAGGCAGGGCCGCAGGTCGGGGACAAAGGTGGCCGTGCCGTAAGGCCGTCAGACGTCGCTGCAGCAGAAAGAGGGACAGTTCTAAATTTTGAACTGTCCCTCTTTCTGCTAATGTGTGCCGCTATCAGCGTACCAGCGTCTTCTTGCCGTCGACGATGTAGAGGCCTTTAGGCAGATTGGCGTTGACACTGTCAGCCACGCGGATACCGCTGAGCGTGTAGACGCCGCGCTGCGGAGCGGCGGTCTCTGCCGCCTGCGGGGCAGTGCCGATACCGGTAGTGCCGGCCTTCTTGCCTTTGAAGAGGACGTAGATGGGTGTCTTGACGTTGGCGGACTGTATCCAGTAGACTGGTACGTAGGCGATGATGGAGTCGCCCTTGACGTAGCTGCGTTGCGAGTCCAGTGTGGCGGTGGCCTCGATCACGCCGCCCAGGAACTTGAAGGTCACGGTGTCGTTCACGGCGAAAGTATAGTTGTCCTCACCCTTGTTCAGGCCGATGCCTGGCAGGGCGATGTCGCCGAGCTGCATGCCCGCGAATGAGAAGTTGGGCAGCTTGAAGTCCACCTTTCCGGCTGTGGTGGCGGCGGTCACGGAGACGTTGGCGGCCTTGTCGGCCAGCGTGTTCGCGTCGTAGATCTCTTCGCCGAGCGCTACGTAGAGCTCGCCGGTGTAGTCGCCTACGACAGCGCTGACATCAGTCTGCGCTGAGAGCGAGACCGTGAGGCTGAAGGCGGCCACGAGGGTCAGTAGAATTTTTTTCATGAGTGGTTGGTTGTTTAGTTTATGATGTTGAGATGTGTTTGTGCCTGTGCAGCGTCTTCTCCGCGAGCGCGGGTGGGGTGTCGATGGGATAGGGCGAAGGATTCTTTTGGGCTCCCGGATGCCCGGCCCCTGTCAGAACACACCGGCCCTTGTCAGAACACATAGGCAAAGCCCACTGTGGCGTAGATGGGGTAGAGGGCGAAGGTGACGCTCTCGAAGTCGCTGGGGAAGATGCCGTTGAAACCCCATTTGAGGGTGGCGGAGACGGCCAGGTGCTTGTAGGCGCGAAACTCGCCACCGAGCTGCAAGCCCCAGTTGAAGCGGCGCAGGTCGTTGGAGAAGTCGTAAGTGGCGCGGGCCACCTCGGCCTTCTCACCGGTCGGGTTCTGGTCGCGGATATAGCCGTCGTAGGCCTCACCGGTGAAACTGCCGTCCATCATCCATGAGAAGTAGGGGCCGGCGGCCACCTCCCAGCGCTGGCCGATGGCATAGGTGGCCAGTACGGGAAATGTCAGGTAGTTGTTGTCTACGCTGGTCTTCACCTTGCCTGTCCAGGCGCCGACCACGCGTCCCGAGCCGTCGGCGTTGACCGCCTCCATGTGGTAGTTCTTGACGCTGGCGTCGGTGTCCATGCCCTTGGTCTCCAAGCAGAGGCCGATGGCTATGCCCCACGGCGTCTTGCCGATCTGCTTGTGGACATTGCCTTCGAGGGCGATGTTGAGGCCCGGTTTGTAGCTCTTGATGCTGCGTATTTCGCGCGGCATGGGCAGTGGTGAGGTACCGCCGATATTGACGCCGGCGCCCAGACGCACGTGCCAGCCCTTGATGGCGGCGCGGAGCAGGTTGTTGTCGGTGTCACTGGCTGAGGTGCGGACGCTGCCGTCCGTCTGGGCGGCGAGGCTGAGGGCCATGAAGGCGCCGATGATTATGGAGATGGTTCTAAGCATGGCTGTGTGTGTGGCGTTGCGGGCGTTGTGGCATTTAGGCGTGAGGGACAGGGTGGGGGAGAGGGTTTCTCTCACTCCTCTTCGTCATCGCCCTCCCAGACGATGTGCAGCTCGTCGATGTAGAGTGTCGACCCGACGGCCCCTTCAAAGTAGGCGCCGGCCCGGCTCGACGTGGCGACGATGGCGATGGCGTAGCCGTCGTCCTTCAGACGTTCCTCGTTGAATGTCTTGCCGTTGCGCAGGCGGAAGGGCTCCTTGAAGTGTGTCCAGTCCGCCGGTTCGCCGGGATCGTCGATTCGCGCCATGGCGACGATGCGGTCGGAGGTGAGCACGTCGTCGCCGTTGAGGGGGACGAAGGCGGTGGGATCCACCTCGTAGACCACGGCATAGATGTCGGCCGAGTCGCGGCGGTCTGTGAGGACGTTCTTGTGCTTGTCGATGACCGTTGGCCCGGCGGTGTATTTGTAGTAGCCTTCGAGATAGAGCGGGCGCCCCCCGACGAGCTGCAGGCCGAAGCGCGTGGCGCGGCGGGGATAGAGCGTGGCATAGGCCGTGCGGAACTCGCCGATGAAGATGCTGCCGGCGGCGATGGGCATGGGGTCGGGGAGGTTCTCGCCGAACGAGCCGGTGGCGAGGGTGGTGAGGCGCACGCCGTTGCCCTTGTAGCCGACGCTGACGGCCGATGTCGGGTAACCGGTGGCCTGTGTGGCCATGCCCGTCATGGCATAACCGGCATTGCCGCTGCTCCAGTAGTCGCGGCGGGGATTCTCGGTGTCGGCGGCGTCCACTTCGTACCAGACGTTGTAGCGCCCCGACTTGTCGAGCTCATAGTGCTCGAAACTGCAAGTGGTGATGGGTTGCGGAAAATTGAAAGAGACGGCATAGGCCTTCTGCCACTGGCCGTCTTCTGAACTGACGGTGTAGGTCTGCGGTGTGGAGAAGTCGCGCGACGTGCCGTTGGCCGGCGAGATGGTGGCCCCGGGGGTGAGGATGAAGCGCGGCGCGAAGGCCGAGCGGTCTGTGCCTTTCTGGATATTGAAAGAGACGTGGTCGTTGGTGACGATGGGCTCGCCGATGATGACACTGCGGTGCTGCGTCACCCAGGCGGTGTCGACGGCGAGAATGTCACATTCGGCGTTGGGCGCCTCCTGCTTGATGCAGGAGGCGAGGGCGGCGCAGACTGCCGCCAGGGCGATCGCGTGGATTGGCTTCATTGGCTGTGGGGTTGAAGATGTCAGCCTCAAGGCCTTGGATACGGCCGGTGGGGCTGAAATGGTCGGCTGCAAATTTACGAAAAACTTTCTATAGGCTGCGCGTTTCGCACTGGCTTATTTGCTGGCGTCCGGTCTGGGCGCACAGTTCTCCCGCGTCGCACCGCCGGCGGTGAGGTCGAGTTGGTAGTCGGTGATGTCGAGCCAGCGGCCCATCTTGTGCCCGACGGCGCGGAAGTGTGATGCCTGTGTGAAGCCCAGACGGGCGTGGAGGGCGCGGCTCGCGGCATTCTCACCGGTGATGCAGGCGACGAGCATGCGGTAGCCGCGCTGCCGGCAGTCGGCAATGAGGTGTGCCATCAGGGCGAGGCCGTAGCCGTGCCCCGCTGCCTCGGGATGGAGATAGACGGTGGTCTCCAGCGTGTGGCAGAAGGCTTGGCGCTCTTTCCACGGGTGGGCATAGCAGTAGCCCACGACGGTGTCGCCGCATAGCCCGACGTGATAGGGCCACGCCGCCGCGATGCCGGCAATGCGGCGCTTCATCTCCGTCACAGTGACCGGCGTCACCTCGAAGGTGGCGGTAGACCGCATGACGTAGTGGTTGTAGATGGCGGCGATGGCGGCCGTGTCGGCCGGGGCTACGCGGCGTATGGCCAAGGGTGGGCTGCTGGTCATATGGGCTTCAGGTCTGTCCTGGCTGTGGGGTGGGGGCGCGTCAGTCCACTTTCGCCGTCATGGGGTTGCGCAGGCCCTTAGAGCCGGAGAGAAAGGCCTTGGCGACGCCGAAGTTGAGGTTCATGTCGAGGCGCACGGGCAGGTGGTTCTTGTCGTCGGTGACGAAGAAGCGCACCACCTCACTCTCCTTGCCGTTTTCTTTCTCCATGAACGAGAAGATGAGGCAGCGGTAGGTGGCGCCGGTGCCGCGCATCTTGACGTTGCCTTTGCCGCGAAACACGATGGACTGCCACTCGCAGTTGCGGCCGTCAGCCATGAGGAAGGGAATGCGGTGCCCGACTTTGTAGTTCGACGGGTCAAAGGAGCGGGCGCGGAGCAGCATGCTGATCATGTCGAAGGCGCAGTAGCGGCTCGACGAACTCTTGTAGAGTGCCCGGTCGCTGTCCTTCTGGTAGCGCATCTTGACGTGGCTCTGGCCGTTGGCATAGCTGTACCACACTTCATTGCGACGGTAGGTCTTGCCCTCGAAGGCGCCCTTGCGGAAGTAGCGCGGCACGAGGTCCAGGTCGGTGTAGGCCACGAGTGTGTCGCGCATGACAAAGAAGCGGTCGGCGCGCTGTGAGCCCCGGGTGATGAGGTAGGTGCGGTAGGCTGGGCGCCCGTCCCATGTGGTCTGGGTCGTGTTCATCGAGGCCGTGCCGGCTTTGACCCATACGAATTTCCAGTTGAAGTAGAGGTCGTAGATCAGTGTCTCGCCGCTTTGGAAGGCGGAGTTGCGCGAGGAGCACTGTGCGGCGGCCGCTCCGGCGATGAGCAGGAATGCCGCCATGAGGGTGAGCAACTTTTTCATGTCTTAGATGGTGTGGATGGTGGTGTGTGAAGGTGAATGTGCTGTGATGCCGTGGGCGGCTCACTGTCCCTTGTTGCGCAGGCGCTCGGCGTTGCGGCTTCGCGCGGTCTGCTTTTTCTCGTCGGCCTTCTGCTTGATGAGCTCTTCGGGCTTCTGGCGCGTGAGGGGCAGTTCGTCGACGCGCCAAGTCTGGTTGATGTCCCAGTTGGCCCTCACGTCGATCTTGGTGGGAAAGTAGAACACCTCCTCCGGCTCCCGGTGGGCGTCGTAGTCGCCGGTGTCCCAGATGCCGTTGCCGTTGCGGTCATAGAAGAGGCGCAGGTAGTAGGTGCCGGGCTTGACATAGAAGAAATCGGCGCGTCCGCCCCGGCTGCGCACCTGCCGCTCCACCTTCGTGTCCGATGAGAGAAGCTGCACGGTGGCCGTCGTGTCGGCGCCCGGCAGGGTCAGGAACAGACTGCCGAAACTGTCTTCACTGCCGATGCCGAAGTCTGTCTTGGAGGCGCGGTTGACGAGGCCATAGAGGCCGGTGACGGCGGCGGAGTCGACGGTCAGCTCGTAGCGCTGGCCGTAGCGCCAGTTGCCGCGCACGGTGATGCTCATAACGGGCGGCGGCGCGATGTCGAGCTCCAGCGGGGCATCGACGAAGTTGGTGTCGACGCGGAGCCGCAGGTGGAACGCCGCTGTGTCGATGCGCGTCAGGGGCTCCTCGAAGTTGATGACCGGGTTCTGTAGCGGCGACAGTGCGCCGCCGCCTCGGGGCTGCATGGCAAGGAATTTCTGCGGCGGTGTCTCATTGCTGAAGTCGCCCTTCTTGTGCCGGCGTTCCAGCTGCTTCTGCCATTTCTCCGCCTCGTCGGCCTGCTGCTTGAGGCGGCGGGCCATTGTCTGTCGCGGCGTCAGTTCGAGCGTGTCGGTGCGTAGGGTGTTGGTGCGCAGCGAGTCATCGTAGGCGTCGTAGGTATAGGTCATGCGCAGCGTGTCGATGGTGGTGATACTGAGGTTGCGCAGCCAGTAAGTGATGGTGTCGTTGCCGGGCGAGGCCTGTGTCAGGAGTAGGCTGTCGGCGTCGAAGTTCAGTCCCCTGACGACGGGGCGCTGGGCCGACGGCGCGGTGAAGTAGACGCGGAACCACTCGGGCACGTCGCGCTGTGTCTTGAGGAAATGGCGCTCGGTGGCCTTCTCAGTGAAGGCCAGCAGCACGAGGTCGTCGGGCGTGTAGTGCGTGTAGTGGACTGTGCGTATGGAGTCGTAGTAGACGGAGTCGCGCCAGACGGTGTCGTAGCGTACGTCGGGATGGGAGGTCGGGGTGACGGGCTGCCGGAGCATGGCGATCATCTCGCCGCGGCTGCGCTTGAAGTCGCCGTCCATGTCCTTGAGGGCATAGACGCGGTAGGTGCCCGGGGCGACGCCTTTGACGCTGAAGCGGCCACGGCTGTCGGTGCGCGCCACACGGTCGAAGGGGCGCGTGGTGAAGGCCGTGTCGGCGGTGTCGGCGTGCAGGCCGACGAGGATGCCCTTGACAGGCTCCAGATTCTCTGCCGCCAGCACGGTACCGCCCACCTCCATTGTGTCGAGGCGCTCGCCGGTGGAGAAGTAGTAGGTGAACATGCCGAGCGGGTTGCCCTCGGTGGCGTCCTGAATGGCGTCGGAGAAGTCGATGGTGTAGGTCGTGTTGGGGCGCAGCGTGTCGAGAAGGCTGACGCTGATGCGGCGGCCGGAGGTCTTGATTTCCGGCGTCTCGATCTGCGGTGGCGAGACGATGACCTTCTCGGCGGCGTTGTCCACCTTGATCAGTTCGCTGAAGAGGATGTTGACGCGGTGGGCCTTGGCGTTGCGTTGTCCGATGGAGGGCGACATGCCGACGATGTGGGGCGGCGTCTCGTCATACGGGCCGCCGTCGGGGCCACTGCCGGGGTTGGCGCAGCCACAGATGGCAGCGGCCAGTGTCAGGAGCAGGGCGGCGGTCAGGAGTCGGTGGAGCATGGGGTGATGAGGTGGTTAGGGTGATGAGGGGCGTCGGGGAGGGCTTCAGGCCTGCTGCGGACTGTTGAGCGCGAGCACTTGGTCGATGATGTCGCGGTTGTTGGCCAGGCGCGGCACCTTGTGCTGCCCGCCCAGTTTGCCGCGGCTCTTGAGCCAGTCGTTGAAGAGGCCGTCGCGGGCCACGATGACTTCGAGCGGCTGTAGCGTCAGGTTCTTGTGGCGCTTGGCGTCATAGTCGGAGTTGAGGGCGCGCAGGGCCTCATCGAGGATGGCGGCGAACTCGCTGAGGCGCTCTGGCCGCTGCTCGAACTCGATGACCCACTGGTGGCGGCAGCGCCCCTCGGCGTCCATGAAGACGGGAGCGGCAGTGTATTCGCGCACGATGGCACCGGTGCGGCGGCAGGCCTCGGCCAGTCCCTTCTCGGCGTTGTCCACGATGAGTTCCTCGCCGAAGGCGTTGATGAAGCTCTTGGTGCGGCCACTGATGACGAACTTGTAGGGGGCGGTGGAGGTGAAGCGCACCGTGTCGCCGATCTGGTAGCGCCAGAGACCGCAGGAAGTGGAGATGACGATGGCGTAGTTGCGCCCCGTCTCGACACCCCAGAGGGGCACGACCTCGGGGCAATCCTTCCCGACATCTTCCAGGGGGATGAACTCATAGAAGACGCCGTAGTCGAGCATGAGCAGCATCGCCGCGTCACGAGGGTCGTCCTGCAGGCCGAAGAAGCCCTCAGAGGCGTTGTAGGTCTCCATGTAGTGCATGCGCGGCGAGCGGATGAGGCGGTTGTACTGCTCGCGGTAGGGGGTGAAGGCCACGCCGCCGTGGAAGAAAACTTCCAAGTTGGGCCACACCTCGTCGAGTGTCCGCTTGCCGGTGATCTCGAGCACGCGGTGCAGGACGGCCATCATCCACGAGGGCACACCGGAGAGGTTGGTCACGTTCTTGTGTATGGCCAGTTCAGCGATGCGGTCGCGCTTCTCCTCGAAGTCTGGCAGGAGGGCGATGCGCTTGGGAGGGATGCGCACAAGGTTGACGAGCGGGCTGATGTTCTCGATGAGAATGGCGCTCAGGTCGCCGACGAGCGAGTGCGGCAGGTCATAGTTAGGGGCATGGGATCCGCCGAGAATGAGGGCGCGGCCATCGAAAAGGCGGCTGTCGGGCACGTTGCGCAGGTAGAGGGCTACGGCGTCGCGACCACCGGCATAGTGGATGTCGTGCAGGCCGTCGCGGCTGACGGGGATAAACTTGCTCTTGTCGTTGGTCGTGCCCGACGACTTGGCGTACCACTTGACGCGGCCTGGCCAGAGCACGTCGGCCTCGCCGTGGCGCATACGGTCGATGTCGCCCTTGACGTCCTCATAGGTGCTGACGGGCACGCCGGCGGCGAACGCTTCATAGTCGCGCATGGCGGCGGCGTCGTAGCGGCGGCCCCATGCCGTCTGTGCGGCGCGTCGCAGCAGATGGGCGAGCACGCCGCGCTGTATGGCCTCGGCCTCAGTGGCATAGCGGTCGATGGCACGCAGGCGCTGGCTGAAGAAGGGCCTTATCAATGGGGTTAAACTCATGTGTCTACATTTTGCGGAGGCGGGCGAACGCCTACCTCCCAATCAGTGGGCAAAGTTAGGCATTTTTTCCCGAGCGCGGCACACACGGCAAGCGCAAAATGGGGTGGGGCGGTTTCGAGGCGTTTGCCTCAACAGATTAAGCCGTAGGGACTTAATCTCTCTGCCCCTGAAAGTGCGCGGTGGCTGGAAAGTTGGGATTTTTCGGTTTTAACACTGCTTGCTTTTGGCGTCCGGAAGAAGTATCTTTGCAGCAGAGGAAAAGGCCACCCTGCACGGATGGCCTTTTCCTGTGTCTTTGGCCGAGCTGTTTTGCCTGCATATGGCAAAAATCGGCCCGTTTTCTGAGAAACTTCCCCTAGCCCCGGAAAAATTTGCTCTGGGCTAATTTGAATTTGCCCTAGGGAAGCTCCACCAAGGTACTATTTTAACATTCTGAATTTGGGTGAAGGTTAAAAAGGTTAAGGCGCTGTTTCGGCAACCGGGTCAAAAAGGTGAAGCGGCGTGTGGCGCGGTGTTATATTATGGGGCGCTGTCTCCCGCGCCACTTGCGTGGCGTTCCCCTCATTTGGTGCGGTAGAACGTGACGTCGGATTCCTCGCCTGTGTCGGTGTCCGTGATGATGACGCGGAACGTATTCTCAGAGACTGCCTTGACCTTCAGGAGCGACACCTGGAGCTCGCCGTCCACGTAGCTCTCCAGCCTGAAGGTGAAGGTTGAGGCGTCGTAGGTCCATTTGAAACCGTAAGTGCCCTCATCGTCGCCGGTCGTGCCTGTGCCGTCGCTGTTGATGATGATCCAGACGCTCTCGGGGCCGGCATAGAGGGCCCATTTCTTGTTGAAGACACTGCTGATGTCGGCGGTGCCGCCGCCACCCTGGCTGCTCCCGACGCGTTGCAGCGTGAGGCGCTTCGGCTCGTCGTTTATCTCGAAGCCGTCGACGGTCAGTTCGTCGTCCGTCAGGCTGACGACGGTCATCGTGAAGCCATCGCCATCGGTAATCACATGCGTGTCCTCATTGTAGGTATAGGTTGTGGAGCGTGACGCACCGTCACCATAGACGATGGTGTAATTGCCCTCGGCGTCGAAGGTCATGGTCAGTATCCCCGAGCCCAGTCTCCATGTGCCGTAGATCTTCGTGATGTCGATGCCGGTGGCGGGTGAGTCGCCGTCGCCGCTGGCCTTGGCGGCCGTGTAGGTGTCGCCGTCTGAGTCGGTGATGACGAGCTGGCTGCCCGAGGCCGAGACGAGTTTCCAGACCTCTTGGTCGCCACTGTTGTCGGTCATGACGATGGTGCGCGTGCTGGCCACGTAGAAGTACGTGAAATGGATGACCCTGCTGACTTCGGTCTTCGCGGCGAGGCCCTTGTGCTGGGCGTAGGCGTTGCCGCTGTAGAACGTCATGTAGCCCGTGCCGTCGCTCTTGAAGGTGACGTCGTAGTTGTCGTCGGCGAAGTTCCACGTGCCGATGAGTTCCTCAGGGATGGCGTCGCCCTGATTGTCGTCGTCGCTCTCGCAAGCCGTGAGTGTGAACGCCACTGCCAGCAGCGACAGCAGTGCCAGTGTCCAAGTCTTGATTGCTTTCATGGTGCTTATGTTTATAGAAGGTGGAAAATGAAATTGCGCGTGCAGGGGATAGGGTGGGGCAGGCGTCATCAGGCTTCCTTAGGTTGGCTGGGCCGCAACCTATCTCACGGCAAAGATAGTGCAAGTCGAGAGCAGGATCACCAAGCTTGCTTGGATGTCATGCAGAGACGCCGCCTATCTTCTGCAAAGATAGTTCTTTTTAAGAAACAAGAAACCGCCCAATTGCGCCAAACCGCCTGAGCGGCATGTGGCACTGCTCAGACGGTTTGAATTTCCGCTTATGTGGTGAAAAAATATTTGTCGGGGCGATCAGTGTGCCTCCAGCCAGTTGGCACCGGTGCCGCAATCGGCGCGGAGCGGCACGTCGGCCTGCCAGGCCCCCTCCATCTCCTCGACGACGAGGGCGCGGAGACGGTCGAGCTCCTCGGGCGGCACACTGAAGTTGAGTTCGTCGTGAACCTGGAGAATCATCTTCGCCTTCAGTCCCTCAGCCGCCAGGCGGCGGTCGATGCGTACCATGGCAATCTTGATGATGTCTGCCGCCGTGCCCTGTATCGGGGCGTTGATGGCGTTGCGCTCGGCATAGCCGCGGACGACGGCGTTGTGCGAATTGATGTCGGGCAGGTAGCGGCGGCGCCCGAAACACGTCTCGATGTAGCCCTTCTGGCGGGCGGCGGCGATGCTCTCGTCCATGTAAGCCTTGACGCGGGGGTAGGTGGTGAAGTAATTGTCAATCAGTTCACGGGCCTCGGTGCGGCTGACCTCCATGCGCTCTGCCAGACCGAAAGCCGAGATGCCATAGATGATGCCGAAGTTGGCTGTCTTGGCCTTGCGGCGCTCGTCGCGGCTGACGGCTTCGAGCGGTTTCTTGAAGATGCGGGCCGCCGTGGCGGCATGGATGTCGCGGCCGTCGCGAAAGTCCTGAATCATGTGCGGATCCTGGCTGAGGCACGCCATGATGCGGAGCTCTATCTGTGAGTAGTCCGCAGAGAAGAAGACACAGCCCGGTTCGGGGACAAACGCCCTTCGGATTTCGCGGCCATCGTCGCCGCGGACGGGGATGTTCTGCAGGTTGGGGTTGGAGGACGAGAGGCGGCCCGTGGCTGTGACGGCCTGGTTGAACGAGGTGTGAATGTGTCCCGTCTCGGGATTGATGAGGCGGGGTAGGGCGTCGACGTACGTGCCGATGAGCTTCTTCAGGGCGCGGTGGGCGAGAATCTTCCCGACGATGGGGTGGCGGTGGCGCAGGCGCTCCAGCACCTCCTCACCGGTGGAGTACTGCCCACTCTTCGTCTTGCGAGCCCGCTCGTCGAGATGGAGCTCGTCGAAGAGCACCGCGCCCACCTGGCGCGGCGACGAGATGGTGAACGGGTGACCGGCGAGGTCGTAGATCTCCGCTTCGAGGTGGGCCATGCGCGTCTTGAAGTCGCACCCGGTCTCGGCCAGCGCGTCGGTGTCGAGGCGGACGCCGGTGCGCTCCATGCGGGCGAGCACCGGGAGCAGGGGCATCTCGATGTCGCGGAAGACGCCCTCTACGCTGTCCTTGCGCATGGCCTCGGAGAGCGGCGCCATGAGCTGGAGCGTGACGTCGGCGTCTTCGCAGGCGTAGTCGCGGATCTCGGCTGGGGCGAGATCCACCATGTTGCGCTGGTCCTTTCCCTTCGGCCCGATGAGGGCGTCGATGTGGATGGTGCGGTAGTGGAGATAGATCTCGGCGAGGTAGTCCATGTTGTGCCGCAACTCGGGCTGCACGACATAGTGGGCCAGCATCGTGTCGAAGAGCGGCGCTACCGGTTCGGCGCCGTAGCGCGCCAGGACGTTGATGTCATATTTCAGGTTCTGCCCGACCTTCAGAATGGCCGGACTCGTGAAGAGAGGGCGGAAAGTGTCGACCATCGCCTGGGCCGCAGCCGTTTCACGTGGAACGGCGACGTAATAGGCCTCTCCCTTGCCCGGCGAGAAGCTCATGCCGACGAGACGGGCCGTCAGCGGGTTGAGTCCGGTTGTCTCGGTGTCAATGCTGACGGTGCCGGATGTCAAAAGTTTTGCGCATAATGAAGCGGCTTCTTCAAGACTTTCAACGAGATGATAGTCGTGAGGTATGTCTCCAAGTGTCTTGAGCGTCGTGTTTTCTGACGCCTCCTTCTCCTCGTCCGGAATGGCGTCAAAGAGAGAGCGCATCGTGGGCCCCTTTTTCGGCGCCGGCGTTTCCTCCGGAAAGAGCTTCTTGATGAACGACCGGAACTCCAGCCGCTCGTAGATGTCACGGAGCGCGGCTTTGTCGGGTGACTGCCGGCGCAGGTCGGTGAGGTCGACGTCCACCGGCACATCAGTCTTGATTGTCACGAGCATGCGCGAGAAGCGGATCTGCTCGGCGTTGTCCTCCACTTTCTTGCGGAGTGTCCCCTTGAGCTGGTCGGTGTGGGCGAGGAGGCTGTCGATGCTGCCGAATTGCGCGATGAGTTTTTGCGCGGTCTTCTCGCCGACGCCGGGGCAGCCCGGAATGTTGTCGGCTGTGTCGCCCATGAGTCCCAGCAGGTCGATGACCTGCAGCGGCGACGTGATGCCATACTTCTGGCAGACCTCGTGGACGCCGAGCTCCTCCATCGGTGCGGCGCCGTGGCCGGGGCGGCACATCGTGATGCCTGGCCCGACGAGTTGCGCGTAGTCCTTGTCAGGCGTGATCATGAGCACGTCGAGCCCCGCAGCCGCGCCGCGCCGCGCCATCGTGCCGATGACGTCGTCGGCCTCATAGCCCGGCACCTCCAGAATGGGAATGCGGTAGGCCCGGATGATGTCCTTGATGACAGGTACGGCGCGGCGAATGTCTTCCGGCGTGGCCTCGCGCTGCGCCTTGTAGGCGGCATAGGCCTCGTGGCGGAACGTCGGGCCGGCAGGGTCGAAGGCCACGGCGATGTGGTCTGGCGACTGCCTGTTCAGGATGTCTTCGAGCGTGTTGACGAAGCCGAAGACAGCCGACGTGTTCTCACCCTTGGAGTTGATGCGCGGCGACCGTATCAGTGCATAGTAGGCCCTGTATATGAGGGCGTAAGCGTCAAGGAGGTATAAGTTTTCCATTTTCAGCGTGCGTTGAGGCGGTAAAAATACGCAAATTTTCAGGAACACCGGGCCTGGAGCGCCCTGTTTTGTGCGTCATGTTTCTTTTAGCGACGGCACCCAGGCTCTCAGGCGTCACCATGTGCGGCTGGCCACTAAAATACGCAAAATCCTCAGCGCTATCCTGATAAATTCGTACTTTTGTGGGCAAAAAACCAGACCGATGGACGAACTGACCGCGATACGCCAGCCCGTGGAGGGCGAACTTCAGAGCTACAAGGCGCTCTTCGATGAGGCCCTGCGGCACGAGGACGACTACCTCGGGCATGCCTTGGCGTATATCCGGCAGCGGCGCGGCAAGATGATGCGCCCCCTGATGGTGCTGCTAGTGGCACGGGAGTGCGGCCATGTCGGCTTGCCGGCCCTCCATGCCGCCGTGACACTGGAGCTGCTCCATACGGCCAGTCTCGTCCACGACGACGTGGTCGACGAGAGTGACGAGCGGCGCGGGCAGGCCTCAGCCAATGCCATCTATGGCAACAAGGTGGCTGTGCTCGTGGGCGACTACCTGCTCTCACGCGCCCTGCGGCAGTCGGCCCTGACGGGCGACATCCGCTGCGTCGACATCATCGCCCGGCTCGGTGGCACGCTCTCGGAAGGGGAGGTGCAGCAGTTGGCCAATATCCGTCGCGAAGCGGTCTCGGAAGAGGCCTATTTCAGTGTGATCCGCCGCAAGACAGCCGAGCTTTTTGCCACCTGTGCCGAGCTCGGCGCACTCGCGCAGGGCGCCGACGAGGCTTTCGTTGAGGTGGCCCGCGCTTTCGGCAGCCACGTGGGTATGTGCTTCCAGATCCGCGACGACATCTTCGACTACTACGCGGACAGCCGTATCGGAAAGCCCACGGGCAACGACATGCTTGAGGGCAAACTGACACTGCCTGCCATCTATGCCCTGGAGCGCCATCCTGAGAACAGCGCTATGCAACAGGCGGCGACCCGCATCAAGGCCGGAGAGGCCACCGCTGAGGAAATTGCGGCGATGGTCAGTTTTACCAAGGAGGCGGGCGGTATCGACTATGCCTGCGAGGTCATGACCGGCTATCACAAGAAGGCGGCAGACTGCCTGCGGCACTTCAAGAACGACGCCGTGCGGACAGCGCTGACACGCTATCTCGACTACGTTATAGGGCGCGAGCGCTGAGCTTGACGCCTGTATGAGAATAAGGTCTGGGGCCGCCTGCGACACATCGCAGGCGGCCCCAGACCTTTAGGTGCGGTTCGCGGTCAGAACGGTTTCTCGCCGACGAGTTCCTGGGCCAGCAGGTTGGCCAGCCGGCTCGTGCCGATACGGAACAGGCCCTGCTTGAGCCACTCCTCGCCGAGCAACTCACGCACGATGGTGTAGTAGGTGATGGCATCGTCGACGGTGCTGATGCCGCCGGCGGCCTTGAAGCCGATTCTGCGGCCTGTGAGGGCGAAATACTCGCGGATGGTCTGGCACATCACATAGGCGGCCTCGGGCGTTGCAGCGGGCTCTATCTTGCCTGTAGAGGTCTTGATGAAGTCGGCCCCTGCATAGATGGAGAGAATGGCGGCCCGCTTGATGTTGACGGCTGTCTGGAGGGCGCCCGTCTCGAGAATCACCTTCAGCGGATGTTCGGCGGCTGCGGCCTTGATTTCGCTGATTTCGTCGGCACAGGTCTCATAGTCGCCACTGAGGAAGGCGCCGACGCTGAGCACCATGTCGATTTCTGTGGCGCCGTCGTGAACGGCCAGTGCCGTCTCCGTGGTCTTGACTTCAAGGAAGGTCTGCGATGAGGGGAAACCGCCGCTGACGCAGGCCACCTCGACGTCGTCGGCCTCTAGGCTGTCTGCCACGATGCGGGCGAAGTTGGGATAGACGCAGATGGTGGCCAGATGGGGCAGTTCGGGGTGGGCGTCGGCGAAATTGTTGACCTTCTCGGTCAGGGCGAGCACGCCTTCTTCGGAGTCGGTCACCTTGAGCGTCGTCAGTTCGAGGGTGCCGAAGAGCTCACGGCGTGTGTCAGGTGTGTCGTACTGGGCCTTCTTTTCGGCCAGCAGGCGACCGACGGCGGCGGCCACGTCCTCGTCGTGCAGGTGGAGGTCAAACTGGGCAAAGGCCTCGGCGTAGCGGTTGACGTGCAGACCGCTGTCGCCATGGTCATGGCTGTGGTCGTGGCCACAGCCGCAGTGTTCGTGTTCAGACATGTGGGGTTCGGTATGTGTTTGTATGGTTGTGTGTATGCGTTTTTTCCGGCGTGCGGCTGTCAGTGCGGTGCCTGTTCGCCGGAGTCGCGGAGCTTGGGGTTGTCGCGGTGGCGCGTGGCGTCGCGGCGTGTCTTTTTCTCCATGTTGCGCTGTAGGGCGGCAGTCAGGTCCACGCCGGTCTGGTTGGCCAGGGCGAGCAGCACCCATAGCACGTCGGCCATCTCGTCGGCGGGGTCGGTGGGCTCGCCGGCTTTGAAGGACTGGTCGCCGTATTTCCGGGCCATGACGCGTGCCAGTTCGCCGACTTCCTCGGTCAGGCAGGCCATGTTGGTCAGTTCGCTGAAATAGCGCACGCCGTAGGCCTTTATCCAGGCGTCTACGGCCTCTTGGGCTTCACGCAGTGTCATCGTTCATTCCTTGTTTTTGGTGTCCATGCAGATGGTGACGGGCCCGTCGTTGAGCAGTTCCACCTTCATGTCGGCGCCGAACTCGCCGGTGCCGACGGGACGTCCGATGGCACCGGCAAGGGCTTGGCAGAAGTGGTCGTAGAGTGGAATGGCGTGCCCGTGATCCGCAGCGCGGATATAGGAGGGGCGGTTGCCCTTCTTGTAGGAGGCCATGAGGGTGAACTGGCTGACGACGAGGGCCTCGCCCCCGATGTCCGTGACGCTGCGGTTCATGACGCCGGCCTCGTCGTCGAAGATGCGCAGGGCGGCGACCTTGCGCACCAGCCAGTCGGCGTCGTCGCGGCTGTCAGCGGCTTCGATGCCGAGAAGAATGAGCAGGCCTGGCCCTATGGCAGACTTCAATTGCCCGGAAACGGTGACGGAGGCGCGGCTGACGCGCTGTATGACAATTCTCATGGTTGTCGTGATGCTTATATGGACTACAAACTTACGATTTTTTCGTGGAAACGCCGCCAGTGGCATGGTTTAAATTTGGGAGCCGGACGGTTTGCCCGTTGCGCCGGCGGCGGCTTGCGGAGCGGCATGAAGGGCGGCGTGCAGCTTCGCGGCCTTGGCCGTCCCGACCGCTTCGGCCAAGCGCTCTTCGCTGGCTTCACCGATGCGTTTGACGCTGCCGAAAGCCTTCAGCAGCGTGGCCTTGGTCTTCGGCCCGATGCCCGCGATGCCGTCGAGCGCCGACGCCGTCTGGCGCTTCGAGCGTTTGTCGCGGTGGAAGGTGATGGCAAAGCGGTGCACCTCGTCCTGCATGCGGGTCAGGAGCCTAAAAAGTTCGCTGTCGGGCTTCAGGCCGACGGATGCGGGCGGGAACCCGAAGAGCAACTCGTGGGTGCGGTGGCGGCCGTCCTTGGCCAGGCCGGCGATGGGAATGCCCAGGTGCAGCTCGTCCTCGGTCACTTGGCGGATGACCTCCATCTGGCCTTTTCCGCCGTCGGCCACGATGAGGTCGGGCAGGGGCAGGTCTTCGGCTTGCAGGCGTGTGTAGCGCCGGCGCACCACCTCCTTCATCGAGGCGTAGTCGTCGGGGCCGACGACGGTCTTGATGTTGTACTTGCGGTAGTCCTTCTTCGCCGGTTTCAGGCGTTCGAAGACGACGCAGGCCGCCACGGCGTCCTCGCCTTGTATGTTCGAGTTGTCGAACAGCTCGATGCGCAAGGGCAGGTGGGGCAGGCCCAGGTCGCGCTGTATCTCCTTCATCAGGCGCACCGATTTCTGCTCGGGGTTGAGCTTCTCGGCCTGTTTGAGGCGGTCGAACCGGTACTGCTTGACGTTGAGCTTGGAGAGGTCGAGCAGCTTGCGCTTGTCGCCTTTCTGCGGAATGGTCTGCGTGGCATAGCCCTCGGGGAGATCTACGGGGAAGGGGACGATAATCTCGCGCGAGTGGCTGTCATAGCGCTTGCGCATCTCGACAATGCCGAGGGCCAGCAGCTCTTCGTCCGTTTCATCGAGGCGCTTCTTATATTCGAAGGTGAAGGCCTGGTTGATGCAACCGTTTGTGATGTGCAGGTAGTTGATGTAAGCCACAGTGTCCTCGCTCTCGATGCTGAAGACATCGATGTTGTGGAGCACGCCGGAGACCACCTCGCTCTTGGCGCGGAAGCCCTCGATGAGATCGTACTTTTTCTTCAGATCGGCGGCCTCTTCGAAGCGCAACTCCTCCGAGAGGCGGTGCATTTCATCAAGCAATTGCCGCGATACTTCCGCCGTGTTGCCCTTCAGGATCTCGCGGCAGGCCGCGATGTTGCGCATGTAGTCCTCGTGGCTCTGGCGCCCCACGCAAGGGCCGGCGCAGTTGTGAATGTGGTAGTCAAGGCAGACCTCGTATTTCCCGTTCATCACACCCTCCCGTGTCAGCGTCTGGAAGCAAGGGCGCGGGTGGTAGAGGCGCTTGCAGAGGTCGAGCAGCGCATACATCGTCGGTACGTGGCTATATGGCCCGTAGTAGGTGGCGCCGCGCAGGTGGCGCTGGCGGGTCTTGAAGACGCGGGGCAGGTACTCGTTGGTGATGGCGATGGAAGGGTAGGTTTTGTCGTCCTTGAGCAGGACATTGTAGCGGGGCTTGTAGCGCTTGATGAGGTTGTTTTCAAGCAGCAGCGCGTCTTCCTCGGTCTTGACCACGACGTAGCGGATGTCGCGAATCTTGCTCACGAGCAGCCGTGTCTTGGCGGATTGCTGGTCCTTGTTGAAGTATGAGCTGACGCGGCGCTTCAGATTCTTGGCCTTCCCGACATAGATGATGGTGCCCGAGTCGTCCAGATACTGGTAGCAGCCGGGCGTCTCGGGCAGGTTGAGGACGATGCCTTTCAGGTATTGTGTGAGGGCTTCCTTGCCCATAGCGGGTTCTGCCATGGTTTTGTATAGGCGTTGTGTCCGGTGTTTCTGACCGATGAAACCGGTGTTTTCCTCATTCGTGCAAGGTCAGCAGGCAGGAGACGTCCAGGTCTTTGTTGAGGGTGCTCCTCCCGTTCAGTCCTTCCATGCAGAGCTCGATGAGAAAGTTGACATAGATTTTTTTCGGCTTGAAGCGCTCGACGAGATCCACGGCTGCCTGCATCGAACCGCCCGTGGCCAACAGGTCGTCGTGAATCAGCACCGTGTCACCGGCACTGATGGCGTCTTCATGTATTTCTATAGTGTCCCACCCGTATTCCTTGAGGTATGTGGCCTTTACGGTTTCGGCCGGGAGCTTGCCCGGTTTGCGGCACATGATGAATCCTGCGCCCAATCTGTCGGCCAGAATGGCGCCAAGCACGAAGCCGCGCGACTCGATGCCCACCACTTTCGTGATGCCGCAGTCCTTATATTGCTCATAGAGCGCGTCAGCGAGCTCGTGCAGGCAGTTGGGGTTCTTGAAAAGGGTGCTGACGTCCTTGAACTGGATGCCGGGCTTGGGGAAGTCGGGAATGTTTCTCAGGTTGTCGAGAAGCAATTTTGAATCCATAATTTATTGTTAGATAGTGTGGTTGACGTTGTTTGTTTCACGTGGAACGCGAACAGCTCAGCGGCCGAGCAGCACCAGCAGGACGCTGACGTCGCTTGGAGACACGCCGGGGATGCGGCCGGCTTGGGCCAGTGTCTCGGGGTCGATGGCGGCGAGTTTCTGGCGGGCTTCGGTGGAGAGCTGCGTGATGGTGGCGTAGTCGAAGCGGCCCTTGATCTTGATGGCTTCGAGGCGCTGCATCTTGTCGGCCACGAGCCGTTCGCGGGCGATGTAGCCTTCGTACTTCATCTCGACCTCCGCCGCTTCGATGACCTCGTCGCGGTCTTCGGTGATGGCGTCGATGAGCGCTTGCAGCGTGGGCTCTTTTGCGGCGATGCCAGAAAGTGTGGCCTGTGGGCGGTTGATGAGTTCAGACAGGCGACTGCCACAGTGTAGCGGCGTGGAACCGATGCGTTCGAGGTAGGGATTGATGTCGCCGGGCTTGGCGGTCGTTTGCCGGCAGTAGGCCGTGATGGTCGCGATGGCCGCTTTCTTGGCCTGAAAGCGGCGGCTACGCTCGCTTGTGGCCAGACCGATGGCCTCGGCATAAGGCGTCAGGCGCATGTCAGCATTGTCCTGTCGGAGCAGTATGCGGTATTCGGCGCGTGAGGTGAACATGCGGTAGGGCTCGTCGACACCCTTCGTCACGAGGTCGTCAATGAGCACGCCGATATAGGCCTCGTCGCGTCGCAGTACCAGCGGGTCACTGCCGCCGCAGCGGCGGGCGGCGTTGATGCCGGCCATCAGGCCTTGTCCGGCCGCCTCCTCGTAGCCCGTAGTGCCGTTCACTTGTCCAGCGAAGTAGAGTCCGTCGACGAGTTTCGATTCGAGCGAGTGCCGGAGTTGCGTCGGGTCGAAGAAGTCATACTCGATGGCATAGCCGGGGCGGTAGATCACCAAGTCGCGGAAACATGGCATGCATTTCAGTGCCGCGATCTGCACGTCCATCGGCAGGCTTGACGAGAAGCCGTTCAGGTAAAGCTCGTTCGTGTCGAGGCCTTCAGGTTCCAGAAACAGCGGGTGGTGGTCACGGTCGGGGAAGGTGACCAGTTTCGTCTCGATGCTCGGACAGTAGCGCGGCCCGATGCTTTGTATCTGTCCGTTGTAGAGGGGCGAGTCTGGCAGTCCCTCGCGCAGCCGGGCATGTACTTCAGCGTTGGTGTTGCAAGTCCAGCAAGGCAGTTGCTTCAGCGGGCGCTTCTCACTGACGAACGAGAAGCGGTGGAAGTCCGTCTCGCCTTCCTGCGGCGCCATGTCTTCGAAGTGCACTGAGCGGGCATCGATGCGCACCGGTGTGCCGGTCTTCATGCGGGCGGTGCGTATGCCATGCGCGGTGATGGAGGCCGTCAGGTATTCTGCCGCCGGTTCGGCGCACCTGCCGCCGCGCACCTGCCGCCGCCCGATGTGCATCAGGCCGTTCAGGAAGGTGCCGGCTGTGATGACGACGGCGCCGGCGCGGAACGTGGCGCCCCACACCGTCCTGACGCCGCAGGCGCGTCCGTCCTCGACGATGAGTTCGGTCACCTCGTCCTGCCAGATGTCCAGCCGCTCGGTCTGTTCGAGCCGGCGGCGCCAGGCCGTGATGAAGCGGGCACGGTCGCACTGGGCCCGCGGGCTCCACATCGCCGGCCCCTTCGAGCGGTTGAGCATGCGAAACTGGATCGCGGTGGCGTCGGTGACCAGTCCCGTCATGCCGCCGAGCGCGTCGGCCTCGCGCACAATCTGTCCCTTGGCGATACCGCCGATGGCCGGGTTGCAGCTCATTTGCGCAATCTTGTTCATGTCCATCGTGATGAGGCAGGTGCGGGCGCCGATGCGTGCCGCCGCCGAGGCGGCTTCGCAGCCCGCGTGGCCGGCCCCGACGACGACGACGTCATATGAGAAAGCTGTGTCCATTGATTATCAAGTTTTGAGAGTGCAAAAATACGCTTTTCCCCCGACATGCGACAGGGCACATGAAAGCCCCGCTTGTTTTTGACCGGTTCATCGGAAAAATAAGCGGGGCTCGAAAAACGGGTGGGGCAGGGCGCGCGGCCAGCGCTCAGCGCAACAGTCGGTAGCGGCCACCGGGCAGCAGGCGCACCATGCCCATCATCTCCAGGTCGAAGAGCGACGACGAGAGACGCTGCACCGGTTCGTCGAGCGCCATGGCCAAGCGGTTGAGCCCGATGTCCTCTTGCTTCTTCAGGCAGTCGCAGATGCGCTGTTGCAGTGCGTCGAGTTCCGGAAACAGCTCGCGCTGCACCGGTTCGCACCGCCGCTCTGCCGCCTGCCAGCCAAGGGCATTGACCAGGTCAGCCGCCGATGTGATGAGAGCGGCCCGGTTGTCGCGTATCAGGGCATTGCACCCCTCCGAGTAACGGTCGCCGACGCGTCCGGGAAAGGCGAACACCTCGCGGTCATAGTCCTGTGCCAGCCGGGCGGTGATGAGCGCGCCGCCGTGCGCGGCACTCTCGACGACCACCGTCGCGTCGCACAGTCCGGCGACGATGCGGTTGCGGCGGACGAAGTTGCCCTTGTCCGGATTGGTCCCCGTCGTGTATTCCGTCAGCAAGCCGCCACAGGTTACCATGGCTTTGGCCGTATCGCGGTGGCTGGCGGGGTAGATGCGGTCCAAACCGTGGGCCAGAACCCCCACCGTCTCCAGACCTGTGGCCAGACAAGCCCTGTGCGTGTGTATATCCACGCCGTAGGCCAGACCGCTAACTATAAGGCAGTCAGGCACGAGCTGGGCCAGTTCGGTGCAAAACTTTTGACAGATGTCCTTGCCATATTCGGAGATGTGGCGTGTCCCGACGACCGCGATGACGTGCGTGCGGTTCAGGTGGGCCGTCCCGAGGCCATAGACGACGAGCGGTGGGTCGGCGCATTCGCGCAGCCGTGCCGGATAGTCCGTGTCGGCGAGCGGCCAAGCACTGATGCCCCGCTGCCCGCAGAGACTGAGTTCGGCATCGGCGCGTCGCAATGCCTCGTCCCAGCCGTCGAAGGCCTTTCGCCATTTCGGCTCCAGCTCATGCCGCGCTTCGGCCACCGCTGCCGCCGACCCATAGTGCCGGTAGAGCAGCAGTGCCGCCGTCTGGGTGAGTCCCCGCAGGCGCGTCAGCGCGATGGCTTGGCGAACTTCCTCCGTCATGGCTGGCCGAAGTATTTGCCGAACGTGCGGTTCAGTTCTTCGCAGCCAGAGAGGCGGCCGCCGATGAGGCACACCACTTCAACGGTCGAGCGGATCACCGGTTTCATATCGGGCAGGCGGAAGATGTCCTGCCTGAAGACATACTTGATGCCCTCCTTGCGGAGCGCCAGACGCGAGACGAAGGCGTCGCCGCTGCGCAGCGGGCACTTGAACGCCATCTCCAGCCGCGCCACGACGGCGTCGATGCCACGGGCGTGGAGGTCGGCGAAACTGACGCCCTCCGAGCGCAGGAACTCGTGGCGTGTGTGCTCAGTGTAGTGTTGGTAGTTGGCATTGTTGACGATGCCCTGCAGGTCGCATTCGTAGTCGCGCACCTGCATCTCGAGGTCGAAGTGGTAAGTCATGGTCAGGCTGTGGTGATTGTGGCGCCTGCCGGCGTGTCCATGCCGGGGGCGGGGTGGGGCGCCGGGCGCCGCAGGTAGGCCGCCCCGAAGCGGCAGCGCAGGCAGTCTTTCGTGTCGCAATAGTTGTGGCGCAGGCGGATGAGGGCCTGGCTGTCGGCCGCGTTGCTGGCGGCGACGCCCGCTGCGGCCCATGAGCGCGTGATGTGGTTGCGCTCCGCCTTGGTCTGTTCGAGCAGGGTGAAGGCCCGCTCGCAGCGTTCCTCGTCGAGGCAGTGCCGGCCGTAGGCGAAGAGCAGCGGTGCCACTGTGTTGATGAGCAGCAGGTCCAGACTAGCCTCCTGGAGCAGTTTCGGGTGTGCCGCCGCCGGGCGGCCGAACGTGTAGTGTGTCTCCCAGTAAGGCGTGACGCCGACGCGGAACGCCTGGCGGATACTGGCTACGCCGGTGGCGCCCATCAGGCGTGAGAAGCCGGTTTGGTAAGTGCTGTAGAGCGTCGTCAGCTGGGCCAGTCTGACGTGTGGGAAGTTCTGTGGGCGCAGGCGAAGAAAGCGCCACACCTTCGGGTCTATGGGGCGCAGGCCGAACTTATGGGCCAGGTAGCTGTACTCTTTTTTCAACCGCGTGAAGTAGTCGTCGCGGCGTTCCGGCGGCACGAGCCCGTCGTCGAGCAGCCCCGCCTGTCCCATGAAGAAAGCCTCCACCTGGAAGGCATTGTCGCGGTGTTTCCCGACGGCGCTGAGGTCAATGTGCCGGGCCCAGAGCTCGAACGCCTCGGTGTTGACACCGAAGCCGAAGTTACGCGCCAGTGTGATGAAGAACGTGCGTTCCCAGTCGCCGGCAGTCTGTTCGAGCAGGCGGTTGATGCGCTGCGTCTTCTCCTCCAGACGCTCGGTGGCCAGGACGTTGAGCCAGGCGTGCACGGCCAGCTTCGGCACGTCGGGAATGACGCGATAGCAGGGTGGGTAGGCCGCTTCGGCCAGCAGTTCGCGGTAGTTGTCGGCCACCGCCTTCGGCACGTCGAGCCGCAGTTGTGGCAGTGTCCGTCCGCCTGCTGTGTGCGCCGTGTCGTCGACGATGCGGCAGACGTGCAGTACCACGTTGTCGTAGGCTGCGTCGTGCTGGTGCCCGTGGCGGTACCAGTCCGAGGCCCGCTCATGGATTTCGACGTTGCCCACCCAGAGCACGCCGTCCAGCCTGACCTTGGCGTTGAAGAAGTCAGGCCCCGCGTCGTTGTTGGGCAGTCCAGGATCGATGACATCCACGCGCTCGCCGCTGTCGGTGACGAGTGGGTGTGCGGGCAGCATCTTGTGTTGCCAGGCGTAGTGGAGCAGTTTTTCCATGTCGCGCATCGGTTTTGGTTAATCTGGCAAAGTTAGTGCAAATGTTCTGGCCGTCAAAGTGATCGTGTGTTTTTCGCACCGGCTCTCCCGCTTTTCCGTGTCCTGTGGCGTCCGCTCGTCATGATGCCTTGGCGACCCTTCTTATGGTGTCGCCCATAATATAGCACCGCGCCGCGCACCGCTTCACCTTTTTGCACCGATTGCCGCAACGGCACCTTAACGTTTTTAACTTACGGGCCCATTTAGACTGTTAAAATAGGGCCCCGTCGAAACTTCCCTAGGGAAAATCTGAACTAGCTCGGAGCAAATTTTTCCGAGCCCTAGGGAAGTCTCACCGAAAATCGGCCCAGTTTTTGCCGAATACTGGCAATGTCGGCGGTTGCAGGGCACAAAAAAAAGACCATCCGTGTGGGATAGCCTTTTCCTCTGCTGCAAAGATACTGCTTCCGTGCGCCGAAAGCAAGCTGTGTTAAAAGCCCAAATCAGCCATTAGGATCGTCATGGAATCACGCTAATACCGGGGCTTGGCGGTGCTGTGAACAGATGTGCCCCGCCTGATGCCATGCCATGCCGCCCCTGCGCTGACTGCCTGCCGGTGTGATTCTTCGCACGCCTGCTTATATATGTGAGAGAGGGGGCGGCGGACATCCTGGAATTTTTCGTACCTTTGCCTCCAAGTCTGCGCTGTACAGCGGTTTGGGACCTGCCTTCCCCGCATCTGCCAGCGTGGCTGTGGCTTGCCATGCAATTTCTACAAATCAATACATCCCCATGAAACGACTCTACTCCCCACCGCGCCTGCTAATGGCCTGCCTGGCCCTGTTGCTAAGCGCCTGTGCCATGGCGCAAAACGCTTACCAGCGCGGCACGCTCTACCGGCTCGTGCCGGCGGCTCAGACAGACAAGGCCCTCGACTACGACGCTGAGTCGGGACGCATCGCCGCGACCCGGAGCGATGATGCCCGTGCCCAGCAGCACTGGACCATCACCGAACTGGCCGGTAGCCTGCGCCTCATCAACCCCTTCTCCAATCTGGCTGCCCGCGCCGTCGGCGCACGGATGGCAGTCGGCGAGAACAACGGTTCCGATGAGGCCCAGCTCTGGAAACTCGAGCCTGCCACCGGCGGCACCGTCATGCTCGTGCCCGCCAACCGTCCTGATGTGGCCGCCACTGTGGCCCGCGACGGCAGTGTCAGCCTGACCGACAGGAGCAAGGCCGCGACCGACAAGGCTGCCCGCTTCTACGTCCGCCCCGCTGCCACGGCGGGTTTCGACGAGGCGCTGACCTACCGCGTCCGCTCTGTCGGCGTGCCCGGACTGGTGCTCGGCAATGGCGACTCGGGCGAGAACAATGCCCGCATCGTCGGCGAGAAGCCCGACACGCTCAACCGCGGGCAGTACTGGAACATCAAGATGCTCGACCTCAGCCAGCGCGTCGTCACCGGTGCCTTCTACAACCAGAACTTCGACGACGGCGGTGGCAACGCCCGCGTCGACTACCTGCTGCAGTGGCCGGCGACCGATGGCGTGTGGAACAATGCCCGCTTCCGCTTCGATCCCGTCGCCGGGCAGCCCGGTGTCTACATCATCCGCTCTGACGCCAAGGCCAAGGCCGGCAAGATGTATGCCCTCCGTGACGGCAGCCTAAGACTGGTGCCGCTCGACGCCAAGGACCGTACGGCCTGGTTCGCCTTCGACGTGACGGAGAAGCCCAAGGTGAAGTCGCCCTATTGGGAAGACGAGACCATCTTCGGCGAGAACAAGGAGAAGGGTATTGCCACCTACCTGCCTTACGCCTCTGAAACCGCCATGCTGGCCGACGCCGACTACTACGCCACTCCTTGGACCGAGCCGGTCAACGACCGCTACGTCTCGCTCAACGGCACTTGGCGTTTCCACTTTGTCTCTGAACCGTCGGCGCGACCGCTCGACTTCTGGCAGGAAGGCTATGACGTGAGCCGCTGGGACACCATTCCCGTCCCTTCCAACTGGGAAATGCAGGGCTACGACCGGCCGCTCTACTGTAACGTCGAGTATCCCCACTCCAACACGCCGCCTTTCATCAAGGCCCGCCCGGGCTACAACGATGGGGGAAAGAACTACGGCATCAACCCTGTGGGCTCCTATGTGCGCACCTTCGACGTACCGGCTGACTGGACGTCGCGCCGCACGTTCATCCACTTCGGCGGCATCTACAGCGCCGCCTTCGTCTGGCTCAACGGCCAGTATGTGGGCTACACGCAGGGTGCCAACAATGTGGCCGAGTTTGACATAACACCCTATCTGCGCGGCGGCAAGAACACCGTTGCCGTGCAGGTGTTCCGCTGGTCGGACGGCTCTTATCTGGAGTGTCAGGACATGTTCCGCATGAGCGGCATCCACCGCGACGTCTATGTCTACAACGTCCCCCGCGCGTCGGTGCGTGACCACTACCTGACAGCCAAATTCTATGACAACTACGCCAACGCCACGCTCGGCGTGCAGCTCACTGTGGACAACCGCGACCGCCTGACGGCGGAGAAAGAGCTCGACCTGCGCCTCTTCAGCCCGGAAGGGCAGGAAGTGGCTGTGGCCAGGAAGTCCCTGCGCCTGGCCGGCGACACACTTGTCGGTCTGACGCTTCAGCTGCCGGTGACGGGTGTGGAGCTCTGGAACGCCGAGCAGCCGCGCCTCTACACGCTTCGTGTCATCCAGAAAGACGGACAGGGTCGCGAGGAGATGGCTTTCTCCACAAAATATGGCTTCCGCGACGTGCAGCTGCGCGGCACAAAGGCCTATATCAACGGAAAGGCTGTCTTCTTCAAGGGAGTCAACCGTCACGACACTGACCCAGTTCACGGCCTGGCTGTCACGACGCAGGACATGCTTGACGACATCTACCTGATGAAGCGGAACAACATCAACACCGTGCGCACCAGCCACTATCCCAACAACGCCCGCATGTATGCCATGTACGACTATTTCGGGCTCTATGTCATGGACGAGGCCGACCTCGAAGACCATGCCAACCAGAGTATCTCAGACCGCGCCTCATGGATTCCGGCCTTTGAGGATCGTGTGGAGCGCATGGTACTGCGTGACCGCAACCACCCCTCGGTCGTTTTCTGGAGCCTTGGCAACGAGTGCGGCGGCGGGGCCAATTTCAAGTATTGTTACGACCGTGTCCGCGCGCTCGACCCGCGTCCCATCCACTATGAGGGCACGCGCGACGGCAAGAGCTACGGCGGCAACCGTTTCTCGGACATGTATTCCAAGATGTATCCCGGCATGGGCTGGATGGACCAGCATCGCAATACCTTCGACAAGCCGATGTTCGTCTGCGAGATTGCCCACTCCATGGGCAGTTCCACGGGCAACCTGCGCGAGTTCTGCGAGAGCGCCGAGACGAGTCAGGACATCATCGGTTTCGGTCTCTGGGAGTGGATGGACCACGCCATCTACGAACCCCGTGAAATCAAGGCCGGCACCTACAAGGGCCGCTTGCACACAGGCTACGACTTTCCGGGCCCGCACCAGGGCAATTTCTGCTCCGACGGCCTCATTCCCGCCACGCGCACGCCGAGCGCCAAGCTCGCCGAGGTGAAAGCCGCCTACAGCTATGTCAAGTTTGCCCTCCTTGACACCGACAAGGCCGGCAACAAGGCCGTCGTCCGCGTCTACAACCGTCACTACTTCCGCCCGCTCACCGACTTCGACCTGCGCTATACCGTGCTCGCCGACGGCCGTCCGGGCGCGACCAAGAGCCTCAAGCTGGGCAGCGTCGCCCCCGGTGACAGCCTGACCCTCGTCATCAAGCTCCCCAAGACCAAGCTCCCCAAGACCAAGCTCCGCAAGGCCGAGGCTGAGGGCGTGGAGACGATACTCGACCTCGCCGCCGTCTGCCGCGTGCCGCAGCGCTACGCCGCAGCTGGGCATGAGGAGGCCCGCAGCCAGTTCGTACTGACGGAGCGTGGCGCTCTCCCCGCCCTCAAGGCCGACAGTAAGGCCGCCGCGCCGCTGGCCATGACAGACGGCGCCGGACAGGTCACCATCGCCAACGACCGTATCTCTGTGAGCTTCGACGAACAGACCGGGCAAATCAAGCGACTGGCCTTCGGCGGGCGCGACATCATCAAGGGCGGTGAAGGCTTCATCTATGATAACCACCGCTTCATCGAGAACGACCTGTTCCGCAACACCGGCAACGGGCTCGACGAAAAGGGCACGGTCACGGTGGAGAACGTCGGCGGAAGTACCGTCGTCAAGACCGTCCGCGACGGGTCGCTCTGCGCCACAGCCATCGACTATACCATCTATCCTGAAGGCGTCATCGACATCGCCGCGCGCTTTGAGCCCAAGACGGCCGACCTGCGCCGCGCTGGTCTCAGTTGCCGTCTCGACTCGGCGCTCTCACGCGTGGACTACTACGCCCACGGCCCGCTGGAGAACTACTGCGACCGGCTCGACGGATGCCCCATCGGCCGCTACACGTCGACCGTCGCCGGCATGATCGAGTACAACCAGAAGCCACAGACGACCGGTGGGCGTGAAGGCCTGCGCGAGCTGGCGCTGACCGCCGCCGACGGCTTCGGCGTCCGCCTCCAGACCGAGGGGCGTGTGGCCTTCTCCATCCTGCCTTACACCGATGCCGAACTGATGCAGGCCGCCCACTACTGGGACATGAAGCCCGGTGACTATAGCGTGCTCCACCTCGACGCCTGGACGCGCGGTGTCGGCAACGCCAGTTGCGGCGGTCCTGAGGCCGATACGATGCCCAAGTACCGCGTGCCGCAGCGCACCATGACCTACAAGGTGCGCATCAGCCCGCTGACCCGCTAAGACGCCGGAAACGGGCACCGGCCCGGAACAGCACACAACAACAAGCCACCCCGTGGACGTCAGACTCCAGTTTGCGCGTCCACGGGGTGGCCTTGTTGTGTCCTCACACAGTGCGTTACGGCATGCGTGCGGAGATCCCCGTGGTATGGCCATTTCCGGTTCGCTGCAGGTTCTTTTCCTCTCGCCTGGCAGTGCCATTCCTCTATGGAAAAGAAGGAATGGGGCATTTTTCTTCTGTCGAGGCTGTTGTCGAGGCTTTTTGTGATAGGCTAGGCCAGTTGTGGTGAGTGTGCGCTACAGTGACAGCAGCGCACTCATTTGTAAAATAGAAAAAGATGCAAAAGTCGTATGACGGCATGTTTCAAGTCTGTGCGAAATATATGAAGTTTCGGTGACGATGCAGTAAGTTCCACCCGTCACAAGCCTCTTTCAACAATACACAAATCTAGGTATTGTCCCAACCGGAAAATGTCTTAATTCCCACCCCGAGACAAGGGCTTTGCGATTTCAGTATATTAAAAACACAGAAATGCCATATCGTTATTAATGTACTGTTTATTAGTGTAATATGATTATTCTTCGCTCTAGGAGAATACTGATACTAGGGTATTGTCGTTGTTTTTGGGAACCCCTACTTTTGCACCTCCGAAACTCAAAGCCTGATGAACGCATCGGCTGTGAAGCGGATTCGCCATGACCGGCGTGTGTGCCAAGGCCTGTGCGAGAGCTGGCGGAGAGGACAATGCTTAACTAAACAAACTCAGACACAAATGCTGATGAGAACCAGTATCATGATGGTGCTGCTCTGGATTACGGGTGCGATAATCGCGGCAGCACAGGAACAGCAACCTACACGGGGTGAGATCGCCGGACAGTCCGTTTCGGGACAAGTTTTTGACGTCTATGGCAATCCGCTTCCAGAAGTCTATGTCAGTGTCTCAGGCCTGCCACAAGGCGTGATGACCGACAAGGATGGCCGATACAGCGTCACGCTTCCAACGGGGATCCGCGTCTTGCGCCCCTACTCTTTGGAATACGAATTCGAAGGTGTCAAAATAACACTGGGCAAAGGTGACCACAAGCGGATAGACTTCAGGCCGCGGAAAAGCAAGACAGATCTCGGCGAGGCCACAGTGACAGGAAAAAACAGCCAGCAACAGCTGCGGGAAAGCGGTTTTTCAGTCAATGTTGTCGATGTGAAGAAATATGCCAACACCTCTGCCGACGTCAATCAGGTCTTACGAAAACTGCCGGGCATCACAATCCGTGAATCCGGAGGTATGGGATCAGATTTCACTTTCAAAATCAATGGACTCGACGCCAAAGTGTTCATAGATGGCGTGCCGATAGATAATTTCGGCAGTTCGATGACACTCAATAATATTCCGGTCAACCTTGTCGAACGCGTTGAGGTTTACAAGGGTGTCATACCTGCCAGCCTAGGCACAGATGTGCTGGGCGGTGCCGTCAACATCATCACCAAGCGCAAGAACAAGCGCTTCGTCGATGTCAGCTACAGCTACGGCTCCTTCAACACGCACCAAACTTCTGTGACAGGTACGTTCACCGATCCCAAGACAGGCATGACCCTCAAGGCTAGCGGATTCTACAACTATTCGGACAATGACTATAAGATGTATACCAATGAGAAATACAATGTCATTATCGAGAGGGTGGAACCGGTTGGCGATCACACCTATAAGTTCGTTCCGATCAACTATGCCCGTCGCTTTCATGACATGTACCACTCGCTGATGGGCCGGGTGGAGCTGGGCTTTGAGGATAAGCCTTGGGCAGACCGGCTGTTGCTGGGCTTTACTTATTCGGCTAACAAGAAGCAGAATCAGCTCGGGGCCACGGTCAATACGGTCAAGGGCGGGGAGTGGTCGGAAAGCAGCCTGATAATGCCATCACTGACCTATCGTAAGGATCATCTCTTTCTCGACAGGCTCTATGCAGACATCTACACCAGCTATTCCAACAACACAGTCAATGTCAGAGATACGGCAAAATACAACTATGACTGGACGGGGAACTGGATACCCTCTTACTCCTATACGCTGGATAAGCGACACTTTAAGTATGTGTATGGCAACTGGATAGCCCGCGCCAATCTCAACTACGACTTCGATGATGACAAGACACAGAGCCTTGGCCTCAGCTATAGTCTGAACTCCATCGTGCAGCACAGCTACGACAAGGTGAAATATCCCAACCGTGATCTCGACTTCCCGAACAGACTGACCAAGCATCTTATCGGACTGACATGGCAGAGCCAATGGCTTGATCGCCGTTTGCTGACTTCGCTGGCTTTTAAGTTCTACGGTATGGATGCCGCCAAGACCGTGGACGAAAGTGAGAACAGCAATACCGGAACAGCGGTCAAGCTGACTAGGTACAGCAAGTTCTTCGACTACTACAGCGGTAGCCTGGCTGCCCGCTATCGCTTCACTGAAGATCTCGGTCTCAAGCTTTCCATGGAGCGTGCCTACAGTCTGCCGGCCATGGCTGGCCTTTTCGGTGACGGGCAGAACATCTTGGCCAACTGGGAACTGAAACCGGAGCAAAGCGACAACCTCAATGCTGGGGCCTATTGGAATACGTTCATCCACGATGACCACTATCTCAATGCCGAAGTGTCCTACTTCTTACGCCGTTCCAAGGACTATATCACATCCAAGGTGGTCAATCAGACTGGGCGCGACTATTTCCAGTTCTACAACCAGCCGGGAGTTCGCCTATACGGCGTTGAGGCCGAGATGAAGTATGGGTACAAAGACCTCGTGCAGCTGGCTGTCAATGGCAGTTACGACAAGGCCATCGACAACAAAAAGTACACCGACGACAGCCATGGCCAAGTGTCCATCACCTATAACCAGCAGCTTGCCAATCGGCCATGGCTCTACGGCAATGTGGAACTGACCTTGGGAAAGCGCGATCTTTTGGGCAAGGACACTCGCATTCAGCTCATGTGGTCTTACCAGTACGTGCACTGGTATTACCTGAGCTGGGAGAACCTTGGTTCGTTCTCCTCGAAAGACTATATCCCAACCCAGCACATTCACTCGGCCATTCTGACCTACTCTTGGCACAGAGACCGGTACAACCTTTCCCTTGAGGCCAGAAACCTGACCAACGAACTTTGCTACGATAACTTCCGACTGCAGAAGCCCGGTAGGGCCTTCTATGCAAAATTCAGAATATCAATAATGTAAAACACTTAATTCTCGAAAAAATGAAACGGACAAATTATTTCCTTCCTCTGGTAGCCCTGACGGCTCTGGGCACATTACTGACGGCATGCAGTGACGATCCCGCCACGAATGCACCCAATGCTGTCGGGACAGCCAAGGAATATGCCTTCTGGGTCGAGGCGGGCACTGATGCCAACAAAGGGGCCTACATCCTCACCACAGACGATGTCATGAAAGACAGCGTGCTCACGCCGTCAGGCAACCAAGGTATCGACATCACAGGCATGAGCGGCACATTTTCCTATTGCTATCGGGGCAAGTATTATCTCTCCAACGATGGAGCGCGCCTGAGTCAATACGAGGTGACGGACGATGGGCAGTTCAAGGAAACGGGCAATCTGGCCTTTGGCTATGAATTCTGGATAGGCAAGGTACTGGAGACCGAAGGCACTGACAAAGAGATGGTCTTCACACATACCGGCGGATTTGCCAACTTTGCTGAGAATACGCCCTCAGGCCGTGTCGAGCGCAAGCCCATCTACTTTCTCGACACGGAAAATATGACCATCACCAAGGAGCTCACGGCACGCATCCCCTATCTGGACTACAAGGTCTATCAGGACAATGGCGACGTAGACTCGACTGTCATGCATATCACCAGTATGGAGCGGCGCGGTGACAAGATGTTCTTCGCCTACGATTTCTACAATGCCAAATGGGGTATGGTCAATGATTCCACGTACATCTACATCTGTGACTATCCGAGTATGGCCAACGGCAAGGTCATTAAGGATGGTCGCGGACACACGAGCTCCCATTGGTCTTATCCCCGGAGGGCGTTCTTCGATGATGACCGCAATCTCTATTTCATCCTCATGAACAATGAGGGCAAGCAGGGACTCATCCGTATCAAGAACAACGAGACAGAGATCGATCCCGACTATTTCTTCGATCTGAGCGCCTTCAATGTTGACGGCAGCATCTGGGGCGGAGCTCCGGTGCAGGAACTTGACAAGGGGCTGACCTATATCAAGCCATACATCATAGACGCACCCAATAAGAAGATCGTGCTCGACATGCGTACTGTCACTGGACAGAAGGAGGCCTCGCAGTCCACTCAGAGCTTTGTCGAGGATGGCAAACTGTATGACGTCTACAAGACCGCTGACGCCCGTTGGTACGTCTTCCAGTATGATCCTGCCACCAACAAGGTGACACGTGGCATTCAGCTTGATGGCGGATTGACTTGGGTGGACATGATCAACCGGCTCAAATAAGCACTGAACGCCATGATCCTCATCATATCCGAGGCCCTGAAATGGCTTCTCGACTACATGCCGCTGCTGACCAATGTGTTGCTCACAGCCGTCATATTCCTGCTGCTGGCACACACACTTAAGCGGAATCCGCGGATCTGTTACACGCTGTTTGGCCTCCCCCTTGCGCTCTCGGTCGTGCAGTTTGTCATGGGCTTGGTTGGTGTCAAGGCCTTCAGCCTGTATGATTTGCCTGTCATCGGCCTTGTATTGGGCGCCAATGCACACATGATCAACTTCGGGTTCCCACTGCTGATTGTGATCATGTATGTCGGAGCGCTTGATGCCCGGCGCCCATGGGTACATCGCTTGCTCATTGTGCGCAAGGAGATGTCCATTGTCTCTGGATTCCCAGTGCTGGCTCATGCCTTGGTGCGCGTCACCTACACGTTCCCCAAGGCACTCGGCTACTTTACCGAGCACACTGCCTACTTGGAGGAAAACGACTGGGTGCGGTGCGATGTCGGCGTCGGCCTGAGCAATGCGGGATACGTGCTGGGCGTGCTGATGTTGGTTCTTTTCCTTATACTGTGGGTGACATCATTCGATGCGGTTCACCGCAAGATGGGGGGGCGCCGGTGGAAGCGAGTGCAGCGTTGGGCCTATGTGCTCTATGCCATGCTCTTCATCCATTCCCTTCTTCTGCATGTGGGATGGTTACTCAATGGTGATCCTGCAGACCATGAATCTGTCATAAAGAGCTGCATCAGTATCGCTTCGACTGGCCTGATATTCCTCTCCTATCTGATACTGCGTCTTAGGAAGGCCGCAGTATCAAGATAGAGCGGCTGTCATCGCGTCGACCGCTGGCTCCTTATCGACCATTGGTGCCTTCTGTAATGGCCGTTGCGGTGCCATACAAGTTTATTCAGCCGGGATGGGGCTTCTCCTGTAGAAGTTCTCATCTCGGCTGAATGGTATTGTCCGTGAAGACCAGGGCGCCGGCGCGGCTCATGTCGTGTACGGCGATGCCCACCCTGGAAGCGGCGGCGGTGTGGCGCTCACGCTGTGCGGCGGAGAGGCCACCCGATAGGATCAGCAAGCGTGGCCGGAAGTGGCGCAACGTGCGTTCGGGCCGGGGCCGGTAGCCGCGCGTCAGGAACAGGCAGTCGACTGGGAAAGGACGCTCCGGCGCTTGCGCTGGCAGCGTGTCTGCCGGCACTGCGATGCGCCAAGCGCCGAAGGCCGCGATGCCGCCACGCACATGGAGCCCGGGCAGTGCCGTGTCCGCCGCCACGGTCACCGGCGCCGCCATGGCGCGTGAGGCCCAGAGGCGGCGCAGCGCCGGTGTGGCGACCAGACTGTCGGCTACGGGGCCCGCATGGGGTAGCCAGAGGTAAGCGTGGCGGGCGTCGGCTATGAGGTGAACAGCCGTGGCCGACGGCAGGTTGCAGAAAACCAGTTGTGGCGGACAGGCCGCAGCCCGGTGGCGCCACACCTCGACGCCTGCGGCGGCATGAACGGCCAGCGCTGTCGCCGCCAGCAGCCACCGTCGCT
>OIYP01000224.1_pt1 | contig 39960 bp, 32 predicted proteins | sample 1588261 | NCBI WGS metagenome assembly OIYP01 (sample SAMN03283293) | human gut metagenome | biome: human-associated habitat; material: feces | host: Homo sapiens | place: Peru | collected 2012 | reverse complement strand
GGGCTAGCCCGCCCCGCAGGGAGGGGGAGTGTTGCACTTCTTATTTGAACTTAGGGATAAAGAGCTTTTTAAGGGGCGACTATATAAAAGAGGTGATGTCCATACCGAAAACAGTTGCAGCCTCAGGCAAGAACACTCAGTGTTGAACCGGCTGCCTCCAACCATCATGTTTTTGATGGCTCCAACCAAGTAAATAATCGGCATGTCTTTTATGAGTCAAATAAATTCATACCTTTGCATCTGCTAAAGGCGAATTTCTTCCATTTCAGACAAATTTCATGGAAAACCAAACCACGCATGACACTCCCACAGAAGGGCGGATGGTGCTCCGGGCGGAGAACTTAGTCAAGAAGTATGGCAAGCGCACTGTTGTCAATGGCGTCTCTTTCGACGTACGGCAGGGTGAAATTGTCGGCCTGCTTGGCCCCAATGGCGCTGGCAAGACAACATCTTTCTATATGACCACCGGGCTGGTTGTACCAAATGGCGGCCGCATCTTTCTTGGCAACCAGGAAATCACGACCCAACCTGTCTACAAGCGTGCCAAAGCCGGTATTGGCTACCTGGCTCAAGAGGCCTCAGTCTTTCGCAAAATGAGTGTTGAGGACAATATCGCTTCTGTGCTGGAAATGACCGGTAAGACAAAAGAGGAACAGCGAGACATGCTTGAGAATCTCATCAAGGAGTTCCGTCTCGACAAGGTACGGAAGAACCTTGGTGACCGTCTTTCCGGCGGTGAGCGCCGCCGGACGGAAATAGCCCGCTGTTTGGCCATCGATCCCAAGTTTATCATGCTTGACGAACCCTTTGCCGGAGTCGACCCGATTGCGGTTGAAGATATCCAATATATCGTTTGGAAACTGAAGGATCGCAATATCGGCATCCTCATTACGGACCATAATGTCGAAGAAACGCTCTGCATCACCGACCGCGCATATTTGCTTTTCGAAGGACGCATCCTCTTCCAAGGCACACCGGAGGAACTCGCCAGCAACCAAGTGGTGAGGGACAAATACCTGACCAACTCGTTCAAACTTCGGAAAAAGGACTTTCAGACTTTACGGCCATAGATGCCTATAAACATTCAACCATAATATATGCTCACACTTCAACTCCTATGCTGCACGCTACTGGCAGTTCATGCGGCCGACGATACCATCACTGTGACTACAGCCAGTTGCATCGAACCGGTATCAATCCGCCAGCCTTATCAGACGGACTCTGTCGATATGAAGGGGAAGTCCTACGACGCTGATAAGCTCCTGGAAACCAACGCGAATCTGGCACAGGGAAACCGTGATTTCTATACGCGCACCATCAGCCACGGCACCGCCCTCAGCACAGATACGCTCAAGGGCGTATCGACACTCCACGCCATTCGCTTCGCGCTCAATGCAGATCGTTTCACGATGGCCCGTCTGGACGTGAAAAATCTGAAAGATTACAAGATCTACGTGAATGAAAACCTACAGAATGATAAGACGCTCTCACTGGCGCCAGGGCGTACCATCGTCAGTCTACTCTCATTATCGAATTTCGCCTCACGTGACACCTTCAATGTATCGCTTATCGGCGAACAACTGGACGGACTGACCATCGGTGAGACGGAAAAGCAGGCCTATACGATGGCCAAGATGATACAAGGTGACCACTACCGCAATGTGTCACTCTCACCCTCTGGAGCCTATCTTGTTACGGTATATTACTACACGCGCCCCGACGGCACCAACAAATTCCGCACCATACTGACAGAGACTGCGACTGGCCGAGAAATCTTGCGTCGCAATGAGTATGTCGATTTGAAATGGTGGCCACGCCGTGACGTCGTCTATTACACAAGAAGCGGCAATGCCGACGGCCTGGAGCTGGTCACGTTTGACCCGAGTACACGCCGAGAGCAGGTCGTTGCCAGTCATCTGCCCAGTGGTGGCTTTACGCTCTCTCCAACAGGAGACTATGCGATCTATTCACGCACCCAAACCGGTAGGCCGGAAATCACGAATGGCTTGAAACGCCTTGAGGATCCGGATGACAGGCAAGGTGGCTGGCGCAACCGAAACGCCCTCTATCGCTATGATTTCAAGACCGAGCAGATGCAGCCGCTGACTTTCGGGTCGGCCTCAGTCTGGATGAATGACATTTCACCTGACGGCCAGCGCCTGCTCCTCTCATACCGCCGCATGGATCCGGCTAAGCATCCGTTTTCCCGCTCGACCTACGTAGAAATGAACGCTTATACTGGTCGCGTCGATACGATCTATGCAGACACAACCTTTGTGGCTGGGGCCAATTATTCTCCAGATGGTAGCCAGATTCTGTTTACGGCATCACCGCAAGCTTTTGGCAGTATCGGTTCTGAAGTAAAGCCTGGGCAAGTCCCAAACGGGTTTGATTACCGCCTCTATCTCTATGACATCAAACAGCGCTCAATCAAGCCCATCCTACCAGGCTTCAAGCCTTCAGTTGGGCGAACCGTATGGGCATATGGAGATGGCAACATTTACTTCCGTGCGACGGACGGTTGCAACGAGAGCCTGTTCCGCCTTAATCCCAAGACCTTTGAAGTGACACGTTTCAGCCTGCCAGTCACTTACGTCCAAGATTTCACCATCGCTGAGGGTGAGGGAAAGCCCCGCGCAGTATTCTTCGGACAAACGGGCGAACGCGCCCGTGAAATGTACCTTTGCACGCTCAGCAAAGCAACCCCCAAGGTCACCCGTATCGGAGAGATTGATTTTGATCACGACTATGCCGATGTAGCCATCGGGAAATGTCTTGACTGGAATTTCCGCTCGTCCCGAGGAGACACAATCTCAGGCTTCTACTTCCTCCCACCGAACTTCGATGCTTCGAAAAAATATCCCCTGATCGTCTATTATTATGGTGGCTGTACGCCAACGACCAAGGCACTTGAGTTCCAATATCCACTTCAAGTACTTGCAGGACAAGGATATGTAGTATATGTTTGTGAGCCAAGCGGGGCCATCGGTTACGGCCAAGAGTTCGCAGCCCGCCATGTGAATACTTGGGGGCAAGGGTCGGCTGACGACATCATAGAAGGAACAAAGGCTTTCTTGGCTGAGCATGCTTATGTAGATCCCAAACGAATAGGCTGCATGGGCGCTTCCTATGGTGGATTTATGACACAGTATCTCCAGACCCGTACGGATTTATTTGCTGCCGCCATTTCTCATGCAGGCATATCGAATATCGCCAGTTACTGGGGAGGCGGATATTGGGGATATACCTATGGCGAGACAGCACAGTATGGCAGTTACCCATGGAACAACCCGGATCTTTATGTCAAGCAGTCTCCTCTTTTCAATGCCGACAAGATCCACACGCCGCTCCTCTTGCTTCATGGAACGGTTGACACCAATGTCCCGACAAACGAAAGCCAGCAGCTCTTTACGGCACTTCGAATATTGGGCCGTCCAGTCAGCTACGTGCAGATTGATGGTGAGAACCATGTCATCACAAACTACTCCAAACGTCTGGCTTGGCAGAATGTCATCTTCGCTTGGTTTGCAAAGTGGCTCAAGCATGAGCCACTCTGGTGGAAAACACTTTATCCAGACGATAGGTTCGGCCAGAACTAACCGACCGATGGCACATGAAGCCAATCATGACGTCCCCCACTTGATAGAAAACTCAGGCCCTTTGCTTTGGGCCTGAGTTTTTTATATCTGGAACGACTTAATTCGAAGGGCCATGTGACAGATCTCGCAGCGGGAGTCGGCCAACTGTGGCCCCGCCTGCCTGCGGATGATTGCCCAATACTACGGGAAAGCCTACTCCGCAGAGATTCGGCCACCATGCTATCAAGATCTCCGCAACACAGGGCCAACACCTGTCCCGACCAGCGCAACGTCGCATGGTTCCCCACAAAAAACAGACTTGCCGTCGATGACTTTTTTCCAGTGCAAGACAACAAAACAATAGCATATTGTTTGCCATTCGGCGAATAATATATACATTTGCAATCCCAACACAAATGGCGGGACAAACTAACTACTGGAATCAGATTTTGACATGAAGCATACCTTACGCAGCGCCTTGAGTACAGAAGGCAGAAGAATGGCAGGCGCCCGTGCCCTATGGGTAGCCGGTGGCATGAAGCGGGAACAGTTTGGAAAGCCCATCGTCGCCATTGCCAATTCATTCACACAGTTCGTTCCCGGGCACACCCACCTGCACGACGTCGGGCAGCTCGTCAAGGCTGAGATTGAACGCGCCGGTTGTTATGCCGCTGAATTCGATACTATTGCCATAGACGATGGCATTGCCATGGGGCATGACGGCATGCTTTATTCCCTACCCTCACGCGAACTGATTGCAGATTCTGTGGAGTACATGGTCAACGCCCACAAGGCAGATGCCCTCGTCTGCATCTCCAACTGCGACAAAGTGACCCCAGGAATGCTCATTGCTGCCATGCGGCTGAACATTCCGACCGTATTTGTGAGTGGCGGCCCTATGGAAGCCGGGAAATGGCACGGGGAGAACGTTGACCTCATCACAGCCATGATCAAAGGTGCAGACAAGACCGTCAGTGACAGTGAACTGGCCGAAATCGAGAACCGCGCCTGCCCCGGCTGTGGCTCTTGCTCTGGTATGTTCACCGCCAACTCCATGAACTGCCTGACAGAAGCCTTGGGCCTGTCGCTTCCTGGCAACGGTACGATCCTAGCTACGCATGTCAACCGCCGCCGGCTCTTCGAAGATGCGGCACGCCAGATTGTCTGCAACGCATACAAGTACTACGAGGATGGAGACGAAAGCGTGCTGCCGCGCAGCATCGCCAGCAGGCAGGCCTTCCTCAACGCCATGACTCTGGATATCGCCATGGGGGGCTCGACCAATACGGTGCTCCATCTTCTGGCCGTTGCCAACGAAGCTGGCGTTGACTTCAAGATGGCTGACATTGATATGCTAAGCCGTCACGTCCCATGCCTCTGCAAGCTCTCGCCCAACACGCAGCGTTACTCCATTCAGGAGTGCAACCGCGCAGGTGGTGTCATGGGCATTCTCGGAGAACTGGCTAAAGCAGATCTGCTAAACCTCAACGCTACACGCATTGACGGTGCAACACTCGGACAGGCTGTCCAGACCTACAGTATCACCGGCAACGCAATAGGCGCCGAGGCAGAACGAATCTATCGCAGTGCTCCGGGAGGACACTTCAATATAAAAATGGGGTCTCAAGACTCCCAATGGGAGACTCTGGACACAGACCGTGCCAACGGGTGCATCCGCGACGCCGCGCACGCCTACTCTAAAGACGGCGGCTTGGCAGTGCTGTTCGGCAACATTGCCCAAGACGGTTGCGTGGTCAAGACGGCTGGAGTCGACGCCTCGTTATGGCATTTCAGCGGTCCGGCACGTGTGTTCGACTCACAGGAAGAAGCCTGCGAGGGCATTCTCAATGGTAAGGTCTCGGCTGGCGAAGTCGTTGTCATCACCCACGAAGGCCCCAAGGGAGGCCCCGGCATGCAAGAAATGCTTTACCCCACGTCCTACATCAAGAGCCGGCACCTCGGCAAGGCCTGCGCCCTCATCACAGACGGACGTTTCTCTGGAGGCACATCTGGGCTGAGCATCGGGCACATATCCCCGGAAGCGGCATCAGGAGGTGCCATCGGCAAGATTGTCGACGGTGATATCATCGACATCGACATACCGTCGAGAAGCATCAATGTGCGGCTTTCCGATGAAGAGCTGGCTGCACGTCCTATGCGCCCGCTACGGCGCCAGCGTCAAGTGTCGAAAGCCCTACGCGCCTACGCCTCTATGGTGGCCAGTGCGGACAAGGGCGGCGTACGCATCGTAGACTGATCGCTTGTAAGTACCCCTATATCAACGTTAGACATAACACCCGTTGCCAACATGAGAGAGAATACGACACAAGAAAATCCGGCATATAGCAGCCCCATACACATCACGGGGGCAGAAATCTTGATGCGTTCACTCGTAGCCGAGGGCGTCAAGACCCTGTTCGGCTACCCTGGCGGTGCCATCATGCCTGTCTACGACGCACTCTATGATTATCGTGACAAACTCAACCATATCCTTGTGCGCCACGAACAAGCGGCGACTCATGCCGCTGAAGGCTTTGCGCGTGTCAGCGGAAAGGTCGGTGTGTGCCTTGTCACCAGTGGGCCGGGTGCCACAAACACCATCACAGGCATTGCAGACGCCATGATGGACAGCACACCCATCGTGGTCATCACCGGACAGGTGGGAGCCACAATGCTGGGGTCTGATGCTTTTCAGGAATGCGACGTTGTCGACATCACACAGCCAATCTGTAAATGGGCCTACCAGATACGCTCTGCCCGTGACGTGGCGTGGGCTGTCAGCCGCGCATTTTACATTGCAGGAAGTGGCCGTCCAGGGCCAGTGGTTCTCGACTTCACAAAGAACGCCCAGAATGAGAAGGCAGACTATCTGCCAGCACGTGTGAACTTCATACGCAGCTACATCCCAGTCCCCAAGACCGAGACAGGCAGTATAGAACGTGCAGCCGATCTGATCAATGCCGCAAAGCGACCTTTGGTTCTTGTTGGACAAGGTGTGGAACTGGGCGACGCACGTCAGGAACTGCAAGCCTTCATCGAAAAAATCGACGCACCTGCCGGATGCACACTCTTGGGATTGTCGGCCCTACCCTCCGAACACCCGCTCAATGTCGGAATGCTCGGTATGCACGGTAGCCTAGGTGCAAACAAGAATACGCAGCAATGCGATCTTCTTATCGCCATCGGCATGCGTTTCGACGACCGCATCACAGGAAGATTGTCAACCTATGCCACGCAAGCCAAGAAAATTCACTTCGACATTGACCCTTCAGAAATCGACAAGAATGTAAAGGTTGACGTCGCAGTCCTCGGCAATTGCAAAGCGACATTGCCAGCCGTCACCGCTCTCCTCCAAGCACAAGAGCATAAGGCATGGCGAGAAAGTTTCCAACCATATGACGAGGAGGAGACGCAACGCGTCATCATACCACAGACCAAGCCTAAAGATGGCTCCCTACGTATGGCCGAAGTGGTACATACCGTCAGTGAATTGACAAAACACAATGCCGTACTCGTAACCGACGTCGGACAGAACCAGATGTTTGCTGCCCGCTACTTCAAATTCACGGCACCGCGGAGTATCGTCACTTCTGGGGGAATGGGCACCATGGGATACGGCCTTCCTGCCGCCATCGGCGCCACATTCGGTGCTCCAGAGCGTACTGTATGCCTGTTTATCGGCGACGGTGGCCTTCAAATGACCATAGAGGAGCTCGGCACAATCATGGAACAGAGATCGCCGGTGAAGATCATTCTTCTCAACAACAATTATCTCGGCAATGTGCGACAATGGCAAGCGCTTTTCTACAACCACCGCTACTCCTTCACCCCAATGATGAATCCGGACTATGAGAAAATAGCCGAGGCTTACGACATCCCTGTTCGCACCGTCACCGAACGCACAGACTTGCCGACTGCCATCACTGAGATGATAACGACACCGGGCCCGTTCCTGTTGCAAGCCGCCGTCATGGAAGAAGACAATGTGCTGCCGATGTGCTGCCCTGGCCATGACGTGGACGACATGCTTCTCGACATTTAAAATCCAATCCCTGCTTCCGATGAACAACGACAATACATCCAACATTGAAATGCCCATGCCGCCGACGCCATCCGTGGCACTCCGTGACGACACAGCGCACGTGGGAAAGACGCTCTATACGATCATCATTTTTTCCGAGAATCTGGCAGGCGTGCTTAACCAGGTAACCAACGCGTTTACCCGCAGGCAATTGAACATCGAGAGCCTGAATGTTTCGCCATCTGGCTTTGAGCATATTCACCGGTACACCATCACATGCTATTCCGATGAGCCGACAATTCGCACCCTTACCAAGCAGATTGAAAAAAAAATCGATGTCATTCAGGCACGCTACTTCACGGCCGATGACATCTATGTGATGGAGCAGGCACTTTACAAAATAGCCACAGCCAGGCTCCTCGAGAATAAGGAGATCTCCAAAGCGATACGCTTTCACGACAGCAAGATAGTCGAAGTCAATGCGACCTATTCCATCGTCTCGAAAGAGGGACTGCCAGAGGGTATCATGGAACTCTACCGCAAACTTCGCGACTTCGGGTGCCTGTTGCAGTTCGTCAGTTCAGGCGTCGTCGCTGTCACCAAGAGCCACCGTGAGGAGTTGAGTGAGTTCCTCGAACTTCGCGAAGAGGACTACCGCCAGAAGAGCGTTCAGACACTCGAATAAAGCCCACAGCCAGAAAACACCCCAGTGAGGCTACGGGCCAAGAACCAACAAGACAAGACGATACGAATCATGAGCATCACATCAAGGCAACCACAGCATTTATACCTGTCAGATAATGCGCACTGCGGCGTTTTCCCTTTCCACGTAGAGCCTTTCTCCGAAGACTATCGTGGCCGGTTGTCATGGCGTTTTCTGGGCAATCATCTGTTGCGCTGTGCCAGTCTGCATGCAGGGATGTGCGGTTTCGGTTACGAAGACATGCAGCGTATCCACCATGCATGGGTTCTGTCACGCTTGGTCATCGACATCCATCTAATGCCTATCACAGGGCAGCCCTACACCATCGAGACTTGGGTGAACAAGACCTACCGGCAGTTTACTGACCGTCTATTTGCAATCACCGGTGCAGAGGGTGTCCCATACGGTTTCGCCACCAGCACGTGGGCACTCATCGACATCGAAAGCCGCCACCCTATGGAACTGGCCACCCTGCCCAACGGTGGCTTCGCCGACCGCATTATCGCTCAGGACGTCCCCGTAAAAGGGTTCGGCCACATCAGGCTCAAGGATAAGGCTATGGCCAGGCAGCTAACGGCCTACTACAGTGACTTGGACATCAATGGGCATGTCAACTCAATCCGTTACATCGAAATGATGCTTGACCTCTTTCCCAAAGAAATCTATGACAAACAGCACGTAGCACGTCTGGAAGTCGCCTATTGCAATGAGGCCCACAGTGGTGACACACTGACACTCTATACAGCGCAAGCTCCTACACCAGACACAACACTCATCGAAATCTGCAAAGCAGACAATTTGCCTGTCGTCAAAGCGGCCATCACTTTCGCGCCTGACACTGGCCAAGCAGTCTGCCCTGCACAAACATAAATCAACTACCTCCATAATAAATTCATTAGTAATATGGCAAAAATGAACTTTGGCGGAGTCATTGAAGAAGTAATGACTCGTGAAGAATTTCCCTTAGAGAAGGCACGTGAAGTGCTTAAGAACGAGACAATCGCAGTGTTGGGCTATGGTGTGCAAGGCCCGGGCCAAGCCTGCAATCTGAGAGACAATGGCTTCAATGTCATTGTAGGCCAGCGCCAGGGCAAGACATACGAGAAGGCCGTAGCCGATGGCTGGGTTCCCGGAGAGACACTTTTCAGCCTCGAAGAGGCCGCCCAGAAAGGCACCATCATCTGTATGTTGCTTTCGGATGCTGCCCAGATGCAACTTTGGCCTACGCTAAAGCAATACCTGACACCCGGCAAGACGCTCTACTTCTCACACGGTTTTGCCATCACATGGAGTGACCGTACCGGTGTTGTCCCCCCCGCCGACATCGATGTCATCATGGTCGCTCCCAAGGGCTCTGGCACATCGCTGCGCACCATGTTCCTCGAAGGCCGTGGCCTCAACTCTTCTTATGCCATCTACCAGAACCATTCAGGCAATGCGCTGGAAAAGGTTCTGGCTTTCGGCATTGGCATCGGCTCGGGTTACCTCTTTGAGACGACATTCAAGCGTGAAGCAACCAGTGACCTCACTGGTGAGCGTGGCTCATTGATGGGTGCCGTGCAGGGCTTGTTCCAAGCTCAATATGAGACACTCCGCGAACACGGACACACACCTTCTGAAGCGTTCAACGAGACTGTTGAAGAGTTCACAGAATCGCTTATCCCGATGATTGGCAAAAACGGTATGGACTGGATGTATGCCAACTGCTCTACAACAGCCCAGCGCGGTGCCTTGGACTGGATGGGCCCATTCCACGATGCAATCAAGCCCGTCGTTGAAAAACTCTACCAGAGCGTGGCCAGCGGAAACGAGGCCCAGATATCCATCGACAGCAACTCAAAGCCTGACTACCGCGAGAAGCTGCAGGCTGAGCTCAAAGCGCTCCATGAGAGTGAGATGTGGCGAACCGGAGAAACCGTACGTAAGTTACGTCCAGAAAATAACTAAGTCCCCAATCTCCTGAATTTAGAAAAAGGTAGCCCGGCTATGAGAATGGCCGGGCTACCTTCATTCTTCCATAGCCTCATCTCGTGGCGCGATACGGCCTGAACTAAGGCCATCTTGCTCATTTGGATACAGGTTCCACATGTCTCTCAGAAAAATAGGTGAACCTGCATCTAGCCTTATCCCTTGCATTGCGTGCGCAAGTATGCCTGAAGCAGTTCGAGGCACGGAATATCGATATAGCCTCTCCTGATGATCAACAGATTTGCGGCCTCAAGTTCGGTGAGCATCTGAGATACAATAAGTTTTGAGACCCTGAGTTCCAATGCCAGCTGAGGACGTTTTATCTTCAGCCGCTTGTGGCCGGCAGGTCTAAGGCAGCGACATGTCACAAACTGTACGAACCGCTCAGACAGCTGGCGGGATGCCATGTGCCAGATCTGCCGCTGTGCCTGTTGCACCTGCGTACTGACAAGGTTGATGTAATTGATTCTGAACGTGGGATAATTGAAAAGCAAATCGCGCACCGCAGCTTTGTCCACCACCAGCAGTTCTGCAGCTGTAGACGTCGTGAACGTGCGCGTATAGCGAGTCGTCAGTCCGAACAGCACTTCCGGCATAATGACCATCGGCTGGTCGTACCATTCTGTCAAGGCATATTGATGACCATCACCCTCACGGCTAATGCAGACCTTACCGTCGAGGACAAAATGCAGTTGTGTACAGAGTTCCTCCTGCCTCACTATTGTATGCTCCCTGTTGATACGACGAAATCCAATACGGATACTGCGTGCTATTTCCTGAAATTCGTTACGGCCAATGCCTTGGAACAAAGGCAAAAGCAACAACCGGTTAAAGAACTCATGTTCGTTGGGTGTATTGGACATGCGTGGACTGGTTTAGGCTACAAGATCAAACTGCAAAGGCAATGCCTAGCGGACATACTTCTTTATTTTAGGGCTCATCCAAGTGGCATATTTCCCAGCAGGCGTTGTGTAGATAAAATAGGCCGAAATATCCGGGTGCTTCGCCAAGACCTGCTTGGCACGTTCCAAACCAAGCACCATAAATGCCGTGGCATAGGCATCTGCTGTGGCACAGTTAGGAGCGAAGACCGTGGCAGAGAGCAGCTCGTGCTGGACTGGATAGCCCGTGTGGGGATCGATGGTATGGGCATAGCGCCTACCCCCTTCTTCATAATAGCGCAGGTAGTTGCCGCTCGTGGCCATAGCGATGTCTGTCACTGTAAGGATAGTCTGTATCTGTTGTCCACCGTCGTCAGTCGGCTTGCTCACACCTATCTTCCAAGGTCTTCGCGCAGGATGCATGCCTTTGACAACAACCTCTCCACCAATTTCGACCATGTAGTTGCTGATGCCTAGACTGTCAAACAGATGTGCCACACAATCTACGCCATAGCCCTTGGCCACAGCACTGAAATCAAGTTTTGTACGTGAATCAGCCTTGAGAAGGTGGCCGTCCTTGAGCTGCAGTTTACCGTAGCCCACAAAGCGTCTGATGCTGTCAACCTGACCGGCCGTCACGTCATGGCGTCTCTCAAATCCGAATCCCCAAAGGTTGACCAATGGTGCGACTGTAACGTCAAGTGCGCCATCCGTGTTCTGTGACACCCCCCGGGCTATCTGGTAGACCTCCCGAAAAAGGCTGTCTGTCTGTGTAGAACGCCCGTCATTGATACGGCTGACAGTGCTTTCTTTGTTGAACATGGACAATGAGCCATCTACAGCCTTCAATGTTCTAACAATCGCGGAGTCAAGAGGAGCAGTGTATTCGTACTCCATATGATAGGAAGTGCCGAAAATCCGCCCCTCACTATGCTGCAGTGCCATCTGGCGATGCCGATTGATGATGAAGAATGTGCCAGCAATGAGCAGCAACAAAAATAGGACTTGAATAATGCGTTTCTTTTTCATTTTCATTGAGAAATCAGTCGATGAGATATGTGGCATCAAGCACACAGATGCTGTATGAGGATCTTGAGGCCAATAGCAATAAGAATAATGCCCCCCAAGAGGTCAGACGGAAAATGGAAATAGCGTCCGATAGAGAGACCTATGTATTTACCTATAACAGAGAGAGCGGCAGACGTCAGTCCTATAATTGACAGTGGCACGAGCGCGTCTGTTATGCTCTTGATCCCCATACTTATGAATGAGAACCCAATGGCCAGCGCATCGATGCTTGTAGCAAAGGCCAGTGTCAGAATGACACGAACTGAAGAGGGGTTAAACCCAGTAGACGCCTGACGAGGATGCATGCCGCTCCAGACCATTCGCCCACCGATGAAGCCAAGCAGTCCGAACGCAATCCAGTGGTCGTAGGCCTCTATCTTGTGAGCGAAAAGATCGGCTGCCAACCAGCCAATTAACGGCATGAGTGCCTGAAAGAACCCAAATGAAGCTGCCATGACCAACACTTGGCGTCCCATACGCCTCTGTATCATGCCACAAGATACGCTGACACTGAAACAGTCGGCTGCCAGTGCAAGCGCAAGTAAAAAATATCCGATTATACCCATGTTTTTTCCTTTCAGTCCTGTCGCCCCAGCTGTGGGCGGCAGAAGCAGTGATTTTATATATCAAAGATGACATTAAACGTACCTCCCAATGCACTGCCGGAATTTCGTCCGAAGCCGGGGACATACCACGGACTCCCAATCTGTGATGAGGCATTGTGCGTGCGAATACGGTACCGTACACTCCAACCCAAATGGAAAATGCTCCATATTTTTGCCTCCAGACCAAACACGAATTCTGCCCATTGGGTTGCTCCGTGCATTCCCTTAAAGTCAAAAGCCGTCTGCCCTCCCCACACCAGGTCACTGATGCTCGGCCCGTCGACATCATAATCAAACGACGTAAACGCATAGCGCAAGCCGCCGTAAATGCGATTCCCGGAACGGACGTCCTTGGCAAAATTATAATCGCACCCGATGCGAAAATATGGTGCGGAGGTCTTGTAGTGCAAATCCGTGGTCTCATCTGTGTGGTCACTCATGCCCCAACCGATTTCAGCAATCGGGAAGAAGCGCCCACGCAAGTTGATGCGGCAAGCTGCCTCGCACTGTCCATATGGACTGACGGCGGACATCACGGCCCCCACCACATCGCCAGACACAGATATGCCAGCTAACAGTGGCAGTCTTTTCTGCTTCACGGCATCGGCTACAAATTGGATGCCGCGTACCGGCTGCTTATCCCTCACCGTATCGGCTGGGGCCTCCGTAAGCGTCTGTGACGAGGCAACACCATAGCCCATACTACTCAGCAGAAGTAGTACGCAAATAAATTTTAAGATTCTCGACGTTGTCATAGTTCACATTTTTGCGTACTATTGCCACGCTGTCAATAGTCAGAGGCATGAGGCGCAACGCATGCGATGTCCACTGTACGTCCAACAGGGTGTGGAATACAGAAGTTGGGCAATCTATGCTCTCGAAATGGGGATCATTTGTATGCCTCAAAAATATTGTATCTCTCGCCGACTGCCCCGTCACATTTGAGAGGTGAAGAACGAGAGTGTCCCTGTCCATCGTTTGCCGCATCGGCAGTAGGAACGAAGATATGCCAGTCGCCCGGTTGAGCAATGTCGTATCTGCCGCAAGCGTGCCGGGCGAAGTCACTGTAAGCGTATCTGTAAGCGACAGCGCGGCTTTCGTATCAGCGGCATAGAGTCCACACGTCAGTTCCACCACATTGTCCAGTGGACAGTCTATATTTGTACATGCCGTCGCCATGCAGGACAGCAAGGCTGTCAGTGGTATCTTGATGAGATGGCGCATCAGAAATCGGTTTCAATCTGATAGTTGTTTCTGCCTGGCGCATTACGGCTAATCAATTCTCCTAAGAAGCCCGCAACAAACAATTGCGTACCCAGAATCATCATGGTCAGCGCGATATAGAAATATGGGGAACTCGTGACCAGTGGCGCAGGAACGCCCTGGCATATGGCGACAAGCTTAATGCAGCCGACAATAAGAACCGCTACGAATCCGATGAAGAACATGATGGAGCCCAGGAAGCCAAACACATGCATCGGCTTAAGGCCGAAAGTTCCCATGAACCAAAGTGACAGCAGATCCAAGTAACCGTTCACAAAACGGTTGAGCCCCCCGAACTTTGATTTTCCAAACTTGCGGGCCTGGTGATGTACCACTTTCTCCCCAATGCGTGTGAAACCCGCATTCTTGGCCAGATAGGGAATATAGCGGTGCATCTCGCCATAGACCTCAATATTCTTAACGACTTCTTGCCGATAAGCCTTCAGTCCGCAATTGAAATCATGCAGATTCTTTATTCCACTGACCTTTCGGGCTGTAGCGTTGAAAAGCTTTGTCGGTATAGTCTTTGAAAGTGGGTCATAACGTTTCTGTTTATAGCCAGAGACAAGGTCATACCCTTCCTCTGTTATCATCTTGTAGAGCGACGGAATCTCATCGGGTGAGTCCTGAAGATCGGCATCCATGGTGATGACCACGCTGCCTTTGGCGGCACGGAAGCCGCAGTAAAGGGCTGGAGACTTTCCATAATTGCGCCGGAACTTGATGCCATGCACGTTGGGGTCTTTCTTTGCCAACTGTAGAATGACATTCCACGAATCATCCGTGCTGCCGTCATTGACAAAAATAATTTCATAGCTATAGCCATTTTCCCCCATCACCCTTGTAATCCAAGAATGGAGGTCTGGTAAGCTTTCCGCCTCGTTGTAGAGAGGTATGACAACGGATATGTCGACTTTATTTTCCATATTTAGGTGTTCGTCTTTGGTGTCATTATGGTCATGTTCTCTCTTCAGTCCGCTTTATAAAGCCGGGGTCACGACGCATGACAAGGGCAATAACGGCTGAGATGAAAGGATTCATCAGTATCGATGTGCAAATGATGCTGCTGGCATATTGCGCGGGTGGTATCGAGCGCATGGTGTCAACAATATCGGTCATGTCCATCCCGCCTTGGGTCAGACTGGACAACATGCCGGATCGTCGCATTTCCGCCACGACTTCAGGCTGCGACAAAAGCCTTTCATAGGCGTTGAAGATATAGCCGCCATCAATAAAAGCCAGATATATGAATGTAAAGAGTCCGACGAGCAATATGGCATATACACCCATCACAAACGTGAAGAGGAAGCCACGTCCGAATGTGAAACCCACATCTGTTGTCAACACTGCGTTTCGGAAACGCCGTGTCATCATGGCCGCCAATAGCGGTGAAGCCAAAGTGACGAGGGTACCTAAGAAAGATATGCCGGGGACACTCAGTGAGAGCCCTGTCAGAAACAGGCTCAGAATACCGGCACAGCCCAGTATAAAGCCATATTGCATGGCAAAAGCATTCGCTTGCTTAAACTTATTTGTCTCCTGCTCCATGTTATTCAAATGTTCGTTGCAAAGTTAGGCCTAATGGTTGGAATGAAGAAATCCATTTTCTGATTTATGCCTATATAGGTGCAGCATAGAAATGCCGGGCACGGATTGTTTCAGCGACGGCTCTGGGGACAAGGGAAGACACGTCTTCTCCCTGCCTGACAAGCTGACGGACTGTTGTTGAATCGTAGTCGAATTTCGGCACATTCAGCAGGTGAACTCCAGGCGGCAACATCTTTGCCGTGACATCATAGCCAGACCGTGGATAGACAATCAGGCCATAGCGGTGCAATATCTCATCATGCCGTGCCCAGCGGTCGAACACGAGCCAATTGTCACTTCCGATCAGCACCGTAAAGCTGGTGCCCGGGCAAGCAGCCTCCAAGGCCTGAACGGTGCGCCAAGTGTACGAAGGACGTGGCAAATTGAATTCGAAATCTGACACCTTGACTCCCTCCATGCCCATTACGGCCATACGAGCCATGTCGAGACGATCCTGTTCCGAAAGAAGGTCGGCAGACGGCTTCAGCGGATTTTGAGGAGACACCATTAGCCACACTTCGTCGCAAAGCCGCTGATCAATCACACTCTTGGCAACAGCGATGTGTCCCAAGTGGATTGGATTGAACGAACCGCCATACAGTGCCACTCGCCTCACGACCGCAAGAAATCTTCGACGTACCGGCAGGCGCTGTCGACAGCTGCCCGCAGATCGTCATTGACGACAACAACATCAGCCTTGTCCGCAAACTTCAGCTCGAAAGCGGCCCGTTCCAACCGTTCCTCAATCACATCGGCCGCATCTGTGGCACGGTTGTTCAGGCGCAGCCGCAGTGCCTCTATCGACGGTGGCTGGATGAATACACTCAGGGCACGGTCACCATAGATGCGCTTGATGTTTGCTGCCCCCAGCACATCAACATCGCAAATCACATTTTCACCAGCAGAGAGGCGGCGGTCGACCTCGCTCTTCAATGTTCCATAGTAACGATCCTTGTAGACTTCTTGATATTCCAAGAAATCGCCGTCAGCTATATGTCTCCGAAACTCATCGGGGCTTATGAAGAAATAATCTACGCCGTTTTGCTCTAGGCCACGCGGAGGGCGGCTTGTGGCTGAGACGGAAAAGTGCAGGTCAAATCCCCGTTCCATCAGTGCTTTGATGATAGTGCTTTTGCCGCTGCCGCTTGGCGCCGAAAAGATGATAAGATGGCCCGTCCTGGATTTTTGTTCCATTGTCACGCTTAGTTCTAGAGTACGTTGAGCACTTGCTCTTTAATCTGTTCAAGTTCGTCCTTCATCTTGACAACGATATTCTGCATTTCGGCTTGATTGCTTTTCGATCCGGTGGTATTGATTTCACGCCCCATCTCTTGCGCAATGAAACCGAGTTTCTTGCCTTGCGAATGGCCGCCGGCCAAGGTCTCGCGAAAATACTTGAGATGGTTGGCCAGCCGCTGTTTCTCCTCACTGATGTCCAGTTTCTCTATATAATATATGAGTTCCTGCTCGAGGCGATTGCTGTCATAGTCCACCCCTTTCAGCTCCGATAGGCGATCCATAAGCCGTCCTTTTATCTTATCCACGCGAGATGCCTCATAAGGCCCGATGGAACCGAGCAAGGACTCTATGCAGTCCACCTTCTCGCAAAATTTCCGCTCAAGCGCCGCTCCTTCCTGCTGGCGAAATTCGACTAAGTGATCGACAGCTTTCTCCGTTACGGCCAGCGCTACCTTCCACTCTTCGTCCGTTAGCTCATCGGTGGCCGCCACTTGGGTCGTATCTGGAAGCTTGACCAGCACCTCCCATATTCTAGCCTTGGGAAACTCTACTTCATTGGCTGCACTGATCTGGCGGATCTGACTGATATACTGTGCGACAGCGTCTGCATTGATTGGAGCGTTAAGTGCTGTCACATCTTTTTCTGCCCAAAGCACGAAGTCAACCTTTCCACGTTCGAGCCTTTTGGCGATGAGTGTACGAAGTTCTATATCCCGTTCACGATAGATGGGAGCTATCCTCGTGGACAAGTCTAAGCTTTTGGAATTTAATGATTTGATTTCGGCATGTATCTTCTTGCCGTTGTAGTGGGCCTCGGCCTTGCCGTAGCCGGTCATAGATAGTATCATGTTGACTTAACTGATTTCGGCGATGATTGCTATTGCGTGCAAAGTTAGCTTAAATGCACGGCATAGCAAAATACCCACTTTGATTTTTGACTATGACGAAGGCAGGCTACAGCATGGCTAAAGCATGCCCCATCCAGACAACAATCCACGCATCTAATTGGGACGCCTTGATTGGGGATCATAGAGATGACAACAAACCAGTTTTTTCGCCTTTAACACACCTTGCTTTTGCCCCTAAATGGCATTACCTTTGCACAAGAGAAAAAGGGGCGTCCGCACGGATGCCCCTTTTTTTACCCCTCTCAAGCCAAAGGCTGCCAGTATACGGCAAAAAATCGCCTTATCATTCGGAGGGACTTCCCTAGGATCCAGAAAAATTTGCTCGGGGCTAATTCAAATTTGCCCTAGAGAAGTTTCACCGAGTGCCCATTTAAGCTCTCCAAACGCAATCGAAGTTAAATAAGTTAAGGTCGTCATGGAGCGAATGGGACGAAAAAGTGAACCAGCGGCGACACCGTCACTATATTATGGGGTTTTGGCGTGTACACCGCGTCCCGGTCGTGAAATCACCTTCGCACATTTTCCGACAAACTGCATTGCCACCCTTTTTTCTTCAAAGCAGTGCAAGGACATTTTATCACTGTCCTAGGCCGATCGTACATCCAAGGGCAAACCCATGCAGGTCAATAGACCTCCACCTCATCTGCAAATATCCAGCCACCGAACTGGCCGGAACGGGCCTGGATACGGATATAGCGGGCACGCGCTTTGCCTTTCCAAGAGAGTGTCTCAACACTCGGCGTGACACGCTTGGTCACTTCATATTCATGGTGGCCCACCTCCGTGAAGCTGCTTCCGTCAGACGAGACCGACACGGTGTAAGCAGCAGGAAGGAAGATTTCTGGGCCAGACGATTGCATGAAGTTGGTCGCCACGCGCTTGAACCTCTTTACACGACCCAAGTCTATCGTCACGTCAAAGCGGGCACCACGTATGAAACCCTGCCACGCCGATTCGGGCCCATAGTCCCAGCCTCCGCGGCGCCCATCGGTCAGAGCCATGTTGCCGGTCGAGGCATATTTCTCGTTATAGGGCAGATTGTAAGTCACTGTGGCTCCACGCGCCTTATGGCGAACCAGCCGCTTGCTCTCCGGGCGATCACCGACTTCATGGGCCAAGTCGTAAGCCGCAATACCATTTTCTCGCAAACGTGCGGTCTCATGCAAGGCCCGGCGATGAAAATCTGCATAGTCTTTAACGGCGTCGCCAGTCCACCCCGTCTCAGCCACAGCCAGCAGCCTAGGCCACCACTGGCGCTCCACATCGGCTGTGGTCGGGACATACTCGGTCCAAAGGTTACCTTGAATGCCCCTGACATGACGTCGCTCACCGGGAGTGAGGAAGCACAGAGGTGCATAATTGTAGACCCGCTCCAGCGGCAGATAGCCCCCCATCGCCTCGGGAAGGGCGGTCGGCGCGTCTTGATAGCCGTCAAGATAGCAGAACTTTCCGGGCGACAGTACGACGTCGTGGCCGCATGCTATTGCTTGACGGACATATGCCGTATCTCGCCATATCATAACCGTCGCCTCGGCCGGCAGACTGTCGGCCAGAACCTCGTCCCAACCGATTAACCGCCGGCCCGCCTGATGCAAGAAGCGGCCAATGCGACGCACCAGATACCCCTGTAGCTCCTCTACACGGCCCAGCCTCTCGTCCACCATGCGCTTGCGGCACAACGGGCATTTCCCCCATGACGCCTTACCGGCCTCGTCCCCTCCGATGTGTAGATCCATCGACGGGAATACTTCCATGACCTCTTGGAGCACATTTTCCAGAAAGACGAAGGTCTGTTCATTGCCTGGGCAGAAGTCAGCTTGCTTATATGGCTCATGGGTGCAAGACAGTTCCGGATAGGCAGCCAGCACTTCTTCGCTGTGCGCCGGCATCTCGATTTCCGGTACGATGGTGATACCACGGGAAGCCGCATAGCTGACCAAGTACCGCAGTTCGTTCTGGGTGTAGTAACCGCCATAGCCACCAGTTCCCTCCTCGACATAACGCCGGTCACCATTCCACCACTCCTTCCACGAAGCATTCGTGCGCCATGCCGCCAGCTGTGTCAACATCGGATAGCGCTTGATTTCCATACGCCAGCCGGCCGCATCCGTCAGATGGAGATGAAGGCGGTTGAACTTATAGGTCGCAAGAGCATCTATCTGCTTGTACAGGAAATCTATGGGAAAGAAATGGCGCGATACATCGAGCATAGCGCCACGCCAAGCCATAGCCGGTGCGTCCTGAATCGTCGCACAGGCATAGCCGCAGCTGGTAAGCAACTGCCGGAGTGTGGCGTGTGCATAGCGAAATCCGTCAGCTGTCGAGGCCACGACCTTGACAGTATCACGGACTACATGAAGAGTGTATGCACCGTCGCCCAGACATCTCTCATCAGTCTTTTCGAACACGAAGAAAGCCTGCCGGCCCCTCCTTCCATCTTGAGTGCTATCTTGTGTGCCAAGTTGCCAATTCGCGACTTTGAGCAAGCTGTCGGCCTGTGAAGTCGCGATCACACGGATAGGACGGTGGGTATCAAAATAGCTGCTATGCCACGTTACATGCTGTGGCTTCGGTAGGAGTACTTGTGACGCAGCCGATGCCGTACCAACCACAACGGCGGCGGCAAGAAGGTGAAGTCTCATTTTCATACATTATGTGTTATCGGTCGAGGGCATGGAATTTTGGACAGAACGGTCGTGCCCTGCCCGCGAAGGCTGTGACGATGGCCATAGGGCTCGAACCAAACTGTATGCGAATTTCGAGAAGATTACGGAGATATGCAAATAAAACAGCTGCAAATCCTGCATTATTGCAAAAAAACAGTCGATGTGCCCCCAATCTAGGTATTTCTGATTCCACCTGAAACTGGGTGTATGAGAAACGCCTTCAACCTTAGACAAGTTTTGGCCACCCATCACGATAGTCGCCAATCCCAGCGGCTTTCTCGCTTTTTTATCCTACCTTTGCACCTACACTTTCCCAACCGCTCTCATTCGATAATACAGCTCAAACATGACAAGAGAACAACTTATCCGTAATATTTTCGGAAAGCAAACGTTTCTATGTGTCGGGCTCGACACCGACCTCAAGAAGATTCCAGAACACCTGCTCAGTGAGGAGGATCCCATCTTCGCGTTCAACAAGGCCATCATCGACGCCACAGCCGCCCATTGTGTGGCTTACAAGCCCAACTTGGCGTTCTACGAGTGCTTCGGCCTGAAGGGGTGGCAGGCTTTCGAAAAGACCATCGCCTATCTGAAACACAACTACCCTGACCACTTCATCCTCGCTGATGCCAAGCGCGGTGACATCGGCAACACATCGGCCATGTATGCCCGTTCTTTTTTTGAGGAGGAAGACGTCGACGCGCTGACCGTAGCACCCTATATGGGCTCCGACAGCGTCACACCATTTCTGAAATATCCCGGCAAATGGGTCGTGCTGCTCGCCTTGACGAGCAATGCCGGTTCACATGATTTCCAGATGCTGAAGGATCAAGCGGGTAAAGCCCTGTTTGAACATGTCTTGGAGACTTCCCAGCAATGGGGTGACGCCGATCAGATGATGTACGTCGTCGGTGCAACGCAAGGTAGCCTCTTCCGCGATGTGCGCAAGTTAGCGCCAGAGCATTTTTTGCTTGTCCCGGGAGTGGGTGCACAAGGCGGCTCGCTTGAAGAGGTCTGTGAATATGGCATGACCAAAGACTGCGGCCTGCTTGTCAACTCCTCACGTGGCATTATCTACGCCGACAATACGCCAGACTTTGCCAGTGTCGCCGCAGCAAAAGCGCAAGAACTCCATGAGAAGATGGCAGAACTTCTCTCCAAGACGACCCATTAGGGAAAAATTTCAGCATCAGAATGTCCCGGCAAGCAGAGAAAGTATAGCCCGCCCCTCTCCCTGCATGCCAGGACATTTTCTACCGTCACCTATATCTCTGTGCCAAACCGTCAATATTGTCTTTCGCCGAAAATGTGGGTTCCGATGCGCACCATTGTGCTCCCCTCCTCAATGGCAAGGTGATAGTCGTGGCTCATTCCCCAAGAGCGGAGGCCGAATGCCGGCTCGTTTGCAAAAAACTCCGCCTTGGCCTGCTTATAAAAAGTGTATGCCGCATGAAAGTCGGCACGGACACGTTCCCTGTCATCCGTGTTGGAGGCCATGCACATGATCCCCATTATTTTCACATTGTTGAGATCACGCCATTCACCCTGTGCCAGCATGTCGTGAAGCTCATCGGCCGTAAACCCGAACTTCGTTTCCTCGCGGGCCACATGGAGCTGTAGCAGGCAAGGCAGAACCCTGTCGCAGCGCCGTGCTTGCTTGTTAATCTCAGTAAGAAGCCTGAGGCTGTCTACAGCATGAATCAGATAAACAAATGGAGCTATATACTTGACCTTATTGAGCTGCAAGTGCCCAATGAAGTGCCATTTAATGTCTTGGGGCAGCGCCTCATATTTAGCCACTAGCTCCTGCACCCGGCTCTCGCCAAAGTCACGCTGCCCGGCGTCATAGGCCTCCTTGATGGCCTCAGCAGGATGGAACTTCGAGACTGCCACCAATTTGACCTGTTCGGGCAGTCCGGCCAGCGTCTCCGTCAGTCGCGTCTGAATGTCTGTCATGGTTTAATCCTCCGTGGGCGTTGTTTCTGTTTTGGGGGCGGCCTGTGCCGGCTTATAACGGTAGACGTCGATGATGGGCGTCTCGGTCACAGCTGCAATCGTGTAATCCATCTGTGAACCCTTCATACCCTCATCAAGACGCTTGATAGCCGCGCGCAGGTCAGCCGCTTGGATGAGCACATTCTGCGAGGTTTTCTTCTCCTTGCCCGATTTCTCGTCGAGTATGACAAAGACCAGCTTGGCTCGGAACCAGCGGTCTGCGCTCTCCTCCACAGTCTCAAAGAACTCAGCATAGTGTACGCGCTTGATATCGGCCACCTGAAATTCCCCCGACATAAAAGGCGTCATCTCCTCGATGATGCGCCGCTCCGCCTCTGTAAAATTGAGCGCATCGACAAGATAAGGCTCGTTCACCTTCTTGACCATGCCATTTTCCATGGTCTTCTCATACTTAATTTTACATTCGAACCACTCGTTCATATCTTTCCTTATTTTGAATATTTGTATTCACATCTTTATCTTTAATGCCATGATCACCGTTCTGCGCCGAACCCTTCAGTGGAGTTCAAAAGGTCCCGTCGGTTGGCGCCGTTCGAGGGTTTGAACCACGAGAGAGTCAGAATCCGTAAGCCGACCTGAGTCCCTTAAAGCCAATTCCACTGCCGACAGCGCCAGTTCTGGCCGGTTATTCTCCTGACTCAAGTGGCAGAGCCACACATGCCGGGCCTCAGCAGACAGATTTGTGGCCAGGAGATCCGCTGTCTCAGCGTTGCTCATATGACCATTAGGCCCGATGATGCGTTGCTGCAAAAATTCCGGGTATGGCCCGTTCCGAAGCATCTCCTCATCGTAATTGGCTTCCACAACCACGTAACGGGCCTCAGCAAGATGCCGGCGTATATCATCGGTAACGTGTCCCGCATCCGTGATGAGACAAAATGAGACGTCGCCGACATGTATGGCGTAGCCACAACATGCCGCGCTGTCATGTGGTACGTAAAAGGCCTCGATGCTGAATGGTCCCAGAGCAAATGCAGACTTCAGCTGAACGATACGCATGGAAGGCGGGGCCACTTTCTTCGTCATGAGCCGATTGCGCTCCATCCCCATAAATGTATCCTTCAAGGCATAGACCGGGACACGAAAATCATGAGAAAAGGCCCCTACGGCCTTGACATGGTCTGCATGGTCGTGGGTCACCAATATCGCCTTGATTCCGGCCAGTGGGAGACCGTAATTGCTGCAATAGCGCTTGAGCATACGAACGCCAATACCCAGATCTATCAATATGGCATATCCATTAGCACACAGGTAATAACAATTGCCGCTACTGCCACTTCCGAAGCAGATAAACTTAATCATGATTGATGGTGAAACTTCATTCGGTTATAACTGGACTGCAAAGTTACAGAAACCGGCTATCCGAACCAAACTCATGGGAATGAGGCTCTGCCTCTATGATTAAAACTCACTAAAAAGGAAAAGGCCTTATTGGTAACTAAAAGATTTTGCGTAAGTTTGCATACGACATCCAGTAGGCATTGTCAAAGTTTGTGGGTGAGACACAGAGAAAGACCTTTCATCTTAGCTTAGAGCTATAGGCACGGCCGACCTAGCCTGACACAGCAAACGCTACAGACTGAGTCTTGCCCAAAGCACACGAAACCAAGACATGAGAAAAATATTCGTCATAATCATGTGGGGAGCACTGGCCCTCTTCACAATTATCGCCTCTCTGGGCTTTCTCTTCATCCGCGAAGGGTGGATTGGATACATGCCCCCTCTTGATGAGCTCCAAAGCCCCATCAGCAAATACGCCACACAAATCATCACAGCCGACAGCAAGGTCATTGGCACATGGTCGCGCAACGAGAACCGGGTCTTTGTCGATTATGACAGCATCTCACCATATGTTTTCAAAGCTTTGATTGCCACAGAAGACGTCAGGTTCTACGATCACAGCGGCATTGACATCAGGGCCTTGGGCCGTGCAGTCATCAAGCGCGGCCTCTTACGTCACCAAGAGGCCGGCGGTGGCAGTACCATCACGCAGCAGCTGGCCAAACAACTCTACTCCTCTACAGCTGAGAGCACGACAAAACGCCTCATGCAGAAACCCATCGAATGGGTCATAGCGACAGAGCTGGAGCGCCATTACACCAAGGAAGAGATACTCACACTTTATCTCAACTATTTTGACTTCCTGCACAATGCGGTCGGTATCAAGACAGCGGCACAAGTCTATTTCGGAAAGCACCCGAGCAAGCTCAACCTCTGTGAAGCCGCCACACTGATAGGCATGTGCAAGAATCCCTCTTATTACAATCCAGTGCGTGAACCAGAGCGTTGCCGAGAGCGTCGCAATGTAGTGCTGAGGCAAATGGTCAAGGCAGGCTACTTGAGCGAGGCTGAATATTCAGATATGAGTCTGCGAGAGCTTGGTCTTCACTTTAATCGCATTGACCATAAAGACGGACTTGCCGCATATATGCGAGAGTACCTGCGCCGCATCATGATGGCCCATAAACCTGACAAGGCAGAATACCGCTCTTGGCAGTCACAGCAATATTATGCGGACTCCCTCGCATGGGAAAGCGATCCCCTCTATGGCTGGTGCAACAAGAACTTCAAGAAGGATGGCAGCCCCTATGACATCTATGTCGACGGGCTGAAAGTCTATACGACCATTGACTCGCGCATACAGCGGTATGCAGAAGAGTCAGTCAGAGGACATGTCGGCCTATACCTTCAGAAGCAATTTGAGAAGGAACGCGCTGGATCGCGTAATTTCCCCTATTCAGCGTCACTCTCCCCTACAGACATCAAGCGCTCACTTAATCGTGCGATGCGACAGAGCGACCGTTACCGCAGCATGAAGCAAGCCGGCTATAGCGAAGAAGAAATCGCCAAGACTTTCAATACCCCTACCCCCATGACCATTTTTACCTACCAAGGGGAGAAGGATACGCAGATGACCCCAATGGACTCCATATTATACTATAAGGCCTTTCTCCGCTCTGGACTAGTGGCGATGGATCCGTCCAACGGCTATGTCAAAGCCTATGTCGGTGGACTTGACTACACACATTTCCAGTACGACATGGCCATGGTCGGGCGTCGCCAAGTAGGTTCTACCATGAAACCGTTTGTCTATACCATGGCCATGGAAGATGGCTATGCGCCGACATCAACCATACTGAATGTCCAACGCTCATATGGCGGTTGGACACCCAGAAACAGCAGCAGGGCACGTTACGGACAACAAGTCACGCTGAAATGGGGACTGAGCCAGTCCAACAATTGGGTTACCGCACAACTGATGTATCAAATTGACCCTTATGGCACACGCTTGGTCGATTACCTCCATGCCTTTGGCGTTGCCAACAATCAAATATACCCCTCATTGCCGCTCTGTCTTGGCGCGTGCGAAATAACAGTCGGTGAGATGGCAAGTGCCTATACCGCTTTCGTAGACAAAGGTATCCGTTGCGCCCCGATTCTTGTCACGAAGATAGAGGACAGCCAAGGCAACATCGTCGCAGAGTTTTCACCACGCATGAGTGAGGTCATCAGTGAGGAGACTTCCTACAAAATGCTGGACATGATGCAGGCTGTCATCGACCAAGGTACGGGACGCCGCCTACGCTACAAGTTCAATTTTAAGGCCCAGATAGCGGGCAAGACCGGAACGACCAATGAAAATTCAGATGGTTGGTTTGTCGGGTGCGTTCCCCGCCTCGTCACGGCATGTTGGGTTGGTGGTGACGAGCGAACGATCCACTTCAATTCCATGGCAATGGGACAAGGTGCATCTTCCGCTCTCCCCATATGGGCTTATTTTATGAAGAAAATCTACCGGAATCAGTCCTTAGGCTACTCGGAAGAAGAAACGTTCAACATCCCTAAAGCGCAGCCTCGCCAACATACCGCAGGGCATGGCCAAGAAGAGGGTGAAGGCGATGCTGCCAGCGACAACGCCGATGCTGGCGACAAGAAGAAGCAACGCAGCGCCGACAGTTTCTTTGAATGAACAGATGGCACAAGAACAGCGCCAATCAGGACAACATATAACACGATATCAACCATGACAAAATTTATAGCCATAATACCGGCACGATATGCGTCAACGCGCTTTCCGGGCAAGCCATTGGCCTACCTGGCCGACCGCCCAATCATACAGCATGTCTACGAGCGCGTCAAGACCGTTTTTGCCGACACGTACGTGGCCACAGACGATGAGCGGATATACTCGGCCGTGGAAGCTTTCGGCGGAAAGGCCATCATGACCAGCGGCAGTCACCGCAGTGGGACAGATCGCTGTCGAGAGGCTTACGAGAAAAGCGGGATATTGGCAGACGTCATCGTCAATGTGCAAGGTGACGAGCCGTTTATCTCACAAAGACAGCTGAATACTATCCAACGATGCTTCGACGATGGGCTGGCCCAGATAGCTACGCTGGTCCAGCCGTTCAGTACAGCCGACGGTTGGTCTGCCCTAGAGAATCCCAACAGCCCTAAGGTCGTAGTGGATCAGAATGACTATGCACTCTATTTCAGCCGTTCCGTCATACCCTATCTGCGTGGAGTGGACAAACATGACTGGCTCAAAGCCCATACCTTTTACAAGCACATAGGGCTCTATGCCTACAAAGCAGATGTTCTGCGTCACATAACCGACATGCCCCAAAGCCATCTGGAAATAGCGGAGTCTCTCGAACAGCTCAGATGGCTGGAGGCCGGACTGCGCATCAAGGTCGGATATACGGAGGACAGAACCATCGGCATAGACACTCCTGACGATTTGCAGCGAGCAAAGGACTTCCTGCAGAAACAATAAGCTTACATCTTACTTGAAACCATAGATATGAGAGAAATAATTGCAGTCTGCCTTGGTGTCGCTGCCATGACATTACAAGCCCAAAAGATAGAAGTCGGTTCGTACACGTTCAAGGACGGTTCCGTCTACACTGGCGACCTCTATAATGGGAAACCAAACGGTTCCGGACGAACGGTATTCAAAAATGGAGACATTTATGAAGGCGATTATGTCAAGGGACATCGTGACGGCACCGGTATACTCACTTACGCCAGCGGCGAGCGCTACGACGGCCAGTGGTTCCAGGACCAGCAGCATGGAAGAGGCACATTCTATGCCCTGAACAACAACCGCTATGAAGGACTGTGGTACCGCAACAGCAAGGAAGGTGAAGGCATCATGTACTACTACAATGGTGACGTCTACAGCGGTGGCTGGAAGCAAAACCAGCGAAACGGACAAGGCACATATACCTACAAGAACGGCGCTTACTACAAGGGCGACTGGCAAGACGACAAAAAGAACGGCCAGGGTATCTTTGACTGGCATGACGGCTCACGGTACGAAGGTTCTTGGGTAAGCAACAAGCGCAACGGGAGAGGAAGTTATTTCTATCCGGATGGTGACTATTACCAAGGTAACTGGAAAAACGATGTCCAAGATGGACGGGGCATCTATAAGTTCCGTAACGGAGATATCTATGAGGGCGACTACCAGAATGGAGAGCGCACTGGTGAGGGTGTCTTCACTTTTGCGAATGGCGATATCTATAAGGGCCAGTTTCTGAACGGTGAGCAAAGCGGCCAAGGCACATTCATCTGGAAGGGTACCGCGACCTACACCGGTTCATGGAAGAACAACAAGCGCAATGGCTTCGGCCGTTATAAATGGAAGAACGGCGATGAGTATGAAGGTAATTGGCGCGATAACCAGATGGACGGCGAAGGCGTCTGGCGCCGAGCCAATGGTGAAAAATACAAGGGCTCGTTCAAAATGGGAAAGAAAGACGGACGGGCTATCGAGATCGCGGCAGACGGCACACGCTTCGACGGCTATTACAAGAACGGCGAACGCGATGGCGCATTTACCGAATACGACAACAATGGCAATGTGCTGCGCAAGGGCACATACAAGAACGGCCGGATAGACAAGTAGAAAAGGCTGACTCAAGAAGAAACAAAATATCAAAGCTATGAACAAGACTAAGTCTACAACAAGAGCTAAGGATACACGGCTCAAAATGGTCAAGGATGATGCATGGCTTGCACCATACAACGATGCTATCCAAGGTCGCCATGACCAAGTCACCAACAAGCTTAACGAGCTGATCGGATCTTCAACGACGCTCAGTGACTTCGCAGACGGTCACCTATACTTCGGGCTGCATAAAGATGGGCGTCATTGGGTCTTCAGAGAATGGGCCCCCAACGCTACTAAGATATATCTTGTCGGAGATTTCAACAAATGGAAAGAAAGTGAGAAATACAGGCTCTACCCCATCGGTGAAAATGGGAATTGGGAGATAAAGCTTCCCTTGAAGGCCTTGAAACATCTCGATCTCTACAAAATGCGTGTCTATTGGAACGGCGGTTGCGGTGAACGGATTCCGGCATGGTGCCAGCGGGTGGTACAGGATGAGGAAACTAAAATCTTTAGCGCCCAGGTTTGGGATCCGGAGAAACCCTATACATTCTCCAAACGCAGTTTCAAGCCCAACCGTGATCCGCTGCTTATCTACGAATGCCATATCGGCATGGCACAAGATGCAGAGAAGGTCGGCACTTACGACGAGTTCCGTGAGAATGTATTGCCTCGCATTGCCAAGGAGGGCTACAATTGTATCCAAGTTATGGCGTTGCAGGAGCATCCCTACTATGGTAGCTTCGGTTATCATGTCAGCAGTTTCTTCGCCGCTTCAAGCCGTTTCGGCACTCCCGACGACCTAAAACGTCTAGTCGATGCCGCACATAAGTTGGGCATTGCAGTCATCATGGATATGGTACAGAGCCATGCGGTCAAGAACGAAGTGGAGGGACTTGGCAATCTTGCTGGAGATCCCAACCAATATTTCTATCCCGGTGGACGCCATGAGCACCCGGCATGGGACAGTCTATGCTTCGATTACGGAAAGAATGAGGTAATACATTTCCTACTCTCAAACTGCAAATATTGGTTGACAGAGTATCACCTCGATGGATTCCGCTTCGACGGTGTCACATCCATGCTCTATTATAGTCACGGCTTGGGCGAAGCTTTTGGCAGCTACGCCGATTACTACAATGGTCACCAAGATGACAATGCCATCTGCTATCTGACATTGGCCAACCTGCTAATCCATGAAATCAATCCCAAGGCCATCACCATCGCGGAAGAGGTCAGCGGAATGCCTGGACTGGCAGCTCCCTTCAAAGATGGCGGTTACGGTTTCGACTACAGAATGGCGATGAACATTCCTGACTTTTGGATCAAGACCATCAAGGAGCTTCGCGATGAGGACTGGAAGCCCAGCAGCATCTTTTGGGAACTGACCAATAGGCGTAAGGATGAGCATAACATCTCTTATTGTGAAAGCCACGACCAAGCGCTTGTCGGCGACAAGACCATCATCTTCAGGCTCATCGATGCCGATATGTATTGGCACTTTAAGATTGGCGATGAGAATGAGACTGCACGTCGCGGCATCGCACTTCATAAGATGATTCGTCTCGTCACGGCGTCGACCATCAATGGAGGATACCTCAACTTCATGGGGAATGAGTTCGGCCATCCCGAGTGGATTGATTTTCCCCGTGAAGGCAATGGCTGGAGCTATAAATATGCACGGCGCCAATGGCATCTTGTCGACAATCCGGAGCTGTGCTATCACTATCTTGGAGATTTTGACCACGAGATGATTGATATCATCCGGAATGTAAAGGGCTTCCAGAAACTCCCGGTACAAGAGATTTGGCACAACGATGGCGATCAGATTCTGGCCTATATGCGTGGCGACTTGATCTTTGTCTTCAATTTCAGTCCTACACGCAGTTTCACTGACTATGGCTTCATGGTTCCCGAGGGGAAATGGGACGTGGTGCTCAACACTGACAGCACCGCATTCGGCGGCAACGGTCTGGCTGACGACAGCGTCTCTCACTTTACGAACTTTGATCAATTGCTTCACGAGGACGGAAAAGGCTGGCTGAAACTATACATTCCTGCACGGTCCGCCGTTGTACTCCGCAAGGTGAAGGAGGAATGACTCCATGAGAAAATTCAGCAACAACACGTCGAAACGTGTTGACTCTTCACAGCAAAGGGCACGCGCAGCCATGCGGGTGGCCTTTGCCGCGTTTTTCTTCTTCTACTTTTACAAGATACAAGGCGCAGCCCTTTCCATTGAACAGCACCAACTGTCGAAGGGGGTCACAAGCTACGCTCCTTTCGCCGGGGCGCTCATCTTGACAGCGCTGATGATGGGAATTCAGCAATTGATTGCGCGTATCGTGCTTTGCAGGGAAAGGGCTTACTTGCTGACATTTCTGCCTTCAGCGGTATGCAGCATACTGCTGACAGCCTTCCTGCCGGAATTACGGATCATGAGCGCTGTGTCGGCCATCTGCCTGTTGGTTCTGTGGGTCATATGGGCTGTGGCCAGCACGATAAACTGCAAGGCCAAACCACCTTACACCCGCAACCGAACGCCGTGGATTAGCCACTTGCTACTTTTTTTCTTGCTGACATTCTACATGGGTATCTGTGCCAGCAGTGACGACACCCAAACATTTGAGGTACGTGCGGCCAGAGCTATCAACGAGGGGCAATATGCACAGGCGCTCGAGCTGGGAAAACGCTCGCTAGCTACCTCACGGCTATTGACTGCTCTGCGCGCTTACGCCCTGGCCCATGAAAATGGTGCGCTTGCCGACAGGCTGTTCAGTCTGCCTCTCACAGAAGCCGGCAGTTCGGCACTGCTCTTACTGCCTGCCGATTCTTCACTGACACTGTTTGTTCCAGACAGCCTATACAGTTTCTTGCTCATGCCTCCGCCTACAACGAAGCAGAGTACCATAGACTATTTCAGGAATGCGGCACGGCACAGCCCGACATCTGTGGCAAAGGACTATCTGCTCTGTGCATTGTTGCTCGATAAGCACTTGGCTGAATTTGCCGACGAACTGCCGCACTATTACCAAATCTCAGACAGCGTGCAGCTGCCCCGCTATTATGCCGAAGCCCTCGTACTCTATCAACGGTTGGAACAGAAGACTGCATTCCACTATGCAAACCCTAACATCGTCGCCAACTACATTGATTTCAAGGAGAAAGGCGACAGCTACCCTGACATCAAAGCACGCCGGAACATGCTTTGGCGAGAATATGGCGACACCTATTGGTGGTACTATTACTATCAGCCCCTGCGTCATGACAAGGTACAATGACAATGACAGCACTTTTCTGCGTGGGAAAGTGCTGTCATTGTTCAGTTCTGATACGATACCAATGGATCGATTGGCATGTTGCTAGAACTCAATATTGAGACGGACATTAAACTGACGTCCTGTCAGATAATTGGGTACGGCATAGCGCGTATTGGTAATATCTGTTATCCAATAGTATGAGCTGACGTTCTTGATGTCCATAATGTTGAAGACATCAATGCCGAGCCATGCACTCTTGATCATATGCCAAGGACTGCCTTGACTGTAACTGCTGCGCTGCATGAGGCGGTAACTCATGCCAAGATCGACACGCTTATAAGCGGGCGCACGAAAGATCTGGTCGCTACGATTGCTATGGGGCGGCCCAAAAGGCAAACCATCAGCAAAGGCAGCGCGCAGCGTCATGCGCCAACGGTCAGTACCGGGAAAATAATCGGTAAAATAAAGCGAGAAATTATAGCGCTGGTCTGTGGGGCGAGGTAGCCATGTACCGTCAATTTTTTCCTTCGTGCGCATCAGTGAGAACGTGACCCAAGAGTCTGTGCCCGGAACGAACTCTCCGAACAACTTAAAATCTATGCCTGCGGCATAGCCCTTTGCCACATTGCGCCCAGAATAGACCACACGCACGTTGTCAACACTGTAAGGTATCAGGTTTGAGAGGTGCTTATAATAGGCCTCTGTGGTGAAGCGGAACGTGCGTCCCAGCATACGGAATACGTAGTCTGCTCCAGCCACGAAATGGATAGAGCGCTGTGACTTGATGTTCCCGTTAAGTGTCACAGTCGCCACACCATTGTGGTATGTCGTGTCACGCAGCTCTTTGTAGAAGGGTGCCTGGTAATAATAGCCAGTGGCCAGTCGGAACGTCCAGCTGTCACTTTTGGCCGGCAGCAGGCCGATGCTGACACGCGGTGAGACCAGCGTTTCGCTGTTCCAGTCCCAATGAGAGATTCGCAACCCATAGGTAAGATTGAAAAGGCCAATGCTAGCCTTGAAGCGCCATGAATCTTGCAGGTACGCTTCAAAGCGATTTGTTGTAATATCGCTCAATGCCCTTAGGCTGTAGATAAGCTCGAGCCTGTCTGGCGACGTTGGCAGCGAATAACCCATAGAGTCGCGCATCTCCCATTCACGGGCGTTTTCTTCCACATGCTCGCGCTTCCAGTCTACACCGGCCTGTATCGTATGTCCAGTGATCTTCGTACGAAACGTCAATCCTGCATTGAAGACACTGGCGCGCAGACGGTTTCTGGCGTGTTCCATGTAAGTCCCCACCCCCAGCTGCTCCTGTGACGTCGCTTCATTGAGCCAGTATTCACCTTGTATGTCATAAGTCTCCTGCTCTTTCGTGGCATAGGAGGAGAGCCGGAGAGCAAGCATCGTGTTGGGGGTGAAATGGCGGGTGACGGTTGCCGCACCAAATAGCGTGCGAAAGTAATCTTTCTCTTGGCCATCGAAATAGACCTTGAATGATTTTGCCTCTTCCATGGTGCCGAATTTGGTCTCGCGGTCTTCTGGCTTAAAGTTATAGTGGTTGTCAGAGAAATTGCCAAGCATGTCTATGCTCCACCGGCGATTGGGCCGCCATGAAAAATAGGCCTGGTAGTCGAGGAAACTGGGCTTGTATTCTCCATGTGTATCCATGGTGCCCAGTAGATGACGGGTGGTCTTGTAGCGTACGGACGTCATGAGACTGACATGCTTGTTGCCCCACCCTACATAGCTTCCAGCCCCAAGCATGGAAGCGTAGGCAGTTCCTTCAAATACACTGGGCCGCTTGTATGTGATGTCCAGGACTGACGACATACGGTCGCCATAACGCGCTTCGAAACCGCCGGAGGAGAAGCCGATGTTCTCCACCATGTCCGAATTGATGACAGAGAGTCCCTCTTGCTGTCCGGAACGGACAAGCATGGGGCGGTACAGTTCTATACCGTTGAGATATACACAATTCTCGTCATACGAACCGCCACGCACATTGTATTGGGACGACAGTTCGTTGTGGGTGGAGACACCAGCTTGTGTGGCGATGATATCCTCCACCGCGTTGCCTGTGGCAGACGGAGAGAACTTCGAGTCAGTGGGTTTTAGTTTTTGGACAGTACCGGTCTGGATGCCATGCCCGGTGACGAGGGCTTCTCCAAAGCTACTGACTCCGAAAGGCGGCAGCATCACATCTATGCGGACAGAGTCTGTCGGGTTGTGCAGCGTACGCCGTCTTGTCTCATAGCCTATCATGGAGAATATAACGGTTACCGTATCGCGTGAGGTACAGTAGAGTGTGTACTCCCCCTTCAGATTGGTGACCGTGCCTACGCCCTGTCCCTGAACGCGCACACTGGCCAATTCGATGGGAGCGCCGTTGTCATCACGAAGCAGGCCAAAGAGACGACAGCGCTGCTGGGCGCCAACAGGCAAAATGAAGAGGAGAGACAGAAGTGACAGGCTGAAGCGCCAGTATGTATGGCTTGAGGGCATAGGAGAAAGGTTTGGTGCGTATGCGCTAATGTAATGGCTATTTGTTATTGACTGCGGCGGGAAACACGACATCGATACCCTGTTCCCGATGGCAAAGCCGCACTTCTATGCCTTTGAACTTACAGTGCAAATGCTCGGCCAGATGCTGGGCGCTATAGACACTGCGGTGCTGGCCGCCGGTGCAGCCGAAGCAAAAGACGAGAGACGTGAAGCCCCGCTCGACATAGCGGGCCACGTGGGCATCCGCCAGGGCATAGACGTGCCTCAGGAATCGCGTTATCTCACCATCTTCTTCCAAGAACCTGATAACAGCCGCATCAAGGCCGGTCAATGTCTTATAGGTCTCATAGCGCCCAGGGTTGTGCGTCGAACGGCAGTCGAAGACGTAGCCTCCACCATTGCCGGAGGGATCTGCCGGTATGCCTTTCTTATAACTGAAACTATAAATGCGCACCACAAGTGGGGCTCCATTGACAGTGGATGCGACGGGGCATGTTCTTGCGGATTCTGGTGTCTGGACTGACGGCACTGATTGACTGGAGGAAGAGGAACAAGATGAAGATGCCGGTGCCAATTCGAAACGAGGCAGGTCGACCAACCTTTGCAGAGTTTCTTCCAGATAAGCATAAGGTGTGCAGACGCCGTCAAGCAGTTGTCGCCGAAGGTTCTGTATAGCGGGTGGTATGCTGTCTATGAAATATTGCTTACGCTCAAAATAGCCACGCAGGCCATAAGCTCCAAGCACTTGCAATATTCTGAAGAGGACAAAAAGGTGGAGCTGGTTGCGGAATGCCTCTTCATCAAAGCTGCAGAGCTTGCACAGCTCGTCAAGGTAGATGTCGATGAGGGCCTCTCGCAAAGTTTGTGGATACCGAGCTGAGGCTTGCCAGAGGAATGAGGCCAGATCATATTGAAGCGGTCCAATCTGCCCCCCTTGGTAGTCGATGAAATGTGGCTGGACATTCTCGCCACAGAGCATGACGTTTCGGGCTTGGAAATCCCGATACAAGAATGTTTGGATAGGATCCCCGTTGCGATCCCTTGGCGTACCCGCAGGGGTCACCAAGTCGGAGGCCAGCTTGTGTAGGTCTTCCTCCAATGCCACTTCGTCATAGGCCAAATCGGCAGTACGCAAAAAGCAGTATTTGAAGTAGTTCAAATCAAACATGGCGGCTTGTTCGTTGAAGGATCGTGGAGAAAGCAGTTCCCTCACATCGAGCCCGACGGCTCCCCGCACCTGTAGATGCGGCAGCATACGAAGCGTTTTGGCTATCAGTGACCGTTCTTTGTCGTTATATTTTGAACCGGACTCCCGGCCATGTCGCAACTCTTGGTAGAGCGATGTCGTCCCCAAGTCCGTTTGCAGGTAGGCGGTACTGTCTGGGCTGACCGCCAGTATGGCTGGGACAGGTAATCCCACAGCAGCGAAATGGCGGCTCAGATAGATGAAGCATCTGTTCTCACTGACGTCAGGGCTGATAACCCCGATAGCTGTAGAGCCATCAGCTGCACTCAAACGGACATAATGACGGTTGCTGCCCGCTTTGGGCAAGCTGTTGGCAGCGGCTGGAAAGTTGCCGCTCCAGGCTTTGTATAACTGGAGTAAGCGTTGCATAGGTTGGTTTATCGCACTAGGTTCATTCTGCTGTCGACTACAGTGATTATTGCACCTTTGATGATGACGGGGGACTGATTCAATAGGTACGTTTTGCCATTTGCAACATCTGTACGGCAAACAAGGCCGCAGTCTCAGTGCGCAACCGGCTCTTGCCGAGAGATACGGGTTGGAAACCGGCAGCAAGTGCTGCTCGAACCTCATCTTCAGTGAAGTCTCCCTCAGGGCCAATGAGAATCAGTGCATCCCCTTCTTGGTTCACGATGTCACCAAGGAATGGTGCTGGCTGGCAATTACTTTCGCCTGTGCCATTTCCAAAAAGGTTCATGTCATAACAATGAGCGATAAATTTCTGCCCTTCATGTGGACAAGATATGAAACGGCTGAAAGGTGTCATTTCTTCGACCATCGGTTTCCATGCTTTATGGCTCTGCTTGGTTGCGGCAATAACTATCCGCTCCAAGCGTTCAGTTTTTACGACATGACGCTCAGAATTTTTACAGTCGATGAGAGACAGCTTGTCAAACCCTATTTCAGTCGCTTTCTCTGCCAGCCATTCAGTACGTTCCATGCTTTTGGTCGGGGCGACAGCCAGATGTATGTTCCCGCACCAATAAGGTGCCGCCATGGTTTCCTGCTGGACATTGAGTACGCAACGTTTAAATGCAGCCAAAGCTATAGTGCAATTATAATACCGGCCTCGGCCATCGGTGGCGATGAGTTCATCACCCTCTTTCATACGCAACACACGTAACGCATGTTGCGCCTCTTCCTGAGGCAAGCTAAGCGTATGCGGCAATTCGGGAGCATAAAAGAGATGGAGTTCTTTCATGAGAATAAATAATTATGGCCTGATGATTTCAACTGGGATCACCAGAAGAAGAAAACTCGTCACGCTTTCTGATCTCATCGCGAAGAATGGAGGCTAATTCGAAATTGTCATTCTCTACAGCCTGCTGGAGCGCCTCAATCAACAGGTCGTATGGCATAGTCGAAACCGGAACGGCTACCTGACCAGCCTTACCGCTCTTGTTATATAGACTTTCGAAATCATCACGAGTGATGTAAAAGGGAGCTCCAGTCATAAGGGCCGCTGTGATGCCAGCTGTGATGTCTTCTTTCATCAGGTGCTCTTCGACAGCGCCATCAGGCAAGGCCTTTGCAAGATAAAGTTTGGAATGGACACCACTGTTGTCTTCATTGCGACAGAACAAAACGGCCATTAGCCTGATATCAAACAGGTCGGCAAGTTTTTCGAAAGAGGCCAGCTCAGAATAGTCTGTAAGGACGAATGACTTAAACAGCCGCTTGTAGTCATCTGCCGTAATTAAAAATGGCAAATGCCTCTCCCCATTCTTCTCTTGGAAAATGACAAGTTGGGCCTTCCGCATTGATGTGCCTTTAGTGAGCCCTTCCGGGATTAGCTCTATGATGTCCTTGTTCTCGCCTATCATGGTTTGCTATATGTCATGATGCAAAGTTAATGCAAACGACTGGATTGGAAAAGCATTGCCTTGCTTTTCTTACCCCTTCCATGCCCGCGTTCTGTCATTGATTTATGGCTGCGGCGAAATGGCAGCTTGCGGCCATAAGGGGGCTGTAACAATCATGTGCCCACTTCCTTTTTTAGAATTCTGGAAGTGGGCACACCGTTAATCTACAAACAAATTAGATTGCCCTTCATAGGGCGTCTAGTAAACCTAGGATTAAGGCTTTGGAAAGCAGGCATGGCAGCCATCCGGACACCATCCCCTCCCCTACCGACAAGAGGCCGTCAGGGAAAATGCTTCAAGTTGATTATTCCGTCTGTTCTTTTTCAAAGTCTTGAATGAGCTTGGCCTGAAGTTCTGCCGGTACCAGTTCGTAACTGGCAAATTTCATGATGAAGCTTGCCCGTCCGCCTGTCAGTGAACTGAGGGTTGTCGAATACGACGAGACCTCGCGCAACGGAACTTTGGCCTGTAGTTTCTCATAACCATTCTCACTGCTCATGCCGATAATCATGCCGCGACGTCCTTGCAAATCGCTCATCACGTCTCCAAGCTTCTCGGCCGGAGTGAAGACCTCGATGTCATAAATGGGTTCCAGCACCTTGGGGCCAGCCTCTTTAAAGGCCTGACTGAAGGCATTGCGCCCAGCAAGCATAAATGACAATTCGTTGCTGTCCACTGGATGCATCTTGCCGTCATAGACGACAACACGGACGTCTCTTGCATAGCTTCCGGTCAGTGGCCCTTGTTCCATACGGCTCATGATGCCTTTGAGGATGGCTGGCATGAAGCGTGCGTCGATCGCGCCACCCACTACAGAGTTTATAAACACAAGCTTGCCACCCCACTCCAGAGGGATCTCTTCTTTTCCCTTGATTGCTACTCGGATTTCCTGATTTCCGAACTTGTATACAGTCGGGTCAGGCATGCCATCGCTGTAGGGCTCGACGATCAGGTGGACTTCGCCGAACTGGCCGGCGCCACCACTCTGTTTTTTGTGGCGATAATCCGCATGGGCTACTCTTGTGATGGTCTCCCGATAAGGGATACGCTGCTCTTGGAATTCAACAGGAATTTTGTCCAAGTTTTCCAAGCGCCATTTGAGTGTACGCAAATGGAACTCTCCTTGGCCATGCACCAGAATCTGGCGCAGTTCCTTAGATTGCTCGACCTCCCATGTCGGATCCTCCTGCCTCATTCGTGACAAAGCGGTCATCATCTTCTCGGTGTCAGCCTCGTTGACAGCCTTGATGGCCCTAGTGTACTTCGAGTTGGGATACTTGATAAAATTAAAGCGATTGTCTGTATCTTTATCGTTGAGTGTATTGCCTGTCCGTACATCCTTTAGCTTGACCGTACAGCCAATGTCACCTGCCGCGAGCTGGTCAACCTTTTCACGGTTGGCGCCAGAACATACAAAAATCTGCGACAGTCGTTCTTTGGATCCGCGATCTGAATTTGTCAGGTCATCACCTTCATGGACAGTGCCGCTCATCACCTTGAAGTATTGCACTTCACCGATATGGGGTTCTACGCCTGTCTTGAAAAAATACAGGGATGTCGGGGCTGCCGGGTCGGGCTTCACCTCTTGTCCGCGTGTGTTGTGCACGGCGGGCATCTCATCCACGAAAGGCACCACGTTCCCCAGAAATTCCATCAGGCGTCCAACGCCCATGTTCTTTGAGGCACAAACACAAAATACAGGAAATATGCTTCTGGTGACCATACCCTTGCGGATACCCTCACGCATTTCATCTTCAGAAAGATGCTCTGTCTCAAAGAATTTCTCCATGAGGGTCTCGTCGTTTTCTGCCGCAGCTTCCACGAGATTCTTATGTAGCAATTCTGCGCGATCCGTTTCCGACGCAGGAATATCACTGATAGTCGGTTCGCCACCGTCTTCTCCCCATGTGAGCTGCTTCATCAAGATGACATCGATGAGTGCGTTGAAACCCGGTCCGGTCTTCACCGGATACTGCACCGGGATGACTTTTGGGCCATAGATGGTCTGGAGCTCGTCAAGGATGACATCGTAATCGCATTTCTCATCGTCGAGCTGGTTGACGAGAAAGATTACCGGCTTGTGCAGCTTTTCAGTGTAACGGAAATGGTTTTGCGTACCGACCTCAACACCCCACTGCCCATTGATCAGGAGCATGGCTGTGTCGGTAACATTAAGCGCTGTAAGTGCGGCACCGACAAAGTCATCAGAGCCTGGACAGTCGATGATGTTGAGTTTCTTACCCTTCCATTCTACATGGAAAACGGTTGAGAAGACAGAGTAACCGTAGTCTTGCTCCACGGGGAAATAGTCTGAAACGGTATTCTTTTGTGTGATACGGCCACGTCGTTTGATCTGGCCGCTCTCAAAAAGTAGCGCTTCCGTGAGTGTCGTTTTGCCCGAACCGTCGTTTCCTAATAGGGCGATGTTCTTGATTTCGTGTGAGTCGTAAACTTTCATATTGTTATTGAGAGTTTGTAGTAGGTTATTATAAAGTCCCACGGCCAAGTGGGGCCTACGTTCATTTACTGGTTCTCCTCAGCTATTGCCTAGGAATTTGGGCGCAATTTATAAATTACTTTTCATTCTGCCAAAGAAAATCCCGTCATATTTGTGATTTAATTTTCGCAGCAACCCAGTGTAGAGTCCAACAGCAAATGCAAAGTTAGGGAAAGTTCTGGTAGAACCTGTCC
>OIYP01000221.1_pt1 | contig 40142 bp, 40 predicted proteins | sample 1588261 | NCBI WGS metagenome assembly OIYP01 (sample SAMN03283293) | human gut metagenome | biome: human-associated habitat; material: feces | host: Homo sapiens | place: Peru | collected 2012 | reverse complement strand
TGCCACACCAGCGTGCGCGCTGGTTCGCAATGACAGAGCGTTTTCTAACAGCCCCAATTTTCTGTTTTCATTGACACGGTCAAATGGGCTGTGGTATAATTTGTTATGTAAAGATATACCGAGGTTCCCGTTTTCGGCGGGGAGAAAGAGGGACTTGCCTGTGGAAGACAGTCAGAAAATGCGTATTTTGTTTTTGGCCAACGTGCCGTCGCCCTATCGGGTGGCCTTTTTTAATACACTGAGCCGGAGCTGCCGCCTTACCGTGCTCTACCAGCTCCATGCCTCTGCAGAACGGGACGAAAAATGGACCGCCGCCCAGGAGGGGGATTACGAAACCGTATTCTTAAAGGGCAAGGCTACGGATGTGGACAAGGCCCTGTGCCCCGGTATTATCTCCTGGCTGGAAAAGGGCTGGGATGCCATCGTCATCTGCGGCAATTCCTCGCCTACGGAGCTTCTGGCCATTTCCTGGTGTAAGTTGCGCCGGATTCCCTACTGTCTGGAAGGAGACGGTGCCTTCGCCAAAAGCGGAAACGGGCTGAAAGAGCGCATCAAGGCCCAGAGCATCCGGGGCGCGACGCTGTATCTCTCCACCTGCCAGGAGCTGGACAAATACTACCTGCACTACGGCGCAAAGGCCGATGCTCTGCGGCGCTACCATTTCTCCTCTCTGACGGAGCGTGATATTCTCGCCGCCCCTGTCAGCCTGGAGCGCAAGCAGGCTCTGCGGAAGGCCTTGGGCGTTCCGGAAGAGAAGATGCTGCTCTCCGTGGGACAGTTCATCCCCCGGAAGGGCTTTGATGTTCTTTTGCAGGCAGTCAACGCCCTGGATAAGCACATCGGCGTTTATATCGTGGGCGGCAAGCCTACGGAGGAATACCTGACCTACGCCCGGGAAAATGACCTGACCAACGTGCATTTCGTGGGCTTCAAGACCAAGCAGGAGCTGGAGAGCTATTACCTGGCGGCGGACCTGTTCGTGCTGCCCACCCGGGAGGATATCTGGGGCCTGGTGGTGGGCGAAGCCATGTCCTGCGGCCTGGGGGTTATCACCACCACCATGTGCAACGCCGGTCTGACCCTGATCGACAACGGGAAGAACGGCTTTCTGGTGCCGCCGGAGGATGTCCGGGCCCTGCGGATGGCCATTACGGACGCCATTGTCCACAGCGCCGCCTTTGGGGCCGCCGCTCTGGAAACCATAAGGCCCTACACCGTGGAAACCATGGCCGCCGATCACATGCGGATCCTGGCAGAGCTTCAAAAGGAGGAATAGCCGTGGACAAGCAAAAGGTGACAGCCCTGACGCAGAAGCATCGGAGCCTTTTCCGGTTTCTGTTCCGGCTGCATAACCGATTTCCCTTCGTCAACCGCCGGAAGGGGCGGATCCGGACCCAAGCAGGACTTTCCTATCTCAAGGGCTGCCGCATTACCGGCGGCGCAGGGAACACCCTGATCATCGGGGACTATGCACGGCTGAAAAACTGCGTGTTTCACATTGAGGGTACGGGCAATACGGTGCAGATCGGGCCCTGGTGCCACTGCGAAAATGCGGAGTTCTGCATTGAAGACAACGGCTGTACCATCACCTTGGGGCGGCACACCCACCTGTGCGGGAATGTCCAGCTGGCTGCCATGGAGGGTACCGATATTACCGTCGGCGAGGACTGCCTGTTCTCCAGTGCCGTCCGGCTCCGCACCGGAGACTCCCACAGTCTGCTGAAAAAGAGCACGGGAGAACGAATCAATCCCTCGGCATCCATTGCCATCGGGAACCACGTCTGGGTAGGTACCGATGTGACCATTCTGAAGGGTGTCCGGGTTGCCGACGGCTGCGTGGTGGGCGCCGGTTCCCTGCTGACCAAGGCCTATTCCCAGCCGAACTGCGTTCTGGCAGGTGTTCCCGCCCGGGAGGTCAAGCAGGACGTGGACTGGACGATCCAGCGAATTTAAAGCCCCTCTGCGCAAGTTGGCCGCGGCCGGACGACCGGTCCGGCCGGTTATGGCAGAAGGTTTCACGGCCGTATAACAGGAGGCACAATGAGCACACTTTATCTGGACTTAGGAATGGGCGCTGCCGGGGATATGCTCACCGCCGCCCTTTATGAGCTGATGCCGGACCGGGCCCGGGCTCTGGAGCAGCTGAACGGCCTGGGGCTGCCGGGGGTGGTTTTCCAGCCGGAGGACAGTACCAAATGCGGCATCCGCGGCACCCATATGCGGGTGCTGATTCACGGCGAGGAAGAGGGCGACGCGCATCACCACGACCACCATGAACATCGCGACCACCACGGGCACCCCCATAGCTCCATGGCGGACATTCAAGCCCTGGTTGATGGATTGCACGTCTCCCAGAGCGTGAAGGGAAACGTCATGGCCGTCTATGAAAAAATCGCTCAGGCGGAAAGTCATGTCCACGGCGTTCCCGTGACGGAAATTCATTTCCACGAGGTCGGCACTATGGACGCCCTGGCGGACATTACTGCTGTGTGCTTCCTTCTGGAGCAGCTGGGAGCGGAGAAAATTATTGCCTCCCCCGTACAGGTTGGCTTTGGAAAGACCCGCTGCGCCCATGGGCTGCTGCCCGTGCCCGCCCCGGCCACGGCAGAGCTGCTGCTGGGGGTGCCCATCCGGGCCGGGAACATCGAAGGGGAGCTGTGCACCCCCACCGGTGCGGCTCTGATCCGGCAGTTTATATCCGACTTTGGCCCCATGCCGCTCATGACCGTGGAGCGCATGGGCTACGGCCTGGGCCAGAAGGATTTCCCCGCAGCCAACTGCCTGCGCGCCATGCTTGGGCAGGGCTGAACTGCCGACACGGAATATTCACGGTTTATCCCCAAATTGTTTCGTTTTCCGTTAAATTCCTTTCACAGTCGGAAGATATGATAAAGGCACGAAAGCGGAACACAAGAAACAAGCTTCCCTTTCGTTTTACGGATAGACCTCTCTCTTCTCTCTTCTCTTTCTATTTCCAACAGCAAAGTCCCCGGGATCGTGAAAATCCCGGGGACTTTGCTGTTATGCGCCAAAAACGGCGGTGAACAGGCAGCATAGGGCAATGCCCAGAACCGTGGGCAGCAGGAAGGCAAGGGCCGTCCATTTGCGGCTGCCGGTCTCCCGGCGGATGGTCAGCAGGGTGGTGGAGCAGGGCCAGTGGAGCAGGGTAAACAGCAGCATACTCACCGCCCTTTGCCAGGTCCAGCCGTTGGATTGCAAAATGGTCAGCAGACTTCCGCTGTCCACTGCGGTGAGACTTCCCTGGGCCCGATAGCCCATAATGGCAATGGGCAGCACAATCTCATTGGCGGGAAAGCCCAGAATGAATGCCAGCAGCACCGTTCCGTCCAGTCCCATGGTTCGGCCCAGGGGCTCCAGCAGCGCGGCAGCGGCGCTCAGGACCGTCCCATTCCTCATTTGAATATTTGCCAGCAGCCACAGCACAATCCCAGCCGGACAGGCCACGGCCAGGGCTCTGCCCAAAACGAACAAGGTTCGGTCCAGCACCGAACGGATGATAACGGCCCCAACCTGGGGCTTCCGGTAGGGCGGCAGCTCCAGGGCAAAGGCCGAGGGCTCGCCCCGCAGCACCGTGTGACTCAGTCCCCAGGTAGCTGCCAGAGTCACCGCCACGGCAAAGACGATCACCAAGGTCAGAAGCCCCGCCTGCTGCCATGCCTGCCCGCCGAAAAAAACGGCCAGCAGGGTGATCATCAGGGGAAAACGGCCGTTACAGGGCACCATACTGTTGGTGAGAATGGCCAGCAGCCGCTCCCGGGGCGAGTCGATGATCCGGCAGCCTACCACTCCGGCGGCATTGCAGCCCAGTCCCATGCACATGGTCAGAGCCTGCTTCCCGCAGCCCCGGCAGCAGCAGAAGGGGCGGTCCAGCAGAAACGCCGCCCGGGGCAGATACCCCACATCTTCCAGAAGCGTAAACAGCGGAAAGAAAATGGCCATGGGCGGCAGCATAACGGCGCAGACCCAGGCCGTCGTCCGCCAGGCCCCCAGCACCAGCGCTCCCGTTAGCCACGCCGGAGCACCCCAGCCGGTCATAAGCTGCAAAAGGAGGCCCTCCCCCCGGTTTAAAAGCCCCTGCAAGCCATCTGATATGGAATTCGCCCCTACCAATGTCAGCCACAGGACAAGAGCTAACAGCGCCAGCATGGCCGGATAGCCCAGGGATCGGGACAGCAGGATCCGGTCGATCCTCCGGTCCAGCTGGGAATAGGGTGTCTTCTCCCGGTGCACAACGCCCTGGGCGATTCTCTCCGTCAGGCGGACGGGGGCTTCCGCCAGAGCGTCCGCCAATTCCCCGTCCGTCAGCGGCAGCGTATCCCGGGCCTCCTGCGCCGCCCGGAGAACCTGCTGCGGAAGGTGCAGTTCCTCCAAAAGGGTGGGCTCCCCTTCCAGGGCCTTCAGGGCCAGAAAGCGGGCAGGCAGAGTGCTTTCCGGAACGGTTTTTTGGATTTTTTCCACAGCCTGCTCAATTTCCGGGGGATAGGGTACGAAAACAGGTACGCTTTCCGGCAGGTTTCCGGACAGCACCGCTTCCAGGCGGCGTAGGCTGCCCTTTTTCCGGGCAGTGACCCCAACCACCGGAATCCCCAGCCGCCGGGACAGGAGGCTCAGGTCCAGGGAAAGGCCCTTGCGCTTTGCCTCGTCCATCAGGTTGACGCAGACCACCACCCGGGACGTGATCTCCAGGATCTGCAGTACCAGCACCAGATTCCGCTCCAGGGTAGTGGCATCGCAGACTACGACGACCCGTTCCGGCCCGGCGGTACACAGGAAATTCCGGGCCACCTGCTCTTCCGGGGAGTGGGACAGCAGGGAATAGGTCCCCGGCAGGTCCACCAGCACCCGCCCATTCCAGCTTCCGCTGGCCAGGGCCACGGTCTTTCCCGGCCAGTTACCGGTGTGCTGCCGCATACCGGTAAGCGCATTGAACAGGGTGCTTTTGCCCACATTGGGATTCCCGGCCAGGGCGATGCAGCCCTTTTCTATGGTCTTAGGGCCATCCAGAGCTCCATGGCCAACGGAAGCGCGGCTCAGTCCCATGCTTCGCCCTCCACCAGCACCCCAGCGCTGTCCCTGTCCCGCAGGGCGATCACCGCTCCCCGGATCTCATAGGCCGACGGATCTCCCAGAGGACTCCTGCCCAGGCATCGCACCCGGGTACCTGCCACCAGCCCCAATTCCAGGAGCCTTCGGCGCATAGCCCCCTCCGTTTCCAGCCCCGCCACACGCCCCACACCGCCCGGGGCAAGCTTATTCAATCGCAGCATACTTTCAACACCTCGCCAAGGTCTCCGAAGAGCATTCTTCCGGCCAGTCTATGCAGCTTTCAGCGTGAGCGTGCGGGACATGTTTCCCATACAGGATCGGAGGCCGGCCAATGCCTTTTACCGGCTGCGGCGATGGTAATTGCGTATCCAGCCTAATTCTTCCTCTGTATGTGCATTGGGGTGCTGCTTGTGGGGGTGATGCGACTTAGGCGCAATGGATTCCCTTGTCCCATCGTACAGCTTGTTCCAGCGCATAAGCGAGGCTTTAGAGATATGATACCGGCGGAGTACGAAGTCTATACCCTTGGTCTCACATCTATTGTAACGCTACAATTGAATATCAAATATTTTAAAAGAGTATTGACAACGGAAAGATTTGCATTACAATAGTGGTTGGGGGCATAACTACTATGAATAGTTTTGAATTTTTGGAAAAACTCGGTTTTTCATCTAACGAGGCAAAAGTATACGGCACGTTGATAAAACACAAAGTGCTAAACGGCTACGAAATCGCCAAATTGTCCGGCGTTGCGCGTTCGTTGGTTTATGAGGTCATCAATCGTTTGATTGCAAAGGGCGCGGTTATCCGTATAGACGGAGAACCTAATTTTTACAAGCCTATCGAGTATCAAGACCTTATCCGCAGCATTAAGGAAGAAAACGAAAAGAATATTGCCTGGGCCGAACGCGAACTTCAACAACTCGCAACGGAAAATGCCGACGTCGATTACGTAATGAATATAGTGGGCGAAGAAAAATATGTTGCCAAGGCAAAGGAACTTATCGACAGCGCGCAAGCGGAAATTTCGCTGTCCATTTGGCGGGAGTCGTTCGAGGTGCTGCGTAGTAATATCGAAAACGCAATATCCCGCGGAGTAAAGGTGCATATTTTCACCTTCGAAAGTATTTCGGTCGCCGGCGCAACGGTGTATTCGTACAATATCAACGACGTTTCAACTCTGTTTCCCTACCGCAGAACAACAATCATAATCGACGGCGGAGAGTGCTTAGTCGGCGAAGAGGGCGATCGCAACGTTTACGTGCATACGCGCAATCATTCGGTTGTTTCTCTTGCCACCGACGAAATTGTTTTGAATGTTTTTTGGAATAAACTTATCGAAAAAGAAAACCTGTTGTCCAAGGGTTGCTCCGGTGCGGATTTTTTGCAAGCCATACACAATTTGGCGGAGCGCTACGGCATTACCGACGAGATGACCAAGAATTTTCTTGTTTACAATTTCCAAAAGGAGAAAACTCAAAATGGCAAAAAACGTTGAACGATTACAGGCGCGCGAAGCCAAAGAACTTATCCGCCGCGAAAAGCAGTTGGGCGCAAGAAGCAGCAAGTTTTATCTGATTTACTTGTTTATGATTTTGGCGCTCATCTACATAACGGACGAAATGGCATCTACTATATCCATTCAGTTTCAGGCGAATATAGTTACGGAATTCTTCGTAAAAAATATGGGTATGGAATACGGCGCGGGATTATCGCTCTTTTCCGCCATCGGTTTTATTTCCTATTCGGTAACGTTGCTTATTATTTTCTACCGTCCCCTTGCGGACAAATTCGGGCGTAAGCCGTTTTTGGTTATTAACACGTTATGTATGGGGTTAGGGCTGTTCCTTGTGTATTTATCTAGGGATATCTACGTTTACATGATCGGCAGCACGTTGATGAGTTTTATGGTGTCGCACGATATGCAATGTGTGTACATACTGGAATGCTCCGACGAAAAGTCCCGCGCCCGTAACTACGCAATCGTAAAAGCGGTGGCGATACTGGGTACGTTGCTTGTTCCGTTGCTTAGGGCCACGCTTATGCAAAATGTAAGCGAGCGTTGGCACGTTGTATATTTAGTTCCGGCAATTATCGGTTTTGTAATGGCGTTATTCGCGTTGCTTTTTGCAAAGGAAACAAACGCGTTTTTAACAAAAAGAATAGAGTACTTAAAAACTCCCATCGAAGAACGCGAACAACGCAGTAAGGAAGAGCGCGAGCAAAACGCTCAAGGCGGAATTCTGACCGCTGTAAAATTCGCATTCAAACACAGGCAATTACGCTTTTTGATCATCGCCTGCTGTTGTTTCTATCTTGCTTCGTTAGGTACGGCAACGTACAGTACGGTTATGGCAAGGTCTGCTTTGATGACGGAAGAAGAAATAACCCTTGCTCTATTCTTGTATCCCGTAGGCAACGCGCTGTTTACGTTGATATCGGGTTTTGTGTCGGACAAATTCGGGCGCAAAATAACGATAATTGCGATGTCTTGTTCGGCGTTGGCGTGCTATTTGCTGTTTATTTTAAGCGGTATGTTCAAGTGGACTCCGTATTTGACAGGCTTTGCAATCGGCGGATTTATGGGCAGTTACTGGGGCGCGGGCGATACGATCGGCGGAATAATGTTCTCCGAGTCTTCTCCTACAAACTTGCGTTCGTCCGTAACTGTAATCAACACGTTGCTTAACGGAGTTATGGGCGGACTTGCAACGGTTATCACTATGATACTGCTTCCTGTCATTCCGGAAAAGATGTTCGGCTATATGTACTTGGGTTTGACTGTGCCGGGGCTTGTGGGTGCAATCGTAATAATGTGGCTGTTTGTCGGCGAAACGCGCGGACTGAATCTTAAAACGGTAACGGGTACGGAATGGGATAAGCCTAAAAAAATTAAAGAAGAAACACAGGACGGTGAATAAAAATGGATAACAAATTTTTTGAACTTGGCGCAAACGAACAGCCGTTGGATGTTATCAAGGAAACGTGCGGTTTTGCAGGCGTATTCAAACAAATAGGAGTGATCGGGGATTCTTTGGCGTCGGGTGAGTTCGAAAGCCACGACGAAAACGGCAGCATAGTTTATACCGATATGTACGGGTATTCGTGGCCCGCTGTTTTGGAGCGCATTACGGGGACGAAGTACAACAATTATTCTCGCGGCGGAATGACCGCGCGCGAGTATATGCAAAGTTGGGCGGATGCAAACGGATTTTGGCAATGGAATCAAGCGTATATCATTGCGCTGGGCAACAACGATTCGTTTGTCTTCGGACATCCGTTGGGAAGCGTCAAGGACGTTCACGCAGAATGTCCGCAGGATAACGCCGATACGTTCTTCGGCAATATGGGCAAAATCGTTTGCAAACTTAAAACGATCGAGCCAAATGCGCGTATTTTTGTCGTTACTCCGCAACTTCGAGGTGAAGCCTGCGATAAAGATATTCGTTATATCGCAAGCGAACTTGCCAAATTGTGCGATATGTTTGACTTTACGTACTTGCTGGATATGACTGCGCATGCGCCCGTATACGATGCCGAAATGCGTAAGTCGTTCGGGCTGGGCTTCCATCCGAACCCGATGGGGTACTATGCTTACGCATTGATGGTGGCTAATTATATCGATTACGTTATACGTAGTAACCCTCGGGAATTTGCGACGATACCGTTTGTCGGTACGTCGCTCAAAAACAAAGATTACAAATAGTATGTATTTGCTGAAATGCACAATTAAATAAACTTGTAGATGTTTTCATTGCAAGTTTACAACAATTTATACGAAATATATAACCGTTTTGGGGACGAAGGCATTTGAGCTTTCGTCCTTTCTGTTATGATTGACAAAGAAAATGCGATTTGTATGATAATTTGTGATATGATTGGAGTAGTCCATAGCGATTGCCTCTTCCTGTGTTGATCTTTAGTAGCAGATTGATTCTAACACAGAGGTCCTCGCTATGGACCTTTTATTTGATTAAATTGTCAAAAAACAATTGCATAGTGGCAGGAGATGTGGTATGCTTTTTGTGAGGTTCCTACAACTTCTCCCTCCGGCACCCCCGCAGTCTCTATGCAGGTTTGCCGATGCAGCTTATCCCCGCGAGGGGACGGAAACCTGAATATTTTCGCCATGGTGCTGCTGTGCGGCTTTTCCGTATCCGCCTATCTGCAGGCCAAGCTCTACAAAAAAGTATTTGAACGCCTCGAGGCAGTCAGCAGAACCGTTCCGGAAACCATCGAGGCATGAACCAGTCGGATATGGATACGCTGCCGGTCGGCGCTTGACATTCGTGCTTCCGTCCCGGCAGCCTGATAAAACTATTTTTAGAGGTGTAGATCATCATGGAGTTAAGAACGATTTCAACTACCTACGAAGGAAAAGAAAGACGCACAGAAGAACAGGTCATCCCATTTTGTGACGACGGCGGCAGAGAACAGTGGGTGATCAATCTCTACCCCCAGGTCACCTATCAGCAGATGGATGGATTCGGCGGGGCCATTACGGAATCTGCGGCCTATGTCTATTCGCTAATGGACCCGGAACAAAAAAAGCAGATGCTGGGCGAATACTTTGGAAAAGGCGAGATGAGCTACCGCTTTGTCCGAATCCCCATCGATAGCTGCGACTTTTCACTCGGCCATTACGAGGCGGATGGCAATGAAGACGATGCACAGCTTGAGGGCTTTTCCTTTGAGCGGGTCGAGAAGTATATTCTCCCGATGTTGGAGGATGCGGAAAAATCGTATGGCGGCAAGCTGGAAATCATGCTGTCCCCCTGGAGTCCGCCTGCTTACATGAAGACCAATGGGGAACGAAATCACGGTGGAAAGCTTAAGGAATGTTATTGGAAACGCTGGGCAGAATACATCTGCAGATACATCCAGGAGTATCGGAAACGTGGCTTCCATGTGACGATGCTGACACTGCAGAATGAACCGAAGGCCGTTCAGAAATGGGACTCCTGCGTTTACACGGCTCAAGAGGAAAAGGCATTCCTGCGGGACTATATCTGGCCATCACTCGCTGCGCATGGCCTGGATGACATTGAAATCTATATCTGGGACCACAACAAAGAACGGGCCTTTGAATGGGCGGAGGTCATCATCGATGCAGAGACAGACCACATGGTTGCCGGCATTGCATTCCATTGGTATAGCGGCGATCACTTTGAAGCGCTCCAAATGATCCGGGAACGCTTCCCGGGGAAGAAACTTCTGCTGTCCGAAGCGTGCATTGAATTCAGCAAATACAGTGCAGAGGATCATTTGGCGAACGCACAGAAGTATGCCCATGACATTATCGGAAATCTGAATGCGGGTATGAACGTTTTCCTGGACTGGAACCTGGTCCTGAACGAAGTGGGCGGTCCTAACCATGTGCAGAACTTCTGCGATGCACCATTCTTTTATGACACGGATCAAAAGCAACTGATAAAGCGCGAGCTTCAGAGCTATGTAAAGCACTTTAGCCACTATATCGAGAACGGTTCCGTTCGAATCGGGGTCAGCCGGTACACTGACAAGCTGGAAATCACGGCATTTCGGAAAAACAACAGGATCGTATTTGTTCTGCTGAATCGAACCGGAGAAGAAATTCCGGCATTCATACGCTTAAAGGATTCCTGCGCAGGATTCATTGCAGCACCAAACAGTATTATGACCGGCGTGATTGATGACTGACGCAGAGTGATTCCCCGATGCGATAAACAGCAAGCGGGAGCCCTTGAATTGAACCTTCGTTGCACGGAAATTTTCACCGATTTCATCGAATAAAATCGAACAGGCAGTGCCGCCAATCAGCACATAATTATCTGTATACTTTTGAAAAAAGTCCCTGAACTTATATAATCCTTGAATGTTTACCATAAGATTTCATTCACCAAACCTTCTATTTCTATTTGCACTCGCTCATCCTTGTTGTCTTTGAACTGGGCATAAAGGGAGCATACATCAACATAGTTTCCACTTGCCAGCATTTTCGGGTCATACCGAAAGATTTCTACAACACAATAATCCCTGTCAAATACGTCATACACATTGAGAATTTTTGCTTTTTCAATTTTTTGAAAGTCCTGTGCAGAGGCGGCATAAGAATGAATACTGGTCCCGTTCAGAAAAGAAAGCCGAAACAGCGCCAGATCTCCCGACATCAGGAATCCCGGATTGTCAAACTCCATTGCAACATAGTGGCGGGTTTTCACCGGATCAAACAAATACTGTTTTCCCTTTTCCCAAAATTCCCTTCCGCTGGAAATGGTGTACTGTTTTCTGGTGCTGCTGCCTTCCGTACGCAGTAGTTCACGGAAAGATAGTTCTTTCAAAGCTCGATTGACGGAAGCTACAGAATATGGGAGCCATTCGCTAAGTTGATGGGCATTTGTTTTTTTGATTTTGTTTAGCAGCAAATAGATAAAAACCACTTGCGTTGCGACAGCAAACTGTTCCCCATATTCCTGAGCAACGGATTCTGTCTCCGTCAAATTCATTGCGCAATGCGGGATATATAGCTGTTTCTCCGGAACGAGAAAGGCGATTCCCGATTGCACCAGCGCATTTCTCTGGTTCAGCCGCAGATTCTCCAGCAGAAGAACCGGCGAAAGGTTTGTATACTTTTGAATTTGCTTCAGCTGCTTCTTTAGCGTTTCCATTCTTAAATCCATCGCGGTCTTGGGCTTAACCAATAAATACCGCTCTTCACCAATTTGCAAAGAAAACAGCTGATAGTTTTCGGTAAGATACAGCGGTGAGTTGTCGTATCTATGGTAGTCTTCCAAAAACATCTGCGGGCCAAACATCGTCCGCAGGTAGCTGATCAACTGCTCCATTTTCGCTCACCTCTCTGCTAAATATTTTGCATCAGTATTATATCATTTATTATGAGATAATACAACATTTATGATACAATTATTTTTAAGCTTTCGGCATAATCTATCCCCCCGGATAATGTTGCGAAAGAAACGGGAAAGGGAACCTTTTTACCTATGGACTTTGTCCCGTCTTTCAGTTTAACATCCGGGTTTTGCCACACAATGATATACCTGACGAGATTTGCAGAAAATGCAAAACAGGCGAAATTTTACGCGGCAAACTGCACAAATTTTGAGCATGAAATATAGCGCATTTCATAAAACAATGGTTATTTATTAAAAAATGCCCGGAAAACGTGGACTTTAAAAAACGGCAGTGTTATAATACCAACCGCAAGGTTTCGTTGTATATTTGTGCGGCCGCGTAAAAGATTCCTACAAGATTGGCTTGTTTTCAGGAGTTCGCACAAAGCAAAGTGTTCTGAAAGATCCAGTGACCATGAGAAAGAGGAGAAGCTTATGACAGAAAAGGAACTGCGCAGACTCAGCCGCAGGGAATTGCTTGAAATGCTGATCACACGGACAATAGAGAACGAAAGGCTGACAGAGGAATTACAGCAGGCCCGGAAGGAATTGTCAGATCGGGAGTTCATTCAGGACCGTGCCGGTTCCATGGCAGAGGCGGCCCTGCAGCTGAATGGCGTATTTGAAGCGGCAGACAGAGCAGCCAGGGAGTATCTGGAAAATATTCGCCGCATGGCAGAGGAGAGCAGAAGCGCAAAATGAAACCTATTCGGAAAGAGCCGGTGGATTACCCCAGCGTGGAGCAGCTTGCAGCAGAGTTGAAGCGGGTAAAGTACCGTTCGCGATACCGCGCTGTTCTGCGCAGCACCCTTTACATGCTGATTGTCGTGGCGGCGGTTGCCGTTCTTGTCGCTACGATCTGGATGCCGGTCCTGCAAATATACGGAGGGTCCATGACGCCGACGTTGAACGAAGGAGATATTGTTGTTTCGGTGAAAGGCTCGGATTTTGAACCGGGGGATCTGGTGGCCTTTTATCTGGGAAACAAAATCCTGGTAAAGCGCTGCATTGCCGGTCCCGGTCAGTGGGTGGATATCGATGAAAGCGGAAACGTCTATGTGGACGGCAAGCTGCTGGAGGAGCCGTATCTGACGGAGAAATCCCTTGGCGGCAGCAATATTGAGCTTCCCTATCAGGTGCCGGATAATCGGTACTTCTGTATGGGAGACCATCGATCCACCTCTGTGGATTCCCGGCATACGGAGATCGGCTGTGTGTCGGAGGAACAGATTGTCGGAAAAATTGTATTCCGGATTTTCCCCTTTCGCGAATTCGGAAAACTGAAATAGGATGGAGGGAGTTGTCGGATGGATAAATTGCTCCTGCAGGATGCTGAGCCATATGCCAGTGCCCATAGGCGCAAGCGGCGTTGGTATCAGGTTATGACCTGTCTGGCGGCAGCGGTTGTGTTCTGCACGACCTATGCTCTGATCCTGCCAGCCATTACGCTGGAAAAGCAGTGCGAAATTCCGGAGCACACACATACAGAGGCCTGCTATACCTCGGTGCAGGGAGACCTGATTTGCACCCAGTCCACAGAGCCCCAGCATACCCATACCGAAGAATGCTATCAGGAAACCCAGGATTTGGTGTGCGGTATGTCGGAAAGCACCGGCCATACACACGGAGCAGAATGCTATGACGAGGAGGGCAATCTGATCTGCGGTCAGGAGGAGTCTGAGGGCCATGTCCATGGGGAAGGCTGCTATGAGGTATCCCGGCAGCTGATCTGCGGTCAGACAGAAGAACCGGCCCATCAGCACACGGACGCGTGTTATTCCTGGAATCAGGTTCTGACCTGCGGGATGGAGGAGCATACCCACAGCGAGGCTTGCACCGCCACCGAGCCGGAGGAACCGGTATTCTGCGGGAAAGAAACCCATACCCATGGGGACACTTGCCGGGACGAGCAGGGAGAACTGACCTGCACCCTGGAGGAGCATACCCACAGCCTGGCCTGTTACGCAGACCCTGGGGCGGATGTGGAGACGGCGGAAATCTGGGAGCAGACCTTTGGGGATGTGACCCTGACCGGGGACTGGCGGCTGGATACCCTGGCCATTGCCAGAAGCCAGCTGGGCTATGCCGAGAGTACAAGAAACTATGCCGTGGCAGAAGACGGCCAGACCCTCATGGGCTATACCCGCTACGGCGCCTGGAAGGGCGATCCCTACGGCGACTGGAACGCCCTGTTTGCGGCCTTCTGCCTGCATTACGGGGGCGCAGAGAATATCCCCACGGACAAAGACTGCGGCAGCTGGGCCGCGGCGCTGGCAGACGCGTTTTTACCGGCCCAGTCCCATGAGGCGGCTCCCGGAGAACTGGTGTTCTTTGACCGGGACGGAGACGGCACTGCGGACTGGGTGGCCATTGTGGCAGAGGTCACGGCAGGAGAGGAGGGTGCGCCCTCCGGCATCACCGTCATTGCGGGAGATGCCGATGACGCCGTTCAGCAGCGTTCCTACGCTCTAGAGGATCCCACGATCCTCGGCTACTATGGCAGCCTGCCGGAGCAAGCGAAGGCATTCACCCTGACGGCCCAGACCGAATCCGGCATCACCGTGACCGTTACCGGCGACAGCGCCTCCCTGCCCTTCCCGGTCAGTGAGATCACGCTGACTGCGGCAGAGGTGGCGGAGGAACAGGGCCAGGCCATCCGGGAACAGCTTCCGGCAGAGGAAGGCACCGAGCCGGAGCAGCGTTTCCTGCTGGACATTGCCCTGTGGCACGGCGAGGAGGAGATCGAGCCGGTGGGCCCGGTGACCGTGACCTTCAGCGGCCTGGATACCCAGGGGCTTTATCCCAAGGTCTACCATATCGATACCGATACCCAGACCGTCAGGGATATGGAAGCGGAGAAAACAGAGAACGGCGACGTGGCTGTGGCGACAGACCATTTCTCTCTATATGCGATTTCGCTTGCGGCCGCCAGAGACATAACGGGTACGATCCTGGCAGATGCTTTCCAAGCCGGTGGTGAGTATACACTGACCGGTGATGTTCAGACGGACGCGAATATTCTCATTACTGCGGCGAACCCCACCACCATTGACTTGAACGGGCATACCCTGACCATCAAGGCCGAGCAGTATTTTGTCGTACAAAACGGTGCGAAGCTCACCATTAAGGACTCGCAAGCCCCTTTGGTGGAGACCGTGGACCTGGGCGGCAGCGACCCTTACGGCAAAACGGCAAGCCTGAGTGATTCTACCCTGACCTATTACATCACAAAATCCACACCCACGGCCGATCGTACCGGTACCACGGAAACACTGATACAGCATAAAGTCCCCCTCACCAGTGCAGGAAAGATCCTGTGTAAGGAGGGTTCTGATCAGGTAATCAAGGTTGAGACCGGCGGTACATTGGAACTACAGAGCGGTGTACTCCAAGGCGCCGGCGTCAGACATATTGTCTATGTGGAGGGCGGAACGCTGAACGTAAGTGGCGGCTATATTGTGGGCGGCGGCAGTGACGACAGGCCCGGCGGCGGTATTTTCGTCACCGGCGGTGCGGAGAGAGGTAAGGTGAATATCCAGGACGGTGTTGTTGCGGCCAACCTTGGCAATTTCGGCGGCGGTATCTACGTCGAAAGCGGAGAGCTGAACATCTCCGGCGGTGCGGTGACGGGCAATGCGGTCTTCAATGGACACGAAGACAACGGCGGCGGTATCTATGTCAACAGCGGCACGCTGAAACTGTCCGGCAACGGTTATGTGACCAACAACTCTAAGAGTTGTGACTGTGAAACATGTCAGGGCGATGCGAACAACACCCACGGCGGCGGCGGTATTGCTCTGGCGAACGGTGCTACCATGGAGATGACCGGCGGCTATGTGACCGGCAACTATTCCAGTCTGGCAGGGGGCGGCATTTATGCGGGCTTCTTTGCAGGGGATGATGGAGTCACGTTTTCCATGTCCGGCGGCACCATTGCCAGCAACTGCGCCAAATATGGCGAGGGCGGCGGCCTTCGTATCGGCGGCGGTAACAACGGCGGTACCAACGGCGTGATTCGAGCAACCGATCGAGTATATATTACCAATAACAAAACGCTTACCACGGACGACTGGGGCGGCGGCGGTATTTTCGTGCAGCAAGGTGGTTATCTGTCAGTCATGGATGCGCTGATCACGAACAACACTGCGGGCGGCTTTGGCGGCGGTGTGGGTGCCTGCCCTACGGGTGAGACCCTGATCGTCAATAAAGACGGTGCGGCCATTTACGGGAACACGGCTGAGGGCAAACAAATGTCTGGCGGTGGTAACAACAAAACTTATGATACCGATTTGGCGCAAAACAGTCCAGCCTTTATGAAGAACGGCTACAGGGATTACTTCTGTGTCCGTGGTAAAAACGATGCAAACCACTATATTTCCCTTGTCACCGGCCTAATGGCTGGCGGCGGGGCGGCGAACTGGACGGGAAGCTGTGACGAAAAGCCTGTTTCCATCGGCAAGACCGGCTATGCGGCTGCAAAGTATCTGTTCGGATTGGTGGCTAACCCTGATGAATCCGCTAAGAAAAGCGCAGTCAATACCGCAAAGGTCATGATTACCGGCAACAGTTCCGGCGTTCATGGCGGCGGCATTATGACCAACGGCGGCCTGATTCTGGGCGACCCGGGAAACACGAAGGTTGTAACGGCCACACCGGAACTGGACATTACCGGCACCAAGGCACTGGTCAAGGACGGCGTACGGCAGGAGGGGCTGAAGGGCTTCCAGTTCCAGTTCCAGCTGAAAGGCAGCACTGACACGGATGTCAGAACGGCAACAGCCGATGATACCACCGGTGAATTTACGTTTCAAGACATAGAGTTTTCTCAGGCCGGAGTCTATACCTACACGCTCAGCGAGGTCAAGGGTGGCCGTGCGGATGTCACCTATGATACGACGGTACATAAGATTCAGGTGACAATTTCGGAGAATACCATTTCCCTTTTGGGCGTGAAGTTCACAAGCTACTATGTATCCTCCGTTGCTGTCGATGGCAATGTAGTCGGCGGTTCCTCCGGCTCCGGCTCTGGAACGGGTTCCCAGACGGGGACGTTCAGGGTTCGCTTTAAGAACGAGAAAGGCTGGGAGAACGTGTACATGCACGTATGGGCCGATCCGAATAATCCGCTTACACAATGGCCGGGAATACGGATGACAAAGGATGATACGGACGGCTCTTACTATTACGACCTTTCTGTTACCGGAACGGGTATATACAATTATGTTTTCAACATTGGTTCTGATGTGCAGAAAACAAAGGATATTACAAATGTCTCCTACGCACCGGGAAAAGAAGCTGTGTTCAACTTTGACGGTCTCCTGTCGAACACCGCCGCCGACACCGCCTCCACGGAGACTGGGGGCGTTAGCCGGGGGGCCAATTCGGATGGGTCTTATTCCCTGGTGATGGAGGGAGACACCTTTACCAACACCATGACGACCCAGGTGGATTTGCAGATCGTGAAGACGGACAGCGTGGACGCTTCGAAGCTGCTGGAAGGCGCAGAGTTCACCCTGAAAGAACAGGGGCAAAAGACCTCCGTGGAGGTCACCACCGGTAAAAACGGCATTGCGACCTTTACCGGCATACGGCGCAATACCACCTACGATCTGTATGAGACGCAGGCACCCTCCAATTACATGACGGCAGGCCCCTGGATTCTGGAGGTCAGGGACGAGGACGCGACGCTTTACCCGGCCACGGAGAACCCAGACGGAACGCTGACACAAACCGGGGAAACCGGAACGCCCCTGACCGTCAGCGGCACCGACCCGAAGGTGCTTTCGGTCACCGTCCGCGACATTTCCTGGGGCTACAAACTGCCCGACACCGGCGGGGCCGGGACAACCTCTTATACCGCAGGGGGCCTGGCGCTGATCTTCGGCGGGGCGACCCTGATGTATATCCATTGCAAGCGCCGAAAGGAGGATGAGGTATCTTCCTGATACGCGGAAAGCCACCATTCCAATTCAAAATGATGATAAAAGAAGGAGCACGAAAAATGAAGCACGCAAGAAAACTGACCAGCCTCCTGCTGGCCCTGGTCATGGTCTTCGCCCTGGCCGCCACAGTTGCCGCCGATGGGACAACTGGAACCACCGGCACGGGTAGCATTACCGTGGATAATCCCATTGAAGGACAGAACTATACCGCCTACAAGATTTTTGATGTCGTCTACGACGATCAGGATCACTATTCTTACACCATCAAGGACGACAGCGAGTGGTACCAGACTGTCAGCGGCTATGCTACAGAGGCGAACGGCCTGAAACTGACCCAGGTCAACGGCACGAATACTTATGTCGTTACCACCACCGATGCTTTCAGCGCTCCCCCCTTTGCCGATGCTTTGAAAGCGGATGTTAACGGAAAGAGCGGTAGAACGTTGAGCGTTGCTGACGGCAAGGCCACTGTTACGGATCTGGACCTGGGCTACTACTTCGTCACCAGCTCCACTGACGCACTGTGCAACCTGACCACCACCAACCCCGCCGTTATCATCCATGATAAGAATGAGATGCCCTTCGAGAAGAAAGATGATAAGGTTAGCGCCGAAGTGGGCGAGACGGTCAACTACACCATCAAAGGCAAGGTGCCTGATTACACCGGCTTCACCACCTACACCTACAAGGTCACCGATACCATGAGCGAGGGCCTGACCTTCCAAAAAGACGTCAAGGTCACTGTGGGCGGCACGGATGTTACCTCTGCCTGCACCATCACCTATGACGTTGAGAGCAACGCAAATAAGTTTACTGTCTCTATTCCTGTCATGAGCCATACCATCGGCGCTGAGATCAAGGTTACTTACTCCGCCCTTGTCAATGAAAACGCCGTTGCGAAGATTTCGAAAAACAGCGCTACCCTGACTTACAGCAATAACCCCAGCGAAGAAACCGTGTACACTACTACTCCAGTTGAGGAGACCGTCTACAGCTCCAAGATCGCCATCGAAAAGGTTGAGAAACTTGCCGCGGGTGCTACGGCAACGCCAAAGAAGCTGAAAGACGCAGAGTTTGTCCTGTACAAGAAAGCCCCCACTGACACTGACCCGAATGCTATCCAGTATTACAAAAAGTGGGACGACACCGACACCACCAAGGCTGTCTCCTGGGTTAACACCATTGCTGAAGCCACTACCGTGAAAACCGACGAAAACGGCAAAGCCTCCTTTGAGGGCCTTGCCAACGGCACCTACTATCTGGTAGAAACCAAGGCCCCCGCCGGTTACAATCAGCTGACTGAGGCTCAAAAAGTTGAGGTACATGACGGCGAACATAACGCCCCAGTAACCAGCGAAACCCAGCTTACTGTTACCGCCACGGTCGAGAACCAGGCCGGTACGCTCCTTCCCTCCACCGGTGGTATGGGTACTACCATCTTCTATGTACTGGGCGCTGTCCTGGTCGTTGGGGCCGGGGTGCTGCTGGTTACCAAGAAGCGCATGAGCCAGAGCGAGATCTAACCGGGGCACTGCCGCGGATCCGTTTCTGCGATACCCTCAAAACCCGTGCCGGGGAGTCTCCCTCCCCGGCACGCAGCCACAAGGAGAACCCTGTATGCGAAAACATCTGTCAACCATTGTTTTGCTTTTCATATTGCTGATAGGGCTGTCCTTGTTGCTGTACCCCACCGTCAGTGACTACTGGAACGCACTCCACCAGACCAAGGCAATTACCACCTACGCCGAAAACGTGGCCGCCCTGGATCAGGCCAGTTACGAGGCCTATTGGGAAGCCGCCAGGGCCTACAACAAAGGGCTGCTGGGCCGGAACAACGGCTATATCCTCTCCGAAGAACAGCAGGCGGAATACAAGAAGCTCCTGGACATCTCCGGTCAGGGGGTCATGGGCTATATCGAGATCCCGGAGATCGACGTGAGCCTGCCCATTTACCACGGCACGGAGGACACCGTTTTGCAGGTGGCCGTGGGCCATCTGGAATGGACCAGCCTGCCGGTGGGCGGGGAGAGCACCCACTGCGTCCTCTCCGGTCACCGGGGTCTGCCCAGCGCCAAGCTGTTCACCAACCTGGACAAGCTCCGGGAGGGGAACATCTTCCTCCTGCGGGTGCTGGACGAGGTGCTGACCTACGAGGTAGACCAGATCCTCATCGTAGAGCCCCAGGATACCGCTGCGCTGGAAATTGTAGAAGGCCAGGACTACTGCACCCTGGTGACCTGCACCCCCTACGGCATCAATACCCACCGGCTGCTGGTTCGCGGACACCGCATTGACAATCTGGAAGAAGTAAAAACAGTGCGGGTCACCGCCGACGCTGTCCAGATAGAGCCCATGCTGGTGGCCCCCATCGTCGCCATTCCCATATTGCTTGTGCTGCTTTTGCTGCTGCTGCTGCCCCGGCGCAGAAAGAAATAGGAGGTTTGTGATGAAAAAACATCTGAAAAGTCTGCTTGCACTGCTGCTCCTGGCCTGTCTGCCCCTGTCTGCCGCCGCCCACCCGGTGCCCGATGAACAAAAAGACGGCCATTGCAGCATCACGGTGACCATGACCTATCAGGAAAAAGCCCTCCCAGGGGGCACTCTGGCCCTTTACAAAGTGGGGGATGTGGCAGAGGAAGACGGCAACTATTCCTTTGTCCCCGTAGAGGCCATCCGGGAAGACTTTGCCCAGTTTGGAGACATCCAGTCCCCGGAACTGGCAGGGGAGCTATGTAAGCTGGAAAGCAAGCTTACCCCGGTGACTGCCTTCCCCCAGAAGGTGGGGGAAGACGGCAAAGTGACCTTTTCTTCCCTGCCCTTTGGCCTGTATCTGGCGGTGCAGAAAACCGCCCCTGCCGGGTACGGCAAAACAGAGCCTTTTCTTGTGAGCCTTCCCTACCTCTATGAGGGGGAATACCAATATGACGTGGCCAGTCAGCCGAAAACCGACCTGGAACGGGAGGTGCCCACCAAGCCCACCAGCCCTGCAACGAACCCCACCACCCCCGGCGGCAAGAAGCTGCCCCAGACCGGCCAGCTGTGGTGGCCGGTGCCGGTGCTGGCCTGCGGCGGGCTGGGCTGCATTGTGGTGGGGCTGTTCCGCCGCAGGAGGGCCGGGGATGAAGACTGACCCAGGAAGAATTTGGATCAATACAGGGCTGCTGCTGCTGACAGCGGCCCTGTTCCTATGGGCCTACAACGGCCAGGAGTCCCGCAGAGCCGGAGACGCTGCCCAGCAGGTCATCACGGAGCTGACCCAGTCCCTGCCCCAGCAGCCCCCAACGGAGGCCGGGGTTGAACCGGAGCGCTCAGAAGCCCCGGCGGTAAAGCTGCCGGAATACCTGCTGGATGCCCAGCGGGAGATGCCGGAAAAAACCGTGAACGGCCGGGACTATATTGGCGTACTGAGCATCCCATCTCTGAATTTGGAATTGCCGGTGCAGAGCCAGTGGAGCTACCCCAATCTCAAAGTGGCCCCCTGCCGCTATTCCGGCTCTTTGTACCAGAATGATCTCATCATCTGCGCCCACAACTACGCTTCCCATTTTGGCAAGCTCAAAACCCTCCAACCCGGGGACACCCTGCTCTTTACGGATATGGACGACCAGGTGGTCTCCTTTCAAATGGTAGAGCAGGAGATCCTGGAACCATACGACGAAGAAGCCATGACCACCGGCGACTGGGATCTGACCCTGTTCACCTGCACCCCCGGCGGCCAGACCCGCGTCACCGTCCGCTTCCAGCGGGCAGACCCGGGCCACAGCCAGGAGTGAGACATGCCGAAATGCCCAATTGGCAGGAAATGAAAAGGGCAAGGACGGTTTCTTTTTATAAAATTTTTTCCCGGAGCTATCTCAAAAAAGTCTGCTGTTTTTCCATTCTCCCCCACCTTTCCCTCAAAAATCCACACATTTCCCGCCCGTTTCGGCGCAACCTATGACTGCGGACAAAACCGCGAAAGAAACGGAAAAGGAGAGATTTACAATGGCAAGCAAGAACAGCAACCAGATCAACGTTCCTCAGGCCCGGGAGGCCATGGACAAGTTCAAGATGCAGGCAGCCCAGGAGATGGGCGTCAACCTGAAGCAGGGCTACAATGGCGACCTCACCTCCCGCGAGGCCGGCTCTGTGGGCGGACAGATGGTCAAGAAGATGATCGAGGCCTACGAGAGCGGCATGCAGTAAAAAAGCCCTCGCGGCAGTTTTGAAGCGGTAACGGCTGCGTTATCCGACAAAATTGCATACGCGAAGGCGGGAAACCGGGAAAGCGGCTTTGCTTTCCCGGTTTCTTGCATTTTGGGGTCTGCTGTGGTATGATAGCGGAAAACATTGGAAACGGAGCGGAAACCATGATTCAGGCAATTTCTTTCCAGGAGGGAAAGCATATTTTGGATACTTATCCCGGCAGTGTGCTGCTGGATGTGCGGACAGAGGATGAATACGCTCTGGAGCACGCGGCGGGGGCGAAGCTGCTGCCGCTGGATGACATTGAGGATGCGGACCTGTCGGAGATTCTGCCGGACAAGCAGGCAAGAATTCTGATCTATTGCCGCACCGGCCGCCGGTCGGCTTTGGCGGCTGCCCAGCTGTTTGACCTGGGCTATCCCCATCTCTACGACCTGGGCGGCCTCAACGGCTGGCCCTACGGAATGGAGTACGGATTGCTATAATGTAAAAGGGGCGATGCCGATGCTGTCCCGGGTCACATGAGAAGGGTCGCTGATGTCGAAGTACTCGCCCTCTGCCTCGTACAGGCAGAACACCTCCAGCGCATCCCGGGTGTCACCGGGGTAGATGGACTGCATATAGGTGTTTTTTCAAAGATCTCGTCCAGCTTTTCCTTGCCGATGTTGCGAATCTTTCCCTGAAGGGAGACAGAAACCTTGCCTTTTGCGGCAGACAGGGCGATATAGCCCTGTTCCATGAGCTGGGCATAGAAGGTCTTGCCCTTGGCTGTGAGAAAATAGACGCCCTTATCATCTAGGAGCATCATGTCAATGACCCGGGTCTGGGGGTGCCCATTCTGGACTCCATGTGGGCCTGGGGCGAGGGGTACAAGGCTTCGCTGCAATAAAAATTTGGCGGCACAATCCTCCCAGACGAACGGAATGTGCCGCCGGTCCACAAAAAATCCACAGCCGCTCCAAAGCAGGGGAGAAGCTGTGGATTTTTTTAGTTTCCTCAGAATGTCACCGTGATCTTTGTACCCTTGCCCAGGGCGGAATCCAGGGTGACTGTGGCGTTGTGGATCTGGGCGATGTGCTTGACGATGGCGAGACCTAAGCCGGTGCCGCCGGTTTCCCGGGAGCGGCTTTTGTCCACCCGATAGAACCGCTCGAAGACCCGGTCCTTGGCGTCCTCGGGGATGCCGATGCCGTTGTCCTCTACGATCCATTGGGCGTGGCCCGCCTCTTCCTTGGCGGTGACCTGGACGAAGCCCCCCTCCCGGTTGTAGCGGATGGCGTTCTGCACCAGGTTTTCCAGGAGCTCTTTCAAGAGCTCCCGGTCACCCATGACCGTGGCCTCCCGGCCGAAGCATTGCAGGGTGATGCGCCGCTGCCGGGCGGGGACCTCCAGATCGCCGCAGACCTCCTTGGCCAGGCTCAGCAGCTCCACGCTCTGTACCCGGGCGGGGGCCTGGGCGCTGTCCAGCTCGGAGAGCTGGATGATGTCGTTGATCAGGCTTAGAAGCCGTGCGGCGTTCTTCCGAATCTCTCCGGCGAAGCGCAGCTGCTGTTCCCCGTCTACCATCTTGTTTTCAATGAGCTCGGCGTAGCCGGAAATGGCCGTCAGGGGGGTTTTCAGCTCATGGGATACGTTGGCAGTGAAATCCTGGCGGCTCTGGGCGGCGGAGAGAATCTTCTCGTGCTGGCTGCGGATTTTCCGGGCGAAGGGCTCCAGCTCCTGATAGACAGGCTCCCGGGCGGGCTCGTCCAGGTGCTCGGCCATATCGTCAATGGGGGCGATCAGCTGGGCGGTGAGCAGGTGGCCCAGCAGCAGGCACACGGCGAAGATCACCACGGCGATGATCAGCAGCACCGGCACCGCCGCCAAAAATACGGAGCTGATGGACCGGGCGTCCACCGCCAGCCGCAGCACCGTGCCGTCATCCAGCCGCAGGGCATAATAAAAGGTGTTCATATTGAAGGTATCCGAGGTGCGGACGATCTCCCCCTCGCCGGCGTTCATGGCCTGCCGGATTTCCGGCCGGTCTGCGTGGTTGGGGAGAGTCTCGGCGTCGGCCTCGTCGTCATAGAGCACGGTGCCGTCGGCATCCACCCAGGTGATGCGGACCTCGGGGTCTTGCAATTTGGGGGCATTGCCACGGGTGAATTCGCCGCTCTGGCCCAACAGATGGGCCGTCAGCCGCAGATCCCGGCCCACCTGCTGGCGGAACAGGTCATAATAGACCTTGGTCACGCCGACGGTGGTGAGAATCAGAGCCACCAGGGCGATGAGCCCCAGGCGCAGATTGATTTTCTGCTTCATAAGGCTGCCTCAGCTTTCCGGGGTGCTTTGCAGCACATAGCCCACATTGCGGACGGTGCCGATCTGGCGGCCGCAGGGGCCAAGCTTCTGCCGCAGGGTCTTGATGTGCATGTCCACGGTGCGGGTCTCTCCCTCAAAGTCCGTGCCCCAGACGAAGCGCATAATGGATTCCCGGGACAGAACCATTTCCGCGTTGATCATCAGATAACGCAGGAGCTCATATTCCTTGTAGGTCAGCTCCACGCTTTTGCCCTGGGCCAGTACGATCCGGCGGGCGTTGTCCAGCTGGATGTCCCCCACCCGGAGCTGCTGCTGCGTCTCCTCCGTGGAGCGGCGCAGCAGGGCCTTCACCCGGGACAGCAGCTCCAGCACGGAGAAGGGTTTTTTGATATAGTCGTCGGCCCCGTCGTCCAGTCCCTTCACCATGTCCATTTCCGAGGTTTTGGCGGTGACCATGATCACGGGCAGCCGCTTGGTGGCGGACTGGCTGCGCAGCCGCCTCACAATATCGCAGCCGTTTTCGTCCGGCAGCATTACATCCATCAGCACCAGGTCCGGCAGAATGTCGTTCAGAGCCCGGTAAAAGTCTGTGGCCCGGGCAAAGGCCTTTACCAGATAATTGCTGTTTTTCAGGGCGATGGTCTCGATTTCCCGGATGTTGTCATCGTCCTCTACTACATAGATCAGTGCCATAGTGTATTCCTTTCGTCATTCAGGGCAGGGGGTATTCCTTCAGCTTCTTGTCATATTCCTGCCGGAACCAGGGGTCGCTGCCCTTGGTGGTCAGGTTCAGATATTCGTGGGTGTCGTATTCGTTGGCATGTACCTCGATCAGGCAGACGGCCACATTGGAGCAGTGGTCCGATACCCGCTCGTAGCCGGTGAGCAGGTCCTCCAGAATGAGCCCTGCCTCCAAAGAGCAGGCACCCTTGCGCAGCCGGATAATGTGCCGCTGCCGCATCTCGATGCTCAGGGTATCGATGACCTCCTCCAGAGGCTCCACGGACCGGGCGCGGTCCGTGTCGTCCGCAGCGAAGACGGAGACGGTCAGATCCAGAATGTCGCTGACGGCCTTACCGTAGACGGCCAGCTCCTTCCGGCTGTCCTCGGACAGGGCCAGTCCTTTGTCGCGCAGCTCCTGGGCGGATTCGGCCACGTTGATGGCATGGTCCGAGATGCGCTCGAAGTCATTGATGCAGTGCAGCAGGATGGACAGCGTCCGGCTGTCTGCCTTGCTCAGGTCCTTGCCGGAGAGCTTGACGAGATAGGTGCCCAAAGTGTCCTCGTAGCTGTCGGATTCCTGCTCCATGGCGATGACGCGCTGCAAATCCTTTTCGGAGAAGTTGTCCAGCAGCCCCATGGCCAGCTGGAAGGAGTTCCGGGCCAGGTCCGCCATATGGTCCACGGCCTCTTTGCACAGGTTCATGGCAAAGCCGGGCCGGTCCAGGAAGCGCTCGTCCAGAGCCTGCAAGGCTGCGGGGCGGGTATCCTGAGTGGCCTCCTTGCCGTCGGGGATGGTGAGCTGTGCCAGCTTCACCAGCACATTGGAGAAGGGGAAGAGCACGATGGTGCAGCCGATATTAAAGAGGCTGTGAATGACGGCGATGTCTGCCGCGCTGGCGGGGGTGAGCAGGAAGGAGAAGTGCAGGAAGCTGTTCAATGTATAGAATACCACAAGAAACAGCAAAGTGCCAATTAAATTAAAATAAAGATGGATGAGAGAGGCCCGGCGGGCATTCTTGCTGGCACCCACGCCGGAGAGCAGGGCCGTGACACAGGTGCCGATGTTCTGGCCCATGATGATGGGAATGGCGGTGCCAAAGCTGACGGCCCCGGTCATGCACAGGGCCTGCAAAATACCCACGGAGGCAGAGGAGGACTGGATGATGGCGGTCAGGGCCGCACCGGCCAGCATACCCAGGATGGGGTTGGAGAAGGCGGTGAGAACGCCGGTGAACTTCTCGTTCTGGGCCAGGGGGGAGACGGAGGAGCTCATGGCCTCCATGCCGAACATCAAAATGGCGAAGCCCACGAAAATGGTGCCGATGTTTTTCTTCCTGTCGTCCTCCCTGGCGGTCATGGTGAGAATGACACCGATGGCGGCGAGAACCGGGGAGAAGGAGCTGGGCTTCAAAAGCTTCAGGAACAGATTGCTGCCCTGAATGCCCGTCAGGGACAGCAGCCAGGAGGTGACGGTGGTGCCGATGTTGGCGCCCATGATGATGCCCACGGCCTGACTGAGGTTCATAATGCCGGAGTTTACAAAGCCGACCACCATAACCGTGGTGGCGGAGGAAGACTGGATGACCGCCGTCACCAGCAGACCCAGCAGTACGGCCATGATCTTCTTCTGGGTCAGCTTTTCCAGTATTTTTTCCAGGCGGCCGCCGGACAGCTGCACCAGCCCGTCGCCCATGGCGGACATGCCGTATAAGAACAGGGCCAGGCCGCCCAACAGATTCAGGATTCCGAAAATATCCATTTTTTACAGCTCCTTTACGTTTCTGGCCCTATCTTAAATTGGCTGCGTAAAGTCCAAACGGGGCGGAATGTAAAGCCAGTGTAAAATTTCAGGATTTTACCTATGTTTTACGATTCCACCGTTGTGCCCTTTACCTTCCGGGGGTAGGGTGAGGGCAGAAAGAAGGAATTGTTATGAAAAAGCTGTGGAATCTTGTAGACCGTACTTCCTGGATGGCAGAGCGCAAATATAAGGTTTGCGTGTGGGTTTTGGCCGTTGTTGGCGCGCTGCTGGGGGCTGTGCTGTGGCTGGCCGTCTCTCAGGTGGCCCTGGGGACTCCGGATTGGCTGCTGGTGTTCGCAGGAACCCCTGTGCTCCTCGCCCCCATCGCCGTATTCCTCTACGGCTGCCGCCATCCCTTCTGAAGGCCGACATATTACGTAAACGAAATGTCCCCTGTTCCTCTTGCTGGCTGTTCCACTCTGTGGTATAGTTCGGCGTTCCCTATGATTCCCGCCTGCTGGTGGGCCGGGACGTATTTTCTGAGGAGATGCCCCTGGTGCTCTGGCCCAATTACAGCTGGAAAACCGATCGGGGGACCTACGACGCTGCCGAGAGCGTCTTCATTCCTGCCGATGGCCAAGAGGCAGACCAGGAATACATCGACTATGTATGCGCCCTGGTTCGCAGCAAATTCAGCTACTGCGCCCAGGTCCAGAACACCCACTATTTCCGGAGGGTTGCCCAGTACCTGGAAGAAGAGAATAAGCAATAAAGCCGGGGCGGCTGCTTTTGCAGCCGCCCCATGGCGTATTAGTTGGGATTCTGATATTCCATTGCCCGGGTGCTGTCGCGCAGGCCGCGGGTGGTGGGGTCGTTGACGATGCCGAGAATGGTCAGCAGTCCAAACACTGCATTGATCAGGTCCAGCAGCTTTCCCTCCACTGCCTGTACGGGCAGGGCAAAGCCAAACAGAGCGGCGATGCTCTGGGCTACCAGCAGGGCGGCGGGGATTGCCGCCAGCCAGAAATTCACATTTTTCAGACGTACCTTCCAATTGATCATGATTTTGCTCCTTCCTTTTCCAGGTCCTCTAACCTGTGATTGATGACTTTGATCTGCTCTTCTACCACCGGCATCCGCCGGGCAAAATTGTTGTGCTCCCGGACCTCCCTTGTCAGCTGCCGCAGCTGCTCATCCGTTACGGCCTGGGCTGTCCGCAGGGCATTTTCCCGCCGCCGGTCCGACAGGAGATTGCTCAGCATGACCCCCGCCAGAGACAGCAGCCCTGTGATCAGGGATGCCAATACCGTTGCGTTCATCCAATACTCCCTTCTTTCAGTGCGTATACCGCCAGAGGCACCGCCCAGGTGTCTGCCGGTGCGGCAGCGGCGAATTCCAGCCCGGCTTCGGTCTGCCGGAGTGTTCGGACTGCCAGGGTGCTGCCGGAGAGCACCCTGATGGCCCCGGCAGCCCCGGCAAGCTCCCAGACCCGCTGCGCACTGCCCGCCTGAGCCGCCGCCTCGATGATCAGAAGCGCCCCGGCGGCAGCAACGGTCTGGGCGGGAAATTCTGCCTCGGGCTGCGGATTCTCCCAGAGCTTCCGCAGCCCCAGAAAGCTTGCCGCCGCCTGCCCCAGGGACATGGCATCGGTGGACTCCGCCGCCGTAGGCAGCCCGGATAGCCGCTGCCCGCCCATGTCCAGGGCCAGACCCATGGAAAGGGTATTCTGGGCATCTCCCCGGCAGCCGATGCCCAGAGCCTTGGCCGCCGGGTTCAGGTCCACCAGGGGAGACTCGCTGCCGGTGCCGCCCGGCTCCACGGAGACGGTGGCGCTCGCCTGGGAAGACCTGCCCCGGCTGTCCGTTACCCGGGCCGTCACCGGAATTTCCCCTGCCTGGGGCAGGTCGAAGCGAAGCCTTTGCCCCTGCCCGGTCAGATCGCCGCAGCGGAGGGTGCAGCCGGTGATCTCTGCGCCCAGAGTTCCCGAAGCAGTTACTTCAACCAGAGCCTGGCCGCCTTGCAGAAAGCGATCCCCTGCCTGGGGCGCTGCCCGCAGCGTCACCGTGGGATGGAATCCTTCCGGGATGGACAGCAGCACCTGCTTTTCCCGGCTGTCTTCGAGTTTGCCGTTTTCATAGGCATCCAGAATCAGCTTGACGGGGATTTTATCCCGGTCCGGATATTCCTCTGCCAGGGTCAGCGGCGGTGTCCATTCTGCCCGGGTGAGTCTGCCGGGGGCTGCGACGGTTCCCGATTTTGCACCGCAGCGGTAGCGCAGCCCTACCGTCCGCCCCAGGCTGGGCAGCGTAATGGCCAGGGGAGCGCCCAGGGTGTCCCCCTGAACGGTCAGGGGAACGGTCAAACTGGATAAAATCATGCCGCCTCCTTTAGTAGCCATACTGCCGCCGCAGCTTTTCGTAGAACTGCTCCTGGGCCTGCTGGAATTCCCGGAGCCACTGGTCGTCCCTGATCTCGTCCCGGTAGGCGCCGTAGTCGTCACTGCGGGCCTGGTCGTAGCGGTTCCAGAGCCGCTGATTTTCCGCTTCCCAGGCCGCCAGATTCTGCTTGTACTGGTTCTGGCTGCTGTTTTCCCGCTGCAGGAGCAGGTCATAGGCCTGCTTGTCCGCCGTGCCCTGCCGGTCGTATTCCGAGCGGGCCTTGTCGTAAAGGGCGGAGGCCTTGTCACCCAGATTCGCCATCTGCTGCCGGTAGGCCTGCTGGGCTGCGGTCTGACCGTAGGAACTGCCGAAGCCTCCGGTCATGGCCGCCGCCTGCCCCAGGGTATCCTGCATGGCCAGCCGCCCGTTCTGAATGGCCTGATCCTTGTACTGCCGGTACAGGGCATCGCCGTTCAGGTTGTAGGAAAACTTCTCCCGGTTCAGGATCTTCTCCATGGCCGCGTCCAGCTGCTGCTGCCATTTGGAGACGTATTCCCCGGGCTTCCGGGCGTCACTGGCCTGGGCCTCCTGCCGCGCCTGCTCCACCTGAGCAGACGCGGTGTATTTTTTCTTCTCTTCTTCCATGTCTTCTCCTTCCTTCTACTGAATTTGCCAGTGCCCGTCCGGGGTTTGGACGAAGGGAGGCAGGGGCAGAAAGCGGACCGTATCCGCCTGCTGAACCTGCATACCCGCTGTGCCTTCCCGGTACAGGGCCTCGGCAGGCAATTCCGGGGGCTCCGGTTTCCCCTCCAGCAATGCAAGCCGGGTCTCCAATGCTTCCGCTGCGCCTGCCTGCTGCCGCCAGGGACCTTCCAGGGCTTCCAGTCCGGCATACCGGTCATCCCCCCGCTTGGCACTCAGGGCCACCGCTTCACGGAGCAGCTTTTGGGTATCCGGTGTGACTGCGGCCTCTTCCCGGCTGCCCAGAGCCAGCTGCAGCTGCTCCGTCAGCTGGTACAGGTAGCTGCGCAGCTGCCGCAGCTGGGCTTCCGGTTCGCCCTCCGTCAGGTTCGGCAGCCGCAGCTCCAAGGGGGTCATACCGCACCTCCCTGCCGCAGCACCCGTGTCAGGGACAGAAGCCTTACATCGCCCTCCCCCTCCAGCAGCAGCTCCAAATGGCTGCATGGCTTTGGCCGGATGGGAAGCAGGAAGCGGCGGTCCGAGCCCGTCAGAGTGCCCACCTTTTCCCAGGCGCCCCGGTCGTCATAGCGCACGGAGATGTCCATCCGGGCGCGGTTTGCCAGAAGCAGCTGCAGCTCCAGGCTTTTCAGGACCATCCGCTGACCGTCCCAGCCGGAGATGCGCCCGGTGCGGGCCATCCATTTTACCCGTTCCCGGCTTTTGCCGCCCCGCAGCAGCCACATTTCGCCGCTTTCGTCCAGACCGTAGAGCTTCCCGCCGTGGGACACCATCTGCCGGGCTTCGAAGCCCGTCTCCCGATGCCACTGGCCCAGCAGCTTGTCGTAGACATACAGAGCATCCGTTCCGGTGCTCTCCCGCAGGCTCAGGAAATATTTCCCGGCCCAGCCTGCGCCGATGCCCCCTTCCAGCGGCTCCGTGCCCAGCGCTCTGCCCACCTCTGCGGGCAGAGCGCCGTCGTAGGCGCACACGCCCATGGGGGACTTATAGAAAAGCGTCTCCCCCACAATGGCCAGGCTCCCGCCGCTGCCCCGGGCCACGCCCCGGCATACCGTGGACTGGACATGGAAGGCGGCGGGGTAGCTGCCGTAGATCTTATACAGGCAGTCCTCCTTGAAAAACAGGGGATTGCCCAGGTACGTGATGGCTCCGGTGAAGGGCCCCTGGGTACCCACGGTGACGGCATAGCTGTCCGTGGTCAGCCCCATGAAGCAGTTCCAATTCCGGAAGTCTCCCAGCTTGGAGGCGTAGATCTCATTGACGGGATTTCCTTGGCGGTCCGTTCCCGCCCGGCAGCCCCAGAGCCGGTTGCCGCACTCGATGACATAGTCCATTTCCGGTACGGTCCGGGACAAAAGCAGCGTACCGATTTTCTGCTGCCCTTCCAATACGCCGGAGACCACGACGAAATTTTCCTCCGCCTGCCAGATCACATTGGCCCCGTCCAGCGCATCCGTGCCCGAAAGGGTCACGCCGTCGTATTGCCGGAAGCAAAGGCCAATGCCCAGGGCGTCAATGCGTACATAGGGTGTTTCCACTGCGCCCCAGAGGTTGGAGGCGGCGGACCATTCCTTCAGCACGGCGGGGGAAGATGCCGTGTCCAGCCAGAGGGTGCCGTTTTCCGGCTCCTTTGGCTCGGCGGACTGTACGTGCGCCGGGATTCGGTCTGCGCCTTCCAGGGTGCAGGGGGTCAATACCGCATCGTTTCCTTCGAACCGGGCCTCCAGGCTGCCGAAGTCCGCGCCGTCCAGGGTGCTGGCGTATTTCCCGTCCGGGAACACCACCACATAGGCCCCCATCTTCACCAGCTGCTTGGGCCCCTCCGGGGTGAGACCCAGGTCAATTCGCCGGTCCCCCAGCACCAGCTCTGTACCCTGGGTGTAGAAAAGACTCTGCCCTGCGCCCAGGGCGGTGACCCCCGCAGGCTCCAGCTTTTCCCGGGGCGGGCAGGGGGCCAGCACGGGATAAAAGTCCGAGGACAGGTTTTCCATCTGCGCAAATTCCCCTTCGCCGGTTCGGGGGCACCGGTTCAGCCCGCCGAAGGCATCCACCGTCCGGCGGCTGGTCCGGAGCCGCCGCAATGTGGGCATTTCCATATTGCCGCCTCCTTTTTACAGATAGCGGAAGGATTTTCCGGGCTGGGGAATGGTCCGGCAGCACCAGGCAAAGAACTCCCGCCAAAGGGCGTTGAACCGGCTCATGGCGTTGTTGTAGAGGGTGAAGTCCTGGTCTGCATAGGAGATAGACCCCTCCAGCCAGAGGTAGTAGAGCCCTGTATAGGGCTTGGGCAGCATCAGCTGCTTGTCCGGCCAGGCCTCCAGGTCGAAGCCCTCAAAAGAGCCGCGCACTGCGTGAAAGGCTTCCAGCGCCCCCCAGACCATGCCCTCGGCCTCCTCCAGCCACCGCAGCTTTTCCTCCCGGCTGTAGAGGTTGGGCTTGCGCCGGTCCGCCGCCTCCATCACTTCCCGCACCGTCATTTATCTGCCCTCCAGATGCTCCAGGGGCTGGGCCGCCTGGGCTTCGAATTCCATGGCGTCGGCCAGGCTCTTCTCCCGCCGGGCCAGCACCTGGGCCACATTCCAGGGCACCTCCACTGCCTCACCCCGCTTGATGAGCCAGGTCTTGCCGTTGATGCCCACAAATACATCCTCCCGCTGCTCCCGGGTCAGGGGCAGGCGAATCGTAACAGTCGTCTTCTCTTCCATATGAACGCTCCCTTCGGTTCAGTTGACAGTTGAAAGTTGACAGTTGACAGTTATTTTCTTAATAACCACCATCTACTATCAACTTTCCCTGTCAATTTCAAACTTTCTGTCTATCTTCCACACACCGTGACAGTCCACAGTCTCCGCCAACTGTCAACTGTCAATTGTCAACTGTCAACTCTCAATTCGCCTCTGCCGTGGGGCTGAAGGCGGAGCAGCACTCCACCCGGACCATGTAGGGCTCCATCAGGATCTCCGCCGTCTGCAATGCCTTCCAGCCTACGGTGCTGCGCTGGTCCAGAGGATCGGCCGTGCCCGCAGAGCCCAGCTGCTTGATGATGGTCTGCAGTCCGCCGCCGGTGACCTCGGTCACGCCGTAGGCGCCCTGGGCAATGAACAGACAGCCGAACACGGCAAGGCCCGTGGGACAGCTGTTTTCCGTGCCCTTGTAAACCGCCGCTTCAGAGGTTTCCACAAAGCGTACACCGGCAATCCGGCCGATCTCCCCCTGGTACATATTTTCGGGGGTGGTGTATTTGTGCATCTCCTCCCAGCGGGGATCGGACATAATGTCATAGGCCACATAGGGGTGCAGGATGCACACATAGTCGCCGTCGATCTTGGGGGCGTTGGCGGCCTTCAGCATGGCGGCCACCTTCTTCACCACGTCTACGGTGAGGGTGCAGGTCTTGTCCAGGCCGGAGCGGTCCGTCACCGGGGTCTGAACGCCGTTGGCCCCAACCTTGGGGCAGTAGAACACGTTGGTGCCGGACTGCAAAACGTTTCTCGTAATGGTGTCCAGGGTCAGGCCGGCCTGACGGCCCACGGCCTTGGTGGCCTCCAGAACGTTATTGTCAATGGCGGTCAGGTCCAGCACATCGGACAGGCAGACAAAGTCGCCGTACTGGTTTACCTCCGCTTCCACGGCAGTGGCGCTGAGCTTCCGGCCCTCGGGGGTGACGCCTTCGGTCAGGGGCTTCAGAGCCTTGGGCAGGGAGGCATAGCGCCGGAACTGAATGCGCTTGCCGCCGTTCTTGGGAATGGGCCGCTTCTGGCCAAACTGGCCGTGGATCAGGTTAGGCCCTGCCTCCTCTACCAGAGCGCGGTCATAAAAGGTCTTGTTTTCTGCGGACAGCTTGGAGTCGGTGGTGACGTTCACCGTGGGATTGTCCGCAAAGTGCTGCAAAGATGTGATGTTCATAAAAGTTATCTCCTTTCAATTCTTAAAACCTTCCCCTGCGGGGAAGGGGGACCGCCGCCATAGGCGGTGGTGGATGAGGGGCGTTATGGGAGTGAACCGTACGTAAATTGTGCATGAGACCAACCGCTCTCGCCCATTACGCCCCTCCTCAGTCTCGCTGACGCGAGCCAGCTCCCCCGAAGGGGAAGCTTTTTGGGGTTACCCAAAGCTTACCTTCTCGCCCCGCTCCACCCGGCGGCAGAGCTCGGCGATCTCCTTTCGGGACATTTGGGACACCCGAGATCCCATACTGACGGCGCCGGACTGGCCTGCACCATTTTCTGTGGGGCGGATGCCCTCCGAGCGGAGCTTTTCCGCCAGCTTCCGCTCTGTGGTCTGGGCGGCATAGGCCATGGCAGCGGGGATGATCTCCTCCTTGTGGAGAATTTCATAGGCTGTCTGCATATCCACCCGGGCCCGGAGCAGCTGCCGGAAATCGGCGCGCAGCATCTCCCTTTCCAGGTCAAATTCGGGATAGGTTTCCTGAATTTCCCGGCTGCGCTGCTGCCAGGCTTCCACCATCCGGTCAGCGCCTGCCTGAATTTCCGCCTCCTGCCGCTGCTGCCCGGCAGGATTTGTTTCCGGCAGGCGCTCCCGAAGGGCCTGCTCCATGGCGCCGTAGTCCTCGCCTTCGATGCCGAGCCTTTGCCGCATCAGTTCCAGGACGGGCTGGGCCGCAGCATACTTTTCTGCGGTTTCCCGGCTGCTTTTCAGCCGCTGCTGAAGGATGCTCTTCACTCTGGCATCGTAGGCCTGCTTGTAGGGGCCTTTGATCAGTTTCTCGAAGTCCTCCGGCCCATTGGAGGGGACTTCGGCTTGAGGCTGGGCGTTGGCCTCCGTTACGCCCGACTCCGAACCGGCATCTTCCGCGAAAAGCTGCCAGTTCAGGGAGTTACATAGTTCAAATGCGGTCATGCGGATACCTCCATAGGCATCAGGCACACCGCCTGGGGATAGTTGTGCTCCAGCACATAGGCGCCTGCCTGGGTGACCCAGAAGGCCATGAGCGTCTCCGCCCAGGCCTCCGCCTTGGGAGCGGCGGATACAAGGGCATAGCCGTCTGCAATCTGAATTTTCGGCTTCTCCTCCAGCAGTCCCTGCTCATACAGGAACTGCACCGCCTGGGCCAGGGTGTAGGCCACCGTGGTGGCCGCTGCGCAGACCAGGTCTGCACCCTTGGGAGCCGTCATGGCATGGCCCTGCATTTCCATGCAGACCGTGCCGTTCTTCTGAAAAAAGTGCGTGTGGATCATAATTGTCTCCTTTCCTGCATTCCCTGCATTTGCCCGGCAGCATAGCGCTGCCCGTTTTCCCGGATGGTACGCTCGACCGTGCCTTTTCCGTCAAAATCCATGATCTCCAGTGCGGCCAGGGCCTGTTCCCACCGGCCGGGGTCAAACAGCCCCGCGTTGAAGAACTGCATGGCCATTTCGTTCTGGCTGAGGCGGGAATAGGGGCTCTGCTTTTCCGCGCCGATCTCAATGTCAAACAGCGGAATGCGGCTGCCCATATCCACCCCCAACTCCACGCCCTGACTTCTGGGCTCCATGGCGGCATTGGTGAAGCTGATGAACTCCTGGCTGCCCTGCTCCCCCAGAATGCGGAAGCAGCGGGGCAGCTCGTAGAATTGCCGGATGAGCTCCACCGCCAGGAGGCAGACCTTCCGGAAGGCCCGGTAGGAGGCATGGTTGCTGTCCCGGCTCAGCTTGGTGCCCGCCTCCTGCATAGCTGCAATGGCGGAAGCCGCTACCACGCCGGAGACGGTGCCGCCGGTGGACACATCCCGGTTGCCTGTGACCTCCTTCAGTTCGTCGATCTTCTTGTCGATGACCGTTACGTAGATGTCGCTCAGGGGCTTTCCGGCAATGGGCTTGATGCTGTCGTCGCCCAGCGCCCCGTCCACATGGACAAAGTCCCGGCTCAGGTCTGCATACTCCTCCTCGTTCACCGCCCCGTCCGCCCGGATGAAGTGTCGGGGCCGGGCATTGGATAGCATATTTTGCAGGATAGCCTGGTTGCCCCGGTCTACGTATTCCTGGGCGGACTTGCCCACATCGATGTAGCCAAAGCCGCAGGGGCTTCCCGCCGTGCGGAACAGGGGATCGAACACAAAGGGGTAGAGCCCGTGGTCATACCAGCCCCGGTCCCGGTAGCGTGCCTCGTTTTCCGTGGCAAAGAGCACCGTGTCACCCACGAATTTGCAGTAGTGCAGCACCGTTTTGGAGCCCTGCCGCTTCTTGTAGTACCAGTCAATTACCGCCGTCTTCTCCGAGGTATCCACCCGGTCTTCGAATACATACCGGTTTCCCGCCTCCTGAGCCCCCAGCTTGCCCTCCAATTGGGGGTACTGCTCCAAAAGCAGATCGTTGTCCCACAGCCGCAGATAGAAGACGTTTCTCGACTGCTGGATGTCCGTAATGCCGCTTTCCCAATAGAGATTCAGCACGTCAATGCGGTGGATGCTGATGTCGCCCAGGCCGTCCAGCTTGTCCGGGTTCCAGAAGACACCGTAGATACCCGTACCGGTTTTCAGCTTATCGTCCATGACCCGATCGTAGGTGTCCTCAAAGTCCTCCTGCTGCAAAATGACCGGCAGGATGCTGCCCAGGACCTTGGCCAGCTCCTTGTCTCCCTCCTCCCGGGGCAGCACATTGGGCCTGGGGAAATTGTCCATGGCTTCGGCGTGTTTGTTGGCGATGGCATTGAACAGCCACCCCGAGGCGGGCTCCACCGTGCTTCCCGCCCCCCGGCGCATACATTCCCAGTGGCGCATCCGGTACCACTGCTCGTCCTCAATGACCCGCCGCTCCAGGTTGGCCTTGCCCTCCCGGCAGCGGTTCAGGATCACCCGGGCGGCCCGGACCTGTTCCGGCCCGATCTGCATTGCTTGCTTCATTGATGATCTCCATTCCCGGTCTTCTTGGGACCGTATTTTCTTCTTCAATATCCAGAAACAGCGCAGCGCTGCTCTTTTTCCTGATTTCCGGCCGCTCCCGGGGTGCAATGGGCCGTGCCATGCAGAAATACCGGGCCTCGTCCGCCGCATGGTCCTCTCCCTGGGTGTCCAGATCCTCGGGGCTGGACTTGTCATATTGCAGCAGGGGAAGGGTGCGGATAAAGTGGCGGCAGTTGCGGAAGACATAGAGCCGGGACATTCCCGCTTCGTCAAAGCTCAGCCGGTAGTGCAGCTGCATCCAGCCGGGAATGCGCTTGTTGTCTCCCGGGGAGAAATACACCTGATTTTTCGCCGCCGTGTCGGCGATGGATTCGCCTGTGGAGCCATCCCAGATGGCCGGGTCTGCAATGCCGATGATCTTTTTTCCTGCCAGGTATCGGTGCTCCCGTTCAATGGCGCGGATCTTCGCAAACACCTGCTGAGGCGGCCACTTGAGCCCCTCGTTGGGCTCCCCTGTGCAGCCGTAGAATTCCAGAATCCGGTAGGCCACCCCGTCCGGGTCTACGGCCCACCAGCCGCAGGAGAAGGGCCTGTGGTAGCCCCAGTCGAAGCTGCGGTAGATGGTCCAGTGCTTCGGGATCTCAAAGGGGTCGATGACATGGGTGAAGCGGCGGTCCCGATAGTGCTCGGGGTCGTTCCGGAATTCTTCGAAGAACTGGCCCTCGTATACGTCCCAGCGGCCATAGAGCCAGGCCTCCCGCAGCTTCGGCGGGAGCTTTTCCAGGGCACGCAGATATTCCGGCTGGCTTTTCATCAGGGCCTTGTTGTCCGTGCACAGGGCCTGGATGAAGGCATAGTCCTCCGGGTGCTCCTCTTCCGTAAAATTCCGGTCGATGAACAGCCGCTTGAAGTAGCCGTGGGCAGGCCCGCCGGGATTCAGGGTGTAGTAGGTCCTTTTGGGAAAGGAGTTGACGCCCCGGACGCAGGCGTCGATCTGCACCAGCCACGCCTCCTGGAACTGCCCTGCCTCATCGGCAAACCAAACGTCGTATTCCGCACCCTGGTATTGCCCCAGGTCCCCATCCGCTGCGCAGTAGCCGAAGGAAATGGTGCTTCCGTTGGGAAAATGGATGAGCTTGTCCGTGCTTTTGTACTCGGCCACGCCTGCGAGCAGCTGCTGCAAGGGAGCAATATGGTTGTTGAACAGCTCCTTATAGGTCTTTCTGGTGATGAGTACCTTGATGCCTGGGTAGTGCAGGCACAGCAAGATCGCTTTCCAGCGGACGAACCAGCTTTTGCCGCCGCCCCGGGCTCCGCCGTAGCCCACGTAGCGGTGCTTTTCCGTCAGGGCCAGGCGCTGCTTCTCATTGGGCCTGGGCATGATGAGAACGCTATTCGGCATAGCACCCGCTCTCTCCTTCCAGAACCACCGTAACAGAGGCCTTCTCCGTTTCCCGGTCCAGATCCCGCTGCAGCTTGGCGATGCGGGCCTCCTGCTCCCGGGTGTCCGCATCGGAGCGCAGGGTGAGCACATCCTTGATGTCCTTCAGCACTCCGGTGAGCTGCTTCAGCCCGCCCCGGTCGATGATGCCCTTCTCCTCGGGCAGAAGCCGTTCAAAATCCGTAACCAGCTCGGCTCCGTCTTCCAGCTTGGATTTCTCCCGTACGTTTTGCGTTACCGTATCCAGCTCCCTGACCGCCCGCTCCAGGCAGCCCAGCATGGCATCCGCCAGGGCATCTACCCGTGTCAGCCGCGGGTCTGGGGCAGGGGAGCGCGGGACAGAAACTGAGATTTGTTCGTCTTCCTGAACTTTTGCGCTTTCCTTCCGGGACCATCCCTCGGCGCGGATGCGTTTTCGCAGGGTGGAAGCAGCCACGCCGTATTTGGCTTGCAGCGCCGACTGGGTCATACCCTGGCTATAATCCAAGCGAATACCCTTCCAGTCCGGGGTCAAATTCCGTCACCTCCTCCGTGTTCCAGCTCACGCAAGGCAAGCAGTAGAACTTTCCGTCTAATACCAGTGCCTCATCCTCCAGGATCGGCCCTCCGCACAGGGCGCATCGGGGCCGCCGTTTCAGAAAACGGTCCCATTTTTCCTGTCGCTGCAGGTCCAGAGCCCAGGGGGCTGTCATACGTTCCTGCCTTTTCCGAGCCTTCCGGGAAAATTTCCCGGGGTCGTGCTGCAAAATTTTTTCATCTTTCCCAACCTCCCACATATTTGTCCGCTTTATTGGACACATTCTTTTTTATACTGAATTCGCAAAAAAAATGTGACCGGTAGTTGAAAATCGAAAACATATGTGATAGTATATAGCCAGATATTGTTTCGATGGGCAACAAGCCGCCCTGGTTCGATTCTATATCCCTATCCGGGGAAGTTCACGTTTTTCAACTGCCTGCATTATAGAACATTTTTTCGAACTTGTCAAGTGGGGTAGTTGAAAATTGTGGATAACTTCCGAGAGCTCTGAGGAAAGGGTGTCCCTGTATGTTCTATGAGCGTTTCGTCCTGCTTTGCAAGCAGCGGGGCGTCAGCACCTCCAAGGCCGCCATTGATGCGGGTCTCAGCAAATCCACCGTTACCAAATGGAAGAAAGATCCCAATACCAAGCCCTCCGGCAACGTCATTGATAAGCTTTGCCGTTATTTCGGCATCTCTGTTTCCGAGCTCTTGGGTGCCAATGATGCATCTCAGCCGGAAGAGGATGTGCGCCCGGTGACCCAGCAGGATATCAAGTTCGCCCTCTTCGGCGGCAGCGGCGATATCACCGATGCCATGTACGATGAGGTCCTGAGCTTTGCCGCCTTCGTCCGCCAGCGGGAAGCCAGAAAACGAAAAAACGAGCGGGCGAAGAAGGAGTAGCCATGACGCAGGTGCCGGAATTGTATGACCTGGCTTCCAGGCAGAATATTGCCGTACTCCGGTACCCTATGAAGGAAAACGGCTCCATGTCCCTGATGGAGCCGGATGGGACCTGCTATATCGGCATGGATGATCGGGTGCTGGACGGCGGCATCCAGGAGCGGATGCACCTGGGCCACGAGCTGGGGCACTGCATGACCGGCAGCTTTTACAACATCTATGCCACAGTGGACTGCCGCCAGCGCCATGAAAACCATGCGGATAAATGGGCCATCCGTGCCCTGATCCCCGTGGAGCAGCTGGACGAAGCCATTGCCCTGGGCTATACGGAGCTGTGGCAGCTGGCCGACTTCTTCGGCGTAACGGAGAGCTTCATGCGCAAGGCCGTGTGCCTCTATGTCCACGGCAACCTGGCAAGCGAGCTCTATTTTTAAAGAGGACAATTTTACTCAGAAGGGGCTGTTAGAAAACGCTCTGTCATTGCGAACCAGCGCGCACGCTGGTGTGG